>ERZ827496.3-NODE-3-length-317135-cov-10.584890_pt1 | contig 317135 bp, 263 predicted proteins | sample MGYA00519769_ERZ827496 | MGnify/ENA primary metagenome ERZ827496 (study PRJEB31778, sample SAMEA3449327) | human gut metagenome | biome: human gut; feature: human-associated habitat; material: faeces | place: United Kingdom | collected 2010/2012 ...
TTACAACACACATGTGTTCCACTTCGTGTGAATAAGTCATAATTAGCTCTTTTTTAAGTTATAATTTAAAAAACGTAGTTCTATGTTTTATTAAACGGTCACAAAGGTAGTCGTTTTCTTGCTTTCTGCCAACCGTTCAATTTGACTTTTTTATTAAAAATAGGTAATAATAAGTTGTAACTCTGTGGAATGTAAAGTAGACTTTGCAGTTTTTGTATTAACTTTGCAGCGTTAATTCAATATACATACTATTATGGTAGAAGTTACTGATGCGGCTTTGCAACAAGCTGCGGGCGAGGGAATGGATGCTTTCATCCAAGTATTTACAGATGCATATAAAAGAGTGATAGGCGGCGAACTTACTGCCGATACGATGCCGTTGCTTACCGGAGAACAGCATTCGTTGCTGGCGTATCAGATATTCCGCGACGAACTCATGGAAGGTGGCTTCTGCCAGTTGGTGCAAAACGGATATGGTGGCTATATCTTTGCCAATCCGTTTGCCAAAGTAATGCGTTTGTGGGGAGTGGGCGATTTAAGCAAATTGGTGTATGCCGCCAAAAAGATATATGATGTCCATCGTGAAGATTTGGAACGTGAGCGTACTGATGACGAATTTATGGCAATGTACGAGCAGTATGAGGCTTTTGATGAGTTGGAAGATGAGTTTCTGGAGAAAGAAGAGGAGTATACGGCTTTGGTTGCAAGCTATGTAGATGAACATTTGGAGTCGTTTGCGAAAATAATAAAGTAACGGTTGCAGTATTTTTTAAGTTTCTGCATTTACCTTATGTGAATTGAATTTTATATCTTTGCGAACTCTAAAAAATAATGTTTATGAAACAATTGAAATTCTTAATGGTTGCCTTTACCTTATTAATAGGCGTTTCTTTTACTTCGTGTCTTAATGATGATGCCGGCGAAAGCATGTATGATGGAATAGGATATGTACGCACTGTAATGGGGAGTTATTTTGTTGATTTATATGGTAATACATATCATCCGACAATGGCTTCCGTTACAGAAATGGAAGCTCAGGGCTTTAAAATGTCGGGTACTGATTTAGCTCAGATTGCTTTTAAATATGTGGAGGATACTCCGGCAACTAAAGCTGAGGGTGGTACTTTTACTCCGCAGGATTATCGTATAAAGTTAGTCAGTGCAATTGCTGTGGATTCTTATTCTACTTCTACCAGATATGCAAGTTCCGTGGAAGATATGGAGGCGGCTATACCAGAAACTGCTCCTATTGTGACTTTGGAGCCGACAGACAATTACGGACAGACTTATAAGCCTTGGATGTATGGTGCTGAAATGCTCGTGTTGCCTATTTCTTGGAAAATGGAGAATAAGGAGGAAATGTTGAAACAGCATACAATGGAATTGGTGTATATAAATGATGAATCTAATGAAAGCAGTACAGAACTTGTCTTTTATTTGAGACATAACAAAGGAACTGATACCAAGACAGACGTTTTTGCTGTTAGGAACAAAGCTTACGATGTAAAACAAATCATGTTGGATTTTAAAGGAAAGCACGGTAGCTATCCTACAACGATAAGAATTAAAGCAAAAACCGATATGGATGGTGCTAAATTGCCTGAGAAGTATACAGATTATACAATTGAAAATTTTAAATGGAATCCTTCAAATCAATAATAATTAATTGAATTACAAAGAACTGTTCCATATAGCAATGCAACTGATTTCCTCTCCGGCACGTGCCTGGGAGGAAATTAGTTTAGAGGATAGGCGAAAAGTTTTTACAGCTTTTGTCTATCCTATGATTGGTTTATGCGGGTTGTCCGTCTTTATAGGCTCTTTGGTGGCTAAGGGATGGGGTGGTCCGCAAAGTTTTCAATATGCCATGACGCAATGTTGTGCGGTGGCGGTATCCTTGTTCGGGGGATATTTTTTGGCAGCCTATCTCATCAATGGGCTACGTGTCCGTATGTTTGCTATGGACAATGATATACCTTTGGTGCAACAGTTTGCCGGCTATGCGTTGGTAGTGTCTTTCATGCTGAAAATCATAATCGGCATATTGCCCGATTTCAGTATAATAGCCCTGTTGCTTCAATTTTATATTGTATATGTGGTGTGGGAAGGAAGTGCTATTCTGATGAAAATAGCGGAAAAAGACCGTTTAAGGTTTACCATTCTTTCTTCCATGTTGTTAATAGCTTGTCCGGCAGTGATAGAATTCGTTTTCAATAAGCTGACGGTAGTGCTGAACTGATTGATTTTATGAAACAAGCTCCTATAAATATTAAGAATAAACGTGCCACATTCGATTACGAATTGGTAGATACCTATACGGCAGGCATTGTGCTCACCGGTACGGAAATTAAATCTATCCGTTTGGGAAAGGCAAGTCTGGTAGATACGTTTTGCTACTTCGCCAATGGCGAGCTATGGGTGAAGAATATGCATATTGCCGAATATTTTTACGGTTCGTACAATAATCATAATGCACGTCGGGAGCGCAAACTGCTGTTGACAAAGAAAGAACTGGACAAGTTGCAACGTGGTTCTAAAGACCCCGGCTTTACCATAATTCCTGTTCGTATGTTCATCAATGAAAAAGGGCTGGCAAAGGTAGTCGTAGCTCTTGCAAAGGGTAAGAAGCAATACGACAAGCGCGAGGCTTTGAAAGAAAAAGATGACAAACGCGATATGGCGCGTGCATTCAAACGATAAGCAGTACGTATAGTAAGTATAAGGTCTGAAGTATAAGCAGGTGTAATATTTATATCTTGATAATTTTATCGGTTGTATTTTAACTTCATACCTCGTATTTAATACTTCATACCTCATACTTTAAAAAGAATACCTCATACTTTATACTTAAATAAAAGTGGCTTCTATTGAAACGTTGGTGCGTGAGCGCATTCTTATTCTGGACGGTGCTATGGGCACTATGATACAACAATACAACTTGACGGAGGATGATTTCCGGGGTAAACGTTTTGCGCAAATTCCCGGACAGTTAAAAGGTAATAATGATATACTTTGTCTGACGCGTCCGGATGTAATACGGGATATTCACCGTAAGTATCTTGCGGCGGGTGCGGACATTATCGAAACCAATACTTTTAATTCTACAAGCGTCAGCATGGCCGATTATCACGTACAGGAGTATGTGCGTGAGATAAATTTTGCTGCTGTAAAACTGGCGCGTGAAGTTGCCGATGAATTTACTGCTTTAACTCCCGATAAACCGCGTTTTGTGGCAGGCTCTATCGGGCCTACCAATAAGACTTGCTCCATGAGTCCGGATGTTAACAATCCGGCTTTTCGTGCATTGACTTATGATGAATTGGCTGCTGCTTATCGTGAGCAGATGGAAGCGATGCTCGAAGCCGGTGTGGATGCGTTGCTGATTGAAACCATATTTGATACATTGAATGCTAAGGCTGCGATATATGCTGCGGAGCAGGCGATGGAAGCTATAGGTGTCCGGGTTCCGCTGATGCTTTCCGTAACGGTTTCCGATATAGGCGGACGTACTTTGTCAGGACAAACGCTGGAAGCATTTCTGGCTTCTGTGCAACATGCGGATATTTTCTCTGTCGGGCTTAACTGTTCTTTTGGAGCCCGTCAATTGAAACCCTTTCTTGAGCAGTTGGCTGCTCGTGCTCCTTACTATATCAGTGCCTATCCCAATGCGGGATTGCCTAACAGTCTGGGTACATACGACCAGACTCCGGCTGAAATGGCAGATGAGATCAGGGAGTACATTCATGAAGGGCTGGTAAATATAATAGGCGGTTGTTGTGGCACTACCGATGAATATATTGCTGCATATTCGTCTTTGATAGTAGGAGCTGTGCCACGTATACCGGCTTCTCTGCCCGATAATCTTTGGCTCTCCGGTTTGGAACTGTTGGAGGTAAAGCCTGAAAACAACTTTATCAATGTGGGCGAACGTTGCAACGTTGCCGGTTCACGTAAGTTTCTGCGTTTAATCAATGAGAAAAAATATGATGAAGCGCTAAGTATCGCCCGGCAGCAAGTAGAAGACGGAGCGCAGATTATCGACATAAATATGGACGACGGTTTGCTGGATGCGGAAAAGGAAATGACCACTTTTCTCAATCTGATAGCATCCGAGCCGGAGATAGCCCGTGTTCCTGTAATGATAGATTCTTCTAAATGGGATGTGATAGTTGCAGGGTTAAAATGTATGCAAGGGAAGTCCATTGTCAACTCCATATCTTTGAAAGAGGGCGAAGAAAAGTTTCTTGAACATGCCCGTACTATAAAGCGATACGGTGCTGCTGCAGTCGTAATGGCTTTTGATGAACAGGGACAGGCGGATACGTACGAACGCAGAATTGAGGTGTGCGAACGCGCTTATCGTCTGTTGGTAGACAGGGTCGGTTTCAATCCGCAAGATATAATTTTTGACCCGAATGTACTTGCAGTGGCTACGGGTATGGACGAGCATAATAACTATGCAGTCGATTTTATCCGTGCTACCGGTTGGATACGGAAGAACCTGCCCGGCGCTCATGTCAGCGGTGGAGTCAGTAATCTTTCATTTTCCTTTCGGGGTAATAATTATATTCGTGAAGCAATGCATGCGGTCTTTCTTTATCATGCCATTCGCGAGGGGATGGATATGGGTATCGTAAACCCTGCCACTTCCGTACTTTACACCGATATACCCGCCGATATTCTGGAACGTATCGAAGATGTTGTTCTCAATCGTCGTTCGGATGCTGCCGAGCGGTTGATTGAGACTGCCGAACGGTTGAAAGCCGAGGCAGAAGCGGCCAAGAATTCTCTCTCTAACGGTAACTCCCAGCTTTCAAGCCTCAGTTCTCAGCTTGCCTGGCGTGAAGATACCGTAGAGGAACGTTTGAAGTATGCTTTGACAAAAGGCATCGGAGATTATTTGGAAGAAGACCTTGCTGAAGCTTTGAAAGTTTATCCTAAAGCTGTGGATATCATTGAAGGTCCGCTGATGGCCGGAATGAACCATGTTGGCGATTTGTTCGGTGCGGGTAAGATGTTTCTTCCGCAAGTGGTGAAAACGGCACGTACTATGAAGAAAGCGGTGGCTGTTCTTCAGCCTGTCATTGAATCGGAAAAGCAGGAAGGGGCTGCCTCTGCCGGCAAGGTGTTGCTTGCTACGGTGAAAGGTGATGTGCACGACATTGGGAAAAATATTGTTTCCGTAGTAATGGCTTGCAACGGATATGAGATAATCGACTTGGGAGTAATGGTTCCCGCTGAAACGATTGTGCAGCGGGCCATAGAGGAAAAGGTAAACATGATTGGGCTGAGTGGCCTTATCACTCCTTCGCTGGATGAAATGGTACATGTTGCCATTGAATTGGAAAAGGCGGGACTCGATGTACCATTGTTGATAGGTGGCGCTACTACTTCTCCTTTGCACACGGCATTAAAGATTGCTCCGGTTTATCATGCTCCGGTTATTCACCTGAAAGACGCCTCGCAGAATGCAACGGTGGCAGCCCGTTTGATGAATCCTAACCAAAAGGAAGAGTTCGTGAAGAAGCTTTCTAACAAGTATCAGCAGTTGCGCGAGAAAAATCAGGAGAAACAAGTTGAAACGGTATCTCTTGAAGAGGCAAAGGCTAATCGGCTGAATTTGTTTTGAGGTTTTCACTGTCGTATTGCAGATATAAGAACAAGAGAACAGAAAAATATGCAGCAAAAAGTATACATTGCAACCTACTCTATTCTCTTGTCCTTATGTCTGAAAACGCTGTAATTTTTATGTCCTATCCCGTGAATCAGCTTTTTATCTTTTTCTTATACTGTTCAAACCTTGCCGTTATATCCCTCACGAAGTTATAAGTTTCTATCCCACGGAAATACCCGTTCTTGCAAACCGGATCGGTAAAGTACTCTTCATTGCTCTTCAAGAGGATGAAGTTTTCCACGTTATCCCGCCACACATATTTGTTTTTGCCGTATTTTTCAGCCAATGCCATAGCATCGAATACATGTCCTATACCGGAGTTATATGATGCCAGAATAAAATTAATCCGTTCTTCTTGGGGAATTTTCGAGAAGCTTTTGGCTGTGGCGGCAATATATTTCGTGGCAGCTTTAATGCTTTCTTCGGGGTTTTGTTCTTTTCCCGGAGGAACTCCCATGGCACGAGCTGTGGCAGGCATCAGTTGCATCAGTCCTTTTGCACCTGCCCATGAAACGGCGGTAGTATCAAAGTTGGATTCAGTATAAGCTAAAGATGCCAATAAACGCCAGTCCCAATTAATGTCTGGTGCATATTTCTTGAATAGATGGTCGAAGTGTGATATTTTCCCTTCTCGCAGAGATAGAATGGGAGAGTGTGGGATAGCTTTGCCAATTTCAAAATACCGTTTCATACTCGCGGTATAAGCCGGAGAAGTCATGTTTTTCTCATGCCATTTATTGGCAGCTTCTGCAAGCTGCGGACAATCTTTACGTACAGCCCACGAAGCCCGTTGGTCGAAACTGATAGAAAGCCCGATGTTGAGGTTCGGGTAGTAGGTGGTATTGAGACGGGCTACATCATTGTCCGCTACGGTATACGGTATTTTGCCTTGTGAAACTTGCATAATAAGGTCTTCAATCGTGATGCTGTCATTGCTGACCTTATGGATATGGATGCCGCCACCCAGCTCCTTGTCCAGATTGACAAGCCGTTCATAATACTTTCCGGGTTTTACGTACACATCCTTTCCGATAAGTTCCGTTACATCTTTCAACGGTTTGACGCGGCTGCCTGTACGTTGTACGATGACCTGATGGGTAATCACCTCCTCACCGCAGTATGTCAGACTGTCTTTCCATTCTTTGGTGATGGGCAGGTTGTAGGCAATAAGATCGCCTTCGCCTGCAAGAAGTCTTTCAATCAGGTCGTGTATGTTTTTGGCAACTTTTATTTTTAACTTGACGCCGAGGCTTTTGGCAAACTGTTCACCCAATTCATATTGAAATCCCATGTCCTGGCCGCGGTAAATAAAATAGGATGTAGAACTGTATAAAGTCAGCACTACCAGTTCACCGTTATCTTTTATCTGTTGTAAATCAACGGCTTCTTCTTGTTCGGCTGCTGCATTATGATTGCCGCGACACCCCATAACACTGCAAAGCAAGACTAATGCAATCAGTAATTGACAGTGGAAAGCTGGCAAATTGCGCCCGGTTGGGGAAGTACGCTCGGCCATATGTACTGTTCGAATTATTTATAAATGTTTTTTGATATACATTGTGAGAATATCGATTGCTACCTGATTGTTTCCGCCTTCCGGTACGATAAGATCGGCATATCGCTTGCAAGGCTCTATAAATTGCAGATGCATAGGTTTCAGAATACGCGTGTAGCGTTCCATTACAGCCTCGGCCGTGCGGCCACGCTCTACGACATCGCGCTGGATGACGCGGATAAGGCGTTCGTCCGGGTCTGCGTCAACAAAGATTCTGAGGTCCATCATGTTGCGCAGCTTCTTGTCACATAGGGCAAGGATGCCTTCAATGATAATGACTTCCCGAGGCTCGATGTGGATTGTTTCGGGCTGTCGCGTGCAGGTCAGGTAGGAATAGGTAGGTTGTTCGATGCTTTTGCCTTCGCGAAGCATGGATACGTGTTTGGACAAAAGTCCCCAATCGAAAGCATCCGGGTGGTCGAAATTAATATTCTGCCGTTCTTCTACTGGCACATGGCTACTGTCTTTGTAATAAGAGTCCTGAGGTAATAAAACTACTTCACCAGCCGGCAGGCTTTCAACAATTTTACGTACGACGGTGGTCTTTCCCGACCCGGTTCCGCCTGCAATTCCTATTATTAACATCCGTTTAAGTATATATTTGAAAAAAACGAGTATTTTTGTGTCTTAAAAATGTTATTGTTTCGATTGACAAATATAGATTAAATCATTTAAATAACAAAGTTATGGTAAAGCATATTGTATTATTTAAGCTGAAAGACGAAGCTTCTGCTGACGAAAAGTTAGCGGCGATGAATGATTTTAAGAAAGCTATTGAAGCGCTGCCTGCTAAAATACCAGTTATACGTAAGATTGAAGTGGGATTGAACATTAATCCGGCTGAGACTTGGAGTATAGCTCTTTACAGTGAGTTCGATACTTTGGACGATGTGAAATTCTATGCTGCACATCCCGATCATGTAGCTGCCGGTAAGCTTATAGCCGAGGTTAAGGAAAGCCGTGCTTGTGTAGACTATGAAGTATAAATAAAATATGGGATAATAACATGAAGAAAAGTATATTCTCCATACTTCTGTTGCTGTTGGCCGTAGTGGTACAAGCACAGATACAAGAGCCGGTTAAGTTTAAGTCGGAATTAAAGACTTTGCAGGCTGGTGAAGCGGAAGTTGTCTTTACCGGAACTATTGATAAGGGCTGGCATGTGTACTCGACCGATTTGGGCGATGGCGGACCTATATCGGCCACATTCAATGTCGAGTCCATTTCAGGTGCGGAACTTGTCGGAAAATTAAAACCGGTAGGGAAAGAGGTGGCCGCATTCGATAAGTTGTTTGAAATGAAAGTGCGCTATTTTGAAAATACCGCTCAGTTTGTACAGAAGTTGAAACTGACCGGTGGCGAATATAAGGTAGAAGGTTTTTTGGAATATGGCGCATGTAATGATGAGAATTGTTTACCGCCTACACAAGTGCCGTTTAAGTTTTCGGGCAAGGCGGAAGGTACAGCCGTTAATGGACCGGCAGCCGATAAGGCTGCGGATGCCGGAAATGTAGAATTGGAAAAATCTTCCGATACCGCTCAAACCGCAGCTATGGCCGTTATTGGCGGTGCGGAAAGCGATACCGGAATAAATGTTGCCGGTGATGGAACCACCGACCTTTGGAAGCCGGTTATCGATGAACTGCAAGCATTAGGCGAAACCGTTTCACAGGAAGATATGTCTTGGATTTATATTTTTATCACAGGATTTGTAGGTGGACTGCTGGCTTTGTTTACGCCTTGCGTATGGCCAATTATCCCTATGACTGTCAGCTTCTTCCTGAAACGCAGTAAAGATAAGAAGAAAGGTATCCGCGATGCCTGGACATACGGTGCGTCTATTGTAGTGATATATGTTGGTTTAGGGCTGTTGGTTACCGGGATATTTGGCGCCAATGCTTTGAACTCATTGTCGACGAATGCTGTTTTTAACATCTTCTTCTTTTTGATGCTGGTCGTTTTCGCAGCTTCTTTCTTTGGGGCTTTTGAAATTACGCTTCCTTCCAAATGGAGTAATGCCGTGGATTCAAAAGCAGAAAAAACAGGCGGTTTGCTGAGCATATTCTTAATGGCATTTACATTGTCATTGGTGTCATTCTCATGTACAGGTCCTATTATCGGTTTCTTGTTGGTACAAGTGTCCACTACTGGTAACATGATAGCTCCGGCTATTGGCATGTTGGGCTTTGCCATTGCCTTGGCACTGCCGTTCACTTTGTTTGCACTGTTCCCGTCCTGGCTGAAGTCAATGCCCAAATCAGGCGGTTGGATGAATGTAATCAAGGTAACGCTTGGATTCCTGGAATTGGCGTTTGCGTTGAAATTCCTTTCCGTTGCTGACTTGGCTTACGGTTGGCGCCTACTCGACCGTGAGACATTCCTGGCTTTATGGATTGTGCTGTTTGCCCTGCTTGGATTCTATCTGTTGGGCAAAGTCAAGTTCCCGCACGATGATGATGACACAAAAGTCAGTGTACCCCGTTTCTTCATGGCATTGGCCTCATTGGCGTTTGCCGTATATATGCTTCCCGGTTTGTGGGGAGCGCCGTTGAAAGCTGTCAGCGCTTTTGCGCCGCCCATGCAGACTCAGGATTTCAATCTTTACAATAATGAGGTGCATGCCAAGTTCGATGATTACGACCTCGGTATGGAGTATGCCCGCCAGCATGGCAAGCCGGTGATGCTTGACTTTACCGGTTACGGTTGTGTGAACTGCCGTAAGATGGAACTTGCCGTATGGACCGACCCTAAAGTTAGCGATATTATTAATAATGACTATGTACTCATTACACTTTATGTAGATAACAAAACTCCGCTTTCTTCACCGGTGAAGATTATGGAGAATGGTACGGAACGTACTTTGCGTACGGTGGGGGATAAGTGGAGTTATTTGCAGCGTGTAAAGTTCGGTGCAAATGCGCAGCCTTTCTATGTGTTGATTGACAATGAAGGCAAACCGCTCAATAAGTCATATTCGTATGATGAGAGTATTCCGAAGTACATTGAGTTCTTGCAGACCGGATTGGAGAACTACAAAAAAGAGAAATGATAAATTAAATTGGAAAAAGGATGCTGTATAAGCGTCCTTTTTTCATAATCCGTTTTTTATTTATGAAACACATTATCGACATTGACACTTGGGAACGTCGTGACAATTACGGCTTTTTCCGAACGTTTTTAAATTCATGGTATTCGGTGACTACCGAGATAGACTGTACGGAGGCCAGTGCTGCTGCAAAACAGTCCGGACACTCTTTTTTTCTTTATTACCTGTATGCGGTTCTCCGTTCAGCCAACGAGGTGGACGAACTCCGTTACCGTACAGACAAGAACGGACAGGTCATTTTTCATGATCGGGTGGACATTATTTCTCCGATAGCTGTTCCGGGAAAGACTTTTTATACGGTTCGTATTCCTTATCATGAAGACTTCAAACATTTTTATGCCGAGGCCCATGCACTGATTACAAACATCCCTGAGGACGGAGACCCTTATAACGCTGAAAGAGTATTGATGCAACAAGGTGATTACGATGTGGTGCATTTGAGTGCAGTGCCCAAGATGTATTTCACTTCAACTACTTATACCGTTGCCGAAGCCGGTAACGGCTGCAGCCATCCGTTGATGACTGCCGGTAAAGTAGTGTCCCGCGGAGAGCGTCTGGTCTTTCCGCTTTCCATATATGTGAACCATGCTTTTGTAGACGGGTCGCATCTGGCTTCTTTCTTTGAAAAGATAGAGAAGCATTTGAAAGAAATTTCGCACGGACAAGTCGTTTTTTAGCCATAATTCCGCTATCCTGAAAAAACAACTTGGATTTTTTGCCGTAACAATCGGTTTTGTGTAAAGAAATCTGATATTACAGTTTTGTTACAGAATTAATCTTTAGCTTTGCACACGTGAAATCAATGTTAAATGATATATTCAGGAACTGTTATGGTAAAAAAGGATTCTTATACGTGGAAAATCTATGGTTGGGTAGTAGCAGTATTATGTATTGTACCTGCTTTTCTGCATGCACAGGAGAAAGACTTTACTACATGGGCAAGTGCTGGTTTTAAATATAAAGTAAAGCCGGCATTTACCTTGTCCGGAAAATTGGAATGGCGTACAAAGGATGATTTGGGTAAGACAGACCGCTGGGGATTGGATGTGGGTGGAGCCTATTCTGTGCTTCCTTTTCTGAAAGTAGCGGCCGGTTACGAAATCCATTACCGCAATCGTGGAGAAGCCGGTTGGAAATTCCGTCACCGTTATCATTTTGACGGAACGCTTTCCACGCGTGTACAAAGACTGAAGGTTTCACTTCGTGAGCGTTTTCAACATACTTTCGACAGCAGTGGCGATGAGTTTCGTTGGCGTTCGCGTGTTAAATTGGCGTATGATATTCCGAAATGCAAGATAGAGCCTTATGCTTCTGTTGAAATGTATAACGGATTGAACCGTGGAGAACGGTTTGATGTACAGCGTATGCGTTATCGTGGCGGAGTGGTGCTTCCGTTGTTTTCTGATTGTTGGGAAGCGGACGTCTTTTATTGCCGTCAGTGGGAGAGTAAGGCGCGAAAAAATATAGTAGGAGTGGCTTGTACTTATTCTTTCTGATGAGAACGGGCTGTCATTGTTTTTTCTTGCGGTGTTCCTTTTTCAAGCAGAAGTTAAAGCCTGCATACACTTGCAGTGTCCCGAAGCCGTTGTTCAATGAGAAATTGTTCCGGTAATAATCGTATGTTCTGCCTACGAATGAAGTACCTGCAAAATATTTGCTGTTGTTGTACACGATACCTACACGCAGGATGAAGTCGATATTGAAGTTTTTGTACCATTCGTCTGTTTCTTCTTCCGCTTTTCTGATGCGTGAGGTTTTGTAGGCTACTGCCGGATTAAGTGACAAGCAGGCAAGGCAGTTGCGTGCAAATACCCAGTTATAGGCATAGCCGAAGTTAAGGCTGATATTGGTGTATTTTATATGATTTACTTTCATGCCCGGATTCATCGTTTCCTGAATGATAGGGGGCAATTGGGTGTAATCAAAATCCAGATTATGCGCAGATACGGAAAATCCGGTAATAAAAGAGCCGGCACTGCGCCGCTGGTTGGTGGACTGGCTGAAAGCGGCAGGATAAGAAAAGCGTCTGTTATTGAATATATAATATAGATTCAACCCTTTCATCTTTACTTTCAGCCCGTTGAAATCTTCAGAATAATCGGTTGGAATACGGTCAGAGAACCCTGTTATTTTGTGTATTTTGTAAGAGTTTCCGGTACGTTTATAAAAAATATCCACACCTAGTTTAGAACTGTAAAGACTGAGGTCGAACTCTCTGCCTCTTTTTTTCCCATTTTTCTTTCCGTAAAGTCCGTCTGCATCAACAGCCCATCCTAGAAAAAGCCAGCGCCAGCCAAAGTAAACGCCTATTTTATTATGTGGTTTTGGTGAGAAACGCAAACGTTGCGGTTTGGGGGTACCGCTTCCTACGGAATAGTATTCGTAATTAGTGAAATGATCGAGCATTAAGGCGTAGTTATATCGATTGGGGCTGATATATGCTGTATCGAAATCGCTGAAATCGAGGAATTTTTTTATTGCTCTTTTGATAATTTCCGAACGTTTATGGACAGTACGGTCAGGTGCAATAAAATTGCTTTCTTCATTTTGGGCAAGCAAAGAAAGCATCACCGACATACATATGCAAAAGCAGATTCCTCTTAGCATTCTATTATTGCTTTATTGATACGAAGATAGTGAATTTCCGTTTAATAAAGAGTAGAATACGTCCTTTTCCTTTTTTATTTTCTGGAATTTACATACGTTTGTACAACTTTAGCGGTGTTTTCATAAGAAGGTATATCAATGGAAAAACACATGAGAAGAGTATAATAAAAGAAGTGAAGTGACTTCTTATACGGACAGTTTGTAGGATAGTCTGAAGAACAGTTCGCCTATAATTTTTATAGGGGTGGAAAAGAAAATATGTGTACTATGAATAGTGTTGTCAATTAATAAAGATATCGTATGAAGAAGATTATCAACCCATGGAAAAACATGGAAGGTTATAATTGTTTTGGCTGTTCTCCCGATAATGAGGCAGGTGTAAGAATGGAATTCTATGAAGACGGCGATGAGATAGTAAGTATCTGGAAGCCCCGTCCGGAGTATCAGGGGTGGTTGAATACGTTGCATGGGGGTATCCAGTCCGTATTGCTGGATGAAATTTGCGGTTGGGTGGTGTTCCGTAAGTTGCAGACCGGAGGAGTGACCTCTAAAATGGAGACTCGTTTTCGTAAGTCCATATCTACCAATGATACACACTTGGTTTTACGGGCATCGTTGCGTGAGCAGAAACGTAATATTGCCGTTATAGAAGCAAGATTGTATAACAGCATGGGCGAACTCTGTACGGAGGCTACATGTACCTATTTTACTTTCCCGCAGGAAAAGGCGGAAAAGGAAATGTGTTTTCATCATTGTGATGTAGAACCGGATGAAATCTTACCTCTTGTTTGATGAAAATGAAAGAAAAATCAAACTTTTTGTGATAATTCCTTGCTTGTTTAAAACAAATCGTTTACATTTGTCGCATTAGAAATAGAAAAAGTATGAAGAATATCGTTGCACATCATCACCATTATTATCCTGAGGAATAATCCGGTGGGCGTATGAGGATATGTGCATAACGAAGAACATATAATGAACGAGGCTTACCGAACATTGGTAAACCTCGTTTTTTTATTTGCAAACCATAAATATAAATAATATCATGTTAAGAATTGCAGTACAGGCCAAAGGCCGTCTTTTTGACGAAACAATGTCGTTCCTTGAAGAATCGGATATTAAACTAAGCGCAACGAAACGCACGTTACTGGTACAGTCTTCCAATTTTCCTTTGGAAGTATTGTTTTTGCGCGATGATGATATTCCGCAAACAGTAGCTACGGGAGTTGCCGATTTGGGCATTGTCGGTGAAAACGAGTTCATGGAAAAGGCGGAAGATGCTGAGATTGTAAAGCGTTTGGGATTCAGCAAATGCCGTCTGTCATTGGCTTTGCCTAAGGATATTGAATATACGGGCCCGCAATGGTTTGAGGGTAAGAAGATTGCCACTTCGTATCCCGGCATTCTTTCCCGATACCTCAAAGAACAGGGGGTGAGAGCGGAAATACACGTGATTACCGGTTCGGTAGAGGTCTCTCCGGGGATTGGCCTGGCTGATGCGATTTTTGATATTGTAAGCTCCGGTTCTACTTTGGTGAGCAACCGCCTGAAAGAAGTAGAAGTAGTGATGAAATCCGAGGCTCTGTTGATTGGCAACAAGAATATGAGTGAGGAGAAGAAGGAGATTCTGGATGAATTGTTGTTCCGTATGAATGCGGTAAAGACAGCGGAAGACAAGAAATACGTACTGATGAACGCGCCGAAAGATAGACTGGATGAAATTATAGCCGTACTTCCGGGTATGAAAAGCCCTACGGTGATGCCGTTGGCTCAAGAGGGCTGGTGCTCCGTACATACAGTGCTGGATGAAAAATGTTTCTGGGAGATTATCGGTAAATTGAAAGCATTGGGAGCGGAAGGTATTCTGGTTTTGCCGATTGAAAAAATGATACTTTAAATGTTAATGGTATGAATTTAATTACTAATCCTGATAAATCTCAGTGGGCGGAATTGCTGAAACGTCCGGTGATGAATACGGAAAACCTTTTTGATACGGTACGGGCTATTATAGACCGTGTAAAAACAGAAGGCGACCGTGCCGTATTGGAATACGAAGAAAAATTTGATAAAGTGGCTCTGACCGCATTGGCTGTGACGGAAGCGGAGCAGGCGGAAGCGGAAGCATCGGTAGGCGAGGAATTGAAAAAAGCCATTCGTTTGGCCAAACGGAATATAGAGACGTTTCATGCGGCACAACGCTTCGAAAGTAAACGGGTAGAGACTCAGCCGGGAGTTACTTGTTGGCAGAAGGCGGTTGCGATAGAGAAAGTCGGGTTGTATATCCCCGGTGGAACAGCACCGCTCTTTTCCACTGTGCTGATGCTGGCAGTTCCGGCAAAGATTGCAGGATGTAAGGAGATAGTGCTTTGCACGCCTCCGGGCAAAGATGGAAAAGTACACCCCGCCGTTTTGTTTGCAGCTAAGGTGGCGGGAATAAACCGTATTTTCAAAGCCGGTGGTGTGCAAGCTATTGCGGCAATGGCTTATGGAACGGAAAGCGTGCCGAAAGTATATAAGATATTTGGCCCGGGCAATCAATACGTAACGGCTGCCAAACAGTTGGTGAGCTTGCGTGATGTAGCTATTGATATGCCCGCCGGTCCTTCGGAAGTAGAGGTGCTGGCGGATGAAACTGCCAATCCGTCTTTTGTAGCTGCCGACTTGCTGAGCCAGGCAGAGCATGGGGCCGACAGTCAGGCGATACTGGTTACCACTTCCCCGGCATTACAGCAGGCTGTGAAAGAAGAAGTGGAGCGTCAATTGGCTTTGTTGCCCCGTAAAGAGATTGCGGAAAAGTCTCTTGCCAATAGTAAACTGATTGTTGTGCGCAATATGGACGAAGCTATCGAACTGACCAATTCCTATGCACCGGAGCATCTCATTATCGAAACAGCGGATTATATGTCCGTTGCGGAGCGGGTGGTTAATGCCGGTTCGGTATTTTTGGGCTCTCTGACTCCGGAAAGTGCGGGAGATTATGCTTCGGGCACTAACCATACGCTGCCCACCAATGGCTATGCCAAAGCTTATAGCGGTGTCAGCCTTGACAGTTTTATACGTAAGATTACTTTCCAGGAAATTAAGCCGGAAGGGATACGCATTATTGGCCCTGCTATAGAGGAAATGGCAGCCAGCGAGCATTTGGATGCGCATAAGAATGCGGTAACTGTCAGACTTGATAAAATGGGAGTTGAAAATTAAAAAAATCATACTTCATCATTGATAATTCATAATCCGTAAATAAACTCTTTCTGTCCATGAGAACCTTAGAAGAACTTACCCGACCGAATATCCGGCGTTTGAAACCTTACTCTTCGGCACGCGATGAATATAATGGCGCTGCCGCATCCGTTTTTCTCGATGCAAATGAAAATCCGTACAATATGCCGCACAACCGCTATCCGGACCCGATGCAACGGGAGCTAAAGAAAGAACTGTCGAAGGTAAAGAAAGTCCTCCCCGAACGCATATTTCTGGGAAATGGCAGTGATGAGGCAATAGACCTTGTATTTCGCGCTTTTTGCGAACCGCGTATAGACAATGTAGTAGCTATAGACCCTACGTACGGCATGTATCAGGTATGTGCCGAAATAAATGATGTGGAGTACCGCAAGGTACTGTTAGACGAGGATTTTCAATTTTCGGCAGATAAGTTGCTGGCGGCTGCGGATGAACATACGAAACTGATTTTTCTTTGTTCTCCCAATAATCCCACAGGAAACGATTTGCCTCGGAGTGAGATTGAGAAAATCATCCGCGAATTCGACGGGCTGGTGATATTGGATGAGGCTTATAACGATTTTTCAGAGGCGCCTTCTTTTTTGGATGAACTGGACAAATATCCTAATCTGATTGTACTGCAAACTTTCTCCAAAGCATGGGGTTGTGCTGCCATACGCTTGGGCATGGCTTTTGCTTCGCAGGAAATCATTTCGATTTTCAGCAAGATAAAGTATCCTTATAATGTAAACCTGCTGACTCAGAAACAAGCGATGGAGATGTTGTACCGTTATTATGAAATAGAGCGTTGGGTAAAAACATTGAAAGAAGAACGTGAGAATCTGGAAAACGAATTTGTGAAACTGCCTTGTACGGTGAAAATATTTCCTTCGGATGCAAACTTTTTTCTGGTCCGTGTGACGGATGCGGTGAAGATTTATAATTATCTGGTGGCTGAAGGCATCATTGTGCGTAACCGTAATTCCGTGTCGCTTTGCGGAAACTGTCTGCGGGTAACGGTAGGTACGAGAAACGAGAATGAAAGGCTGGTTGAGGCGTTGGAGAAATATAAAGTATAAAGTAGCAGGGTATGAAGAAAGTACTTTTCATAGATCGTGACGGGACGTTGGTTATAGAGCCGCCCGTAGATTATCAATTGGATTCGTTGGAGAAACTGGAGTTTTATCCGAAAGTAATGCGTAATCTTGGTTTTGTCCGTAGCAGGCTGGATTTTGAGTTCGTTATGGTTACCAATCAGGACGGGTTGGGTACGGCATCTTTTCCGGAAGAAACTTTTTGGCCGGCGCATAACCTGATGATGAAGACGTTGGAAGGTGAGGGAATTGCTTTCGATGATATTTGCATAGACCGTAGCATGCCCGAAGACAATGCGCCAACCCGCAAGCCGCGTACCGGTATGCTGACGAAGTATCTCGACAATCCTGAATACGATTTGGCAAATAGTTTTGTGATAGGCGACCGTGCTACGGATGTGGAGTTGGCTAAGAACCTGGGATGTCGTGCTATCCTCTTACAGGAAGATACGAATATGCTGAAACCGAAATCGGCCGGTGGTGAAGCTGCGTGTGAGGGCTTGGAGGACGTCTGTGTTTTGGCAACAAAGGATTGGGATAAGGTAGCCGAATTTCTTTTTGCCGGTGAGCGGAAAGCGGAAGTGCGCCGTACTACGAAAGAGACGGATATTTACGTGGCTGTAAATTTAGATGGTAACGGTCATTGTGATATTCATACCGGACTTGGTTTCTTCGATCATATGCTGGAACAGATAGGCAAGCATGGCGGCATGGATTTGACCATTCACGTAAAAGGTGATTTGGAAGTAGACGAGCATCATACGATAGAGGATACCGCCCTCGCTTTGGGTGAGTGCCTGTATCAGGCATTGGGCAGCAAGCGCGGCATAGAACGTTACGGCTATGCACTGCCTATGGACGATTGTCTGTGTCAGGTATGTCTGGATTTTGGCGGACGTCCCTGGCTGGTATGGGATGCCGCGTTCAAGCGCGAGAAAATAGGAGAGATGCCTACGGAAATGTTCTTGCACTTCTTTAAGTCATTAAGCGATGCAGCCAAGATGAACCTTAACATCAAGGCGGAAGGGCAGAACGAGCATCATAAGATAGAGGGAATCTTCAAAGCACTGGCAAGAGCCTTGAAGATGGCGGTGAAACGCGATATTTATCACTATGAATTGCCAAGCTCAAAAGGGGTACTTTAGTGTTTGACTCGGGACTGAGTCATTATTAACCGTCCGCAAACGAACAGGGGGGGTGTCCGATTTCGGACACTCCCCCTTGCGTAATACTTTCCTGCCTGCTTGGCACACTCTTTGCTTTTCTGTCAACGACAATTTTAAAGACCGAACATGAAAAAGAATATTTTACTTGCCGCTTGTTTTGGGATATCACTGTTTGCCTCGGCACAGAATGATACTTTGACGCACGAACGTGAAATCACTTTAGCGGAAGCCATTGCACTGGCGCGTACCCAATCTGTAGATGCTGCCGTGGCGCTCAACGAATTGAAGACAGCCTATTGGGAATACCGTACTTTCCGTGCAGACCTGTTGCCCGAAATAAATTTTACGGGAACATTGCCCAATTATAATAAGTCGTACAGCACCTATCAGAACTCGGACGGTTCCTATAGCTTTGTCCGTAACAATACATTGGGGTTGTCCGGTGCACTTTCCATTGACCAGAACATTTGGTTCACAGGCGGTAAGTTGTCGCTGGCTTCTTCTCTCGATTACATCAAGCAGTTGGGCTCCGGTGGCGACAAACAGTTTATGTCCGTGCCCGTAAGCCTTGAATTGACGCAACCTATATTCGGCGTGAACAGTTTGAAGTGGAATCGCCGTATCGAACCTGTCCGGTACGCAGAGGCAAAGGCTGCCTTTATTTCGGCAACGGAGCAGGTAACGATGAAGACCATTACTTATTTTTTCGAGTTATTGCTGGCAAAGGAAGCGCTTGTTACTGCGCAGCAAAACAAAGCAAACTCAGACCGGCTTTACGAAGTGGCCATTGCCAAACGGAAAATGGGACAGATTTCGGAAAACGACTTGCTGCAACTCAAGCTGAACTCTCTGCAAGGCAAAGCCGATGTGACCGAAGCCGAAAGCACTTTGAACGCCAAGATGTTTCAGCTACGTTCGTTTCTCGGCGTGTCGGAGAGTGAGGGGCTGAATCCTGTTATACCTGCTTCCGTTCCTGGTATTAAAATGGACTACGACCGTGTTCTGAACAAGGCTTTGGAACGCAACTCGTTTGCCCAGAATATACGTCGCCGCCAGTTAGAAGCCGATTATGAAGTGGCTACGGCACGTGGAAATTTAAGGAGTATAGACCTGTTTGCCAGCGTTGGCTATACCGGACAAAACTATGAGTTCTCATCTGCCTATCAGGATTTGCTGGATAACCAGATTGTCAAGGTCGGTGTAAAAATACCTATCCTCGATTGGGGAAAACGTCGCGGCAAGGTGAGGGTAGCCAAGAGCAACCGCGAAGTGGTACTTTCCAAAATCCGCCAGGAACAAATGGACTTCAATCAGGACATTTTCCTGCTGGTGGCAAACTTCAACAACCAAGCCCAGCAGTTGGAAATAGCCGAAGAGGCGGACCAGATAGCCGAAAAACGTTACAAGACCAGTGTGGAGACTTTTATGATTGGTAAAATAAGTACCCTTGACCTCAACGATGCGCAGAACTCCAAAGACGAAGCCCGGCAAAAGCACATCTCCGAACTTTATTATTATTGGTATTACTTCTATCAACTCCGTAGCCTGACCCTTTGGGATTTTGAACGGAACATGGAGTTGGAAGCCGACTTTGAAGATATAATCAAAGGCTGATGCCGGTAGAAATTATGCCGATTTGTACGATTATAAAGGAAATAACAAAAAAATGATGCAAATCTGTATGACCTGTGGCGAAAAAACTTACTTTTGCAAGTAACAAACTACAAAATACTATGATACTGATAGTCGATGATGATAGTGCCGTACGTTCTTCACTTAGTTTTATGCTGAAGCGTGCCGGTTATGAGGTAAAAACAGCACCGGAACCCCGTGAGGCAATGGATATAGTTCGTGCAGAATCTCCCGCACTGATATTGATGGATATGAACTTTACACTTTCCACTACCGGAGAGGAGGGACTTACGCTGTTGAAACAGGTAAAGGTCTTCCGTCCCGATGTTCCCGTTATACTGATGACGGCATGGGGAAGCATCCAACTTGCCGTGCAGGGGATGCAGGCGGGGGCTTTTGATTTTATTACCAAACCGTGGAACAATGCCGCCCTTTTGCAGCGTATCGAAACCGCCTTGGAACTGAGTGCCGCTCCGAAAGAAGTGCCGGAAGAGCAGGCGGAGGGTTTGAACCGCAGTCACATCATCGGAAAATCGCAAGGACTGATGGAGGTGCTGAATACCGTAGCCCGCATAGCCCGTACCAATGCTTCCGTACTCATTACCGGCGAGAGTGGTACAGGTAAGGAACTGATAGCCGAAGCTATCCATATCAACAGTCAGCGCACCAGACAGCCTTTTGTGAAAGTCAATCTCGGCGGTATCTCGCAGAGTCTGTTCGAGAGCGAGATGTTCGGTCATAAGAAGGGCGCTTTTACCGATGCAAGTGCCGACCGCATAGGGCGTTTTGAACTGGCAAACAAAGGAACTATCTTTCTGGACGAAATAGGCGACTTGGATTTGTCCTGCCAGGTTAAACTATTGCGTGTGCTTCAGGACCAGACGTTTGAGGTGCTGGGCGACAGCCGTCCGCGCAAAGTGGATGTGCGTGTTGTCTCCGCCACCAATGCCGATTTGCGCAAAATGGTTTCCGAACGCACATTCCGCGAAGACCTTTTCTACCGTATCAATCTGATAACCGTAAAACTGCCCGCCTTGCGCGAACGCCGTGAGGATATTCCCCTATTGGCACGTCACTTTGCCGACCGTCAGGCTGCCGTAAACGGCTTGCCGCGTACCGAATTTTCAGCGGATGCGCTGAACTTCCTATCCCGTTTGCCTTATTCGGGTAATATCCGCGAATTGAAAAACCTGGTGGAGCGTACCATTCTTGTCAGTGGAAAACAAACCCTGGATGCTTCTGATTTTGAATCGCAGTATCAACGTCACGACGAACCTGCAAAAGCCGCAGATGGCACTTCCTTTGCCGGCATGACGCTGGATGAGATAGAACGGCAAACTATCCTGCAAGCCTTAGAACAGCATAAAGGCAATCTCAGTCAGGTTGCATTGGCACTGGGTATCAGCAGGGCTGCTCTATACAGACGGCTGGAAAAATATAAAATAGCGATTAGTGATTAGGGTTTAGCGATAAGTGTTGAGTCATTTAAATCTTGACCGTTAGTTGTCGCCCTACCAGCCCCTAATCGTTAATCACTACCCGCTAATCATTAACCCCTAATCGCTAATCGTTAATCACTAACCCCTAATCCCTACCTCACGTGCGTATTAAATTTTATTTTTTTATTCTTGTATTGTTTTTGCTTGGGCTGGGTGGAGCGTTGATATATCTGGCAGGCAAAATGCAGACCACGCATCTATATGTTGTGGAGGGTATTATTGTATTCATACTGCTCTATCTGGCGGTGTTCTATCGTAAGATTGTCAAGCCGATGAGTACGATAGGAAGCGGTATGGAGTTGTTGCGCGAGCAGGATTTCAGCAGCCGGCTCAGCAGGGTGGGGCAGTATGAGGCCGACCGTATTGTGAACGTTTTCAACCGTATGATGGAACAACTCAAGAATGAGCGTCTGCGTATGCGCGAGCAGAACCATTTTCTTGATTTGCTGATTCAGGCATCGCCTATGGGGGTTGTCATTATGACGTTGGACGGTGAGGTGTCACAACTCAATCCGATGGCTGTAAAGATGCTGGGCGTTCGTCTGGAAGAGGCGCAGAACAGGAAACTGGATAAAATTGATTCGCCTTTGGCGGAAGAGCTGGCATCCATTCCTAAAGAAACGACTTCCGTGGTGCGGTTGAACGATGCGAATATCTACAAGTGTACCCATTCTTCGTTTATAGACAGAGGGTTCAAGCATCCTTTCTTCCTGATAGAGCGCATGACGGATGAAGTGATGAAAGCGGAAAAGCGTGCATACGAAAAGGTTATCCGTATGATTGCCCACGAGGTGAACAATACCACTGCCGGCATTACCTCTACCTTGGATACGGTGGAGCAGGCGCTTTCTACGGAAGAAAATATGGAAGACATTTGCGAGGTGATGCGCGTGTGTACGGAGCGTTGTTTCTCTATGAGCCGTTTCATTACCCGCTTTGCCGATGTGGTGAAGATACCCGAACCTACGGTAGCGCAGGTTCAACTGAACGAATTGGTATCCATGTGCAAGCGTTTTATGGAGGGAATGTGCAATGACCGTAACATTATTCTCCGTTTGGAATGCGACCCCGAAGTAGGGCAGGTGCGCCTGGATGCTTCGCTGTTCGAGCAGGTTTTGGTAAATATCATTAAGAATGCTGCCGAAAGTATAGAGAGCGCCGGAGAAGCGGCAGGCAAGCAGGGCGAAATAACGGTAAGGACCACTGCCCCCGCTCTTATAGAAATCGTAGACAATGGTCCCGGAATCAGCAAAGAAACCGAAGCTAAACTCTTCAGTCCCTTCTTCTCCACCAAGCCGAACGGGCAGGGGATTGGCCTGGTGTTTATCAGGGAAGTGCTGAGCCGTCACGGTTGTGCATTCTCCCTGCGCACATACAATGACGGATTGACCCGCTTCCGAATCTTGTTTAATTGAGAATTCCCAATTCTCAACTTCTGTTTTTCCTCCATTCTTCTGCGTACTCATCCAATATCCGCTTGATTCCCTGGCCGATTGTAACATAATCACTCTCGTTCAGATTGGCAAGGGAAGCACGTACGCTCCATTCGGGCCCGTCGAAGCCGCCACCGTTCAGAAGCACTAAAGATGTTTCCTGAGCAAGGCGGAATACTACGTTCAGCGGACTGTACGTTTTTTTGAGGTATTCCACAAACTTCTCTCCATAGAACTTTTCGGCCCAGACCAGCATGTCGATTTCCGTATAATAGCCTACCCGTAAGGGGTCTTCCACTAACGTAAACCCGGTATTGTCCCAAAGAGCCTGCAAGCGGCGCCGGATAATTTCCTGCATCTTCTGCTTGTAGCTGTTCTCTTTGTCCAGCAGGGCAAAGGCGGCGAATAAGCTCATCTGCATCTGTTGAGGCAATGAAAGTCCTGCCGTATGGTTCAAGGCTATCTGACGGCTGTCCGCTACCATGCGGTCTATGAACTTCAATTTTTCGGGATGCAGGGTCAGCGTGGCATAGCGGCGGTTGAGGGCTTCGCGCTTCTCTTTCGGCAATCGGGATATTTGTCTGTCGAATACATTGTATTCGTGCAGCGCTATGACGGCATTGCGCCAGCCGGTAGCGCCGAAATATTTGGAGAAAGAGTATACGCAAAGCGTATTGTACGGAATTTCTGCCATGAACGAGCGGAAATGCGGGCTGAAAGTACCGTACACATCGTCCGTAATAATCATCAGGTTGGGATTGTCTTCCTTTACGATGTTTACGATGCGCGCCATTGTTTCGGGGCTGAGCGTATAGCTGGGCGGGTTGCTCGGGTTGGTGACAAACAAAGCCTTTATGGCCGGATTTTTCAGCCGGTCTATATCCTCGTCACTGTATTGCCACAGATGCAGCCCGTCTTTGCTCATGCGGTTGGCATGCAACTCGGTCACCTTGAACCGGTAACGGTCCAGTTGGGGAATCTCTATGTAAGGTGTAAAGGCGGGAACCATGAGGGCGATACCGTCACCTTTGTCCAGCAGGAAATTCTCTTGCAGCGAATCGAAGATGTAACACATGGCAGCTGTTCCGCCTTCGGTGGCAAACAGGTTGAAAGCTCCGCGAGGCGGACGGTTGTCGCACATTTCCTGATTCAGGTAGTCGCATACCAGCATTTCGGTGAATTGCAGGATGCGGTCGGGCACAGGATACTGGTTGCCTATGACGCTTTCCGCCCATTCGTGTACGAGGCTGTCGGGGTCGACGGCATGCTGCATCAGCATGTAGTGGTAGGTTTGTTCCAGCAGTTTGGCTCCGGGCTGGTAGGTATTGCTTTTGAGGAATTGCTCAAAGCGGGCGGCAATACCTTGTTTTTCGGGGATGCCGGCGATGCCTTCGGGGAGAAACATGACGTGACGGCATTCTTCCAGTCCGAATTTTCCCAGAAGGAAAAAGGCTTCGCGTGGAGTGGTTGCAATCCAGTTGGGGTTACCGCGCCCGGCGTTCAACATGGTACGGGCGGTCTTTTTCAGGCTTTCATCTGCCATGTCGATAAGACGGTTTTTCAGTTCAAAGGGACTGATATTCTCCATCTTCTTTTCTAAAAGTTTTGTATCCATATAATCTGAAGTTTAGTTTTTAAAAAGCGTTATAATTAAAGTGACAGTCAGCATAAACTAATTCCAGGTATGCTAAAATCTATTCGTCCGATAATTGTTTTCCATTCGTCCGACAGCTGTTGAATTATCGTCCGACAATTGTTGAATTATCGTCCGACAGCTGTCGGACGGAAAGATTTTAGTAAGCTTGAAAACAGTTTTTACTTATTAGGTAATCTGCTTAAAGTCTTCAGGGCATTAAATCAGCAGGACGATAACCACTCCCCATATAATCAGCAGGGTGTTGCCTACGGCATACGTCACGGTATAACCCAGTGCAGGCGTTTCACTCTCTACGGCATCCTGTATGGCTCCGAGGGCTGCCGTAGTGGTCCTTGCGCCCGCACAGCATCCCAATGCGATGGCCGGATGAAACTTGAACAGATACCTGGCAAGCAACAGCCCGATAATCAGTGGGAAAGTGGTGGCTGCTGCGCCTACGAGGAACAGGCTGATACCCACATCGTGAAATCCCTGTACAAAGCCGGGGCCTGCCGATATGCCTACTACGGCGATAAACATGTTCAGCCCTACATTGTTCAGTACCCATTGCGACGGTTCGGGAATGCGTCCGAAAGTGGGATGCTTGCTGCGCAGCCAGCCGAAGAGCAATCCCGCTATCAGCGCTCCGCCACTGGTGCTCAGGCTGATTGGTACGCCGCCGATGTGGACGGATAGTGCACCGAACAATCCGCCTACAAGGATGCCGAGCCCTACGAAAATCATATCAGTCTGATTGGTAGGACGGTCTATATAGCCCAAACGTCTGGCGGCTGTTTCCACTTCCTGCCTGGTTCCCACTACCTCTACCACGTCGCCGGCATCTACGGTGGTCTGCGCCATGACGGGGATGTCGATGCCCGCACGCCTGATGCTGCGGATACTGACACCGTGCATGAACTTCTCGTTGCGGATGGCCGAAACGGTCTTTCCGGCAAAGGTCTTTTTGGTAATCATGACGGGCAGTTTTTCTGCGGGGAAGTCCAATAGCTGCTGGTCTTGTATTTCAGGTCCTATCCAATCCTCTTCGCCGATAACGTATTCCCGGCGTCCGCTTAGTACGACTTCATCCCCTATTTCCAGTTGCACGTTGGGGCTGACCTCGCGGATAGCGCCTGCCTTGCGTATCCGTTCCACAAACAGGCGCTTGTCCTGTTGCTGGAAGTACACTTCAAGGTCTATGACCCTTTTCCCGTTTTTGAACCATTCGTTTTCGATGCGGTAGGCGCGGAAAGTGACGGGGCGTGCGGCATGAATGAAGCCGGGTTCATCTGCCTGAGAGTTGCCCATGCGGACTTCCAAATCCTTGCAGGCGGCTTTCACCTTATCCAGTCCGCCCAGCATTTTCGGTCCGATGGACGATAGCACCCAAGCCGAGCCGGCGGTACCGAAAATGTAGGTTACAGCATAGGATACGGGGATGATGTTGACGTAGCTCTGCCGTTGCGCTTCGTCCAGTCCCATGTTTGCCATTGTATCTTCGGCCACGCCGATGACGGCCGATATGGTTTGTGAGCCGGCAAGCAATCCGGCGGCTTCTCCCATGTTATATCCCATGAGCAGGGCAAGCAGCCAGGTTACTCCCAAAACAGATACGCACATCAGCACCGCAAAAGCCACTTGGGGCAATCCGTCTTTTTTCAGTCCGCGAAAGAACTGCGGGCCTACCTTGTAGCCTACGGCAAACAGAAACAGTAAGAAAAACACTGACTTGACAGGGCCGGGTACGGCAATATTCAGTTGCCCTACCACTACGCCTACCAATAACACGCTGGTGACGGTTCCCAAAGTAAACTTACCGATACGCAGCTTACCCAGCCAGAACCCCAGAAAAATGGTGAGGAAAATGGCTAATTCGGGACGTTCTCTGAGTTGGTTGAAAATCCATTCCATAATTAAGTATTTAGGTCGGTTTGTACGTCTTTTGTAAGTCGTATTCGCTATACAACGGGTTTTAACGGGAAGTGTTTTGAATAAAAGTGGTTTTTTAGAACATTTATTCCGCAAAACCGGACTTTTAGAAAAAGTTTTCTTCCGTACCTTTGCGCACTGAATGATAGATGGGTAAGGTATGAGGTTGTTTATTAGGGTATTTCTGCTGTTGCAGATAATTGCACTTCCTGTGAGGGCGCAATATATAGTGCAAGGTGTTGTCACGGATTCGCTGACACGGGAGCCGTTGCCATATACCTCGGTCTATCTGAAAGGAACCACAGAGGGGGGAATGACTGATGACAAGGGGGTATTTTCCTTCAAGACCTATCGCCCGGAAGCACGGCTGGTAATCTCGGCCGTGGGCTATAATGAATACACCCGGCTGATTCATCCGGCACGCGGGGAGCGTATAAAAGTGGCGCTTGCCCCCACCACTTATGCACTGAATGAAGTGGTGGTGAAGCCGAAACGCGAGCGCTACAAGAAGAAAAACAATCCGGCTGTGGAGTTTGTGCGGAAGATGATAGAGCACCGGGATGATTATTCTCCGGATGAGCGCGACTTCTGGCAGCGCGAGCGTTATGAGAAAATGACGTTTGCCATTAACAACTTCGACAGTGTGAAACAGCAGAAGTGGCTGTACCGCAAGTTCAAGTTCCTGACCGATTATGTGGATACTTCCGCCGTGACGGGAAAGCCGGTATTGGCGGTGTCCAACCGCGAGTTGCTGGCTACGGATTATTACCGTAAGTCGCCGCACAGCGAGAAGCAATGGGTGAAGGCGCGGCGGCAGGCGGGAGTGGACGAAATGCTGTCACAGCAGGGGATGGAGCAGGCCATCAGCGTCACTATGACGGACGTGGATATTTATCAGAACAACATAACGCTGTTTACCAATAAGTTTGTCAGTCCGTTATCTTCTTTAGGCCCTTCGTTCTACAAATACTATCTGATGGATACGCTGACCGTTGCCGGAAAGCCTTGCGTAGACTTGACTTTCGTACCTTTCAACTCCGAGTCGTTCGGCTTTACGGGGCATCTGTACGTCATGCTGGACAGCACGTATTTCGTGCGTCGTGTAGTGATGAACTTTCCTCAGAAAATCAATCTGAACTTTGTGGATTACATGAAGATAGAACAGGACTTTGACCGTGCGGAAGACGGTACAAGGCAACTTATGAATGAAAGTATCACGACGGAATTCAAATTGGTGGACAACAGCGACGGCATCTATGCCAAACGGGATGTCTATTACCGGAATTATGCTTACGAACCCACTGCCGATGCCTTGCAGGCGTTCCGAAAACCCGAGAAGGTGATTGAAGGCATGGACTCTTCCGCTCATTCCGATGCTTACTGGGATGCCAACCGCCTTGCGGAGGTGAGCAAGAAAGAGACTTCCGTAGACAAGATGATGGCGCAACTGCGTAGTTATCCGGTTTATTATTGGACGGAGAAGGTGCTGAAGGTGCTGTTTACCGGATATATTCCCGCACCTAAGGAGAAAGCTCCTTTGTTCTATATCGGTATGATGAACACCACCATCAGCGGTAATGCGCTGGAGGGAGTGCGCGTGCGTGCCGGTGGGATGACAACGGCATGGCTTAATCCGCATTTGTTCGGCAGGGGATATGTGGCGTACGGTTTCCGCGACGAACGTGTGAAAGGGTTGGCGGAATTGGAATATTCTTTCCATAAGAAAAAAGAGTATGCCAATGAGTTTCCGATTCACTCTTTGAAACTCCGTTATCTGTCCGATGTCAACCAGTATGGGCAACATTATCTCTATACCAGTCAGGATAACGTTTTCTTGGCGTTGAAACGCCAGAAGGACGACCGTATCGGCTATCAGCGGAAAGCAGAACTGACGTATACGAACGAGTTTCATTCGGGCTTCTCCTTTCAAGTGACCACGCGTCTGCGGAAAGATGAATCTTCGCATCTCATTCCTTTCATCAGGCAGGATAAAGATAAGTCGTTTGTAAAAAGTATTTCGACCAGTGAACTGGAACTTAAACTGCGTTATGCTCCTAATGAGAAGTTCTTTCAGACACAGTGGAACCGTTTTCCGGTATCTTTGGATGCTCCGGTATTTACGCTGACGCATACAATGGCTGCCAAAGGAGTGTTGGGTGGAGATTATACCTATCATTATACGGAGGCAGGATTTCAGAAACGTTTCTGGTTCTCGGCTTTCGGCTATACGGACGTCATACTGAAAGCCGGTAAGGTGTGGAATAAAGTTCCTTTTCCGCTGCTTATCATTCCCAATGCCAACTTGTCCTACACCATTCAGCCGGAGTCTTACTCGCTGATGAATGCAATGGAATTTATGAACGATGAATATGCCTCGTGGGATGTGACTTACTTTTTGAACGGTTTCCTTTTCAACCGCATTCCGTTGTTGAAAAAATTGAAATGGCGCGAAGTGTTGTCCTGCCGGGGAATTTATGGAAATCTGAGCGACAAGAACAATCCGGAATTCAGTGAAGGATTGTTTGCCTTTCCGGCAGGAAGCACTACTATGGGACACACTCCGTACGTGGAGGTAGGGGTAGGTATTGAGAATATTTTAAAAGTGCTCCGGGTGGATTATGTATGGCGTTTGACTTACCGCGATTTACCTAATATAGATAAATCCGGGCTTAGAATCAGTTTGCACATGACGTTTTAACTTAAATCTTACTAACAGAGCATTAAATCGGATAAAAAGACTAATCTATATTGGGTAAAATACCCTAAATTTGAGCAATTTTTTAAACTAAAATAATTCAATGGCAATGAAAGAAAACATTAAGCCGGCAACCGGTCGTTTAGGCGTACTGGTAGTCGGAGTAGGTGGTGCGGTTGCAACCACTATGATTACAGGTACATTAGCAGCCCGTAAGGGGTTGGCAAAAGCTATAGGCTCAATCGCACAAATGGCTACTATGCGTATGCAGGACGGCAAAGAACATCTGATTAAGGATATAGTGCCTTTGGTTGATTTGAACGATATCGTTTTCGGCGGTTGGGACATTTTCGCTGATGATGCGTATGAAGCTGCAATGTATGCAGAGGTTTTGAAAGAAAAGGACTTGAACCTCGTAAAAGATGAGTTGAAAGCCATTAAACCCATGCCTGCCGCTTTTGACCACAATTTTGCAAAACGCCTGAACGGTACGCACATAAAGAATGCCGCTACACGTTGGGACATGGTAGAGCAGTTGCGTGAGGATATCCGCACTTTCAAGACAAACAACAATTGCGACCGTATCGCCGTGTTGTGGGCTGCAAGTACTGAAATTTATGTTCCTCTGGCAGAAGAGCACAAGTCTCTCGCTGCTTTGGAAAAGGCAATGAAGGAAAACAATACGGAAGTTATTTCTCCGAGCATGTGCTATGCTTACGCTGCAATCGCAGAAGGTGCTCCGTTCATCATGGGTGCTCCTAACCTGTGCGTAGATACTCCGGCTATGTGGGAATTCTCCAAGAAAATGAATGTGCCTATTGCCGGTAAAGACTTCAAGAGCGGTCAGACTTTGATGAAAACTGTACTTGCTCCGATGTTCAAGACCCGTATGCTGGGTGTAAGCGGATGGTTCTCTACCAATATCTTGGGTAATCGTGACGGTGAAGTGCTTGACCAACCGGAAAACTTCAAGACCAAAGAAGTCAGCAAGCTGTCCGTTATCGACAATATCTTCGAACCCGAAAAATTCCCCGATTTGTACGGTGATGTATATCACAAAGTACGTATCAACTATTACCCGCCCCGTAAGGACAACAAGGAGGCATGGGATAATATCGATATCTTCGGCTGGATGGGCTATCCGATGGAAATCAAGGTTAACTTCCTGTGTCGCGACTCTATCTTGGCAGCTCCTATCGCACTCGACCTGGTTATCTTCAGTGACCTCGCTCTGCGTGCCGGTATGTGCGGTATCCAGACTTGGCTGTCATTCTTCTGCAAGAGCCCGATGCACGACTTTGAACACGAACCGGTACATGACCTGTTCCAACAATGGAGAATGGTGAAAGAAACCCTGCGCAATATGGTAGGTGAAACTGCACCGAGCTATTTGGACTAAAATAAGAAAACGGTAAGGTAATAAAAGTGATAAGGCGATAGAGTGATTGGCAAGTTTCCGCTTGAAATTTCATCACTTTACTGCCTTACCACTTTTATGACTTTATCACCGCATTATCTTGTCACTTTTATTATTCTATCACTTTTTATCAATGAAGAAACCCTCTTTTTTCCCGGTTATCATCGGTACGGGCTTCGGTTCGGGCTTTTCTCCTTTCGCTCCGGGTACGGCAGGCGCTTTACTGGCCGTGCTTATCTGGTTCGGAATATCTTTCATTGTTTCGGAAATATGCCTGATATGGCTGACGGTGGCTCTTATTCTCTTTTTTACGGTAATGGGAGTATGGGCAACCAATTGTCTTGAACCTTTCTGGGGAGAGGACCCGTCACGGGTGGTGGTGGACGAAATGGTAGGAGTGTGGATTGCATTGCTGGCAGCACCGTCTGGAAATGTCTGGTATGCGTTGGGGGCTTTTGCCCTCTTTCGTCTGTTTGATATATTCAAACCGTTAGGCATCCGCCGCATGGAAAGTTTTCCGGGCGGAATTGGCGTGATGATGGACGATATCTTGGCGGGAATTTATAGCTTTGTAGTCTTAATCGGAGTAAGATGGCTGATAAGCTGAAAGGAAAACCGGGATTTGCAGGATGGCGTCATGCTGTTTGGGTCTTTATCAAGGCTCAGCTTTCGTCATACGTGGCAAGTCTCATAGATTTCTTGGTGACCATTTTGCTGGTTAAACTATCCGGACTTTTTTATTTGTATGCTACTTTTCTGGGCTCTGTAGTTGGCGGCGTGGTGAATTGCGTTATCAATTACGGGTGGGTATTTCATGCGGACGACTGCAAAAAGACGCATGTTGCACTGAAGTATCTTTTTGTCTGGGGAGGTAGTATTTTATTGAATACATGGGGCACGTTTGCCCTGACCGAGTGGCTGACGGGTATGCACTGGGTGGACGGATTGCTGGGACATTATATAAACGATGTGTTTATCCTGTCCAAGATTATCGTAGCCATTCTGGTGGCATTCTTCTGGAACTATCATCTGCAACGGGTATTCGTATATCGTAATCATAATTTCGGGAAATTTATACGACAATATTTTAGAGACTAAATAGAACTGATATGAATTATAGAGATTGGCTGCAACAGTTGATTTATAAGATTATAAATCCGGTTGTGCATGGAATGATCAAGGTAGGCATTACGCCTAATTTTATTACTACTACCGGATTGGTGATGAACATCGTGGCTGCATGCGTATTTGTGTATGCGGGCATGTATAAACCGAGTGAGCTTGCTTATGTGGGCTGGGGAGGAGGTATTGTTCTCTTTGCCGGTTTGTTTGATATGATGGACGGGCGCGTGGCGCGTGTAGGTAATATGTCTTCTACGTTCGGAGCATTGTATGACTCGGTGCTCGACCGTTATAGCGAGATGGTGACGCTGTTCGGTATTTTCTATTATCTGATTTTGCAAGGGTATCTGTGGGGATCGATGATTACTTTTGTCGCATTGGTCGGTTCGCTTATGGTGAGTTATGTGCGTGCACGTGCCGAAGGATTGGGACTGGAATGTAAAGTAGGCTTCATGCAGCGTCCCGAGCGTGTGGTGCTGACCAGCCTTGGTGCTTTGTGCTGCGGTATTTTCGGAGATTGCAAGGCGTTCGACCCGATGCTGATACTGATTGTTCCTATGGCCGTGATAGCCGTTCTTGCTAATCTGACAGCATTCGCTCGCATTGCGCATTGCTATAAATTATTAAAGAAACAATAATGAGAAAAGATATTTTTCCTTCTGCCAAAGAAGCGTTGCCTGTTCTTGTCCTTACAGCACTGTTCTTGTTGTTGACAGCCGTGTGTATAGGGTTGCGTACAGAGCATCTTTTAATGACGGGGCTGTTTCTGATACTCTTTTTTGCAGGAAAAACAACCCGTAAATTGGCGGTAGCGCTACTTCCTTTTATCATCTTTGGCATTTCTTACGACTGGATGCGGGTGTATCCCAACTATGAGGTGAATCCTATTGATGTGCAGGGATTGTATGAGGCGGAGAAGTCCTTGTTCGGTATCTCGATTGATGGGACAAAATTGATTCCCTGCGAGTATTTTGCACAGAATCACTGTACGGTAGGCGATTTCTTTGCCGGTATATTCTACCTTTGCTGGGTTCCTGTTCCCATTGCATTCGGTCTGTGGCTTTATCTGAAAGGCGAACGCAAGGTATATCTTCGCTTTGCCATGGTCTTTCTGCTGGTAAATCTTATCGGGTTTGCCGGATATTATATTCATCCGGCAGCACCGCCCTGGTATGCCATGAATTATGGCTTTGAGCCGGTTCTCAATACTCCGGGCAATGTAGCGGGACTGGGGCGCTTTGACGAACTGCTGGGGTGCTCTGTTTTTCATTCCATTTATGGACGGAACGCCAATGTATTTGCCGCTGTTCCTTCATTGCATGCGGCTTATATGGTGGTGGCTGTAGCATACGCTATTATGGGACGTTGCAAGAAATGGCTGATAGCTTTGTTCTCTGTTATCATGGCGGGTATCTGGTGGACGGCTGTCTATTCCGGACATCATTATCTGATTGATGTGATGTTGGGCATTTCCTGTGCGTTGCTGGGGATTCTGGTATTTGAACAAGGGTTGATGAAGTGGGGCGTATTCAAGCGTTTCTTTGAAAGATACAGTCGGTATATAGGATAAATTATAAGGTGTGGATTAACGCAAATTTACGCAGGGGCATTCTTTATATTGAAACTCTGCGTATATTTGCGTTAATCTGTTTTTATGTTATAGGTATATGAATAATTTTGTCTTTTACAGTCCTACCGAATTTGTATTCGGCAAGGACACGGAAATGCAAGTCGGTGTCTTGGCTGGTAAGTATGGGGCACGGAAAGTAATGATTGTGTATGGTGGCGGTTCCGTGCTGCGCAGCGGGTTGTTGGACAGAGTGAAGCAATCTTTGCAGAAAGCCGGTATTCGTTATTGCGAGATGGGGGGTGTGCAACCTAATCCAGTGGATACGAAGGTGTATGAGGGGATTGAAATTTGCCGTCGTGAACAGGCTGATTTACTGCTCCCGGTAGGAGGCGGTTCTGTAATTGATACAGCAAAGGCTATCGCTGCCGGTGTACCTTATGAGGGTGATTTTTGGGATTTCTTTATAGGTAAGGCAAAAGTGACGGAAGCATTGAAAGTTGCTGTTGTGCTGACAATTCCTGCTGCGGGTAGCGAGGGCTCGGGCAACTCGGTGATAACGAAAGTGGATACCCTGCAAAAGCTAAGCTTGCGTGTGCCGGAATTGTTGCGCCCTGTCTTTTCCATTATGAATCCGGAATTGACTTATACATTGCCGCCTTTTCAGACGGCTTGCGGCATTGCCGATATGATGGTGCATATCATGGAACGTTATTTTACTAATACGCAGGATGTGGAGATTAGCGACTGTCTTTGTGAAGGTACGCTGACAGCTATCATTAAAGAAGCTTATCGCATAAAACAAAATCCGGGAGATTACGGTGCGCGCGCCAATATTATGTGGTGTGGAACGATTGCTCATAACGGGACTTGTGGTGTGGGTTGCGAGGAAGATTGGGCTTCGCATTTTCTGGAACATGAAGTCAGTGCGATTTACAACGTTACGCATGGCGCCGGACTGTCTGTAATAGTTCCGGCATGGATGACTTTTATGGCTGGACATAATCCGAAAAAGATAGCCCGGTTTGCCAACCGTGTTTTCGGTGTTCCCGAATCGGAGGATTTGGAAGAGATGGCATTGGCGGGTGTGTCCCGTTTGAAACACTTTTTCCGTTTTATAGGGCTGCCGGTTAACTTTAAGGAACTGGGTATCGAGAATCCCGATATAGACCGCTTGGCGGATAGCCTGCATCGTAATAAGGGAGAGTTTGTGGGCAATTATGTGAAACTGACTAAACAGGACAGTAAGGAAATCTACCGTCTGGCACTGTGATAAACAAAAAAACGGCGAAGTATCTTATCAGACTTCGCCGTTTCTTTTATTTGATTTCGATTTCTTCCTTCATGTCAATCTCTTCTCCCTGCGGATCGTAGAAAACATATTCCAGAAATGCTAATTTCTGACTTGGAATAATCTTGATTCCGAATCCGTATTTCATTTGCCATTTCCGTTTCAGTGAGAGAACTCCCTGATTGATGTAGGCAGCGATATACGGGTGGATGTGTAACGAGAATTTCTTTATCTTCAGTTTGTTGACAAGGTAGTCAATTTTACTCTCTAAAGTGTCCGTAAAGAGGATGGACGATTTAATAGTGCCTTTACCAAAGCAGGTTGGACAGGTTTCCGTAGTATTCACATCCATTGCCGGACGTACTCGCTGACGCGTAATCTGCATCAATCCGAATTTGCTGAGTGGCAGGATGTTGTGTCGTGCTCTGTCTTTCTGCATATTGGCACACATACGTTCGTAAAGCTTTTGTCTGTTTTCGGCTTCATTCATGTCGATGAAATCCACCACGATGATACCACCCATATCTCTTAGCCGCAATTGGCGCGCCAGTTCATCGGCGGCTCCCAGATTCACTTCCAGTGCGTTGGCTTCCTGCCCGTTGGCATTCTTGATGCGGTTACCGCTGTTCACGTCTACTACGTGAAGCGCTTCGGTGTGCTCAATAATCAGGTAAGCCCCGCTTTTGTATGAAACGGTTTTGCCGAATGACGATTTTATCTGTTTGGTGATACCGAAATTGTCGTAAATAGGAAGTTGTCCTTTGTACAGTTTTACAATTCCTGCCCGTTCAGGGGCGATGAGTGTTACGTAATCCTTGATTTCGTTGAATACAGCTTCGTTGTTCACATAGATGTTTTCGAAAGAAGGATTGAACAAGTCGCGCAACAAACCTACGGCGCGGCTGGTTTCTTCGTAAATCAGTGTCGGAAATTTGGTGGCTTTTTGTACTTTGACAATAGCTTCTTCCCAATGTTTTAATAGAACTTTGAGCTCTCCGTCAAGCTCGGCCACGCGTTTACCTTCAGCAACAGTGCGGACGATGACACCGAAATTCTTGGGTTTGATGCTCATCAGCAGTTGTTTGAGGCGGGCGCGCTCTTCACTTGATTTAATTTTTTGTGATACGGAAACCTTATCATTAAAGGGAATCAATACAAGATACCTTCCGGCAAAGGAGAGTTCGGAAGTCAGTCTCGGCCCTTTGGTTGAGATAGGCTCCTTTACGATTTGCACCACTACTTCTTGTCCTACCTTGAGTGTGTTGGATACTGTTCCGTCCTTTTCAAGGTCGGGAAGTATGGTTGCTTTGGTAATTGGATTAAGCTTTTTTTTGTCGCTTAAAGTTTGCTTTACGTATTTTTCTAATGAGTTAAATTGAGGACCTAAGTCCAGATAATGAAGAAAAGCATCTTTCTCGTAACCTACATCCACGAAGCAGGCATTCAGGCCCGGCATCAATTTCTTGACACGTCCCAAATACATGTTGCCCACAGAGAAGGAAATGTTTCTTCCTTCGCTTTGGAGTTCCACCAGGCTTTTGTCTTCGAGTAAAGCAATGGAAACTTCTTTGGGCTGTACGTCTACAACGAGTTCGCTTGTCACAATAATTTGCTTTTACATTTTTGTTATACAGATGTTTTCTGTTCAGATTTACCGGTACATCAATCTTTTTTACATTGACGAACCGGTTTGATACTTAAACAAAGAACAAACCCGCGAGACAATTAGCTTCACAAGTTTGTTCTTTATTTTGTCCTTCAGACTAAAAATTACTTTTTGCTTTTATGTCTGTTCTTTCTTAGTCTTTTTTTACGCTTGTGCGTAGACATTTTATGTCTTTTTTTCTTCTTTCCGCTTGGCATAGCTTCAAAATTTTATGGGTTAATACTAATTGTTTATTATTTTTTCACAGCAATGGTGAATGTCTTAGCAGGTTTAAAAGCCGGAATGTTGTGTTCCGGAATGATGATAGTAGTGTTCTTTGAGATGTTACGAGCTGTTTTTTGAGCTCTTTTCTTTACTACAAAACTACCAAACCCGCGGAGATAAACATTTTCATCTTTAGATAAAGATGCCTTCACTGCGTCCATGAACGCTTCAACGGTTGCAAGCACTGTTACTTTGTCGATTCCGGTGTTCTTTGTAATTTCGTTTACAATATCAGCTTTAGTCATTTTTTTCTTAAAAAAAATATTATTACTATAGTTTTCTAATTTTTTGGACTGCAAATATATAGCTTTTTGGCGGCTCTAAAAAATATATTTTGGACATTTTTTGAAAAAAGTCAAAGCATTAGGTTTTGTTAGACTGAAAAACTGTATTTTTGTTCTTTTGAAAAAGGATGTGTGTCCTTTTGAGGTATGAAACTATATATGAATAGATTGACTGAAGCTTTATTGGATTGGTACGCGGATAATAAACGTGATTTGCCTTGGAGAGGCACTACTGATCCCTACCGGATATGGATTTCTGAGATTATTTTGCAGCAGACGAGAGTGGTACAAGGATATGAGTATTTTCTTCGTTTTATCCGCCGTTTTCCTGATGTGAGAACTTTGGCTTCGGCTTCGGAAGACGAGGTCTTGAAGTATTGGCAGGGATTGGGGTATTATTTTCGTGCCCGTAATCTGCATGCTGCTGCTAAGAGTATGAACGGTAAGTTTCCGGAAAGCTATCAGGAAGTGCGGGCTTTGAAGGGGGTAGGGGATTATACGGCTGCCGCCATTTGTTCCATAGCCTATAATATGCCCTATGCAGTAGTGGACGGAAATGTGTATCGAGTGCTTTCCCGTTATTGCGGCATTGATGTACCTATTGACTCTACGGAAGGAAAGAAGCTCTTTGCTGCTTTAGCTGATGAAATGCTCGATAAATCCCGCCCGGCTACTTATAATCAAGCTATAATGGATTTTGGGGCTATTCAGTGTACGCCACAGTCTCCTAACTGTATGTTTTGTCCTTTGGCGGATAGTTGTTCCGCCTTATCGAAAGGGCAGGTTATGCAACTTCCCGTGAAGCAACACAGAACAAAGACGTCCAACCGTTATTTTAATTATATATATGTACGCATGGGCGCGTGTACTTTTATACATAAACGAACGGCTGATGATATTTGGAAAAACCTGTTTGAATTGCCATTGGTTGAAACGGATAGAAATCTATCGGAAGAGGATTTTTTATCATCGGCATCCTTTCGCTCACTTATAGCGGAAGGAGAGGTACCGGAAGTACGTTTGGTGTTTCGAAATGTGAAACATGTGCTGTCCCATCGGGTGATATACGCTAACTTTTATGAAGTCGTTTTGCCGGAGAACTCCCGTTCTTTTTCGGAATACCAGTGTATCAGAATGGAAGATTTGGAGCAGTATCCGGTATCTCGCTTGGTACATGCTTTTTTGGAGAAGTATTTATAAAAGTTGGCTGTATTCTTGCATGATGTTGTTATTCTCGCTAATTTTGGCAACAAATTTTAAAATTGAAAGCGTATGTCAGTAAATAAAGTGATATTATTAGGAAATGTAGGCAGAGACCCCGAGGTGAGGTATCTCGATACCGGTGTGGCTGTTGCTACTTTCCCCTTGGCTACTTCAGACCGTGCCTATACATTGGCAAACGGAACGCAAGTTCCTGAACGTACGGAGTGGCATAATCTTGTCCTTTGGCGCGGACTGGCAGAAACGGCTGAGAAATATGTGCATAAAGGAGACAAACTTTATGTGGAGGGTAAAATACGGACCCGTTCGTATGATGATCAGACCGGTGCAAAACGCTATGTAACGGAGATTTTTGTAGATAACATGGAAATGCTGTCTGCAAGAAGCGCAGCGCCCGGAACTACACCGCAGGCAGGTATATCCGGACAAACGGCTGCTCCTGTACAGTCAACACACTCGCAGGCTGCTCCTGCACAAAATAATCCAACGGACGATTTACCGTTCTAATTGTTTAACTAAAACCAAAATCTTTGGACCCAGACGCTTATTTATGCCAATTGGCAGATATTTTTAACAGTATAACCGTACATACTCCTTCTGTTTCGGCTATTATAGCTATTGTATTGGCTGGTGTGCTTTTGCTTGCTTCCGGTTTTGCTTCGGCTTCCGAAATTGCATTTTTTTCACTCTCGCCGTCCGATTTGAATTCTATTGAAGAGGGGAAACATCCTTCTGATGAGAAAATCAGAAATTTGTTGGATGATACAGAACGACTGCTGGCCACGATACTGATTACGAACAATTTCGTGAATGTGACCATTATCATGCTCTGTAATTTCTTTTTTATGAATGTATTCCAATTCCATTCGGTTATTGCGGAGTTTTTAATCCTAACGGTTGTATTGACTTTTCTGTTGCTGCTTTTCGGTGAGATTATGCCGAAGATTTATTCAGCGCAGAAAACATTGGCATTTTGCCGTTTTGCAGCTCCCGGCATTTTGGCATGCCGTTCCATATTCTATCCGTTGTCGTCGATATTGGTGCGTTCCACATCGTTTCTTAATAAGCATTTTGTGCGTAAGAATCATAATATTTCAGTAGACGAACTTTCTCATGCGTTGGAGTTGACGGATAAAGCCGAGCTTTCGGAAGAAAACAATATCTTGGAGGGTATCATTCGTTTTGGAGGTGAGACGGCTAAGGAAGTCATGACATCGCGTCTGGATGTGGTTGACTTGGAAATTCGCACTTCTTTTAAGGATGTGTTAAAGTGCATCGTGGAGAACGCTTATTCGCGTATTCCTGTTTATGCGGAAACACGTGACAATATAAAAGGGGTGCTTTATATCAAGGATTTGCTTCCTCATTTGAATAAAGGAGATAATTTCCGTTGGCAATCATTGATTCGTCCGGCTTATTTTGTTCCGGAAACCAAGATGATTGATGATTTGCTGCGTGATTTTCAAGCAAATAAGATTCATATCGCTATTGTGGTGGATGAATTCGGAGGGACATCGGGTATTGTTACGATGGAAGATATTATTGAAGAGATTGTTGGGGAGATTCGTGACGAATACGATGATGAAGAACGTACTTATGCCGTACTCAATGACCACACATGGGTGTTTGAGGCTAAAACACAACTGACGGATTTCTATAAGATAACCAAGATAGATGAAGAAACTTTTGATGAAGTGGCAGGTGATGCCGATACTTTAGCGGGGCTTTTACTTGAGTTGAAAGGGGAATTTCCGGCGCTTCACGAGAAAGTAACTTATGATTATTATGAATTTGAGGTTCTTGAAATGGATAACCGCCGCATCTTAAAGGTGAAATTTACAATAAATGAACCGGTACGGGAGGGTTCAGAAACAGAGAAGTAATGCCTGTTTTTAAACAATATACAGAGAGTTCATATAAGTGGGGTATCTGGAAAGCAAGTGAAAGTTTGGAAGAACTGCTTGCTTTACTTCCTCATAAAGAAAAATATGAAGAGGGTATTGGAAAATTTACAGCCGTTTCTCGTAAGTTGGAGTGGCTGGCTGTACGTGTATTGCTATATACAATGCTTGGCGAAGAGAAAGAAATACACTATTATTCCAACGGCGGACCCTATTTGGCAGACGGCTCTTTTTCCATCAGTATTTCACATACCAAAGGTTATGTAGCGGTCCTGTTAGGTGAACCGGGGAAAAGAGTCGGGATTGATATTGAGTGTTATAGCGAGCGGGTACGGAAAGTGGCGCATAAGTTCATGCGTGAAGATGAAAAAAAATCCTTATTCAAAGGTACGGAAACCTGGTCGTTGTTGCTTCACTGGTCTGCAAAAGAAACCATGTTTAAATGTATGAACGCTTCCGATGTCGATTTTCGGGAACATTTGCATGTAATACCTTTTACGCCTGACGAACAAGGTGTGTTCTCCGCCGCCGAATACCGTACGGCGGAGAAACAGATTTTTCAAATTTACTACTATTTGTTTTCAGACTTTGTCCTGACATTGAGTTTGTAGTTACAGCCTTTCCAATTGTACTGTAAAGTGACGCATTAACGGAGCTTCCCAAGTAATACGTACTCCTCTTGTAATTGTTTCGCGTCTGTCATATACATTTTTAAGCGCAGCGGCTATTACATTCATGTGGTTATCGGTATACACGCGGCGTGGAATAGCCAGCCGGAGTAAATCCAGTCCGTTGAAGCGGTTTTCACGGGTAACGGGATCACGGTCGGCAAGTAAATAACCGATTTCACATCCGCGTATTCCGGCTTCCAGATATAGCTCGACGGTTAAAGTCTGTGCAGGAAACTCTTCTTTAGGAACATGTGTTAAAACTTTGGGAGCATCTACAAAAATTGCATGTCCTCCGGCGGGACGTTGGTACGGTATTCCGTATTCATCTAATTTTTTAGCCAGATATTCTATCTGGCGAATACGGGTTTCAAGATTATTAAATTCGGTGTTTTCATCCAAGCCGATGGCAAGTGCATTCATATCTCGGCCATTCATACCGCCATAAGTAAGGTAACCCTCGAATTGTACGCAGAATCCTTTTGCTCCTTCATACCAGTCTTGTCGGCGGGTTGCAATAAATCCTCCCATATTTACGATGCCGTCTTTTTTGGCGCTCATTGTCATACCGTCTGCAAGGGCAAACATCTCTTTGGTTATTTCCTTTATGCTCTTATCTTGGTAACCTTCTTCACGTGTCTTTATGAAATAGGCATTTTCGGCAAAACGGGCGGAGTCGAATATGACAGGTTTATTGTATTTATCGGCAATATTCCGGACTTCCCGTAAATTTTGCATGGAAACAGGTTGCCCGCCGGCTGTGTTGTTGGTAATGGTAACAATGATAAATGGTATGCGGCTGTGATGTTCTTGTAATGCTTTTTCCAGCTTTGCAGGATCTACGTTGCCTTTAAAGGGAATCTCCAGTTGCGTTTGCCGTGCTTCGTCTATTGTACAGTCCAGTGCAATTGCCTTTCGGCTTTCGATATGTCCTTTGGTAGTGTCAAAATGAGAATTTCCCGGGATAATATCTCCTTCATGAACCAGATAAGAGAATAGTACATTTTCGGCAGCACGTCCCTGATGTGTAGGAATGACATATTCAAAACCGGTCAGGCGGGTAATGACTTCTTTTAATTTGAAGAAAGAAGAAGCCCCGGCATAGCTTTCGTCTCCGAGCATGATACCGGCCCATTGCCGGTCGCTCATGGCTCCTGTTCCCGAATCGGTGATAAGATCGATATAAACTTGTTCTGATTTTAGTTGAAAAACATTGTAATGGGCTTCTTTCAACCACTGTTCACGCTCCTGGCGGGTACTTTTACGAATAGGTTCCACCATTTTGATTTTCCATGATTCGGCAAATGGTAATTCCATAGATTATTTTTTATAAGTTAGACAATGGGTCAACGGATAAATCCGTTTTTGTGTTTTATGTGCCGAATATAATGATTTTATAGATGATGAACAATGTTTTTGATGACTTTCTGTAAAACAAATGTCCGGGCGAATCACTTCGGCCGGACATCATTTAAATAAACTTGGCAGAGTTTATTCTCTTTTACTTTCTTTGAAAGAGGTTTGATGAATGAAATGATTGGATAGAATTTATCCCGTTCATTAGACTCAACGCTTTTTCCTCGAAAGCAATGATAAGATAATGCATGGCAGGTCTTCTGACTTGTTTCTGTTGCAGGCTGCCTTCCCGGAAAACGTTTCCAGTGGCATGGAGAGAGAATTCATTGTCTGCAACATTATGTGAAACTTACAGCAGCGGGACTGTTCAGGACTTGCACCTGATTCCCTTTTAATCGCTTCCTTTGAAAAAAGGCGGCGAACCAATGCATCGCAAAGATAATGAAAAAAGTAACAAACCAAAATGAATAAAAGAAATTATTTCTCCTTTGCCAACGTAAAAACGAATTCCAGTCCGCCACCTTGATTATTCTTGGCGGAGATTGTTCCGCCATGAATGATGACGGCATTTTTTACGATGGCAAGTCCTAAGCCTGTACCGCCCAATTTTCGAGAACGTCCTTTGTCTACACGATAAAAGCGTTCGAACAAACGATTCAGATGTTCTGGTGAAACGCCTACTCCGGTATCTGCAAAACTGAAATAATAGAAGTTCTCATCCTCACGGAAACAGTTGATGTTGATGTAGATATTGGTTCCTGCATAAGCCATGGCGTTATCCATGAGGTTACGGAATATGGAATAGAGTAATGAATAGTTACCCTTTAATTGTATTTTGGGATGTAGACCGTTGACTACCGTAATATGCTTTTCTTCCAGTTCCAATGATACTTCGTTGACTATATTGGTGACAAGCATGCTGATGTCTACTTTCTCCATATCAATCATGTTGGCTGCTTCATCCATACGTGTCAGTACGGAGATATCCCGTAATAGACGGCTCAGCCGGTTGCTTTGGGCATAACACCGTTCAAGGAAAGTCTGCATCTTTTCGCGGGGGATGCTTTCATTGCTGACAATTGTTTCCAGATACCCTTGAATACTGCTTACAGGGGTTTTCAGTTCATGTGCAATGTTCTGTGTCAGTTGGCGTTTTAAACGTACTTGTTCTTCTTCCTGTGTGATGTCATTAATGGATATTTCAAAACTCAGATCCTGGAAGATGATACATTCTACAATGAATATGCGTCCGTTTTTATTGATGTTAATGGAGAGACGCTTCTCTTCTTTATCCGAAGGTCTTCTTTGTGCCTTACTGATAAAATCGGTGATTTTTTGAAATTCGTAAATGGAAAATATCTCCTCGGTAGTTTGCAAGTTGGAATCGGAGATTAAATTGCCGTATTGTGTAAAGAGGTTATTGACTAAGATTTCTTTTTTGTCTTTAGTAAATACACCCAATCCTTCGCGAGAAGTCTGTAGGTGTGTAATCAGTTTCTCACGTTCGATATATAACGCTTCTTTGGTTTCCCGCAAACGTTTATATATCTGTATAATGTGCTGGGATATTTCGCCAAGTTCATTATGCGGGAAAGCAGATTGTATATCGGTTTCCACCGGTTCGTTTTTATCGGCGCGTTTGGCAAATTCCCGCAGATGGTTGATTGCCGTACCCAGTTTGGATGTAAACTTATAGAAAACGAATATCAGCAATAAAGTAACAATAGCTGTAAACCAGAGGTAATGCGGATCGGCAGCCAGACTATTTACCAGGTTTACATCATAGGGTAATGCCGAGCGAATGATATACTGGGGATAGAGAGTTGCCGAATAGAAATAGGGTATGCCTGTTGTTTCGGAGGTGCGCCTTAAATCATATCCTTTGCCGTTCTTTAATGCTTTTTGGACTTCCTGACGATTAATGTGATTGCTGAATGCTTCTTGGGAAGTTTCATTGTAACTGTCATAAAGGACGCGGCCTTGTAAATTTACGATAGTGACACGAAGGTCTCTGTATGAACCTTTGGCTATATACCGGTTTAAAGTAGATGTCCATAGACTGTCTGGAATACTTCGCAGCTCCTGTTGCAGGCGTTCGTTATAGTCTTGGAGTTGCGTGTCGAGCAGTTCTACTTTATACTCTTTCTCCCGTTGATATTGATAAGCAATAAAGCAGGCTGCAAAGACAAGAAATAATGAGATTACCGAAAGAAATAACTTCCGGCTGAATGACAGGAAATGTCTGTCATTATTCGACTTCGAAGCAATAACCATATCCTAAGCGAGTTACAATACATTTGCCATATATTCCTATCTTTTTGCGCAGGCGGGTGATGTTTACGTCTATAGTGCGGTCCAACACATATACTTCGTCACTCCAGATGCGGCTCAATATGTCTTCGCGGGAAAATACGCGTCCTTTGTTTTGCAGTAGCAAGAGCAGTATTTCAAACTCTTTTTTGGTGAGGGGGGCTTCCTCTCCGTCTATGCTTACTTTCTTTTTGATGATATCAAGCACTAATGATTTATAGGCGATTTGTTCAGGTGCGCGCTCCGTTTCAGTTTGCCGGGTACGGCGTAATACGGCTTTAACGCGTGCTGCTACTTCGCGTAAGGAGAAAGGCTTGGAGATATAGTCGTCTGCTCCTATATTAAATCCGGTTACCGTATCATTTTCGGTGTCTTTGGCTGTGATAAAGATGATAGGAATCTTGGCCGTTTTCTTTTCTTTCTTTAGCATACTTGCCATTTTGAATCCGGAAATTTCCCCCATCATCACGTCCAGTAATAGCAGGTCGTAAGTACTGATGTCCATTTTCAAGGCATCTTCGGCAGAGTTTGCGGTATCTACTTCGTAGCCTTCATTCTCAAGGTTGAACTTTAAGATTTCGCATAAATCTTCTTCGTCGTCTACTACTAAAATCCGATATTCGTTCATTGTATTTCTGAATTAATGTAATGAGAGACGTACAGAGTCTCTTTATTACAAAGTTAAACTTTATTTCTTTTCTTCGACAAAATTGCGGCGTTTTTGTTACGATGGAATGAAACAAGTATTACATTGCGATTACAAAATCTCTCTTGCAACTAATTAAGTATTATCTTTGTATTGTTTTAAAAAGGGTTTCTATATGAAAGAATTAATGGATATAAAGAGGTGGGGACAATCTAAGTGGCGTATGCCGTTAATAGTGGCTGTATTGGCTGTTGTAATCATTGGTTCGATTTGGCTGAACGTTGCTCCTTTCCGTTCCGGTTTTGAGATAACGGATGAATTGGGTGGGAATATTTTCCCTTCCAGCATTTTGTCTGTTGCAACGACAGATGCTCAGGTGATTGTGCCGGCTGATTCGATGTTTGTGGGAAACCCAAAATCTTGTATCGCTGTGAAAGTCCGGTCGGCAAAGGCTTATAGCCGGGTGAGGATAGAAGTTGCGGAAACCCCTTTCTTTTCCCGTTCCGTTTCGGAGTTTGTATTGGCAAGGCCACGTACCGAGTATACAATCTATCCCGATATTATCTGGAACTATGAAGCCTTGAAGAATAATAATCAGGCGGAGCCAATTAGTGTTGCCGTTACGGTAGAGATGAATAGGAAAGAGTTGGGGCAGCGGGTACGTACTTTTTCGGTGCGCAGTATCAATGAGTGTTTATTGGGGTATGTTACGGGAGGTACGAGATTTCATGATACCGGAATATTCTTTGCTGCTTATGTCAATGAAGAAAATCCTATGATAGACCATTTGCTACGGGAGGCATTGAATACTCGTATTGTGAATCGTTTCCTCGGTTATCAGGGTAGTCCTGAGGCTGTCGATAATCAGGTTTATGCCTTGTGGAATGTTTTGCAGAAACGTAATTTCCGGTATAGTTCGGTTTCTAATACAAGCCTGTCCAGCAATGTGGTTTTCTCTCAACGTGTTCGTACATTCGATGATGCCTTGGAGTCATCGCAAATTAATTGTGTGGATGGGAGTGTTCTGTTTGCTTCTTTGCTGCGTGCCATAAATATCGAGCCGATATTGGTACGTACACCCGGACATATGTTTGTTGGTTATTATACTGATGCAAATCATAAAGATATGAAATTTCTTGAGACCACCATGATTGGGGATGTGGACTTGGACGATTTCTTTCCTGATGAACGGCTGGATTCTACTATGGTGGGAAAAACGCAGAATCAGATGTCCCGTATAACCTTTGATAAGTCTAAAGAGTATGCAAGTCGGAAATATAAAGAGAATGAAAAGGGCATTCATTCCGGCAGATTGAATTATATGTTTTTGGAAATATCCAAGGATGTAAGAAGGCGGATACAACCTATAGGAAAATAGTAAAGGTTGAATAGTTTATAAGATTAAATAGTACTTTGGGAACTTTGTTTCCAATCACTCACGTTTTCTAATTGCTTGCACTTCTGTTTTAACATTTTTTTTATTTTATGTATTTTGTGTATATAAATATTTGTTTTTGATTGTTAATAATACCGCCGCTTTTTCAGCAATTTTCTATTTTCCAAAAATGTGATAAAAGAATTAACAGAATGATAATAAACGTGTAGTCGTTTATTATATATGCTACTTATCCGATAAGAAATAATAATGTTTATTGTTTTATATTTGCCAATATTTTAAAATCATAAAAGCAAATGTATTAATATTTATTTAATATATTTTAAATATATCTCTCTTTGATTTGCTGAATTAATTTATAAATTTGCAAATAAATCCAAATAGAAAGAGCTTATGAAAAGAAATTATTGCTTATCATTAGTGTTGCTTGCATTGCTTGGGATGTCTGTGCCATATTCGGTTGTTGCTGCTGATAATGCGCTAAGTTCCCAAAGTACTCAGCAAGCCAAAACAATCACAGGTAAAGTAGTGGATGTTGCAGGCGAACCGATTATTGGAGCCAGTGTATTAGTGAAAGGTTCCAGTACAGGTTCTGTTACTGACATCGATGGAAAATTCTCGGTAGAAGCTCCAGTGGGTAGCACATTGGTAGTCTCATTTGTTGGATATGCTACGGAAGAAGTGAAGGTAGGAGCGGCAAGCGACTATACGGTTACCCTGAAAGATGATACCCAGTCATTGAGTGAAGTTGTTGTAACGGCTATGGGCATTAAGAAAGAGAAAAAGGCGTTAGGTTATTCTGTTTCGGATATTAATTCCAAAGAGTTGATGAAGAACAAGCAAACGAATGTAGTAAACTCTTTGGCTGGTAAAATCCCCGGTGTGAATATTACGCAGGCAGGTGGTGCTGCGGGTGCCGGTTCCAATATTGTAATTCGTGGCGGTAACTCTGCCAGCGAATCTCGTGATAACCAGCCCTTGTTTGTTGTAGACGGTATTATCTATGATAACTCTACAGTAAATACCGGTAATTCCGGTACGGATGGCATGACGAAAACTGCAACTACTTTCAGCAACCGTGTAATGGATATTAACCCTGAAGACATTGAGAGCATGTCCGTGTTGAAAGGTGCTGCGGCTGCTGCGCTGTATGGCTCCCGTGCTGCTAATGGCGTTATTATCATTACGACCAAGAAAGGTGAAGAGGGTGCTGTAAGGGTGAATGTAAGCAGTAAATATACCTATTCATGGGCTAATAAATTACCGGAAGTTCAAAAACTGTATGGCCGTGGAGAATATAACACTTCCGGTGCTTTTATTGATAAGACGATGGATTCCTGGGGAGATCGGATTGATGGTATGGCTTATGATAATATAGATGATTTCTTTCAAGGAAGTAGTGTTTGGGATAATAGTGTAAGTGTGTCCGGCGGTAGTAAGAACGGTTCTTTCTATTTATCCGGTTCCAATTATCATCAGTCCGGCATTATCCCTACAACTGGTTATGACAAGACGACTTTCCGCTTTAATGGTGAACAGAAATACGGCATCCTGACAGTAGGAGCCAACGTTTCTTATTCGCAGGCAAGTACTGATAAGACACTGACCAGTGCAGGTTTGTACGGACAGGGCGGTAACGGTGCAATGACCGCTGTTTACGGATGGCCTGTCGACGATCAGATGAGTCGCTATCTGAATGATGATGGTAGTAAATACCGCATATTGGAGGGTTTGCAGGATTTGGAGGATGATGTTGAAAATCCGTATTGGATTCTGAATAAAAATACTTTGACGGACGAAACATCCCGTTTTACGGGTGCAGTCAACGCAAGCCTCAAACTGACAGACTGGTGGGATGTTTCCGCACGTGCGGGTATTGATAAGTACACTACCAGTTCCAATACGCTTCGGCGTCCGGGTGGTGCGGTCAAGCAGATATATCAGAACGGTTATATGTCCAAAGGTGATGTGAATTACCAATACATTACTACGAATGTGATGTCTAACTTCCATAAGACTTTCGGTGATTTTGATTTGAATCTTCTGGTAGGTACTACTACAGAAGCTACGAAGACAACGAATAACACCCGTTGGGGGTATAATTTTGTAACGGAAGGGCTTTACAGTTTCAACAATATTATTAAAGCCAACCAGTATTTCAAAGAGAGTACGGTACGCAAACGCATGGTAGGCCTTTACGGTGAATTCCGTGCTTCGTACAAGAATCTTGTTTATCTGACAGTGACCGGACGTAACGACTGGTCTTCTACATTGCCGGTGAATAACCGTTCTTATTTTTATCCTTCCGTAAGCGGTTCGTTTGTGTTTACCGAACTGCTGCCGAAGAACAACGTACTTTCATTCGGTAAGATCCGCGGTTCATGGGCACGGGTAGGTAAAGATGCCGATGCCTATTCTTTGGGATACTATATGTGGCCGGTAGCTACGCTGAACGGTGGCAAATATGGTATGGGCAACAGTTGGACAGGCGGTAGTGTCGGTTTGAAACCTGAAATACAGGATTCTTATGAATTGGGTTTGGAAATGCGTTTCTTCAACGGACGTTTGGGCTTTGATTATACTTACTATCAAAGCAAGACGAAAGACCAGATTTGTGCACCGCGTTTGGCACAGTCTACGGGATACATTTTCCTTACGCTGAATGGCGGTTCGGTAGAAAATAAGGGTATGGAGCTCTCGATTACAGGTAAACCTATTGTAACGAAAGACTTCCAATGGGAAACGACATTGAATCTTTCCGGTAACCGTGGACGATTGGGAGATTTTATCGACGGTGTGGATATTTTCTATGTGACGGATGCGCAGGTCGGTGCAGCCAAAGCCGGTTCAATACCCAATGGCGGTTATTTTTTGGGATTGACGGGTAATAAGTATGAAACGGCTCAAGGGCCCGACGGCAAGATGTACAATGTTATCGACCCGTCTACAGGTTTGTATAAGGATACGCAAGTTGAAACCAATATTGTGGGTAACCGTGAACCGAAGCTGATAGGTGGTTTTAATAATAGTTTCAGCTATAAGAATTTCAACCTTTCTTTCTTGTTCGATATCCGTCTGGGAGGTGACATCTATAATGGAACCGAATACTATCTCGTGACGAAAGGATTGAGCACAAAGACAATAAACAGAGAATCCGTATCATTTACGGGTGTTGTCAATACGGGCACTGCTGCAAAACCGTCTTATGAAACCAAAACAATTACCTATAATGCCAATGAAACTTATCAGGTTGGTAACTCTACCCGTTCCGGCAAGTATATGATTCAGGAGTATTATAAGAATTATGCCAAGAACGCCTATAACTTTATAACTGACACCAATTGGCTGCGTTTGCGTTCTATTTCCTTGTCCTACGATTTCAAGGATTTGTTGAAGAAACAAAATATAATCAAGGGGCTGACTGCTACAATTACGGGAACTAATCTGTTTGTTTGGACAAACTACAAGGGTATGGATCCTGAAACATGCGTTTCAGGTTCCGGTACAGGTGGTTCCGGTTCTGCAGGTATCGACTATTGCGGTGTTCCGGCCACAGCCGGCATGTCGTTTGGCATTAATCTTACATTCTAATAACAGATTTAAAAAGATAAGAGTATGAAGAAACTAATACATATTGCACTTGGCTTGGCACTTGTGTTCGGCATGTCTTCTTGCGAGGACTACCTGGATGTGAATACAGATCCGGATAATCCGGTTTCCGAAACCGTATCACCGCAGCTTCGCCTGCCGTGGATACAGAACTATTATGCTTACGCATGGGGTACAGCCAGTATGCGTACCAATACGATTGCCGGTATCATGACACAGACCGGCGGCACGGCTGCCAACAGCCTCTTGTCATCATGGAATCCTGCCCAAAGTTCATGTACCACTATTTATCAGAATTTTTATCTGGGTGCAGGTGTAAATATCGATCCTTTGATAGAGAAGGCAGAAACGGAAGGAGCTTATCATTATGAAGGTGCAGCTTATTGCATTAAGGCGATGGGATTTATGATGATGCTCGACTTGCATGGCGAGCTGCCTGTTCAGGAAGCGTTTACCGGTAAGACCAATCCGGCCTATGATGACGGTAAAACCATGTATGAACTCTGTATGGGGTATCTGGACAAAGCTATCGAGAATTTTGGCAAGCAGCAGAACACCACGGCTCCCGCATTGAGTGCAGGCGATTTATGGAATGGCGGAGAGGTTTCCAGGTGGCTGAAATTATGTTACGGTCTGAAAGCCCGTTATTTGCTGAAATTATCCAAGAAAGCGGATTTGTATGATCCGGAAGCTATTTTGACGGCATTGAACTCTGCTCCTCAGTCGAATGATGACAACACCATTATGAAACATTATAATGTGGAAGGGGATGAGGTTAATTTTACGGTGAGCGATCCTTATCAGGCTTCCGTTATTTGGGATTGTACCGGATATGGCTCGACACAACGTCTGACGCGCTGGTATGTTAATCTGTTAACTAATAAATTTACAGGTGGTTCGGGTGCGGAAGACCCCCGTTTGTCAAAGCTTGTTCCTGCCATGATGACAAATGTGAAACTGAATGCTGATGGTAAAATAACGGCTAATGAATGGATTCGTGATGCCGGGGTGGATGTGATACATTCCACTACACGCGCAGAAGGCGGTCCGGTAGCTGCTTTGTTTGTAACGGGTGGAGAAACCGGTTATAATAAGGAAAAAGGCGGATTTATGATAACTTATGATTTATCCAAAGCGGATAATGAAACAAAGACGAAATTTATTGCTGATGCTCAGGCCATACATCAGACAACGGTCGACGGCAACAATGTGACCGTGCTTTATCAAAAGGGTTCTGCATATTGCAATAATAAGGATTATAAGCGTGCAGGTGATACTATTTATGTAAATTTACGTTCTAACGGTATGGCCAATAGCGGGCGAAACACTACGGATATGTATTACTATACCGATGCGAAATCAGACTATGTGGGCGGTACGGGTACATTCTATGCACGTCCTAATTCAGATTCCGATATTCTTACTTATTCGGAAATGTGCTTTATCAAGGCGGAAGTCCTTTTCCGCAAAGGAGATACCGATGGGGCATTGGATGCCTATCAAAAAGGCATAAAGGCAAACTTTGACCGTATGCAGGCTAAATTGAAATCATGGGAAGCCGAAGGAACAAAGAATCCGGATCAGAAGCCGATGGATGAAGGTGAAATCAGTACTTATATGGCAAGTCCTTCCGTATGTCAGAATGCTGCCAGTCTGACCTTGTTCGAGATTATGCGTCAGAAGATTATCGCATTGGGCATCAATACCGAAAATTGGAATGATATGCGCCGTTTGGATTATGACTATGTGGATTATGACCGTCCACAGGATTTCACGGCTGTCAGCAAGATTGTAGGTACTTCTAAGAATGAGCCTACTTATTGGTTCCGTCGTTTCAGCCAGAGTACTCATGAGAGCAACTATAATCTGACTCAGCTAAAGGCATCCAACAAACAAGCCATGACAGACCCGATTTGGTCGTGTCCGGTTTGGTGGGATTGTGCGACAGATAATGAGTATTACGGTTACATTAAGTAGGTCATAACCTTATTAGTTTATAGAATGTTAATTTAAATATCTTAAAATCTTGATGCACATATTATTTCATTGATTATCTTTGCACTCGAAATATGGATTTATAAGATATATTAAAATATTGGAGACCTAAACAGTCTTCATTCATAGATGATGATTGGAACAGCCGGTTCGTGAGAATCGGCTGTTTTTTGTTGGGTTTGTTTGCATATCAACAGCGGTAATGTTACTTTTGCAAGAAAGAACCCATTTAGTCAATGAAGTATGAAACAAGGTAAGAAATACATTTCTCCGGGAGCATGGTTCTCTATGGTTTATCCGGCAGACTGGAACGAATTTGAAGACGGGGAAGGCTCTTTCCTGTTTTATAATCCTAACGAGTGGACCGGTAATTTCCGTATATCGGCTTATAAGGGAGATACTGCATACGGCAGGGAATCTGTTAAGCAGGAACTCAAAGAGAATACTTCGGCCACACTTGTGAAAATAGGTCGTCTGGATTGTGCGTACAGTAAGGAGATGTTTGAGGAAGAAGGAACATACTACACTTCCCATCTCTGGATAGCTGGGATAGACGATGTTGCTTTTGAATGCTCGTTTACGGTGCGTAAGGGAGAGCCGGTGGCAGAGGCCGAAAGCATCATAGCTTCATTGGAAGTCCGTCGGGCCGGCCAAAAATATCCGGCAGAGATAATTCCGGTGCGCCTATCGGAAATTTACCGGATAAACGAAGCATACGAGTGGGTATGTACCACTGTAAAAGAGCAGTTGAAGAAAGACTTCCAGGGACAGGAAGAAGATATAGCCAATATGCAGCAGGTCATAGACAGCGGCAGCATAGGCGCCAAGAAAAAAGAGGTATGGTTGTCGCTGGGTATTACGCTTTGTGTGATTTTGGCTAATGAAGTAGACGGTTTGGAATGGCGTACGCTCATCGACGGCAATCGTGAAGCCCCTGTTCTGACGAGTGTTGCGGGCAATACCGTGATAGACCCGATGAAATTGGTATGGAGCAAAGTCAAAGCCGGAGAGCCCTGCAATCTTGCAGAGGTTTACCGGAATTTACTTTCATGACAAGCCATTGCCCGATTCATATTGCCGTCTGCATGGCAATTTCTCAATTTTAATTCTCAACTCTCAATTTAATAAGTTTTGGCAGCAGTAAATTCAATCCTTCAAGTGGAAAACCTGACTAAGTCGTTTGGCGACTTGGTACTATTCGAGAATATATCCTTTGGTTTGTCCGAAGGGCAACGGGTGGGGCTTATTGCCAAGAATGGCAGCGGCAAGTCCACACTGCTTAATATCCTTTCCGGAAAAGAAGGCTATGACGGCGGTACAATCTCTTTCAGACGTGATATACGTGTCGGCTATCTGGAACAAGACCCTCAATATCCGGAAGAGCTGACTGTGTTGGAAGCATGTTTTCATCATGGCAACAGTACCGTAGAGCTGATAAAGGAGTATGAACGTTGCATGGAGACGGAAGGGCATCCCGGTTTGGATGAAATTCTGGTGCGCATGGACCATGAGAAGGCCTGGGAGTATGAGCAGAAAGCCAAACAAATTCTTTCCCAACTCAAAATCCGCGATTTCAATCAGCAGGTGAAGTCTCTGTCCGGCGGACAATTGAAACGTGTGGCGCTTGCCAATACGCTTATCACCGAACCCGATCTCCTTATATTGGATGAGCCTACCAACCACCTCGACCTTGATATGACCGAATGGCTGGAAGATTATCTGCGCCGTACCAACCTCACTCTGCTGATGGTGACGCACGACCGCTACTTCCTCGACCGCGTCTGCTCGGAGATAATCGAGATAGACAATCGCCGTATATACCAGTACAAGGGCAATTACAGCTATTATCTGGAAAAACGCGAAGAGCGCATCGAAGCCAAGACCGTAGAGATAGAACGCGCCAATAACCTGTATCGTACGGAGCTTGAATGGATGCGGCGTATGCCGCAAGCCAGAGGGCATAAGGCACGTTACCGGGAAGATGCTTTTTATGAATTGGAGAAGGTAGCCAAGCAACGTTTCAATAACGACAATGTAAAGCTGGATGTAAAGGCATCCTATATTGGCAGCAAGATATTCGAGGCAGACCACCTCTATAAGTCCTTTGGCGACTTGAAGATACTGGATGATTTCTCCTACATCTTCGCCCGCTATGAGAAGATGGGCATCGTGGGGAATAACGGTACGGGAAAGTCCACCTTCATCAAGATACTGATGGGACAGGAGTTGGCGGATAGTGGTACGCTGGACATCGGCGAAACCGTCCGTTTCGGCTATTATTCGCAGGAGGGTTTGCAATTTGACGAGCAGATGAAAGTCATCGATGTGGTGCAGGACATCGCGGAAGTGATAGAGCTGGGTAACGGCAAGCGTCTGACGGCATCGCAGTTTTTGCAACATTTCCTCTTTATGCCTGAAACGCAGCACAGCTATGTCTATAAGCTGAGCGGTGGCGAGCGCCGCCGTCTCTATCTGTGTACGGTGCTGATGCGCAATCCTAATTTCCTGGTTCTGGACGAGCCTACCAACGACCTGGACATCGTTACGCTGAACGTATTGGAAGAGTACTTGCAGAACTTCAAGGGATGTGTGATTGTAGTGAGCCACGACCGCTACTTCATGGATAAGGTGGTGGACCACTTGCTGGTGTTTAACGGGCAGGGAGACATCCGCGATTTCCCCGGCAACTATACGCAGTATCGTGACTGGAAGGATGTGAAAGCCGCCCAAGAGAAAGAAAAGGAAAAAGAAGCGGCAAAAGCTCAGGAAGAAAAGACTGTGAAAGTGCGTCTGAATGAAAAGCGCCGTATGTCTTTCAAGGAGAAGCGCGAATTTGAGCAACTCGAACAGGAGATTGCGGCATTGGAAGCCGAAAAGCAATCTATTGAAGAGGCGTTGTGCAGCGGTGCGCTATCCGTAGAGGAATTGACGGAGAAGTCAAAACGCTTGCCGGAACTGACGGACTTGATTGATGAAAAGACCATGCGCTGGCTGGAACTGAGCGAGATAGAGTCGAACTGAGAAACCGTTCCGGTTTCTATCGGCAGACTGATGAGGTGCCGGAATAAGAATCTAATTAAAATATACGAGAATGAGCAGAAGCAAGAATCTGACGAACTATCATAGTCACAGCCTGTATTGTGACGGACGTGCCAGCATGGAAGATTTCGTGCGGTTTGCCTTGAGCGAGGGATTTACTTCGTATGGCTTTTCATCCCATGCCCCGTTGCCTTTTTCTACGGCATGGACTATGGAGTGGGACCGTATGAACGACTATCAGGCCGAATTTCATCGGATAAAGGAAAAGTATGCCGGAAAGATAGAACTTTATCTCGGCTTGGAAATAGATTATTTAAATGAAGAGAGCAATCCGTCTGCTGCCCGTTTTCGTGAACTGCCGCTGGATTATCGCATCGGTTCCGTGCACATGCTGTATAATGAACGGGGCGAAGTGGTGGATGTGGATGTTCCGGCCGATGTTTTCAGGCAGATAGTAGATAAGCAGTTTGGCGGCGACTTGGAGCAGGTGGTGCGCTTGTACTACGGACGGTTGAGGCGTATGCTGGAGTTGGGCGGGTTCGATGTAGTGGGACATGCGGACAAGATGCACTATAATGCTGCTTGCTATCGTCCCGGTCTGCTCGACGAGGTTTGGTATGATACGCTCGTGAAAGAGTATTTTGAAGACATTGCCGCACGAGGCTATCAGGTGGAAATCAATACCAAGTCTTACCATGATTTGGGCACTTTCTATCCCAACGAACGTTATTTCCCGTTATTGCGCAGTTTGGGTATCCGCGTTCAGGTCAATAGTGACTCTCACTATCCGGAGCGGATTAATAGCGGTCGCCCGGAAGCATTGCGGGCATTAAAGCAGGCTGGATATGAAATTGTGATGGAGATGTACAACGGGGTATGGCAGGAGATGCCGATAGTGTTATAAGAATCCTGTAAAACAGAAACCCGGTAGTTTGTTCCTCAAAAATTGTATTAAGACGTGCACCTGATGCTCTTTTTAGGCACAGATTTCACGGATTTCCCGTGCCTAAAAAAAGCACACAGCGAGCATTCTCTATTTGGGCATATTCTCTTTACTTGTATATGCTGTTATTTCTTCAACAGGAACTCATCGATAGCCTTTTTGTAGGTTGCCTTGTCGGCAGCTCCGCGGAATAACTGGGGGTCGCCCTGCATCGGAATAAAGACAAACAGAGGAATACTGGTGGCGTTGAACAAGGCTGCCAGTTCTTTCTCCTTATCCACATTGACTTTGTATATTACGATTTTCCCGGCATATTCTTTCGCCAGTTCCTTCATAATAGGCGCTGTCATCCGGCAAGGTCCGCACCAGTCGGCATATAAGTCGATGATGGCGGGTTTGTCGCCTTTATATTTCCACTCTTTGGACTTCTCGTAATCGAATATATCCTTGATGAACATGGCTTTGTTCATTACGATTACGCTACCGTCCTGGGCAGTCTTTTGCGTTTCAGCTTGTTTCTGTTCGGTTCCACCGGTGCAAGCATAAGTCAGCATGCTTGAGAAGATGAGAACCGCCATGGTTATGATTTTCTTCATGTTTCTTAATTATGAGTTTTGTTCGATAATGGCTTTAAGTTCCTTACCGCTGATTACCCCCGAATGACGCCACAAAGCTTCACCCTTTCTGAACAGGATAAAGGTAGGAACCATCTGTATACGATAGCTTGCAGCCAATTCTTCATGCTGGTCCACATCGATTTTTGCAATACGCGCTCTGTCGCCGATTTCGCTTTTCAATGCTTCCAGCACGGGGTGCATGGCTTTACAAGGTCCGCACCAGGTAGCAAAAAAGTCCACTAAAACAGGTTTTTCCGATTGTATTAATTCTTCAAATTTCTCCATAATCTTTGTCTTATATATAGTTTATGAATATATAACGGATAAACGAAGAAATTGTTCGCCGTCAATTGTAAATTAGTAATAACTAATTACTTTTTGTCATGTCCGGTTCCGCTTCGCTAATCGTCAGCTCCTTGATGATGTGCGAAGCACCGGCATACTTGTCTATGATAAACAACGTATAGCGGATATCCACACAGGCGGCACGTTGCGAAGATGGACGGAAAGCGATGTCACCCGTCAGACCCTCGTAGTTGCGGTCGAAAGCCGTACCTATCAGTTCGCCTTTGGCATTGAACACCGGGCTGCCGGAGTTTCCGCCCGTATTGTCCGTGTTCACGATGAAGCATACGGGCATCTCGCCGTCGGGCATGGCATATCGTCCGAAATCTTTTGTCTGGTACAATTGCTTCAGTTTGGCAGGCACCACAAACTCCCAATTGTCGGGGTCTTCCTTTTCCATTGCCCCCTTTAGGGTGGTGTAATATCCGTATTCCACACCGTCGGCAGGTTTATACGGCAATACGCGTCCATAGGTCAGGCGCAGGGTGGAGTTGGCATCGGGATATATAGGTGTGCCGGCTTCCCGCTTCATGTCCATCATGCCTTTTACCCATACCTTGTGAGCGGCATTATAGTTGCGGTTGGCATCCATCATGGCAATGGTAGTTTGCAACAGACCGTCGGTGATGGAGTATTTGAGCAGTGTCATCCAGTCGTTGCCAATCTTATACAAGCTGGGTTTGCGGATGAACTTGGCGAAATTCTCCTTGCTGCCGAAGATGGAATATTCGAAGCAGGCATCGATAAAGGCATCGCTGTCTCCCTTGAAACGCTTGTCGATAACTTTGAAAATACCGATGCGCTGTTCGGCAGGAATGTATTTCATGTAGGTTTGCAGCATCTTCTTCCCTACAATTCGCTCCACTTCGGGGAAGGGGACGGACGCAAAATACTTGTCGGCGGCAACTTGCAGACTGTCGGCGGCGGTTTTTATCCGGGTTTTATCCTTGCTTTTCAGGGCAGAAACCAGGGCGGCGGTACTCGGAATCCGCATGAAGTCGAGTCCCGTAACCAATGCTTCCTGAATGGCCTGCTGATGATAGAGAGCATTGCGGCGATGCTTCACGATGCCGCGTATTTGGTCGAAAGCCTTTTGATAAGAACTGTCGTTCAGGGCACGGCCGCGTGCAAGGAGCTGTTCCTGCTGTGCGCGTTTCGTATCTAGTATTTTCAGGCGGACAAGCCCTTCGTTCATGCCGATGGCATTCTTCCAGTAATTAGCGGATGAGGCGTATTTACTTGCATAGTGGATGCGCACGGCATCGTCTTTCAGCATTTGCTCCATGAGGGCTTTCTGGCGGACGTCACGCACGTGGTGGCGCATGAAGTTGGTGGTTTGCATACGTTCTTCCACTTCGTCGGAAATCATGTAGCGCCAGTTGCGTCCGGGAAATCCCATGACAAACGTGAAGTCGCCTTCACGATAGCCGGCGAGGCTGATGGTGAGGTGCTTCTTTACCTGCAAGGGCACATTGTCGGGGTTGTAAGCGGAGGGTTGGCCGTCCTTGCCGGCGTAGATGCGGAATAAGGAGAAGTCGCCCGTGTGGCGCGGCCACATCCAGTTGTCCGTATCGGCTCCGAACTTGCCGATGGAAGAGGGAGGAGCACCTACCATGCGGATATCGCTGTAGGTTGTCTTTAGGAACAAGTAATATTTGTTTCCGCCGTAGAATGCTTTCAGTTCTGCTTTATGGCCGGATGTCAGCGTGATGCCTTGCGCGGACAGGAAACGGTCGGTTATCATGGCAAGGTATTTGGGCGAGAGGTAATTTGTGCCGTTCGGGTCAGAGTCTATCTGTAACTGGTCGTTTACGTAGTCCGTCACGTCCATTATCTCGTCGATGTAGGTCACAGTAAGTCCCTTGCAGGGCAGCTCCTCGCTGCGGGACATTGCCCAAAAACCATCGGTCAGGTAATCGTGCTCCACGCTGCTGTGTTGCTGGATGGCTCCATAGCCGCAGTGATGATTGGTCAGTACCAGCCCTTCTGCCGAGATAACCTCACCCGTGCAACCGCCGCCGAAATGCACTACCGCATCTTTCAGGGCTATGCTGTTGGGGTTGTATATCTGTTCGGCAGGGATAAGCAGGCCGAGCTCTGTCATGGCAACCTCGTTCTGCTGTTTGAGGTCGGTAAGCATCCACATTCCTTCGTCGGCGTGTGCCGAAAGGATGCCGGATGTAAGGAATAATGATAATATGATTCGTCTCATGTAACTATGCGTTAGAAGGTGTTCTGAGAGAGGGGAAATTCAATATACGACTAAAATAGGATTCAGTATACGAGTGAATGGCATTCAGTATACGACCGAATGCCATTCACTTTCATACCCTTTTGGGGATGGGTTCCCATTACTCAATGATGTTCATTTCTTTTATCAGATGTCCGCAGTCTCCTAGTTTTTCCAGAATGAAGAGTACATAGCGGATGTCCAGTGCGATGCAACGTTGCAGGTTGTTGTCGAAGTTGATGTCACCACTCAAGGATTCCCAGTTGCCGTCGAATGCACAGCCGATAAGCTGTCCTTCACCGTTGATTACGGGACTGCCGGAGTTGCCGCCGGTGATGTCGTTGGTAGTCAGGAAGCAAACGGGCATTGTGCCGTCGGCCATGGCATAGCGTCCGAAGTCTTTATTGAGGATAAGCTCCTTCAGTTTGGCGGGCACTACGAATTCGCGGTCTTCGGGGTTTTCTTTTTCAAGAATGCCGTCCGTGGTGGTGTAGTAATTGTAGTGTATGGCATCGCGCGGGCTGTATGCTTTCACATTGCCGTAGGTCAGACGGAGCGTGAAGTTGGCGTCCGGATAAGAGGGTACGGGCAGTTTCATCTCGCCCAGTCCGCGGATGTATGCTTTATGCAGCAACTCAAGACCGTTGCTCAGTGCCTTTTCTTCTATGGAAACGGCTTTCAGCTTTTCTATCTTCGAGCGGGAGTAAGCTGTGGCAGGGTCTTTTTCGATAGCCTTTACCGTAGGTTTCTTCATGAACTTGTCGAAGTTGGTGCGGTTGGCAAGGATGGAGTTGTCGTACATATCATCTACGAAAGCATTGTAGTCGCCTTTGTACTTGCTTTGGATAGTCTGGTAGAAAACGGGCAACTGTTCAGGTTGCAGTTTTTGGGCGAGAGCGGGCAGGATGGCTTTGGCTACGGCACGGTCTACTTCGTGGTCGTAGTCTTTGTTGTGGATGTCGTTGAACACCTCTTCCAACTGTGCTTTGGAAGCAGCAAGCAAAGAGTCGTTTTTCTCTTTCAGCGCCGTCTTTATCTTATGCATAATCATGTACGGGCTTCCGAATTCGATAGCGCCGCTCAAGGCTTCGTACAAGTAGTTGAACTGACGGGTAACCGGCATTCTCTTGGCAATGATTTCGTCGATTCTCTCTACTACACCCTCGTATTCGGTTTTACCTTTGGCAAATTCGGCAAAGTTCTTTTCCTGTTTTGCTTTTGTGCCCAGCACATCGTTGTCGATAATTGCCTTGTTCATGCCGATGGAGTTTTTCCAGTAGTTGCTGCTTCCGGCAAATTTGCTGGCATACTGGATGCGGGTTTTGTCGCTGGCATCCATGTACTTGCGCAGTACATCGAGGCGGACACCGCGCATGTCAATCATGGCCTGGTTGTCTGCTTCCATGCGTTCTTTCACTTCCGACCGGGTGAGGTAACGGCTGGTGCTGCCGGGGAATCCCATAATCATGGCATAGTCGTTTTCTTTCAGTCCTTTGATGGAAATGGACAGGAATTTCGGAGTCTTCAAAGGTACGTTGCTTGCATTGTATTCGGCCGGTTCTCCGTTGGCATCGGCATAGATGCGGAACATGGAGAAGTCGCCCGTGTGGCGCGGCCACATCCAGTTGTCGGTTTCACCGCCGAACTTACCTACCGAGGAAGGGGGAGCGGCTACCATGCGTACGTCACTGTACACTTTGTAATAGAACAGGTAGAATTTATTTCCCGCATAGAAAGGAAGTGCTCTTACCTCGATGCCCGGTTTGCCTTTCAAATCACTCTTTTCCAGTTCTTCTTTGGCAAGTTTGCCGAGGAACGGGGCGGTCAATGCATCGACTTCCGTCACTTCTCCGGCTTTGACTTTCGCGTTTACGAGGTCGGTGATGTCTACAATGCGGTGTACGAAACGGAATTTCAATCCCGGAGTAGGCAACTCTTCATTGCGGCTTTTTGCCCAGAAACCGTCTGTCAGGTAATCGTGTTCCACTGAGCTGTGCTGTTGGATAGCACCGTAGCCGCAGTGGTGATTGGTGAGAATCAGTCCTTCGGGTGAGATGATTTCGCCCGTACAACCACCGCCAAAGATGCCGACGGCATCCTTCAGCGATACTCCGTTCGGGTTGTATAAATCATCGGCTGCAAGTTTCAGTCCTTGTTTCTTCATCATGTCGATAGAGTTCTGCTGCTTCATCAGTTGCAGTAACCACATTCCTTCGTCTGCACGTGCCGAGCAGACTGTCAGTACGGCGACCGCCGCAATCAAATACTTCGTTACTTTCATCTTTTTTGTTGTTAATTTACTATATGATTTTTAATTGAATCTTCCTTCCCGGATAGCATCCATGATGTTGGCAGGCGGACGCTGGTTCATCAGCTCTTGCTTCATGAAATCCATGTAAGGAGCCACATGCTTGAAGAATTTCCGGTAGCCGGCGCACAGGTAGTTCAGTCCGGGTTCGCCGTCGTCAGTATGTGCAAAGCGGTTTTTAGGGCATTCACCGTTGCAGGCAAACAGCCATTCGCACTCCCTGCATTGGGTGGGGAGAGACTTTTGTTTCATCTGTCCGAAGGCTTGCTGACGTTCGCTGTACATCATTTCCACCAGTGTTTTCTGATAGATGTTTCCCAGCTTGTATTCCGGAAATACAAAGTGGTCGCAGGCATATACATCACCGTTGAATTCCATTACACCGGCATGTCCGCAGGTCTTTGCCATAGAACATACGCCCGGCTGTTCGCCCACCCAGTTGGCAAGGGTGGAGTCGAAGAGCTGGATATAGTAAGTACCTACATCCTGTTTCACCCATTCATCGAACAGGGTACAGAGGAAGTTTCCCCATTGTTCCGGGCTAACGGAGAAGTCCGCCAGTTCCGTGGCTTTTTCCTTATCGGTCAGTGAGGCCAGATGGCGTCCGTCTTGGTGCGGCATGATGCGTTCTACGATAGGAGCGAACTGGATATAATGAGAACCGATTTCTTTGAAGAATTTATAGAATTCAAGGGGATAGTCGGCATTGAAGTCATTTACTACCGCCATCGCGTTCCATTCTACTCCGTGCTTTTTCAGCAGGTTGATGCCTTGCATCACTTTGACAAAGGATGGTCTTCCAAGCCTGTTTTTACGGTATTCGTCATGAAACTCCTGCGGCCCGTCGATAGATACGCCCACCAGCCAATTGTTCTCTTTGAAGAACTCGCACCATTCGTCGGTGAGCAGTGTGCCGTTGGTTTGTATGCAGTTGTCAATCGTCCGTCCGTTGGCGTATTTCTTTTGCAGTTCCATCGCTTTTTTGTAGAAGGCCAGCGGGCGCATCAGGGTTTCTCCGCCGTGCCAGGTGAACAATACTTGAGGCATTGTTTGCGAATTGATATATTCTTCAATGAACTTCTCCAGCAGTTCATCGCTCATCACGTGTTTTGGATTGTTTACATACAGTTTGGACTTCTCCAGATAATAACAATAATCGCATGCCAGGTTGCATACAGCCCCTACGGGCTTGAGCATTACATAAAGAGGTTTGGCAAAAGGAGCATAGGTTGACATGTATATTTCTCCGTTTTTTATATTTATGATTGTGCAAAAATACGTAAACCAAATGAAAATTCCTTTCTTTCTATCCCGTTTATAAGGAATATTAATACCTTTGCCACGTATAATTCATAAATCGTTTCCTGCATGATTAGAATGAGTGTAAATCGTATTTTGCCTCTTTTGCTTTTACTCGTGTTTTTCACTTCTTGTGCCCGAAAATACAAGGTGGAAGGCAGTTCTTCAGTGACAAGCCTTGATGGAAAAATGTTGTTTCTTAAAACTCTTCAGAACGGGCAGTGGGTAGCTGTCGATTCTGCGGAAGTTATCCATGGGCTTTTCTCAATGAAAGGTCCTGTAGATTCTGTGATGATGGTAACTCTCTATATGGACGATGAAGGGATTATGCCGCTTGTACTGGAAGACGGTAAGATAGAAGTCTCTATTTCAAATACGCAATTGGCAGCTAAAGGGACATTGCTCAATGATCGGCTGTATGAGTTTATAGAAAAACGGAATGCACTGGAACTGCAGATAGAGGAGCTCGACCGCAAAGAGGCGCGTATGGTGCTGGACGGAGCCAATTTGGAAGATGTCCATAAGGAGCTGGCGAAAGAAGGGGAAGCTCTTGTTGAAGAAATGAATAATTATGTGAAGCAGTTCATCATTGACAACAATGAAAATGTTTTGGGTCCAAGCGTGTTTATGATGATGTGCAGCACATTACCGTATCCTGTCATGACTCCGCAGATAGAGGATATTATGCGAACCGCTCCATTGGCATTCAAGCAGAATCAGTTGATAAAGGAGTTCCTTTCAAAGGCGAAGGAAAACATGCAGTTGATTGAGGAACACCAGCGCGTCAGGCAAAACGCTTCAACTGATACTTCCGCCAATAAACCGTAGGCAGTGCGGATGAAAGACTTCAACGGTCTTGATCTTCGTTTTTAACCATTCCTTTAAACTTCTCCGGAAGGCTGCTTTCTACTGCTGTATAGGCTTCTGCCATAGTTGCCTTGATGTTCTCCACTCCTTGTCCCTTAGGGGCAATCGGTTCATGAATAGTCAGTATCATGCGGTGGCGGTGTATCCACTTGCCCGTGCGGGGAAGTATCTCAAACGAACCGTCGATGGTAACGGGCACTACTGCCAGTTGCAGTTCGTCTGCCAATTGGAAGGCTCCCCTCTTGAAGTATCCCATGTGACCGGTGAATGTGCGTGCTCCTTCGGGGAATACTACCAATGATACTCCATCCTTTAAGGAAGCCTCTGCCTGGCGCATGGTGGCCAGTACTTTTTTAGGACTGGAACGGTCTACGAAGATATGTCCCGCGCTTTCGCATGCTTTGCCTACGAACGGAATCTTTCGAAGGCTTTTCTTCATCATCCATTTGAAGTTTCTACCCAAGAAGCCGTAAATCAGGAAAATATCGAAAGAACCCTGATGGTTTGGGACAAACACATAAGAAGTACGTTTGTGAAGTTTCTCGCGTCCGTTTATCTTTACCGGAATGAGCAGCAGGTAGCAAATCAGTTGTGACCATATTTTACCCGGATAATATCCCCAGAAATGAGCGCCCCCCAGTAACGAACCGATAATTGTGACCAATGCGGTAAGGACAGTCAGGACCAATAAAACAGGCAGTGCAAAGCAAATCTGGTAAATATTGTAGAGTATCTTCATGGGTTGTGGATTTTATTGCCACAAAGATAGGTCTTTTTTATATTCTGTCACTCTTTCTCGCTAACTAATTTTATGACGGTGACTTCGGGCCATGCACCGAAGCGGAAAGGCAGACCTACGTATCCTATACCGACATTTACATACAGGGCGCGTTTGCCTTCGTAGTACATACCGCTCCATTCAGGGTAGATGAGAGAAGATAACGAGTGTCCGAATATTTCCATCTGCATGGCGTGCGTATGTCCGGAAAGGGTTAACTCTATATCCGAATCAGGCAAAACTTCGCGTCGCCAGTGCGTAGGGTTATGGCTGAGCAGTATACGGAACATGCCTTCCGTGCCTTGCATGGCTTTGGATAAATCGGCGAATTGTGAGAAAGGCGGTTCGCCGTCGTTCTCAACACCTATCAGCGCTATGCTGTCGCCCTTATGATATAGGATGCAATGCTCGTTATTCAGCATTTTCCAACCCATATCTTTTTGCTGTCCTATTAGATACTCCAAGTTGGCTGCTTCCTCTTTTCTGTTATGCCAGCGGTAATATGTCCCGTAATCGTGATTGCCGAGGATAGAATATACTCCGTCGGGAGCATGAAGCAGTGAAAGTGTCTCTTTGAAACCGTCCAGTTCGTGGCTTTGCTGATTGACTAAATCACCGGTAAAGACAATGAGGTCCGCTTGCTGTTCGTTCACCAGCGTAACCAGACGCCGGATAGCTTCCGGATTTCCCAACCAACTGCCTATATGTATATCCGATAGCTGAAGAACGCGGTAACCGTCAAAACCTTTGGGAATGTTGGGCGAGCGATATTCGACATTCTTTACCTCAAAGCGCGTGATACCGGCAATGGCTCCGTAAAGGATATTGGCAAAACCGATTATCCCTAATATCAATCCGAGAAGTGTGTAAGGAAGCCGGTGGGCAACGAAAGGAAAACGGGGATTCCTGAACGGCGTATGGAAAATGATGAATGACAAAAGGCGGCTGATTCCCCGCATCAATATGCCAAACAGCGAACAAAGCATGAATACCGTCTTCGGGACGGCAAACAGCATTACGGCCACTGCCAGCCTGCCGATGCCTTGCGGATGGCGTGAAAGCGCATTGTCACCTGTCATATAGATGTAATACATATATATAGCTACCAGCACAACTGTAGGAAGCCAATACACACTGCGCCAAAGTATGTTACGTGTTCTCTTTACGATGTACACCAAGTAGATGTACATGTCCGGTAAAAGCAGGCATAAGATAAGTATGAGAGTTATTCGGTGCATATGTCTTTCAATTCTTCTATGTTCTTTTTTATGCTGTCGAGGTGTTTGTAAACGACTTTTTTATATATGAAATAAATAAGAAGTGCATCCAGGATGATGTAGCAACCGATCAAGACGGCTTGTACCATGAGAGGCAGTGTATAGTAATCCATTATCCAGAAGAACAGTATGGTGAAGATAACGGTCCAGGCAGCCACTGCCCATATTTCGTAACGGGTCCAATTACGGAATCTGGTCATGCGTCGGCTCACTTCGGCTACGGACATTTCGTCTATGTGGGTGTTCTTGTTCCAAAGGTAGGTTTTCCAGTCCCACCACATACCGCTGAGAATAGTTATGGTAATGAAAATCAGAAACAGAATTATCTTGTTCTGCAAATGCTCGTTGAAACCGAAGGTAGGCAGTAAGAACCACACCAGCAGGATGACAGCCAATCCTACCGCACCTGTTCCAAGCGAGAAGCGTTGCAGGATAACGAGTCGTCCCAAACTGTGCCGGGTATTTGTTTTATAATTTGCAATCAGTTCTTTTATCTGTTTCTCATCGGCAATAGGTTCCTTTTGCAACTGTGCATCCAGGGCATTCCATGATTTTTTCAGTTCATCCAGTTCCATATATTAATCCTCCTTATTCATCTTTTTCAGTTTGTCTTTAATACGGTTGAGTTTGGTGGCCACGTTGGTTACGGTCAGTCCGGTAATCTCGGAAATATCTTCATAGCTTTTTTCTTCCAGATAAAGCAGGATGATAGACTTCTCCAACTGTCCCAGCCGGTTTATCATCCGGTAGAGTTGCTGTAACATGGCTTGCGTTTCGTCGTCCTCTTCGCTGCGGTCGGCTTCCTGGGTGAGGGTGACAATCTCCGGAATGTTCTTTTCTTTCCGTATGAAGCTGATACAGGTATTCAAGGCGATACGGTAAATCCACGTCGAGATTTTACATTCCCTTCTGAATTTAGGAAACGCTTTCCATATATTGAGCACTACTTCCTGATACAGGTCATTAAGAGTCGCGTTCGGAGTGGTGTACAGGTAACACACCTTATAGATGACGCGCTCATATTCCCGTATGACGGACAGAAACTCTTGTTCTACATTTTCCATTGTGTATGCTTGCTCGAATCGCTTTTATTCTGTTTGTCGTAAGAGAAACCGGAAAATCACACTTGCAACATTTAACTCTTTAAATTTGCTGCCAGGAACTTTCGCATTTCCTCAATCGGTTTACCGCGCCGGCAGGCATAATCTTCCAACTGGTCTTCACCAATCTTGCCTACGGCGAAATAGCGTGACTGGGGATGTGAAAACATAAGACCACAGACAGAAGCATGCGGATACATGGCTCCGTTTTCGGTGAGCGTAATGCCTATCTGTTTCATATCCAGCAATTCGTCCAATATAAAGTTTACGGATTGGTCGGGTAGGGAAGGATAGCCTACTGCCGGACGGATGCCCTGATATTTCTCAACCAGCAAATCCGGAATGGAAAGCGATTCATCGGGAGCATATCCCCAGACTGTCTTGCGCACATATTCGTGCATCTTTTCTGTTGCGGCTTCGGCAAGCCGGTCTGTCAGGGTCTGTACGAGAAGATGCTTATAAGGATCGTCTTTATAACATCCTTCGCTCTCCGCACTGACGGAAGATGCAAAAAGCCCTATCGTATCCGGCACTCCGGATGAAAGAGGCCGTATGAAATCGCTCAGGCAGAGAAACGGACTTCCGTCCGGATGAGGTGTCTGCTGGCGGAGCAGAGGGAACACCGTATCTTCGATGATGAGATTGTCTCCCTCTGCATTGGCACTGCATAGCCTGTAAATACATTGCACCGAAATTTTCTCATCCAACCGGTTGAGTACTCTGCCGGCTTCCTTAAACAATTGCATAGCCTCGGCGGCTTTGGAGCGTTCTTCTTGCGGAAAAGCCGCAAGCCACATGGCGCGGCAGGAATCGCAACCGTGAATGTTGGCGATTGCTGCAAACTTGGGTTGAAAGCCCCAGGCATGGAAAAAATAAATCCAGTTGATATAGGGGCTTACTTCATGGATTTTATAATTGATAGTTGGCAATTGATAATCTCTATATAAGGTTATGCTCTGAATAGATAATACTATATTATGCTCCTGCTGACGGATAATCAAACCGCAGCTCTTCACCGCGGTAAGAATCGTTCACAGTATTGCCGTTGTAAATAAGATGTCCGTTGGCAAACGTTTTTTCTACTTTCCAGTTGAACGTATGCCCTTCCAAAGGACTCCAGCCGCATTTGCTCAGAATCTTGTCGGTAGTGACTTCCCAGGGAGAGTTAGGGCGTACCAGCACTAAATCCGCCTGATAGCCTTCACGGATATATCCACGCTGGCAAATACCGTATATCCGGGCAGGTGCATGACACATTTTCTGAACAACCGTTTCCAGTGAGAACACTCCTTCGTCCACCAGTTCTAACATACTGACAAGGGAGAATTGTATCATAGGCATACCGGACATTGCTTTCAAAGCCCCGCCCTCTTTCTCGCTCAACAAGTGAGGGGCGTGGTCGGTGGCGATAACGTCAATCAGTCCTGAGTTGACAGCGGTCCGCAGTGCTTCCCGGTCTGTTTTTCGTTTAACGGCAGGATTACACTTTATGCGTGCGCCCAGACTGTTGTAGTGCGTCAGCGTAAAAAGTAAATGCGCTACACATGCTTCAGCGGTGATGTTCTTGTTTGCCAAAGGTTCGTCACTGAACAGTTGCAGTTCTTTGGCTGTGGAAACATGCAGGATGTGCAGGCGCGCTCCGGCAATCTTTGCCAGACGGACAGCCAGTTCGGAAGAGGCATAACATGCCGGAACGGAACGGATACTGGGGTGGGCACTGACGGGAATGTCATCCGCTCCTTTATATTTTTGCTTGTATTTCTCGATATTGTTTTTTATTGTTTCCTGATCTTCACAATGGGCGGCAATCAGCATATCCGTACCGTTGAATATATTCAGCAGGCTGTTCATTTTATCCACCAGCATATTACCGGTACTGGAGCCCATGAACAGCTTGATGCCGCAAACGCGGTGTTTGTCCAGCTTGTCAAATTCTGTATAGTTGTTGTTGGTTGCTCCGAAGTAGCAGGAATGGTTGACGATACACTTCTCATTCAACAAGTCGAGTTTGGCATTCAAGGCATCCAACGTTACGGTCAGCGGATTGGTATTGGGCATGTCCATAATGGAAGTCACCCCGCCGGCAGCCGCTGCACGGCTTTCCGTCAGAATATCTGCCTTATGGGTAAGACCCGGATCACGAAAATGCACATGGTCGTCGATAATGCCGGGCAGCAGGTAGCAGCCTGTTGCATCAATCACTTCTTCACAAGGGGCGGAAAGAGGCTTCCAGTTGGTAAGTACTTCGGCGATGCGCCCGTTTTCTATCACTACCGAGCCTTGTACGCTTTGTCCTTCGTTGACAATCGTAGCGTTGTGTATCAGTGTTCTTTTCATATCTTTAGTTTTTTAAGTCTGGATATTTATGGAACAGGCTGTTCCATTTCAGCCGGATAACTCCGAACACGGCTTCTCCGAAAATACCGCTGTTCATCTTGGATGTTCCCAGTTCGCGGTTGATGAAGATAACCGGCACCTCCTTTACATTCGCTCCGCATTTGTAAGCGGTGAATTTCATTTCTATCTGGAAAGCATACCCTTTGAAGCGGATGCCGTCCAGATTGATGGTTTGCAATACCTTGCGGCGGTAGCATACAAAGCCGGCGGTAGTGTCATGTATGGGCAATCCCGTGATAAACCGTACATATTTGGAAGCGAAATAAGACATCAGCACACGTCCCATAGGCCAGTTTACCACATTCACGCCGCTGACGTAGCGCGAGCCGATGGCCACATCCGCTCCCTCTTCGGTACAAGCCCGGTAGAGGCGGGGTAGGTCTTTGGGGTTATGGCTGAAATCGGCATCCATTTCGAATATATATTGGTAGTCGCGTTGCAAAGCCCATTTGAATCCGGCTATGTAGGCCGTACCCAGTCCCAGTTTTCCCTTACGCTCCACCATAAACAGGCGGTGGGGAAATTCGCGTTGCAAGTCTTTTACGATGGCGGCTGTGCCGTCGGGAGAACCGTCTTCAATGACAAGTATGTGGAATCCGTGTTCCAGGGCAAAAACGGCACGGATGATATTCTCGATGTTTTCCCGTTCATTGTAGGTGGGGATGATGACAATACTGTCTGATGTCTGCATATTCATTGAAAATAGATGGAGCTTGTTATTGGGAACAAAAGTAGTGCTTTTCTATTACTTACAGATAAAACTAAGGATTATTTATGTATTTTTGCAACGGAAATTCGTTATGGAACATTTATGAGTTTACACAGATTATCGGTTTCTCTTAATCTGTGTGACTTTGTGTAATCTACGGTGAACTAAAAAAGACAGCAATGATTATTACCGAACTACAACAATTATACGCCACCCACCCCAATGTAGAAGGCATGTGCAAGTTGCTAAAGGACAATTCCGTCCGTCATCTCTATTGCAGTGGTTTGTGCGCCTCTGCCGCCTCACTGTTTTCATCCGTGCTGGTGCAGCGGGCGGAATGTCCGTTTGTCTTTATCCTCGGCGATTTGGAAGAGGCGGGATATTTCTACCACGACCTGACACAGATTTTGGGAACCGGACAGGTGTTGTTTTTTCCTTCTTCTTTCCGCCGTGCCATAAAGTACGGCCAGAAAGATGCGGCTAACGAGATTCTCCGTACGGAAGTGCTGAGCCGTTTGCAAAAGGGAGAAGAGGGGTTTTGTGTAGTTACCTATCCGGATGCGTTGGCGGAAAAAGTTGTATCCCGTAAGGAACTGGGAGATAAAACCTTGAAGCTTCATGCCGGCGAAAAGGTGGATATGGACTTTGTTACGGAAGTGCTGCGCAGCTATGGGTTCGAGTATGTGGATTATGTGTACGAGCCGGGGCAGTATGCTGTGCGCGGCAGTATTATCGACGTCTTTTCCTTTTCGTCCGAGTTTCCTTTCCGTATCGACTTTTTTGGAGATGAGGTGGAGAGTATCCGTACTTTTGAAGTGGAGAGCCAGCTTTCCAAAGAGAAGAAAGAGGAGATTGTCATTGTTCCCGATTTAAGCCGTAGCTTGGAGCAAGGGGGGAATGGCGGCATGGTTTCTTTCTTGGATTTTCTGCGGCCGGATACCTTGCTGGCGATGCGTGATTTCCTTTGGTTGCGGGAGCGTATTCAGGTCGTCCACGATGAATCGCTTACCGCACAGGCTATTGCAGCCTGCGAAGCCGAAGAAAACGGTGCAATCTCTCTGGAAGGTAAGTTGATTGATGGAGGAGAGTTTACTTTGCGTGCCCTCGATTTCCGCCGCATGGAATTCGGTACGAAGCCCACCGGAACGCCGGATGCGACAGTTGCATTCAGCACCGTTGCACAGCCTATCTTCCATAAGAATTTCGACTTGGTGGCAGAAAGTTTCCGCGACTATCTTTCCCGCAACTATCCCCTCTATATATGCAGCGACAGTCTGAAGCAGACCGACCGTATCCGCGCTATCTTTGAAGACCGGGGAGATAATATCTCCTTCACACCCGTTGAACGTACCCTGCATGAGGGTTTTGCCGACGATACGTTGCGTCTCTGCATCTTTACCGACCACCAGCTTTTCGACCGTTTCCATAAATACAACCTGAAAAGCGATAAAGCCCGCAGTGGCAAGGTGGCCCTGAGTCTGAAGGAGCTGAACCAGTTTACCCCCGGAGATTACGTGGTACATACCGACCACGGCGTGGGGCGTTTTACGGGATTGGTACGTATTCCCAACGGAGACACTACGCAGGAAGTAATGCGCCTGGTCTATCAGAATGACGATGTGGTCTTTGTCTCCATCCACTCTTTGCACAAGGTTTCCAAGTACAAAGGCAAAGAAGGTGAAGCTCCCCGTCTCAACAAATTGGGAACCGGTGCGTGGGAGAAACTGAAGGACCGTACCAAGACCAAGATTAAGGATATAGCCCGCGACCTGATAAAACTCTATTCGCAACGGCGCGAAGAGAAAGGCTTCCAATACAGTCCCGACAGTTTCCTGCAACGGGAGCTGGAAGCGTCTTTTATTTACGAGGATACCCCCGACCAGAGCAAGGCGACTGCCGACGTAAAGGCGGATATGGAAAGTGCCCGTCCCATGGACCGGCTGGTATGCGGCGATGTAGGATTCGGCAAGACCGAGGTTGCCATACGTGCCGCTTTCAAGGCGGTGGCGGACAACAAGCAGGTTGCCGTTCTCGTTCCCACCACTGTCCTTGCCTACCAGCATTTCCAGACTTTCAAGGAGCGTCTGAAAGGTTTGCCTTGCCGTGTGGAATATTTGAGTCGTGCCCGGACGGCGGCACAGACTAAATCCGTTGTCAAAGGTCTTGCGGGGGGGGAGGTGAATATCCTTATCGGTACGCACCGCATCTTGGGCAAGGATGTTAAGTTTAAAGACCTCGGCCTGCTGATTATCGATGAGGAACAGAAGTTCGGCGTTTCCGTCAAGGAGAAACTCCGCCAGTTGAAAGTAAACGTGGATACCCTGACCCTGACCGCCACTCCCATTCCCCGCACTTTGCAGTTCTCCCTGATGGGTGCGCGCGATTTAAGCGTTATTCAGACGCCGCCTCCCAACCGTTACCCCATTCAGACGGAGGTGCATACTTTCGGTGATGAGATTATCACTGATGCCATTAACTTCGAAATGAGCCGCAACGGACAGGTGTTCTTTGTAAACAACCGTATCTCCAATCTTTCGGAACTGAAAGCGATGATAGAGCGCAACATTCCCGATTGCCGTGTCTGTATCGGTCACGGACAGATGGAACCTGCCGAACTGGAGAAGATTATTCTCGATTTTGTCAACTATGATTATGACGTTTTGCTCGCCACCACCATTATCGAGAGCGGTATCGACATACCGAACGCCAATACCATCATCATCAACCAGGCACAGAATTTCGGTTTGAGCGACCTGCACCAGATGCGCGGCCGTGTGGGGCGCAGCAACAAAAAGGCTTTCTGCTACTTGCTTGCTCCCCCCTTGTCCTCGCTTACTCCAGAAGCCAAACGCCGCCTGCAGGCCATCGAGAACTTCTCCGATTTAGGTAGCGGTATCCACATTGCCATGCAGGACCTCGACATCCGCGGTGCGGGTAATATGCTCGGCGCGGAGCAAAGCGGTTTTATTGCCGATCTGGGCTACGAAACTTATCAGAAGATATTGTCCGAAGCCGTACGTGAGCTTAAGACAGACGAATTTGCCGACCTCTATGCTGATGAATTGAAAGGCGACGGTACTATCAGCGGCGAGCAGTTTGTTGACGAATGCCAGGTGGAAAGCGATCTCGAACTGTTGCTGCCCGCCGCTTACGTCACCGGTAGCAGTGAACGTATGCTGCTCTATCGCGAATTGGACGGATTGACGCTGGACAGAGACGTAGATGCTTTCCGTGCCCGTCTCGAAGACCGTTTCGGACCTGTTCCGCCCGAAACGGAGGAACTGCTCCGCATCGTTCCCCTACGCCGTCTTGCAGCGCGTCTGGGAACGGAAAAGGTGTTCCTTAAAGGCGGTCGCATGACGCTGTTCTTTGTTTCCAATCCGGACAGCCCTTACTATCAGAGCCTGGCTTTCGGCAAAGTCATCGCCTACATGATGAAATATACCCGCCGTTGCGACCTGCGTGAGCAGAACGGCAAGCGGAGCATGGTGGTGAAGGACGTCACTACCGTGGAAGAGGCTGTGTCGGTGTTACAGGAGATTGTGGCGATGCAGGTGGAAGAATGATTCTATTGGCTTACGACTTTATTCTAAATTCCGGAACATGAGTTGACATCGGCCATGCGGGCAAAGGAGCAATATGCTCGTGGAGAATATATCTTTGTTTATTATTGATATAATGAGAGAAGTCTTCAAAAACGGATTCGATATGCTCCGTTCTTGAGGACTTCTCTGTATATAAGCGGTAACCGGATATCCTCAACTATTTGAGTGCATCCGTAAAATGGTCTCCGTACTGAGCGGTATTGTAAATGATTGCCCACAATGAAGCCCATAGTATTCCGCGGCCGTAGTATTTGTTGTCGGTGGTACTTGCCAGCGCACTATAAGTCGGTGTCCAGGTATTGGTATGCTGGCTGTCGCCGATAACTATAATTCGCCTTTGCAGGTCGACAGACAAGGAACATCCGTAACCGGGCACTTCCAGTACATGGGTTACTCCGGTAGGCGTGTCAAAGCTTCCGCTTATCCCGTCTCTATAAAACAAGGCGGTGAAGTCAATGGATTGCGACGGCTTGTAATTGCTGAACGGTCCGTTTTTGACAATATAATCCCATACAGGATCGTTGGAATGAGTTCCGACCCAAGTTGCAGATACGCTACTGTTGCTCTTGTAGGTATATCCCAATGAGGCGATCTTGGTGAACAAGGCCTGATTATCCGCGACACTGTTGTCAAGAGTGATTACGGCAATTCTGTTCTTGCCGGGACTACTCTTGAGCCAAGTAAGCAGGTTGTCATAATAATTTGCAATTCTGCTTGTGTATGTTCCCGAGAAGAGAATGTTCACATTGTCCGGAATGTCTGCGCCTACTCCCGCATTGTTATTGTCGCTGTTCGGCAAAGTCGGTACTGCCGGAGTATAGACTATTCCTTGAGGACCGAAGAATGTGCCGTAATTGCCGTATTCGCGGAATGTGCTGAAAATGCCGTTGCCGAGTGAACCGTAGCCACCGGAAAGATTGGCGGTGTTAATCGCTATGGGCTGAAGCACCGTTCTTACGATAGCCAGACGGATTGTTACTGCCGTTCCGGCCAAAGTGAGTTTTACATTATAGGTGATGTTCCGGTTGGCGTCCTTGTACAGTGTTTTGGGAAAATTGACCTTGAATTTGGTACTCATGGTGTATTCGCTTCCCCAAGACATCTCCGTACCGTTTTCGCCGGTCATTTTTATATTGTACGCATGAGCCGTTGCCGGTTCGGGTTGTTCCAGTTCGGCAATCCATCGCATCCCGCTACCGCCTTGCAGAGTTATAAGTTGGGTCTCGTCCGCATTTTCGGATATGTAAAGCGTGTTGCCCGGAACTCCTGTACCGAATGACATTGGTTGCTGGCTGATGTCGATTACATGAGACTTCACTCCGGGAGAGGCTTTCAAAGCCAGATAGAGCCGGGCTTTCAGGATACCGTTGCCTTCATTATGACTTTTGGCCTTTACGGTGATACGGTTGAGCTTGGGATCGGACGCATCGTGCGTGTCCTTTACTTCAAAGACTGCCGCATCGTTGCCTTCAAGCACGTATTCCCATTCGTTGACGGTTGAGCCGTCTGCCGTCAATCCGGGGTTGACAAGGAACGAATTGGTATTGTTGCCGGTGATTGTCAGTTCACCGTCGTATTCAAAGTCGATGGAAGCAATATCCGGTGTCAGCGTAAATCCGGGCACACCGTCCTGAATCAGTAACATGGTGCCTTGTACCGAAGGGTCTTCTTTCAAGCTGACTACCATAAAACCATAACGCGGACTGATACCTGTGTTGCCGGTATGGGTATAGACGGGAATAATGTTGTTTACAGCTTTACTGCTGTCGTAATCGGTTACGGCGGCGGAACCCGTTTGGGCAAAAGAGAAGAAAGCACCGGCTCCCGGGGGATAGATGCTTGCGCTCCACTCTCCCGAACTCTTTACTGCAATGGGAGATGCAGCCACACCGGCGGTATTGCCAAAATGGGAAATGGTTTTCGGGTTCAGTTCTAGATAGAGGTCTCCGCCTTCCAATTGTACCACGTCTATGGTCGCTTTCAGATTGCCGAAAGAGAGTTCGACGATTCCGCTGCGCCGGTCTTTTACATTGTCCAGTGCAGTGGCCGATACGGTCAGTGTTTTGCCGTTCAGAGTGGCGGACAGACCGTTGTCCAGCACCTTTTTGCTGACGGATAACGTCCCTTCGCCAAAAGTGAATATGCCCAAATCATAACTGCCGCCATTGGGGGTGAACAGAACTTTTTTGGAAGGTATGGCCAGAATGTTGTCACCATCGAATTGCACCGTGCCGTGGCTGTCCATATCCCAGTAGTTGATGGAGTAACTTAAAGAAGTCAGTGCGCCTTTATAGGCTTCCAGTTCGGTGGCATATCCTTCTTTCTTTACGGAATTGACGGTAAGTTTGTACACATTATTGCGTTTGAGCGACTGTCCCGATTCCAGCGGGTGTACATTGACGCGGTGATACGATGCCGTACCGCTCTGCTTGTTTCTTACTTTGATGATGAGGCAGGTAGTCACCTGGTCGTTCTGTTTGGGAGCGGGTACATAGTTTTCGTATGCGTATAGTTTTCCTACAATGTCGGCACCGGCTTCGCTCTCCACTCCGTAGAGTCTTGCAATTCGTTTCGCCGCTTTGTCGAAAGCAGTAGGCTCTCCGTTCCACACAAAGAGGGAAGGGTATCCGTTCCATACGGAAACGGATTCAAGCGTATATCCTGCCGCCGAGTTATACACGTCGAAACGGGCAACGGAACGTTGCAATACTATGCTGATTTTAGTATCTTCCGATTCTTTTCTAAGCGAAGCGCTCATAAGCAATGCTTCGCTCACTATCGGTTTTGTAATATATTCGGGGATATCTGCGGATGTACCTGCCATAAATGCCTGTACTTCCGCCCGGGCTGTTTTGAAGTTGCTGTTCTTAATGGCGTTTTTCCAGTCGTCCATACTTTGCGAACCGTCTGTGGGCAGATAGCTGCTTCCCATATTGGCTACAGCTAAAATATCATAAGCATCTGTCGTTTTTAGTCCTATATCCGAAAAGTCGAACACAATGTCGGTATTCATCTCCAAGGGAGAGTCGGATGCAGAGGTCAGTTCTTTCCAGCCTTTGAATGTGCCGGTACCGTTACCGTTTGATTCGAAGAAAATCAAATCGAGCGTTTTTATATTTTCTTCCCCGGCTTCCGGTGCGATGGCCGCACGTGTAGCCAATCCGCTGGCAGGGTCTTGTACACTGAAGCTGATAGTCAGTTTTCTGTTTTCTTGTGGAATGAGCCCGCTATCGTCTTCCAAATTGCAAGACGTGAAAACGGCCGGTATCAGAAGAAAAGCATACCATAATATTTTTCTCATTATGTTGATTGTTTTTATTGTAATGATGTTATATAATTATTCTCCTAAATCGGTGCTGATGTCGCCATCCAGTTCCCAGTCGTTCTGCCCTTGATTATACAGGTGTATTTGTATTTCCAGTCTGATTCGTCCGGAAAGCAGCACGATTGTATCGGAGTTGGTACCGGCGGAGTTTTTATCGTAGTCTCCCAAAGCCGTTATTTTCAGTCCGGCAGGATAGCCGTCGGCATCGTTCACAAACAGGGCTTCGAAGCGGTTGTTGCGGATGCCGTTTGCGATGTTTGTGGCAGGCCCGTTTAGGTCCGTTTTAAAAGCCATGGTAATAGCTTCTGACAGGATGTTGCTTTTCATGCCGATAGTAACAGCAGAGTTTGCCTTGCGGTATAATACCGCTTCACGCTTTTCCGTCCACAAGTAGTAATTGCCGCTTGCTCCCATCTGTCCTTCCGTCATGTCCCATTCTATGATGTTGACATTGATATGGACGGAAGGCTGGCTGGCGGCTGTTTCCTTATCCGCATATCCCGGACCGTCGGCAGAATTGATATTGAATACGTACTTCTTGTTCCGTATGATTTTGATGAGCTTGTCTGCATCGGTATCTTCAAAATCAACGGGGTAATAGCCTTTCGTTCCTTTGTATTCGGCTCCGATGACGAGGCGGGTATGCTTCTTGTCTGCAGTTTCGTTCTCCGTATCGTTGTCGTACAGATAAAGCTTGTTGGCAATGGAACGGTCGGTGCTGTTGTAGCTGTCCGATTCCAAAGTCAGGCCGGTCTGCATATCTGCGGGTGAAGAGGCTTCCAGAGCCTGCCCATCTGTAACATTAGCAGGGACATTGCCTAAGAAGCCCTTGTCGGGCACATGAAACAGGGTGATGTCTTTTAATATAAAATAGTCGATGCCATTGGCTACATACACATCTACTGATGCGACCGAACGGGTCAGGCTCAGTAGCGGCCAATAATTGATTACACGGTCGTTTACATCCTGCTTCTTCAGCATTCCCCACATGGGCAGGCTGATAAAAGCTGTATTTTCCTGGAGCAGCCTTTGAGGGTTTGCATCAACCAAGGTTTTTCGAAAGACTTCCCAATCCGCCTGCTGCCTGTATTGTTTTTCCGTGGCTTTATCGGGAAGCATTTCCCCGATGAAGCTACGGCAATTGGCCAAGAAATAGGCATCGTAGTCTTTGCCTACGGGAAGAGTCGTCCGCAACTTTCCGTTTATCTTGAAAGTCGCCCGCCAACATATAAACTTTCCGTTGGAATCGAAAAGCAATATATCCAGATTATCGATGATGTTTTCGTCCGGAGTGGCTGACGGGACATTGCGGGGCGTTCTGTCCGCTGCAACAGTAATTTCCACTTCGGATTCGTCCGAAGCGTACGTAATGGGAATTTCGTCTTCAATCCTTGACTGACACGACCAAAGTCCCGCCAATGCGCACATTGTTAATAGTATAAATGATTTTCTCATATTTTTACCCTTTTTTATTAAAGTACAGTCACCGCCTTACGAATCTGCCATGAGCCGACTGTAATAATTGCTTCCATTTTCGTCGGTCTGATTACAACATTGATTTGTGCGCCTCGTTGCGCTTGGGTCTCCGTATCTACGCTCAGGCAGGCTGCTCCGTCTTCAAGAATCGTGACAACAATATTGTCTCTCTGCCCGGTTGCCGAATCGACGGAAGCAGGCATGACCTTGTTCTCCGCAACGTATTCATTGCTGCTCTCCATATAGGCGAAGCTGTCTTCTATCACAATCCTGCTGCCGTTTTGTTTGTCTTCAGCAATATTGTATGAATGGGATGAACCGTAAATGGCCATGCTGAGTGTTCCGGGGTATCGGGTTGCGAAGCTGCTTCCTTCTTCTATGGTGACGGAAATGCTGCATAACTGTTTTTGGACATCGACACTGAGAATACGGTTTTCCTGTCGGTTGTGGGTAAACGCCATACTTCTCAGGAAGAGTTCCTGCATGGAACCGTTATAGGCAGATGACAGCCTCGTGGCATGTTCGCCCATACTGAACCTGGCGGTGGAATAGCTTTCATCGTCATGCAATGCGGGGGAAGTCTTTTTGATATCCTCGTTGCCTGTCAATGTCCATGCCACAAGATAGGCATTTCCCGAATAGGACAACTCAAGAGGGTAAGGCTTACCCCCTTTGATGTTTTCATAGGGGATATGCCTTTCATCCATCTTTTTTCCCTGGCCGTCATACAGATATAATTCTATGTCTTCGGCTATGGTTTGGTCAAAGCCGGCCGTGTTGCCGTCATACGTGAAGAGCAGATTCAATGAGCCCTCGTCACAACCTGTGTGAGGACCTTCATGGGTACATCCGGTGAGGGATAATGCCATTGATATTATTAGAATTACTTTCTTCACGATATTTGTACGTTTATAGGTCTACATCTTGGGTTCTGACATCCCACTTGGCTACTTCAATGTCTATTGTAATGCTGCTTTCGGAAGGGTCGATAACAGGTCCTTCTTCTTCGGCTTCTTTCGGAGTACCCCATCCTACGGTAGTGATGTCCTGCATCGTGATGCGGTAAATGCTGTTACGGAATATTTTCCAAGCGTCGTCTTTCAGAAGATTGACTCTCCAGTAGCGGGTCACATCTGAAACTCCTGTGCCAGAGAATGTTCCCTTGATGATGAAAGCCACAACTTCATCTTTGTCGAATACCGTTGCCGCCTGTCCGTTGCTGCCTTGCAGCATGGTAGGAATGTTTTCGTATACATAGACCGGTTTGTCGTAGCCAGCCGGCAGGAAGCCGTTTGATGTTTCGCTGTTATCATCGCTTTTTACGGAATATACGGTCTCTACAGTTGCACCGTCGGGGCTGAATGTAGTTTTGAAGTTGGATGCAGTGGCAAAACGTTCCCAGTTTGTCAGGTTCTCGTATTCAAAAGCCAGTGATTGGTTGATGCCGTTGATTACCATGTAACCCTTGAATGTCCATTTCAAATCGTTTGGAACGGTTTCGGAAGTGCCGAGTCCCAATATTTTAAGCAACTCGGCATCGGGTATTTTTATTTCGTTGGTAGGGGCTACCTTGGGGCTTTCAACCTTACTCAGCAAACGGCGTATGGAAAGGCTTAATTTGTTTGTCTCGCCTTCCACTACATTGGCCGTCCCTTCTGCCGCCATGGCAAACCCGAGGGAAGTACTGATGTCCGAACGGGAGTTTGTGCCATCCAAAGAAAGCTCTTTGTATGAGCTGCTCTTTTTGAAATCTGCCAAAGAGGCAGGGGCGGGTGAGGGTTCACCTAAGTTTTGGTTGGCGGCAGTAAGGATGGTCAGACTGCCGGCGTTGACAAGGAATGTGTATTGATTGTCGGATGCCACGCTTGCCGGTTTATAATACTTCTGGAAAGAACCGTCGCTGTTGAAAACAAAGAACTCCAATGAGTTGATGTCGTTTTCGTTGGTTGCGCCCGTTTCTTCTCCTGTCAGTGCACGGGTGTCGGCATTTCCTTTTATATTGACGGTAATGGGGGTTAACTCACCTTTGCCGGGAGTCGGATGATTGTCTGAATCATTGCATGACAGCAATGTGAATGCAGTTGCGGAAACTGCCAAAAGATTTCTTAATTTCATAATTAAAGTTTTGTTAAGTTATTAGAAAAGTGAATTGTATACTCCCTGTCGGGAGTCTTTTTATTTTATATTCTTATTTTTTTCGTAAAATACCTTGATACAGGTGCTTGAACGGAGTGCCGGAAAGAAGTTCTTCAGCATATAACGGTAAGGGACTCCGGCTTTCAGGTACATAAGTTCGTTCTTTCTGCCACGTTTGCCCGAGCTTCCCTCGACGGGAGTGACACTGAGAATATTGAGTACCGTTTCCTTATCCAGCATATCGGATTTACCGACCATCTGGGACAAACCGTACCAGTCTATCTTGCCGTTAATTACCTCGAATGTACCGGAGTCGAGCCGGGTGTGCCGCATCAGATACTTTTTCAATGCAGCGGCGCGAAGCGTTGCAAAGTCGGAGTTTATGCGGATATCGCCATCGGGAGACGCATAACCTGCAATCAGGATATGACTGATGCGACTGTCGGGAGACTGGTTGATCTTCAGGATAATATCGACCAGTAAATCCAGATTCCGACTGTTGTTCCGGTATTCGGGAAGCAGGGTTGCCGAACCAGTTTTAAATAAAATGGAAACAGCATTGCTCCGGTTTTCTTCATCAAATTCGCTTCTCGTGGACTCGTCAGCCAGAAAATCGTAGTCTTGAGCCAGCTTTTCGGCAGTAGTAAGAACAGGTATGACAGTTTCGGCGGTATCGGTAAATTGTACGATTTCCACATCCGGGTCCTGAAGTATTCTGTTGTTGACAACGGCTGTTGTCAGTATGGCTTGTTTGGCGCATAATTTAATGTTGCTTTCAAAGGCAAGTATGCTTCCTCGCATCCAGTCTTCGTATTTCATGGTTGCATTGTACTGTAATGCAGGGGACATCCTCTTCCTTTTGCCGATTATTGCAAAAGAGGGGAACCGTGCTTGATGATCGCCATCGGAAATTACTGGAGTAACTGTAATGCGTTCCGGCTTTCGGGTATTGAACCGGGCGGGAGCACAACTGAAGCTGAGCTCTATACTGTCACCTGTATTCCGCACTTGAATTTGAGTGATGGACAGGTGTCTCCCCTGAGACCCGTTTTCTGTTGATGCCCGGGCATAGGCAGGTATCAGTAGTGAAATGAATGAAATGATGATAATAATAGGATTCATTAGGTTTATATTTCTCCGGATTATTTAATGTTGTAGATTAATGAAATGCCTATTTGGGTGGGCCCGAAATAGGTCTTTTCAGCATGTTCGGACTTGTTACAGCACCAGTCCCTGTTATCTGTCTTGTCGAATGTGAATTGCACGACTCCTATTCCAAGGTAAGCCTCTATGCCCCATCTTTTGGAGAATGCCCAACTGTATCCGTAATTGATTCCGACTCCTGCTCCCCAACCTTCGTAGCGATAGTTCTTATCGAGCATGCTGAATAGGCTATACCCGGCGATATTGTATTTTGTGACAATGCCATGAATGCCGATAAAATGTCCGTTTGATGCTTCACAAAGCCAGTATCTCACTTCGGGTTGCACTAACCAATGTACCAGCTTGTCATTATCGCCTTTTTTCCCTTCACGGTTCCATGGATTATAGCTGCCGACTATGTTGAGGCTTATCTGCGGGGTTATTCCTATTTCCAAACCCAGATTGGGAGTTAAGGTAGCAGCATACAGGAGATTTGTTTTAAGAGCCAGATGTGTCTTTTCCTTTTTTATTTTTTCCCATGAGGCGGTTGTGTCGATGTCGATCATCACTTCATTGGTCGGCGGACTGTTTTGCGCTTGTGTCCAAGAGTGTGCCGATAATACCCCTATGAGCATAAGCAGAAGTTTATATTTAGAGTATCGGATTCTGTTTTTAATTGTACGCTGTATCATTGCTACTGACTTTTTGTTACCAACCGATTGCTTTTAAGAGAGTGTTGGAGTCCGGAAAGCCGGATGCGATGTCCGGTTTTCGTACTGTTATTATTACTAAGTTCAAGAGAAATTTAATTGGTCGGATGGTATTATTGCAAACGGAACAATTAGCTTCTAATGATATGCCTGTATACTAATTTTTACAAATAGCTATCAGGCAATGTCATCTATCAACATCGATAACTATTCATTTGTTCTATAAAAGTAAGTTTATTTTAATAGAAAAGAATGTTTTAACTTATTGAAAGTTGCCTGTCACAGGATATGGATGGTCCGGTTGTCGGTGCTGTTATTTCCCGTACAGCTTGTCAATCAAATCTTTTCGTCCTATCCGTCGCAGTTCATTGATGATATTTCTCCGTTCTTCGGGTTTGTACCAGAAGAAGAACTGACGTTGTGCCAATTTCTCGCGCTGGGTCTTGGCACTGAATACGGGTTCCAGTGTATAGGGGTGGAAACCAGTGTACCATGCTTCGGTAGCAACGGTCATGGGGGTAGGAGTAAAGTCCTGTACCTGTTCCAGATGAAAGTCCAGACGCTTGGTGATGACGGCAAGTTCCGCCATGTCTTCTTCCTTGCAGCCGGGGTGGCTGGAGATAAAGTAGGGGATGAGCTGTTGTCGCAGACCTTCTTCGCGGTTGATACGGTCGAATATTTTTTTGAACTCTCCGAACTGGCTGAATGGCGGTTTGCGCATGATGCTGAGTACCCGTTCCGAGGTATGCTCCGGCGCAACTTTAAGGCGGCCGCTGACATGGCGGACTATGAGTTCGCGGGTGTATTCCTGCGTGCTTTTGTTGGTTTTGGGGTCTTTGCTTTGGTGCAGCAGCAGGTCATAGCGTACACCGCTGCCGATAAATGATTTTTTGATGCCGGGCAGACTGTCTACCGCATGATAAATATCGAGTAGCGGACTATGGTCTGTATTCAGGTTAGGACATACTTTGGGGTGGATGCACGACGGGCGTTTGCACTTCTTACATATGGCTTCATCACGTCCCCGCATCTTGTACATATTGGCAGAAGGACCGCCCAAGTCGCTAAGATACCCTTTGAAATCCGGCAATTCCATTACTGCCTTTACTTCTTTCAATATGCTTTCCTTGCTGCGGCTGACGATAAACTTGCCCTGATGTGCCGAAATGGTACAGAAAGCACAACCACCGAAACATCCGCGATGAATGTTGACGGAGAACTTAATCATATCGTATGCGGGTATGCGTTTGCCCTTATATTTGGGATGCGGGAGACGCGTGTAAGGCAGGTCGAAAGAACGGTCGAGTTCCGCTTCCGTCAAGGGCGCATAAGGCGGGTTGACAACGACAGTTTGCCTGCCTACGGCCTGCAAGATACGCGAAGCAGCATATTTATTACTCTCTTCTTCGATATGGCGGAAGTTGGAAGCCTGTTTCTTCTTGTCTTTCAGACATTCTTCATGTGTGAATAGGGTGATATCTCCTTCTTGCGGCAGCACTTCTTTCGTAAGATAAGCCAATTGGGGGATGTCAAGAATCGGTTGTTGCTGTTTCAGTTTTCGTACAAGTTCCATAATGGGTTTTTCACCCATGCCGTATATCAGTGCATCGGCACCGCTGTCCACGAGGATGCTTGGGCGCACACGGTCTTGCCAGTAGTCGTAATGTGTCAACCGGCGCATGCTTGCTTCGATGCCGCCCAGTATGACAGGTACATCGGGATATAGCTTTTTCAGTATTTGGGTATAGACAATCGAAGGATATTCGGGACGCATGTCCGGACGTGCGTCGGGAGTATAGGCATCATCGCTGCGCAGACGTTTGTTGGCAGTGTATTTGTTGACCATGCTGTCCATACAGCCTGCACTGACACCGAAGAAGAGACGGGGACGTCCCAGTTTCTTGAAATCCCGTAAGTCATCTCGCCAGTTGGGTTGGGGTATAATCGCCACACGCAAACCTTCCGCTTCGAGGATGCGCCCGATGACGGCTGCCCCGAATGACGGATGATCCACATACGCATCACCGCTGAACAAAATAACGTCCAGCTCATCCCACCCGCGAAGTTCCACTTCTTTCCTGGTTGTAGGCAACCAATCAGTCAGTCTGTACTCTTTCATGGGTGCAAAGATACGGAAAGTTTTAATTACTTACAGAATTGTACCAGCATTTCCTCTCCGTCATAAATCTCCCGGAAGCCGATTCCCTGTTCGGCAAGATACTCTTTGAGGTCATTAAAGGCGGTTGCATCGTCCATAATGATTTCCAGTTTCTCGCCTTTTCCGGCTTCGCACATGGCCTTTATGGCCGGAATAAGAGGACTGTACAGGTTCTGTCCGCGTGTGTCGATGGTTCTCATTTATTTTCTTCCTCTTCTATGATTGTTTGTTGGGAAAGCCATTGCAGGTAGAGCTTGATAAGCTGCTGTAATCCGAAGGCTTTCATATTGTTGTGGTAGATAACATCGATGCAGAGGTCGAGCAGGTCTTTGCTGTCCTCTTCCTGGGCGGCGATGAGGGAACGGATATTCAGTTTGAGTTTGTCGAGTACGGTTTCGTCCACGATGCCGTTACTGTCGATGAGATGACGGAAGAGACCGTATTTTTCGATAGTGGCAAGGTTTTCTTCCGATATTTCCAAGTTGCGGGTTCCGCTGGGATTGGCTTGTATAGTGTACATGGCGTTAATGTTTTAATGGTTAATATTCAGTGATTCATATTTTCTGTAAAAGCAAAGATAAGTTTTTCACCACAGATTATACCTATTTCACCGGATTATTTATCAAGATTGCCATTATTCTCTGTGCACCCCTGCATTACCGGTGGAAAAGAAATGCAGAATGGATGCCATAACCGCTGTTCTGCCGGCTTCTTCCCGGATACTTTCAAAGGGAAATGACATGATGAATGTGCGGTAGTCGTTACCTTTATAAGCTACGGCAGCAGGAAGATTTCTCCCGGTATAGGTCATTACGGGAAAGGCGGTTGCCATAGGGCGGATACAATCGGGGGTCGTCACGGGATAAGCCCGTTCATTGGGCAGGCGGGGAATGCTGAGGATGCGCCCCAAACCTTGTATGCCGATATGTTCGCCGGATACCTGTAAGCTGCTGTCGAAACGGTATTTCAGGATGTTTTGGGTGAATTCCCGATTGCCTTGCGAGTCGTTCATGTCGCTGCCTATGTATGCACCGCTGACCAGTAGATTGCCGCCCGACCGGCAGTAAGCTGTCAAGGCACGCTGCATGGACGAAGAGAAAGTTTTGTAATAGGTTGCCCGTGACAGATTGCCGTCCGTCTTTTCCAGTCCCAGAATATAGTCTGCTATTGGATATTCTTCCAATGCTACACTACCGTTTTCTACGGCTTCATCACTGCATGAAGTAAAGCTGTATCCGCCGACGGTCTGTATGGCTTTACCGTGTATAAAGGGATAGTCGAATGTGTTTCCGGCTATTTTTATTCCTTCGTATTCATTGCCGCTTTCTCCCAAACGTTTTCCGGCTTCTTTGCGGTCGAAATTCAGCTGGCTGCCGCAGAGTGATATATCATATAGATAAGGTACTCCGGGGTCTTTCGTCAAGTCAAAGCCGGCTTCGTCGGGTGTGTTTATCACAGCAGGGCTACTGATACGGTCGAAACCGTTGATGATGAGAACGCGTGCTTTTTCGTGCTTGGACTTGTATGCGGCAAGGATTTCGGACGGGAAGCTTTCACCACCCCGGTTCACTGCCGTTACTTTGAAGGAATAGACGATGCCCGGTTCTATCTTCAGAGTGTGGAAAGGATTGCTTACGCGTACACCATTGTCAAATCCGCCTCGCCCGATGCGTGTATAGACAATGTATTCGCGGGGTGTGGCAGTCGGTTCCAACGGGTCATCCACTCCTTGCCAGGAAAGTTCCAGGGTATTTTTCTTCTTACCGAAGCGGACGGAGAAATTGTGGACAGGTAAGGGCTGTACGACGTATTCTTTATTATGCTGGGTACAGATATATTGCAGGATGGATTTGTATAGGGCACGACTTGCCGTGAACTTGAATTTGGGGTCGTGTCCCAAGCGCATGTCGGCAAAATTCTGGTGCGACAGAAGTTCTACAATTGTGGAAGGAACAGCAGGCAGGCGGGTCTCGCTGTAGTTGCGGTTCCACATGCTGCGGCGCGTCCAGTCTGCATTGAAAGTGGAACGGATGTCCTGTTGCAGACGGGTGAGGAACAGGTCGGCAAGGTCGCGCGAAGCGTAGCGGTTTGTTCCTGCCGCTAACTTGCCATCGTTGAAATGGGTAGTGTAGATGCCGAGTGTACCTACAATCCGGTCGTCTGTCCTGAAACCCGCATCACTGTGCAGTGCCATACTCATCTCAAGAGGAACTCCCAATCCCGGTTCTTTGGGGTTGAATACGGAACCGCCCGACAGGTAGTTGATTGTACGCGAACGTACATTGATATCATCCGAAAGGTCGTTCTGTCCTTTGTATCCGGCATATACGGGGTAGGGCATACCGGCCCATTGGGCGGAATAACGCGCGCCTTCCAGATAACGGGGCAGACCGCTGACTTGGCCGCCGCGCGCAATGTTGCCCATACCACCGCCGAAGCGCACGGCATCGGCGCATACCACTCCTTTTTCCCGGCTTTCATTGCTCAATACTACCATGCCGTAGTCGTTGCTTCCTTTGTCGAAAGTAAAAGTGCCGAGATATACCCATGTGCCGCCGCCTATACGTTGGTTTACTTTAAACTCAGCGACACCGCCGTTATGGAATACAAGGTATTTGGCATCGCTCACGCTGTTGGGCAGGCTTTGATAGGAAACATATACAGCATATTCTCCGGTTTCCGGGATGTCGGGAACCCACTCGGCAAAGGCTTTGTTTTTCTTCTTTTCAGTTTGTGCAAAGTGGGCTGTACCGTCATGAAAAGGATTTTCTCCTTCCGTGTAGATACGCTTCTGTTGTGCAAATCCAGGCAGAGCGGTTTTTTCCCACTGTGCTTTTCTGCTCTTTACCTCAAGATAGAGGGAGTTTGTGGTGTTCCGGTTATCATCGTTATCTACAATGATTTCCTGTTTTTGCGTGTCCCGTTCGCGAGGGGTGAATACGTTGGCTCCCGCATTTTCCAGCATCGGGATGAGGTAAGGCAGGATGAACGATTGTGTGAATTGGTCTTCGGAGGTACAGAACAAGCGCGGACGCTGCCAACCCCATTTGTCTTTGTTATTGATGTAGTATTTTCCGTGACTTTGCCACAGAGCGATATGGCGTCCCTCCAGTCCGCGGGTTATTTCAAAAGGACGGGATGTACGCGTCACCCAGGGAGCGTCTTTATAGTGTATATCGGTAAACAGGCGACTCTTGTCTTTTTTTCCGTTTCTGTATGTGTTGGGAATAAGTTCGTTGATGGAATGTCCATCTGTAAAGACAGTAATGTCGAAGTAAGTTACGGGACCCGGAAGAATTTCTTTGATGTCCCGGTAAATTCTGTTCACCGTTTCCGGCCGGAAGGGCTGGTAGGAGAATGTATTATCGGCATAGATGCGGATTGTTTTTCGGTGGAAATCGATAAATACGCTGTCGAGTCGGCATGTACCGATATTGACATTGACAGGGATATATGTTTGGAAAAAGGCCTGTAGCCGTTCCCGAACGGCCTGTTCTACGTCTTGTGAAAAGACGGAACCAACTCCTGCGAGCAGGAACAATATGGATAAATATAGTTTTTTCATGTCCGATGGTTAAGTACCGTACAAAAATACATAAAAAAGAGTGAGAAGTTCATCACTTCCCACTCTCTTGTTTCTATTTAGCAAACATTTACAGCGGAATGTATTCTACGAATGCTTCCATAGCTTCGTAGGATGCCAGACCCAGGCTGTCGTACAATGCAGCTGTACCGCGGTTGCGGTCTTCGCTTCGTTGCCAGAACAGACGTTCGTCGTTGCCCAGGAATGGTGCGCTCTCCATCTGGCTTTGGTGCTTCAGGATAGAGTTACGTTTCGCACGTAATTCTTCGGGACTGATGGGCACTGCCATTTCAATGTTCTCGATTTCCCATTCTGCCCATGCACCGCGATACATCCAGATGCGGCAATCTTTCAGCCATTTGGCTCCTTCTTCCTTTTCAAGGTCGATAGCTGCGAATACGGCATCCGTACAAACACGGTGTGTGCCGTGTGGGTCGGCAAGGTCGCCGGCAACGAAGATTTGGTGGGGTTTCACCTCACGCAACAGGTTACGTACGATTTCCACATCGGCTTCGCTGATGGGGTTCTTCTGAATCTTACCAGTTTCATAGAACGGCAGGTCGAGGAAATGGCAGTGATCCAACGGGATATTATTATAGGTACATGCCGTACGTGCTTCACCGCGGCGAATCAGTCCTTTGATAGTCAGGATGTCGCGGGTGTCCATATCACCGTCTTTCTTATCTTTCAGATAGTTGCGGATTTCGGTGTACTTTTCGTTGATAACTTGGTCCTCACTGTTGTTAAAGAGTTGGTTGAAACCGTTGATGAAGTGCAGGAAACGGATTACCTCTTCATCGCCTACGGCAATGTTGCCGGAAGTCTCATAGGCCACATGTACGTCATGTTTCTGTTCTACCAGTCGGCGGATAGTACCTCCCATGGATATGACATCATCGTCCGGATGCGGAGAGAATACAATGACACGTTTTGGATACGGTTTCGCACGTTCGGGGCGATAAGTGTCGTCTGCATTCGGCTTGCCGCCCGGCCAACCGGTGATGGTGTGTTGCAGATCGTTGAAAATCTTGATGTTTACATTATAGGCAGAACCGTAGAGGGCAAGCAACTCACTCAGACCGTTTTCGTTATAATCTTTGTTAGTCAGTTTCAGAATCGGCTTTCCGGTCAGTTGGCACAGCCAGACGATGGCGCTGCGAATCAGTTTGTCGTTCCATTCGCAGGAAGTCACCAGCCAGGGACGTTGGATACGTGTCAGGTTGGCGGCTGCCGAAAGGTCGATGGCGATATGGGCATTGTTATGGGTTTGAAGATAAGAGGCAGGAATTGTATCCGTTACGTTACCTTCCACACATTCTTTTACCATTTTGGCTTTTTCCTCACCCCATGCCAGCAGATATACTTTCTTGGCGGAGAGAATCGTGGCTACACCCATTGTTATGGAACTTACCGGTGTGCTTTCAATGCTTCCGAACATTTTGGATGCTTCGTTGCGTGAGTCACTGTCCAGCAAAATCAATCGGGTGGTGGAGTTCAGGCGTGAACCCGGTTCGTTGAAACCGATATTACCGACACGTCCGATACCCAATACAGCTATATCAATGCCGCCGAAACTTTCGATACGTTGCTCGTACAAACGGCAATATTCGAAAATAGTATCTTTGGCGATAGTACCGCTGGGGCTGAATACGTTCTGCATGTCAATGTCTACGTGGTCGAGCAGCATTTCCTTTAAAGAATTGAGGTTGCTGTTCACAGCATCTGAAGCCAACGGATAATATTCGTAAAGGTTGAATACCACTACATTGCGGAAACTCAGTCCTTCTTCTTTATGCATGCGCACAAGGGCCGAATAGACATTGCGCGGTGAGTTGCCGCCAGCTAGTGCCAATACACAGAAGCGTCCGGCCTTTTGCTTGTCACGAATCATCTGTGCGATGTCCAATGCAATTTGGTTGGCTCCTTCTTCGGGAGACTCGTAAATGTCTGTCGGAATTTTCTCGAGACGTGTCAGTACCGATCGCTCGAAAGCGTTCTCCGGTCTGTAGTACCTGGGGGATACTCTATTCAGAGTAATTTGAGAACTAAGATTGGTTTTCATACAATATTTGGTTATTAATAAATGATTAAAGCTGTTCGCTTGTTCAAAACTTAACAAAAATACGAAAAACAAAGTTCATCCGCATGATGTTGGGATAAATTTTATGATAAAGTATCGGTTTCAGGCACTAATTTACCCATTGCCCATACTGCTCTAATCTTCAAATCTTCGTCCATTACGATAATATCGGCATCTTTCCCTTTTTGGAGCGAGCCTTTACGGTCGTATACACCCATGATGCGTGCCGGTGTTTCGGATACCATTCGTGCGGCGTCTGCCAGAGGTATATCGGCTTTCTGCACCATTGTACGTATCAGCCGGTCCATAGTAGCCACACTGCCGGCAAGGGCGGAGTGGTCCGCAAGCTTACAGACTCCGTCTTCAATGATGACACGCGGGTCGAAAGCTTCTTTGCTGTCGCTGGCCGCACATGCCAGGGCATCGGTGATGGCGCACATCCGTTCCACACCTTTTATCTTGTAGACCAGGCGCAGGATTGTGGGCGGTACATGGATACCGTCGGCTACAACTTCCACAGTCATGTCGTCCATGAGGTAAATGCTCTCCACAGTGCCTTCGTATTTGTATTCACGGCGTTTGTGGAATCCGGGCATTGCATTATAGAAATGTGTAGCATGTGTGTATCCGGCTTCATAGGCTGTACGTATGTCCTCAAATTCGGCTTGTGTATGGGCTACCGAAGCCAAAATGCCTTTTCCGGTGATATATTTTCCGAACTGCATGGCTCCGGGTAATTCGGGAGCAGCATCCCAACGCTTGATGCAGTGCCAGTTTTCCACGATAGGAATGTATTCGTTAGGGTCGGGATTCTTGATGTTCTCGGGCATCTGTCCGCCTGCCATCGCCATGTTCAGATAGTGGCCTTCGAGGTGCAGACCCAGTATAGGACTGTCTTTTTCCGCCATCATCTTCGTACAAGTCTCTGCCGCCTGTTCAATCATCGGTACGGTAGAAGAGGACAGAGTAGGGAATATGCTGGTAGTTCCGTATTTCATGTGGGTTTGGGCCGCACCGCGGAAAGCGTCTTCGGTACATTCCATAAAATCGCGTCCGCCACCGCCATGTGCATGGATTTCTACACCACCGGGCAGTACATACATTCCTTTTACATCAATCAGTTGTGCACCGATAACGGCGAGGTCGCAATTGGTTACTTCTAAAATTTTTCCGTCTCTGATGAGTACGGAACCGTCCTTGAGCCAACCTTGAGGGGTCAGAATACGTGCGTTGATAAGTTGAGTCAACATAGGATTTAGGGGTTAGTGTTAATAAATTAATTGTTTCAGTCGTCAGACATTATTTCAAAGGACAAAAATAACTACTTTTTAGGTAAGATGCACTCCATACATTTAGGTATTTCTATTAAATACTCTAAAATTTAATACGTAATGTTTAAAGAAATACCTGTTTAATATCTTTTAATCAGAATGATGGTAAGCGGGAACTTTATTTTCGTTATTTTGTTTTACTTATAATAAACTTAATAAAACGATGGATTATGAAAACATGGAAAGTAGAAGCGGCTATTATTGCCGTTGGTATGGTACTGCTGGGAGTGATAATTAAATGGGGTATAAATGATTTTATAGATAAAGAACGTATTGTCAGTGTAAAAGGGTTGGCTGAGATGGAAGTTCCTGCTGATAAGGTGATATGGCCCTTGATGTATAAAGATATAGGGAATGATCCGTCGCTGCTTTATGCCAATATGGAACAGAAAAACAAGGCAATTGTGAAATTTTTGGAAAGCAACGGCATTGCTAAGGAAGAAATCAGTATTGCCCCGCCGGAAGTGATAGATATGCAGGCCGAACGCTATGGAAATCGTGATATTGCTTATCGGTATAATGCTACATCAGTCATTACGGTTACTTCAAAAAATGTAGATAAGGTACGGAAACTGATGTCGGAACAGGCTGAACTGTTGAAACAGGGTATTGCCATCAGTGGAGGTGATTATCGCTATAATGTGGTGTATGAATTTACAGGCTTGAATGATGTGAAACCGCAAATGATAGAAGAAGCTACGAAAAATGCCCGTGCCGCTGCCGAAAAGTTTGCAAAAGACTCAGACAGTAGCCTGGGTAAGATACGGAATGCTTCGCAGGGACAATTCTCCATATCGGACAGAGATGCCAATACGCCTTATATTAAAAGTATACGGGTAGTGACTACTGTGAATTACTATCTGAGACGATAGTGAATGAATCCGCATCTTTCCATGCCGGAAATTTGTTTCTGAATTCTTGTAGTGCGGAAAGTTCAAGAGTAGACGTAGCTGTTCCTTCTTCATGGTCGGGCACTTGAATCTGCATTTCACCTTTGTATGAGTAGATTGCGCTGCCGCCGTTATAGGAGAAGCTATTACCGTCTTTACCGATACGGTTTACACCGCAAACGTAACTGATATTTTCCAATGCCCGTGCCTGTAAAAGTATGTCCCAGACTTTACGTCGGGGTACAGGCCAGTTGGCAACGTAAATCAGGAGGTCGTATTCATTGCCTGTATTCCGGCTCCATACCGGAAAGCGCAGGTCGTAGCAGACGAGTAGCAGTATATTCCAACCTCGATACGGAATTATGATACGACGGCTGCCTGCCGTGAAATTATCTGTCTCGTTGCCCATGCGGAACAGATGTCGTTTATCGTAAAAATAAGCTTCCCCTTCGGGAGTGAGGAAAAAGGCGCGGTTGTAATAGGTAGAGCTTTTGTAGGATAATGGATTGCTTTCAGATGAAACAAAATTCTCTTCACAAGCTATGTAGCTTCCGGCAATAGCTATCTGATATTTTGAAGCCCATTGGCGTAGTGTTGTAATTGTATTACCTGTTACCGGCTCTGCCAATGTGTCGGTGTTCATGCTGAAACCGGTAGAAAAGGTTTCCGGTAAAACAATAATCTCCGTCGCTCCGCGAAGAGCTTCCAGCTTTTCGCGAAGACGGCGAAGATTGTCTTGTTTATTCTCCCAAGCAATATCCATTTGTAGGATACTGACACGCAGTCGGTTCATTTTAGTAAACAGTTGCTATCGGTTGTCTTTTAATTTATTCCAACGGAGAAATTCTCAGGAATCTTTCCGCGAAAATCTTTAAAATAGAGCTTTATTTCATGCATGTCCTTCTCAAAGTCTCCTGTTGGCATTATTGCCTTGGTGGAAGTTATAGTCTTGGTAGGATAATCTATACCGATAAGCATGATAGGAACTTGTGCTTTCAACGCAATGAAGTAAAAACCTTTTTTCCAGTTAGGGTTGGATTTGCGCGTACCTTCCGGAGTAATGGCTAAATGAAACAGTTTGCTTCCGGCAAATCTGTTTGCCATCTGGTCTACCAAAGATGTGTTCCGGCTTCGGTCTACCGGTATGCCGCCGATAGCTCTGAATATCAATCCCAAAGGGAAAAAAAACCACTCTTTCTTCATCATAAAGCTGGTTTTTCGTCCGATGGCACCATAAAACAGTTTGCCGATAAACAAATCCCAGTTGGATGTATGTGGCGCTGCACAAATGACACATTTGTCATAGTTGGGCACTGTTACATTTGTTTTCCAACCTAACAGGCGATAATAGATAAAACTATATAGTCTTTTCTTCATTCTTATTATTTAAGTTTGCCGATAGCTTCAATGATTGAGTCTACTTTTGCATTAAAATCAGAACGGAATTTCTTGTAGTAACCTTTTACATTTCCCGGTTCGGTATGGCTGATACGGCTGATGAATTCATCTTGCATTTTCAGAATTTCACCCATTAGTTCATCAGCTTTCTTCTTGTCTGTTCCGGGTACATACAGACTGTTCATAAGGCATTCGGCGAATAATTCACCGGCGATATAATTGACGTTCTTTTTCAATGCTTTTCTACTTGCCATAATCTTTACTTTTTATGTGAATGAATAGTGTTATTTTCGGTAAAGATAGTGTTTTTCTTCATGAGTTGAGTGGAAAAATGAAAATTTATGTGTTTTTAATGAGAAATAGTTCGTGGAATAATTCTACATTTGTGGAGATTTTCTACAATGTGAGTGTGGAAAGCAGGTGGAATATTACTACTTATATATATGTTCATGTCTGATAACTAAACTATTATATAATAAAGAATACCCTTTGTCCTGCTTTGGCATTGCGTTTGCTTTGAAATGGGAAATAGGGTTAAATTAAATAAACAAACAAGCATGAGACTATTTTTTACAAAAAAAGAATTAAAGCTGAGAAAGAAACGGGTGATAATGATGATAGCCTGCATGACAGTGCTGCTTGCCGGTTATCTGATATTGACTTGGCCCAAGAAAATTCAGCCGGAATTACCTACTGTTATTGTAGAACCTGCCGAAGTGGGTGATGTGGAAATTTTTGGTGAGTATGTAGGGCGTATACGTGCACAACAGTTTGTGGAAGTCCGTGCACGTGTGGAAGGCTATTTGGAGAGTATGCTTTTTGCCGAAGGGACGTATATAACTAAAAACCAGGTTTTATTTGTTATCAATCAAGACCAATACCGTGCAAAGGCTGACAAGGCTCGTGCACAGTTAAAGAAAGATGAGGCGCAGGCGTTGAAAGCCAAACGGGATTTGGAACGTATTCGTCCTTTGTATGCACAGAATGCTGCCAGTCAGCTGGATTTGGATAATGCGCAGGCTGCTTATGAAACGGCCGAGGCTTCTGTTGCTATGAGTCAGGCCGATCTGGACCAGGCGGAATTGGAACTGGGGTATACCATTGTGCGTTCTCCGCTATCAGGGCATATCAGTGAAAGAAATGTGGACTTGGGAACATTGGTAGGTCCCGGGGCTAAATCATTGCTTGCTACCATAGTAAAAAGTGATACGGTATTGGTAGATTTCAGCATGACCGCATTGGACTATCTTAAAAGCAAAGAGCGCAATATAGAGATAGGCCGTCAGGATTCTACCCGCTCTTGGCAGCCTAATATCACGATTACTTTGGCTGATAATACTGTTTATCCTTACAAAGGTTATGTCGATTTTGCAGAACCGCAGGTTGACCCGCAAACCGGTACGTTCTCCGTTCGTGCCGAAATGCCTAATCCGAACAGAGTATTGCTGCCCGGACAGTTTACGAAAGTAAAACTGTTGTTGGACGTACGCGAAGGTGCTGTGGCAGTTCCTCAAAAGGCCGTTACCATTGAGAAAGGCGGTGCTTATATATATGTAATGCGCCGCGATTCGACAGTTGAAAAGCGCTTCATTGAATTAGGACCTGAGTTTGGTAACAATATGGTTGTTGAACGCGGACTGGCGGCAGGAGAGCAGGTAGTGACGGAAGGTTTCCATAAACTTACTCCGGGAATGAAAGTGCGTGCACAAGCAGCTGCTCCCAAAAAGGAAGATGAGCAGCCGGCAGATTCTTTGAATAAGAAAGCCGCTTCTGAGAATAAAGAAAAGGATAAGAATCTCTCAAAGTAAAATAACAGTATGAAAGTAAGTTTCTTTATAGACCGCCCTGTATTCTCGGCGGTGATATCGATTGTGATTGTAATTGTCGGTATCATCGGTCTGACTATGCTTCCGGTGGATCAATACCCACAGATAACACCGCCCGTTGTGAAAATCAGTGCATCCTATCCGGGGGCAAGTGCGCTGACTGTGTCACAAGCAGTGGCGACTCCTATCGAACAGGAAATAAACGGTACTCCGGGTATGTTGTACATGGAGTCCAACAGTTCCAATTCCGGTGGCTTTTCGGCAACCGTGACCTTTGATGTATCTGCCGATCCGGATTTGGCTGCCGTGGAAATTCAAAACCGTATAAAGCTGGCGGAAAGCCGTTTGCCTGCGGAAGTCATTCAGAATGGTATTTCGGTAGAAAAGCAGGCTCCCAGCCAGCTGATGACAATCTGTTTGACTTCCAATGATCCGAAATTCGACGAAATCTATCTAAGTAACTTTGCTACTATTAACGTACTCGACCTTTTACGCCGTATTCCCGGTGTGGGACGTGTGTCTAATATCGGTAGCCGTTACTATGCCATGCAAATCTGGGCCATGCCAGACAAACTGGCAAATTTCGGATTGACTGTTCAGGATTTGCAGAATGCTTTGAAAGACCAGAACCGCGAATCGGCTGCCGGTGTTTTGGGACAGCAGCCGGTGCAAGGTTTGGACATTACAATTCCTATTACAACGCAAGGTCGTTTGAGCTCGGCAAAGCAGTTTGAGGATATTGTGGTCCGTGCCAATGCCAATGGGTCTATTATTCGTCTTCGCGATGTGGCCAGAGTGTCACTTGAAGCTTCCTCATATAGTACGGAAAGTGGTATTAACGGTGAAAATGCGGCAGTTCTCGGCATTTATATGCTTCCGGGTGCCAATGCTATGGAAGTGGCGGACAACGTGAAGAAGGCAATGGAAGAAATCAGTGCGAACTTTCCTGAAGGAATGAGTTACGAGATACCTTTTGACATGACTACCTATATTTCGGAGTCTATCCACGAGGTGTATAAGACATTGTTCGAAGCATTGGTTCTTGTGGTATTGGTAGTGTTCCTTTCACTGCAAAGCTGGCGTGCTACTTTGATACCTGTTGTTGCAGTGCCTATTTCTTTGATCGGTACTTTCGGTTTCATGCTTATTTTCGGTTTCTCGCTGAATATATTGACATTGTTGGGATTGATTCTTGCTATCGGTATTGTCGTGGATGATGCTATTGTGGTAGTGGAGAATGTGGAACATCTGATGGAAACGGAAAAACTCTCTCCTTATGAAGCAACGAAAAAAGCAATGAACGGTTTGGCAAGTGCTTTGATTGCAACCTCATTGGTGCTCTGTGCCGTATTTGTTCCGGTAAGCTTTCTGAGCGGTATCACCGGACAATTATATCGCCAGTTTACTATTACCATTGCTGTATCGGTATTGCTTTCTACGGTTGTGGCACTGACGCTTAGTCCCGTGATGTGTTCGCTTATCCTGAAGCCCGACAGCGGAAAGAAAAAGAATATCGTGTTCCGTAAGATTAACGAATGGTTGAATATCAGTAATCATAAGTATATTGGTGTTATCAGCCGCGTTATCAAGCATCCCAGACGTTTGATGAGTGCATTCGGTATGGTATTGATAGCTATTTTCATCATTCACCGTCTGATTCCTACCAGTTTCTTGCCGGTGGAAGACCAGGGATACTTTAAAGTGGAGTTGGAACTGCCGGAAGGTTCTACTTTGGAACGTACCCGTATCGTGACCGATCGTGCCGTGCAGTATCTGGAGCAGAATCCGTATGTGGCTTATGTGCAGAATGTAACGGGTAGCAGTCCGCGTGTAGGAAGCAATCAGGCGCGCAGTGAGTTAACTGTTATATTGAAGCCCTGGGAGGAACGCAAAAATACCACTATCAATAAGATAATGGAGAAAGTGGAAAAGGATTTGAGGGAATACCCCGAATGTAGAGTCTATCTTTCTACTCCTCCTGTAATCCCGGGATTGGGAACATCCGGTGGCTTTGAAATGCAGCTTGAGGCACGTGGGGAAGCTACTTTTGAAAATCTGGTACAGGCAGCGGATACTTTGATGTATTATGCTCAGAAACGCAAGGAATTGACGGGACTTTCTTCTTCTTTGCAGTCTGAGATTCCGCAACTCTATTTTGATGTAGACCGTGACAAGGTGAAGATGCTGGGAGTGCCGTTGGCAGATGTGTTCTCTACGATGAAAGCTTATACGGGTTCCGTATATGTGAATGACTTTAATATGTTCAATCGTATATATAAGGTATATATTCAGGCTGAAGCTCCGTATCGTGAGCACAAAGAGAATATTAATCTGTTCTTTGTAAAAGCAGCTAATGGTGCGATGGTTCCGTTAACCTCGTTGGGTAATGCATCCTATACAACCGGTCCGGGTAGTATTAAACGTTTCAATATGTTTACTACTGCAGTTATTCTCGGTTCGGCGGCACAGGGATACAGTTCCGGCCAGGCTATGGAGATTATGGAACAGATAGCGCGCGAACATTTACCGGATAATATAGGTGTTGAGTGGAGCGGACTTTCTTATCAGGAGAAGAAAGCCGGTGGGCAGACCGGACTGGTGCTGACGTTGGTATTCCTCTTCGTATTCCTGTTCCTGGCAGCACAATACGAAAGCTGGACTGTGCCTATTGCTGTATTGCTTTCGTTGCCGGTAGCTGCATTGGGAGCTTATTTGGGCGTTGCTGTATGTGGCTTGGAAAATGATATTTATTTCCAGATTGGCTTGGTAATGTTGGTGGGACTTGCAGCAAAAAATGCTATCCTTATCGTTGAGTTTGCCAAAGTACAGGTGGATAATGGAGGAGATTTGGTGCAGTCGGCCATTCATGCCGCCCAACTCCGTTTCCGTCCTATATTGATGACTTCACTTGCCTTTGTATTGGGTATGCTTCCTATGGTTCTTGCAAGCGGACCGGGATCTGCAAGCCGTCAGGCAATAGGTACGGGAGTTTTCTTTGGAATGATTTTTGCCATTGTATTCGGCATTGTGCTTGTGCCTTTCTTCTTTGTTTTGATTTATAAGGCAAAGGAAAAAGTGCAACACAAAATCAAAAAAGATTGATGATAACATTGTAAATGAATTCTGATTACACGCTTATGAAAAAAAAGAATATATATATACTTCTGTTGCTCGTCCCGGTTCTTTTTGCATCGTGCAAGGTAGGCAAAAGCTATGTCCGTCCCGAAATGGCATTGCCCGACAGTTTGATGCAACAGCAGGACAGCATCAGCATTGCCGATGAGCAGTGGCAGGCTGTTTATACAGACAATACTTTGCGTAATCTGATAGCACGCGCATTGGAGTATAATAAAGATATGCTCGTTGCGGCCGCTCGTGTGAAAGAAATGGCGGCCCAGAAACGTATCAGCGTAGCTAATCTACTTCCCCAGTTGAATGGAAAAATAGAGGCAGAGCGTGAAGTTGAAAACTATGGCGGACATAGCCGCGATGTGGGTAACAGCTATGAAGCAAAGGCTCTTTTGTCGTGGGAACTTGACCTTTGGGGAAATCTGCGTTGGAAAAAAGTAGCTGCCGTAGCCGATTATCTGCAAAGTGTAGAATCACAGCGTGCCTTGCGTATGACAATTGTTGCGGAAGTGGCGCAGGCATATTACGAGCTGGTAGCACTCGATACAGAATTGGAAATTGTCCGTCAGACACAAAAGGCTCGTGAAGAAGGTGTGCGTCTTGCAAGAATCCGTTTTGAAGGCGGGCTTACTTCGGAGACATCTTATCAGCAGGCGCAAGTAGAGTTGGCGCGTACAGCTACGCTTGTTCCGGATCTGGAACGTAAGATTTCCATCAAGGAGAATGACATAGCTTTTCTTGCTGGTGAATTTCCTACACGTATAGAGCGCAGCCGCTTTTTGGAGGAGTTGGATGTGCCGGAGTCTTTACCTGTAGGATTGCCGTCCGGCTTATTGGAACGTCGTCCTGACATTCGTGCTGCGGAGCAGCAGCTTATAGCTGAACATGCTCGTGTGAAAGTGGCCTATACCAATATGTTTCCTCGGTTGTCGCTGACTGGTCAGTTTGGATTGGAGAGTGATGTCTTGTCAAACTTCCTTCAGTCGCCTTATTCATTGTTGAACGGAGCGGTATTGACTCCGCTTTTCAATTGGGGTAAGAACCGGGCTGCTCTAAAGGCACAGAAAGCTTCGTTTGAGGCGGAAGTTCATAGCTATGAGAAAACGGTGCTGAATGCTTTTAAAGAGGCTAAGAACGCAATTGTGGACTTCAACAAAATAAAGGAAGTGTATCAGTTGCGTCTCAAATTGGAACGTTCAGCCAAAACGTACGTGGATTTAGCGCAGTTGCAATATATTAATGGTGTTATTAATTATATGGACGTGCTTGATGCCCAGCGTGGATATTTCGATGCCCAGATTGGTGTCAGCAATGCAATCCGTGACGAACTGATAGCAGTGGTAAATGTTTATAAGGCTTTGGGTGGAGGCTGGCAGATAGAGAAATAAACCGTAAAGCTGTTTACGATAGAAATCAAGAGTGCTCTTACTGGTTGCGGGAGTACTCTTGTTTTTTTAACGGGTATGTAAGATTTCGTTTTTGGAAAATACCTGTCATATTATAAATATCCGTAACTTTAACCGTGGGATTTATTCGAACTGATATTAGGTTAAAACACAAAAGAAGTATGATTGATGCTACTCAAAACCTTATTTGGATTAATGGAGAAAATAAGACCTTGCAAATAGAAGAAATAGGTCGGGATGATGCTGGTCGCTTTAATGTGAAGTATCGCGGTTCTTCTAAGGTATATAGATATGGCAGTGAGAAAGTTGTATGGCTGACGTGCTCTAAACAAATTGACATCGCTCATAACCGAATATTCATTCGTCAGCGCAGAGTGTACGATTTAAAAGGAGTATTTTCTTTTGAATATAGGGGTAGTACTTATTGGTATGTAGTTTACACTTCCAATTACTCACAGTATCTCTTGGATGAAGAATTGATAATCAGGACTTCATGTTTGAGTGATGGTAAATCGCAAAGTGTATTTGAATATTTGAAGGCGGTGGCATCTACTAATATTCTCGGTAAAGAGGAAGAAAAAGATAATATCGGATTGCTTTCCAAACTTTATGAAAAGATTGATTTTATTGATGATAGCAGAGCTATTGCTCCATATTTAAATCCAAAGAAAGCATTGAAGAAGGATAAGAGCGGTCGGCTTATATACCCTTTTGGATGCAATGCCAGTCAGAAACGAGCTGTAGTTTGTGCTTTTGAACATCAGATCAGTATCATTCAAGGTCCGCCGGGAACGGGAAAGACACAAACTATCCTCAATATTATAGCTAATATTATACGCAAAGGAAAGACTGTTTTAGTCGTTTCAAACAACAATTCAGCGACGACCAATGTTCTTGAGAAGCTGGATAAGGCGGGACTTGGCTTTATAGTGGCACCATTGGGCAGGAAAGGAAATAAAGAGGCGTTTATAGGTAATCAGCCTGCTGTACCCGATGAACTTCAAGACTGGGAGTGTAATGTAGAGGAAAAACTCCAGAAAGAGGAAGAGGCGGAAAATCTTTTGAAGAAGCTTGACAGGATTTTTGCAGTACAAGAGGAGTTGGCTTTGTCCAAACAAGAGCTTCAAGCTGTAGAGTTAGAGTATAATCATTTCAAACGGGATCAGATATTTGAAATTACTTCTTTCAATAGTGCTGACTATCTATCTTCCACGCGTCTTTTAAATTTGTGGTTACAGTTTCAGGCATATGCAGAGAAGGATGTCATTGTTCCCAAAGAATGGTGGAATAAGTGTTTGGCGGCTCTTCAATGGTGGTGGATGAATTTGATAGGACGATATGTATTAAAACTGAACTCTAAGTTTGATAAGCATAATCTATCTGCTATTATTACGGAACTGCAAACTTTGTATTACCATCGAAAGCTTGAGGAATTAAACGAACGGATAACGAACTTGCAAGCCGAATTGAAAACCTATAATGCCAAGACTGAACTGAACAGATTAACGGAAGTATCTATGCAGCTATTCAAAGCATCCTTGTTTAAGAAATACGGCAAGGAAAAGCGTAAGGTTTTTTCTTCTGTCAGGGATTTGCGAGTAGATTACCAGAGTGTACTGGAGCAATATCCGGTAGTGCTGAGTACTACATTCTCTTCACGTATTTGTTTGTCCGATCAAGCAGAATTCGACTATCTGATTATGGATGAGGCATCGCAAGTTTCTATTGAAACGGGTGCTTTGGCGCTGACATGTGCAAAAAATGTTGTTATTGTGGGAGATACTTTGCAGTTGCCCAATATAGTGACAGGCGAGGATAAAAAAAAGCTTGATGCTATTGTCGCGGAATTCGATATCCCTTCCGGTTATGATTGTGCCGGAAACAGCTTTTTACAGTCGGTATGTACTCTTTTGCCCGATGCCCCGCAAACATTGCTTCGGGAACATTACCGTTGCCATCCTCGTATTATTGACTTTTGTAATCGTAAGTTTTATAGCGGTGGCTTGCTTATTATGACCGAGGATGATGGAAAACCTGATACATTGTGCGCAATCAAGACAGTGCCGGGACATCATGCTCGTAAACACTATAATCAGCGGGAAATTGATGTAATTCGTGATGAAGTGATAGCTCATTTACCCGAACAGACGGATATTGGAATTATCACTCCTTATAATGTTCAAGTTGATGAATTGTCTCGGCAATTACCTGCAATAGAATCTGCTACTGTTCATAAATTTCAAGGACGGGAGAAAGATACTATTATTATGAGTGTGGTGGATGATCAGATAACCGAATTCAGCGATGATCCGAACCTGCTGAATGTTGCCATATCAAGGGCCAAAAAGCGGTTCTGTCTGGTTGTCTCGGGTAACGAACAGCTTTTGAAGGGTAATATCAGTGAATTGTTGTCTTATATTGAATATAATAACTTCACAGTCAGTGAGAGTAGGATACATTCTATTTTTGATTATCTGTATAGTCAATATACCCGTCAACGTTTGGCTTTTATTCAGGCACATCCGAAAATATCTGAGTATGATTCGGAAAACATTACTTTTGCTTTTATACAAACAGTTTTAAAAAAATATCGGGAGTTTCATCATTTGGGAGTATTATGTCATATTCCTTTACGTCATCTCATCAAAGATACTATCCTTTTAAATGAGGATGAACGGGTATATGCTGCTAATTATAATACTCACGTGGATTTTCTTATAATTAACCATGTCAGCAAGAAACCAATATTGGTAGTGGAGACGGATGGCTATTCTTATCATAATGAGAAAACACAGCAGTATCAACGAGATATAAAGAAAGATCATATTCTTACATTATATGAGATTCCTATTTTGCGGCTTTCAACCGTGGGGAGCGGCGAAGAAGAAAAATTGATGAAAGCGCTTCAAGAGATATAAGTGATATTCTCTCTTGTTTTGTTTTAGCGCTCACTTTTAATTATTTCCCTTTTCAGTTTGCATTTCTTGTGGAAAAGAGCGAAATTTGCGACGCTTTTAAACGAAACTTTATTAACACCTTTAAATATTTAAGAGAAATGACTAAAAGTGCATTGCAAATTGCAAGGGCTGCCTATCAGCCCAAACTTCCGAAAGGGCTGACAGGTACTGTAAAAGCAGTGGCCGGCGCAGCTACCCAGTCGGTTGCCGATCAGGAAGAAATCAAGAAATTGTTTCCCAATACTTATGGGATGCCTTTGATTAAGTTCGAAAATACCGATGAGACCGTTGATTTCCCTGCTATGAATGTGGGTGTAATTCTTTCCGGTGGTCAGGCTCCCGGTGGTCACAATGTGATATCCGGTATTTTTGACGGTATTAAAAAGTTGAACAAAGATAGCAAACTGTACGGTTTCATTCTTGGCCCCGGTGGTTTGGTAGACCATAACTATATGGAACTGACTGCCGATATCATCGATGAATATCGTAATACCGGTGGTTTCGATATCATAGGTTCAGGCCGTACCAAATTGGAGAAAGAGGAACAGTTTGAAAAAGGACTGGAAATCTTGAAAGAATTGAATATCAAAGCACTGGTTATTATCGGTGGTGACGATTCTAATACAAATGCCTGCGTATTGGCTGAGTATTATGCTGCGAAGAATTGCGGTGTACAGGTTATCGGGTGTCCGAAAACTATCGACGGTGACTTGAAGAACGAAATGATTGAAACTTCTTTCGGATTCGATACAGCTTGTAAAACGTATGCTGAAGTAATCGGTAATATCCAGCGCGACTGTAACTCGGCACGTAAGTACTGGCATTTCATAAAACTGATGGGACGTTCCGCTTCACATATCGCTTTGGAATGTGCATTGCAGGTACAGCCTAATATCTGTATTATCTCCGAAGAAGTTGAAGCTAAGGATATGTCTTTGGATGATATCGTAACAGGTATCGCTCAGGTGGTGGCTAATCGTGCCGCACAGGGCAATAACTTCGGTACGGTTCTTATCCCCGAGGGCTTGGTTGAGTTCATCCCCGCTATGAAACGTCTTATCGCTGAGTTGAATGATTTCCTGGCTGCCAATGCAGAGGAATTCTCTCAGATTAAGAAATCACACCAACGCGACTATATCATCCGCAAACTTTCTCCGGAAAATGCCGCTATCTATGCCAGTCTTCCCGAAGGTGTAGCGCGTCAGTTGTCATTGGATCGCGACCCGCACGGAAACGTACAGGTATCTCTCATTGAAACGGAGAAACTGTTGTCCGAAATGGTAGCTGCCAAATTGGCTCAGTGGAAAGAAGAAGGCAAATATGTAGGTAAGTTCGCTGCACAGCATCACTTCTTCGGTTATGAAGGACGTTGCGCTGCTCCGTCTAATTTCGATGCCGACTACTGCTACTCTTTGGGTTATGCGGCATCTGCGCTGATTGCTAACGGTAAGACCGGTTACATGTCTTCCGTACGTAATACTACAGCTCCTGCCGAAGAGTGGATTGCAGGTGGTGTACCTATTACAATGATGATGAATATGGAACGTCGTCACGGCGAAATGAAACCGGTTATCCAGAAAGCTTTGGTAAGACTGGATGGTGCTCCTTTCAAGGCATTTGCCGCTCAGCGTGAGCGTTGGGCTGTGGAAACAGACTATGTTTATCCGGGTCCTATCCAATACTTCGGTCCTGCCGAAGTTTGCGACCAGCCTACCAAGACTTTGCAACTGGAACAAGGTAGATAAAATCTTATAGCCAATTGCTGCATTTGCAGTAATTGGCTATGTAGAACACAAATTACACAAGAGTTGCGCAAATCCGAATTTGTGTAATCTGTGTAGTTTGTGTTTTATTTTTGATAGATATTTGTTACTTCAATATACTTGGATGCCTTCTAAAAACAGTACAGTTTCCCGGCGCAAACCTGTATCCCGTCGTACTTCTTCTCGAAAAAAGAAGCAGACGGTGTCTCGTCCCATGCCTGTATGGTTGCGTAATTTATTGGCATTTTGTATAATAGCGGTATTTTCAGCAGGATTCTATTGGTTCTTTATCCGTCCTTATGCTTATCGTTGGAAACCTTGTTACGGTTTAAAGGGCTACGGCGTATGCATGCCTTGCAACTATGAGGTGCATGGCATTGATATTTCCCACTATCAGGGGATTATAGATTGGGGTAAGCTCCTTCATAATAAAGAAGCGAAATTTCCCATACATTTTATCTTTATGAAAGCTACCGAAGGGGGCGATTATGGCGATGAAACTTTTGTAGAAAATTTCAGTCAGGCACGGAAATACGGTTTTATCCGAGGAGCTTATCATTATTTCCTACCCAAGACAGATGCGCATAAGCAGGCTGACTTTTTTATTAGTACAGTACACTTGTCAAAAGGAGACCTTCCCCCCGTTCTTGATGTGGAAACTACGGGTAAGAGATCTCCTCTGGAACTGAAATCTGCCGTTAAAACCTGGCTCGACAGAGTAGAGGCGCATTACGGCGTAAAACCGATTCTTTACACTTCCTATAAATTTAAGAAACGTTATCTCAACGACTCCATATTCAACGCTTATCCTTACTGGATAGCCCATTATTACGTTGATTCCGTGAAATACGAGGGCAAATGGCATTTTTGGCAACATACCGATGTAGGTAATGTCCCCGGCATTGAAGAAGAAGTCGATCTGAATGTTTTTAACGGCACGTTGGAAGAATTGGTTGGTATGACCCTGCAATAGCTTGCTTTCCGTTTTCTTCCTTTTATCGTTGTGTCATAATACAAACTTCACTGCGGCCCAACGGTTTTTTTCCTTATGATGTACGAAGCGCAGTCCGTTATGCTCCGCTTCGGCCTGTATTACAGGAATATCATCTACATAAAAACCGCTCATATATAGTTCCGACCCCGGATGCATGCAACTTACATATCGTTTCATGTCGTTCAGCAGGATGTTACGGTTGATGTTGGCTATGATTACATCAAAAGGTCCTTGGTCTTTCAATAGAGAAGCGTCTCCTTGAAAAACGGATATACGGTCTACTCCATTTAGCTCAATGTTTTCAAGAGAGTTGCGTACGCACCATTCATCTATATCGACGGCTGTACAGGGCGCAGCACCGCGCATACGTGCCAATATGGCGAGAATGGATGTTCCGCATCCCATATCAAGCAAAGATTTGCCTTGGAGATCGTTATCCAGCAATTCACCGATAATGAGACTGGTCGTTTCGTGGTGTCCTGTACCGAATGCCATTTGAGGGTTGATGACTATATCGTATTCAGCTTGAGGGATGTCGCGATGGAATGTGCTGTGGATGACACAGCGGTCGCCAATGATAATGGGCTGGAAGAAATTCTTTTCCCATTCTTCATTCCAGTCTTTGTCTTCCGCTTCTTGGTAAGCATATTCTACCTGTGTATCAGGTAAGGGAAAATCGGCAAGAGCTTCTTTGAGGACAGTTTCATTGTATAAATCTTTTTGAATGTAGGCGGCAATTCCGTCTGTTTGCTCTACAAAACTCTCAAAACCGGCTTCACCCAGCACTGCCGATAAGACATCGTTGACGATTTCCGTACAGGGAGTGGTATGGAATGTAAATTCTAAATATTTCATTGGAATATAATTGTTTGTTAAATGCAAAAGGCAGGTATAGGAGAAAATCCTATTTCTGCGTATATTTGTTTTGGATACAAAGATAGGTGCATTTAGGGAAATCCCTATAAATCTTTGGGGAAAATCTTCTGTATAGAGTAAATCCCTGCGTTATCTTTGTGGTGTGAAAAAGTATGGAATTGTAAACCCATAAACCAAATAAATATGAAAAAGATTGTTTTTTTATCGCTTTTTGCATTGTGTCTTCCGTGGGCACTTTCAGCTCAAAGTGTAGATGACGACCTTTACTACGTTCCTTCCAAGAAAAAAGAGGAAAAGACGGAGAAGAAAAAAACTCCGGCTGCCGATGCGGTTGTAGTAAAGACAAATGCTCCGACTACGGTTTATGCGTCGCCGGGCAATACGACCATTGTAGTGAAAGACCGTAAAGGGAATATTCGTGATGTAGACGAGTATAATCGTCGGTATGACTCTAAAGACTATGACTTTTCACAAGAGAATGATACGCTTTATATAGACGAAAAAGAAGACGATGGCCTGGATGGAGAATGGGTGAACGGTTTTGACGGTTCGGAAGATGATTATGAATATGCCACGCGCATTATCCGTTTCCGCAATCCACGCTATGCCATCAGTATCAGCAGCCCGCTTTACTGGGATGTAGTTTATGGTCTGAATCCATGGGACTGGAATGTATATACGGACGGATTGTACGCATATGCATTTCCTACTTTCACCAACCGTTTGTGGTGGGATTGGCGCTATAACTCTTTCGGTTGGGGCGGCTATCCCTATTATGGCTGGGGTTGGAACAGTTGGTATGGTCCGGGCTGGGGCTTTGGCTGGAGCGTAAGCTGGGGCGGCTGGTATGGAGGCGGCTGGTGGGGACATCACCACTATCATCATCACTGTTATCCCGGTGGCGGTTATTGGCCGCGTAATACATATACCTATCGCCGTTCTTCGGGAGCAAGCAGTTATAGAAATTCTTCTTCTACGGTTCGCAGGACCGGTTCGGCTGCCCGTTCAGGTGTGTCATCCTATAGAAGAGACGGACAAAGCGGTACGACCACCAGACGCGTGGTAGGTACACGTCCGTCGGGTACACGCAGTGGGGTAACTACCCGTACAGATGCCGCCTCTACCCGGCGCAGGGTATATACCCGTCCAAGCAGTACGCGGGTAGGTTCTTCAGCTTCAGGAGTGCAGGGAAGTAGTAGCCGTGTACATGCTACAGGTGTAAGACGTTCCGCAGCCGGAAGTCCTTCTACTTACAACAGGGGCAGTTCTGCATCGTCAACACGCAATTATTCAACCGGTAACAGTAGTAGCCGTCGCTCTTATACGCCTGTGCAAAACAACTCTTCCACCCGTAGTTATTCTTCGGGAGGCGGTAGCAGTTCACGCAGTTATTCCGGCGGTGCTACCCGTTCGTCAGGTGGTGGTTCTTCAAGAAGAAGATAGGTATAGTATTCAATAGAAAAAGATGAGTAGGATATGAAAAAAATTATAACTTTAGCTGTTTTGGGGATGTTGGGTGCAGTTCCGGTAAGTGCACAGACCGTGTACGATGCAGCCAACATCGCAAACAAGGATTTAAATGGTACAGCACGCTTTGTAAGTATGGGCGGGGCTATGGGTGCGTTGGGCGGAGATATTTCCACTATTGCTACAAACCCTGCCGGTATAGGTATTTATCGCAGTAATGATGCAATGCTGTCATTCAGTCTTTCTTCTTATGGTACTGAAAGTAATTATATGGGAAGTAAGATGAATGCAGACAAGATGAAAACCTCATTTGATAATGCCGGTTTTGTTATTTCTTCAAAGATAGGCAATGCTACGGCTTTGCGTTATGTGAATTTCGGCTTTAATTATCATAAGGCGAAGTCTTTTTATAAGAATATGTCGATGGGAGGTAATTTAGGCGATTATACGCAAACGGATTATATGGCGGCACAAGCCGGAGGAATAAAGGACTGGTCGGGCAATATTTATACAGATCCGGAAGTAGGATGGCTATCCGCATTGGGATATGACAGTTATCTGATAACCGACTTTATTGCCCACAACGGACAGGGAGATGTCCCTTCCGGTTACGTTCCCTATATGAAAAACGGGACTCAGGTAAAGAATCTGAACGGTGATTTAATGTATATCACTCCGGGTGAATATGGAGGAATGTTTTTAGGAGGAAATGGCAATTTCCGGTCGGAAGAGCGTGGCGGAATTGAACAGTATGATTTCAATATTTCATTCAATATTAATGACCGGGTATATTTAGGCGTAACTGTGGGAGCTTATGCCATAGATTACAATAAATATACTTTTTATAGTGAAGACTATTTGGATAATGCCGGAAATAGCATCGGACAGAATTATAACCTGCAGAGCTGGAACAAGATACACGGTTCGGGTTTTGATGTGAAATTCGGAGCCATCGTGCGTCCTTTCGAATATTCCCCTTTGAGGATTGGATTAGCCATTCATACACCGACCTATTATAATTTGGATTATAAGACAAATGCCCGTCTGGAGTCGAATGTCTTGAATGATTTGGATATAGCTAACGAGTCGGGTATAGGAAGCGGTGTGATCGGTCAATATACTGTGGATACTTATGATATAATGAATGGAGACATGGTGCGTCAATTCCACTTGCAGACACCATGGACGTATAATGTAAGTTTGGGATATACTGTAGGTTCCAGTTTGGCTTTAGGGGCAGAGTATGAATATCAGGACTATTCGTCCATGAAATTCAAGGACCAGGAAGGCTATTCCGATACATTTGGGTACGAAAACAGTACTACTTCTATGCTGAAAGGGGTGAGCACCATTCGTTTGGGAGCCGAATATAAAGTGATTCCTCAGTTTGCTTTGCGTGCAGGATACAATTATACCTCTGCCATTTTCAATAGTGATGCATATAAGGATTTGCCTTATAACTCAATTCAGACGGATACGGATTTTGCAAATACCAAAGCTTTGAGTAACTATACGGTGGGGCTCGGTTACAGAGGGTCTATGTTTTATGCTGATTTGGCATATAAGTTTTCTTCATACAAGGAAGATTTCTATCCGTTCATTAATGCCTATGAAGATGGAGGCCAGTTAGTGATAGGCTCTCCTGAAGCAACGAAAGTAAAAAATACCCGAAGCCAGGTGCTGCTGACCTTAGGTTTACGTTTTTAAGGGGAAATGATTTCCCGTTACCGATAAAAAAAGACTTGCAGAAATTTCTTCTGCAAGTCTTTTTTATATTCTACCGTATTGTTTCGGATTATTTCTTGAAATAGCGGTTGTACAGACCTTCGAAACCTTTACCGTGACGAGCTTCGTCTTTAGCCATTTCATGAACTGTGTCATGGATAGCATCCAGATTCAATGCTTTGGCACGTGTAGCAATACGCTTCTTGTCTTCGCAAGCGCCTGATTCTGCATTCATTCTCTTTTCAAGGTTAGTCTTGGTATCCCATACGCAGTCACCCAGCAATTCAGCAAATTTTGCAGCGTGTTCTGCTTCTTCCCATGCGTAACGCTTGAAAGCTTCAGCTACTTCAGGATAGCCTTCGCGGTCTGCCTGGCGGCTCATTGCAAGGTACATACCTACTTCCGTGCATTCGCCCATGAAGTGGTTGTTCAAATCCTTAATCATTTCGTCATCGCAACCTTTGGCTACACCGATAACATGTTCGTCAGCAAAAACCAACGGACCGCCTGCCTGTGCTTCTTCTACTTCAACGAATTTGCTTGCAGGAGCTTTACACAAAGGACATTTCTCAGGAGCTGCGTCTCCTTCATATACGTAACCGCAGACAGTACATCTAAACTTTTTCATTTTACTTCAGATTTTAATTAGTTGAATTAGTTATTCGTTATTTTGGTTAAATATTCATTTCCCAGACAACTTTTGCAGATACCTTTATAGTAATAATGGACTTCTTGCACTTCGTGTCCGTTCATATCCATTTCTTCTACCTGTTTAATGTTGGCATTGCATTCCAGATCATATATTTTTCCGCAATGTTTGCATAAGAAATGGGCATGAGGAGTGGTATCTGCATCATAGCAGGTATTCCGTTCGTCAATTGTCAATGTCTGTGCAGCACCTTGTTCACTAAGTAATTTTAAAGTGTTGTAAACAGTTGTTTTAGACAATGTGGGAATGGAAGGGGCAAGTGCCGTATAAATTTCATCCACCGTGGGATGTGTACGATGCTCCATCAGATAAGTCATAATGGCTATGCGCTGTACCGAGGGCTTAATGTTATGATTTTGCAATCGTTTTACTACATCCATATCATCTGCAATTCAAACTTGTAATAATTACATTTTTAATTCTCTTGCAAAGATAGGCACTTCTTTTGTTTATCCAAAAGATTTTAGATATTTTTTATCAGAAAGTGCGGCTATGCAAAGTGAAAAGGCTGATTCTTTTGTGTTTATTGATAAATTGCCGTATTTTTGCACCCTAATATTAATAGGATTCATATATGAATTACGGATATGTTAAAGTGGCGGCATCTGTACCCCGTGTTAGAGTGGCGGACTGTAAGTTCAATGCCGGACAGATTGAAAAAGAGATAATCATTGCCGATGGGAAAGGAGTGCAGATAATTGCCTTTCCGGAGTTGTGCATTACCGGATATACCTGTGGTGACCTTTTTGCCCAGCAACTTCTGCTTGAAGAGGCTGAAATGGGGCTGATGCAGATTTTGAACAATACCCGTCAGATGGATATTATATCCATTCTCGGTATGCCCGTGCCTTTGAACGGTGTACTGCTGAATACTGCGGTGGTTATACAGAAAGGTAAGATATTGGGAGTTGTTCCTAAAACTTATCTTCCGAATTATAAAGAGTTTTACGAAAAGCGCTGGTTTACTTCTGCGTGTGAAGTTTCGGAAACGACAGCCCGTTTGTGCGGGCAAATAGTACCCATGGGGCGGAATCTGCTTTTCGAGACGGCGGATACAACCTTCGGAATTGAAATCTGCGAGGACTTATGGGCTCCGATTCCGCCGAGTTCTTCTTTGGCATTGCAAGGAGCGGAAATTCTTTTCAACCTCTCGGCAGACAATGAAGGGATAGGCAAGCATGCTTACTTGCGTTCGCTTATCAGCCAGCAGTCGGCACGTTGTATCGCAGGGTATGTATTCAGTTCATGCGGTTTTGGCGAGTCTACTACAGACGTGGTGTTTGCAGGTAACGGATTAATTTATGAGAACGGTACGTTGCTGGCAGGCAGCGAGCGTTTCTCGTTCGAGGAACAGGTCGTTATCAGTGAGATTGACGTGGAGCATATACGTACGGAACGCCGGGTGAACACTACATTTGCAGCCTGTCGCGCCAATTGTGCACCGGAAGTGCCGGTGCGTGTCTCTACGGAATATGTCAATTCCAAAGATTTGAATCTGACCCGTGTTTTCGATCCGCATCCGTTTGTTCCTCAAGGAGCAGCGTTGGACGAGCGTTGTGAGGAGATATTCTCCATACAGGTGTCGGGATTGGCGCAACGTTTGCTGCATACCAATGCCAAGAGTGCGGTGGTAGGCATATCCGGTGGTCTGGATTCCACACTGGCATTGCTGGTTTGTGTGAAAACATTCGATAAACTGGGTTGGAACCGTAAAGGAATTATCGGCGTGACTATGCCGGGATTCGGTACTACCGACCGCACCCATACCAATGCGGTGGACTTAATGGCATCATTAGGCGTAACCATGCGCGAGGTCAGCATAAAGGATGCCTGCATCCAGCACTTCAAAGATATAGACCATGATATCAACGTACACGATGTGGTGTATGAAAATTCGCAGGCGCGTGAGCGTACGCAGATATTGATGGATATTGCCAACCAGACCTGGGGGATGGTGGTTGGTACGGGCGACCTCTCGGAACTTGCCTTAGGCTGGGCTACATACAACGGCGACCATATGTCTATGTACGGTGTTAACGGAAGTATCCCCAAAACATTGGTGAAACATTTGGTGAAGTGGGTGGCGGAGAATGACATCGATGAGACGTCGCGGGCCACATTATTGGATATTGTGGACACCCCTATCAGTCCGGAACTCATACCGGCGGATGAAAACGGAAATATCAGGCAGATTACGGAAGACCTTGTAGGGCCGTACGAACTGCATGATTTTTTCTTATATTATTTTCTTCGTTGCGGTTTCCGTCCTTCCAAGATTTTCTTCCTCGCTGCACGTACGTTTAAAGATGTTTATGATGAAGAGACTATAAAGAAGTGGTTGCAGACTTTTTGCCGTCGCTTCTTTAACCAGCAGTTCAAGCGTTCCTGCTTGCCCGATGGCCCTAAGGTAGGAAGTATTTCTATCAGTCCGCGCGGTGACTGGCGGATGCCGAGCGATGCTTCTTCAGAAATGTGGCTGAAGGAAGTTGAAAAGATTTGAGGATTAAGCATTGAAAGCTAAAAGGTCGTGTCAAAAAGAAATTATCAGGTTCTTTTTGACACGACCTTTTAGCTTTCGGCGTTTAACTTTTTAGTAGTATCTCTTATATATTTTCCGGTACTCTTTTCCTTTTTTGAATCTTTCCAGCCAGGTATTCAGGCTGTCCAAGAGTACAGGAGACTGCTTGCTCACTCCCCATGAGTAGAATTGGGTGAAGCTGATAGCCGTATTTATGTCTATCTGCGGCAGACTGTCGGCTGCTGCGCGAGCGATGCTTTCTTCGCATACGGCATAATCGATATCGCCATGTGCGACAAGGGCGATAAGTTGTTCGGAACCATACTTTTCTACTTCCTTAATATATATGGTATCACCGATTTCGTTTCCTAAATTACGGATGCGCAGGATGGAAGGCGACCCTTCTACCACATTCAGCGTCTTTCCCGCTAAGTCCAATTGGCTTTTGATAAACAGGGAATCGTCGGGAGAGCCTGTTTTCCGTTGTACCAATACCTGCCTGTTCAGAACAATCGGAGAGGTCAGAAGCAAGGAGTCCTTTAATTCGCTGGTTGCTAAAATTCCATAGGCTATGACATCGAACCTGCCGTTTGCCAGACCTTCCAGACGTTCGTTAAAACTCATTTCGGGAGTAATGGCTACCTGCAGACCGTGATCACGGGCAAAAGCCTCTATCAATTCGTAATGAAATCCGGACAGGGTGTCTCCGTCCACATAAAAGCTGATGGAGTTATATTCCGTAGCGGCATGGAGCGTACCGTCTGCTGCTATTTCGGCATAATCGCGCGGATGTCCTTTATGGATTTCCTTTTTGGGCAATATAAATGTGGCAACGAGTGCGGCTATTGCCCCCAGGATGATATATTTTGATAATTTACTCTTTTTCATAGTTGAAAGACGGCATTAGTCGTAGAAATTCCATGAAATGCCAATCTTGAACAGGCGCGGGTTTATAGGGTAGTGCGGCACAAGGAAATAATTGCCTTTACCCATTCCTGCATTAACGTGATACATCATGGCAAAGATGCGTGTCCGCTTCAAATGCAGATTGGCGTATACGTTTACAATCGGATAGCCACCAATCTCCACCTGGTCATCTGCTGCTTGAAGATGGAACTGCTGAATGGCAGGGGTATAGGCAGGTGCATTGTATTTGGTAAAATACCGCACATCCGCACCAAGTTGTACAGTCAGCACTTTCTTGGCTATTTTGGCAAGCAGATACAGATTGTGATATAGCGAGAGCTGCGGCAAGGGCAATACCGTTTCATTGCTTGATTTCTGCCAGGTTACTTCGTTGTCCAGATGCAGGATGCCTAAGCGGAAATCCTGTTTCAGTGTGGCGGAGAGCACCTGTATATTACCGCTTTCCTGAGCGGGCATGGCATTCTGGTTGAAATAGGTGTAGTTCTTTATGTTCTCTACGCCGGCACGCAGATTGGTTTTCCAGCGGCTGATGTTCAGCTCGCCTTCCACACGTGTGCGGAACTCCTTGTCCATGTTTTCATTGTCCCAATAGTAATGGTTGGAGTGATAATGACGCATATAGAAAGAGGGTAGCGTGTTGCTTACATAACCTCGTGCATAGAAGTTCACGGTATCCTTCCAGAGGCGGAAGTTCAAGTCGAGGTCGGCATTGACGCGGAACTGTCCGAGTGCCTTGTCCATGATGCCCACTTCACCGTTTACGTTGTAATGCAGCGTTTTGCCCTGCCGTTTGGCCAGTTCGCCGCCAACGAATATCTCCTGTTCGTCGAAATTGGTTCGCGACAATGTGTCCATCAGCTCATAGCGGCTGAATTTATGCGATATATAGGCTGTCAGTCCGGCTTTGGCATACTTGTTGAAACCTTCGAGCAATGCGATGCCGAATACGTTCTTTACACTGAAAGCCGTAGTAGAGTCCCTGCTGGCTACTTCGTTGAAGTAAGCGTTGGGGTATTGCCCTTCCGTCTCCTTGGCGGAAGAGAATTTGTGACGCGCCCGTTCCACTTTCATGGTATGTATGAAGCTGGTGACGGGAACGAACTCTTCGGTTATAATGGTATCTTTGGCTAAAGGTACGCTGTCGTTGGCAACTGCTCTTTTGGGGGATTTGGCATCTTCCACAGTTGTGGTTTCACGTGTGAAGCCGAGGCGGTAACGGTGCGTCAGGTATACATAGAAATCTTTGTTCTTGTTTGACGTTTGTTCCAACTTAACCGGAATGGTGGTGGATTCGTATTCTTTCTTGCCTTCCGCCATATCTTCCGGGCGCGTGATGTAACGGTCGTCCTGAATACCGCCGTTTTCATTCATCTTCATAGTGAAGTTGTTGTACACCGCCTGCATCTGGTATTTATTACCTATATAGCTGGCGAATATTCCGGCATTGAAGTTCGATGTGGACTGGTTCTGGTAGTATCCCCGTCCGTACAGATAGTCAATGTTGAAGCCGAACGCCAGCCGCTTGTTGACGTTTACCGAGAAATAGGACTTGAAGCGTTCTTCACCGTTGACCTTATTTCCTGCTTTATAGTAGGTAAGATTGGTGAAAGGCACATTACTGTTGGTAAATTTCACTTCATCGGGGCGGACGAAGAAGCTGGAGAAAGGCTCCATGAAGATGGTCGGCTCGTTGTCTCTGCGTTCAAAGAAGATACGTGACATACGGGGGGAACCCAGATTACCCAGATAATTATAGTGTCCGTACATGCCTTCTACCAGATTGGTATTCTGGAAGTTCAGGTTGGCAGTATCGGCGGGGATAATAGTGCGGTTGCCCAATGTTTCACTCAAACGCCACATATAGAGTTTGGGCGGAAGGCTTTGGATTTCCGTATCGGTGCTGTCTTCCAGATTATCGGGTAATGTGTTGGGGTCTACCTGGTTGCCGAACTGGTCACGGCCTGTTACAGGATCCATACGGTTGAAAGGGTTTTGTGCCCCGACGCCCAAGATGCCTATAATAGATAGAAATATGTATGTCAGTACGATTCGTCTCATAATTAGGCGCAAAGATACAATAAAAAATTATTCGCTTACGGAATTCAGCCTTTTTTGCTTCTTTTTTACATTCGGCGTTTACAGGCAATCTCTTTCTTTTTGACGATAAAAATGAGATGGAAAGAATGTTTTTTCTTGTAAATGGAGCATTGTATGTGCCGGGTTATTTATATTTGCGCAGATATTATGATGAATTGTTACCTTTGTGGTGAGTGGGTGTCAAAGACTGTTTATATATACTTAAAATCCATATCTTATAACATGAAAACATTGTTTGTCCTTTTGGGGATGTTTGTAATTTATCCTTGTTTATACGCTCAAGATGCGGAGTTGCAGGCTTGCCGGGAAGAGTTGGCGCGCGGCATGAGCCAGAAGAACCGCGACAGCATTGCCGCAGCTTATTGTCATTTGGGAGAATACTACGCCTATCGCCAGGCGGACAGTACCCGGTATTATTGCGAACAGGGATTGAAATATGCCGTAACGGATAAAGCCGAGCCTTACCTTTACCTGTTGAATAATCTGGCAGACGCTTATTTTTCTTCGGGGCAGTTGGACGAATCGTTAAAGCGTTTCCGTTTTGTGCTCGAAGAAGCCGGACGTTTGCATTGGGACGAGGTCGAGATAGCTTCCGTGCTTTCCTCCGTCGGCGTGATATACCGTAGAAAGGAGATGCCCGATTCGGCGCTGGTGTGCTATAACCGGGCATTGGCGTTGCTTGATAATCGCGAGGCTTATGATGAACGGACACAGTTGCTGACGAGTATAGCCATTCTCTATACGAACACCGCCCGGCTGAAAGAAGGCGAATATTACATCCGGAAAGCGTTGGAGGCATCGGAGAAGAGTGATGACATGGACATGGTGATGTATGCTGCCGCTACGGCGGGAAGTATTTTCATGCTGAGGGAAAATTATGCGGAAGCTGCCCAACTGCTTTATCCCGTACTTGCCAAAGCACGGGAGCAGCAGAAGCCGAGATTCGTTCTGAAAATCATAGCGTATCTGTTGAGTGCCTATTACAGGCTGGACAATCGCGACTCCATCAATCATTACATGGCGGAAGGCGATAAAGTGGCGGCAGGACTGCCCGCTACCAATGCCGAGGTGCAGGGGTATCATGAAAGTCTGTGTGACATACTGACTAAAATGGGACGCTATGGCGAGAGCCTGCATATCCAGAAACGGATGCTGGCTGCGAGGGACAGCAGTTCGCAGACTCCCGTAGACCGGCTTTTTGAGAGAATGGCACGCAACTATGCCGGAATGAAAAACTATCCGGAGGCTATGGAGTATTACGCAAAGGCCTATCATACGGCAGACAGCCTGCATAAGGCGGAGGTGGAGACGGAATTGTCGGAACTCTCCATTAAATACGAGAATCAGGAAAAGGAACTTGAGATAGCGCGGCTCACTCAGCAGCATTTGGAACAGAAAGCTAAGACGATGCAATGGAGTGTGGCGGCAGTGGCGGCTTTTTCCGCTTTCCTGCTGCTGGCTGCCTATTATGTCTTCCGGCGTAAGCGCATCAGGAAAGAGGAGGAATTGAAACTTGCCCAAAGCTATATAGACGGTTTGGAGCGTGAACGTACGCGTCTTGCCAAGGATTTGCACGACGGTGTGTGCAACGACCTGCTTGGTATCGGTATGAATATGCAGTACATGCAGCCTACGGACGAATCGAAACGGGAGATTCTGGCTCTGCTGGAGCAGGTGCGCAGCGATGTACGCTGTATTTCTCACGAACTGATGCCGCCTAAGTTCCAGGTTACTACCCTTGCCGAGACGGTGGAGGCCTATGTGGAGGGGCTTACCCTTCCTGCGTCGGTGCAACTTGCGTTCAGTAAGGAAAATGAAGAGATTCAATGGAGCCAAGTGCCCGAAGAGGTGTCTTATGAAGTTTATCGCATCATGCAGGAGTTGCTGTCCAATATCCTGAAACATTCCGGAGCGACGGAGATAGATGTGACTCTTACATTGAAACGGAAGTTGCTGACTCTGCAAATTTCAAATAACGGTAAAAACTACTGTGGTGACGAGGTGCGGGGAAAGGGCATCGGGCTTACTACCATTCAAGAACGTGCCAAAGCCGTCGGTGGTTTGTTTACCACGGATATTCAGGACGGAAGCCAAAAGTTCAAGCTTGAAATATCGTTATCCATTTAATGGAAAACCGTTATGCCGGAGAGTAAAATCACTATTTTTGATGATGCCGCATATTGATAAATGCTATTTCTTTGCAACATAATTCAGAACACAAAGATAGGTTGATGAAAGAAAGAGATATACGCATTTTGTTGGTGGATGACCATGATTTGGTGCTTCAAGGTTTGAAGCGGATAGTAGAATGTTCGCTACCGGAAATAAAAAACGTATGTACTGCATCGTCGGGACAGGAGGCATTGCATCTTATCGCATCTCAACGTTTCAATCTTTTCGTGCTGGATATGGAACTGCCCGATATATCCGGGATGGACATCATTGTGCGGATACGGGAGAAAGACCCGCGGGCACGCATCATTGTCAACACCATGCACGAAGAAATCTGGTTTATCAAAGATTTGATTCAGAGTGCAGTAGGCGGTATCTTGTTTAAATCCATCGATTCTACGAAAATAGCCGAAGCCATTCGTCGGGTGCTGGATGGCGGAACTTACTATTGCCCTTATGCCGAGCATGTGCGTGCACAGATGCGGCGTTCGGACGAAGGGCGGCGTGAGGAACTGACCTTGCGCGAACTTGATGTACTGAAACGGATATCCGAGGGCAAGAACACGCAGGAAATAGCTCAGGAACTTTGTGTATCTACCAATACGGTTGATACGCACCGCCGTCATCTGATGGACAAGCTGGATGCACGTAATGTGGCCGACCTCATTATGACAGCTATCTCCAAAGGGATAATCCCTATCCGTAAATGTTGACAACATTACTCATTTAAATAATTCAATAGTATGAAAAAGTTTACGGTTATAACTTTATCCGCAATGTTCTGCGGACTGGTTGTGTTGTCGGCATGCGGCGGTGGAGCCGCTTCGGGTTCGGCTGCAAGTAGCGATGCGCCTTTGGGCCGTGTGCCCGCGATATTTGCAGAGGTGGCTGCCAAGAAAAAAGCATTGGACGAAAGCTTGCGTAAGGAGGATGATTTGGACCGGTATCAGAAGAAACTGAAAGAGTTTGATGAATATGCTGCCAAGAGTTATCAGAAGGCGGCGGAAGAAGGCGAGAAACTTGTCGGACGTGAAATTGTCTGTACGGGAGATGTCTACCCTGATTTTCAGATAACGGGTGCTAAAGTGGCGGAATATCATGCCGGCAGAGAGGCGGGCAGTATAATTGTGAGGGTTACGGTCACTCCCAAACGGGATATTGTAGTACGTGAAACCAAACGTCAATGTGCCGAAGGCGAATATCCGCTGAAAGATACCCGTCTGTATTTCGCCTTGATGAAGGCCAACGACCATTTGATTGAGCTCGGACAGTTGAACCCTTTCAACGGTAATTCTTATAACAGCTCTTTGAAAGCCGAATATGCTCCCGGACAGATGGTTCAAGCCGGCGTACCTTGCCATAGCGAAGGAGCTCCGGTGTACATCAACTGCCATACTTACGACTTTACGGAATTTGCCAAGATTGTATTTCTGGCAGAGAAAGATTATATGGCTATACGTAAGCAGGCTTACGGCTTCTGATAGAAACAAACTTCTTTAATCTTAAAGGCAAACAACTATGAACAGGCTTTTAATGGCGGCGGCACTTATTGTGCTGGCAGCCTGTGGTGGCGTATCCACACAAAACGGCAACGGTACGGACAAAGAAGGACTGAACGGTAAAGTGCATAAGGTGCAAACCTTGATTTACAACGCGAAGTCTCAGGGCAATGAAACAGTAAAGGACGGCAAACCGGATTCTTATCGTGAAACGGATTTCTTTCCGAAAGAAGATACCCGGATTTATAATGCTGCCGGGCAGCTCGATTCTGTGGTGAGTGTGGTGGACGCCGTCAAATACATTACGGTCTATGCCTATCGGGACGGGAATGTCAGCAATGAGAAACTCTTTCAGAACGGTGAACTGCTAACCGACCGCAGATATGTTTATCGGGACGGCAAGCTGGCAAGTACAATCGAAGATATGTATATCGGCGGCGATAAGACTACCAGTGAGTATCCGGTGGATGCTTCAAAGACAGAGTATGTGGATGGCAATTGCATAGAGCATGGTGATACGGAACGCGATTATGTTGTGAAAGATGCTTTGGGGCGTGTGCTGAAAGAGTCTGCTTACAGCGAGATGGACGATTATCTCATCGTAAAGGAGTATACCTATAACGAAAAAGGCTGGCTGGAAACCTGCGTATCTTCCGATGATAATAAGGTGTCTTACGATTATCCGGAAACGGACGACCGGGGCAACTGGACACGCATGGTGATAACCCTTAACGGACAGCCCTATGGTATTGCGGAACGTAGCATTACTTATTACGAATGATAATAGACAAGGTATTATGGAAACTATAATCGTATTATTGGCTTTGCTTTCTCAAATATTGGGTCTGTTCGGCTTTGTTTTCTCATGTCTTTTGTTTTTGAGGTTCGGTAAAGTAAAAGGTTGGTTCAATAAGAAGGCAGGTACGGAGATTGTATCCTCATTCAGCTTCCGTTCTCTCCGCACATTGATTGTAACCGGGGTGCTGGGGTTTGTAATGATGATGGTGGGTCTGCTTTGCAGCGTGGGGCTTTTTATAGATAAGACGCCTACGGATACACAGATGTATTGGTTTGCAGGTACGTTTGTAGCGTTGACGCTGGTGTATCCGGTTTGGCGCGTGATACGCCGTATCGTGCGTTGCAGTCGTGCGGAAAACAGGAAAGCGGAAAGGTGGCGACTGTTCTACGACGTAGCGGTAAACCTGGCAGGTTTGTTCGGCGGTTTGCTGTTGCTTGTCATCTTGTCTTTTGTGGCGGTAATCTTGTCTTTTACGAAATGGAACGGTTTCGTCCCCAAGCATCTCCGTGAGATGTCCGGAGTGGACGTTGTGCCGGAGTCGAATAGCTATTACTGGATAGGTGCTGTGCTGGGTGTGGTTGCCGTACTGTCGCAGTTCTGGGGTTCGGACGGTGAGGCGGTAATCGGCTGGCTGGTGGGCATATCCGTGCTTGCCCTCATCGGTTATGCCTGGTATCAGATACGCAGTGCCGCACCCGAAGGCAGAAAACAGATTGCATGGCGGTGTGGATATATGGTATTGACTACCTATGCGGTGTTCACTATCACCTGGATTCTGATATTCGTGGCAGTTGCGCTGCTCATTCTTTATATAGTCCTTTCCGCTACCGGCAATTCGGGAGGGAAAGGCAAGTATAAAGTGACTTGTGAAAATCTGACCGATGATGTAATCAACGGAAGGGGGATATGCAAGATTACAAACTCCAGATGCAAGATGCGCGATACGGGAGTTTGTCCTTACAATTGATAATAATATAGGCAATAAAAAGGTACACTTGTATGAACGCGGAGACTACCCGACCGAGTTCGTTGCACTGCAAGAATATGTACGTTGCTTCGGAGATTGCACAAAACTGACGGACTATTCCGATATGCCTGACCATTGGTGATATGAGGGCAATGAAAAAACGGATGATGTATCGCTTTGAAATACATCATCCGTTTATACTGAACGCATCGTCCGTTCGGGGCTGACAGACCATCTGTTTACCTCAAACGGACGGTCTGTTTTTTCAGACCTCTTTAATCAGCTCCATACCGCGTTTGATAGCCTCTTCATTCATGGGTATCAAGTGGTGGTGACGTTCGGGGAGTGTCTTTTTCAATCCTTTGATAACGTTCTCCAGCGTTACGATGGGAGCAATCTTCAGCAGTCCGCCAAGCACAATCATATTGAAAGCCTTTGCGTTGTTCATTTCATTGGCTGCATCCATGGCGTCGATGCGGTAAATGTGTATATCCTTGCGGGTAGGCGGGTTGATGATGCCGTAGCCGTCGTAGATAAGTATGCCGCCCGGCTTTACTTTGCTCTCGAACTTCTCCAGTGAAGGTTGGTTCAGGATGATAGCCGCATCATACTTGCTCAGGATGGGCGAGGAGATTTTCTCGTCGCTCACGATTACGGTAACGTTTGCCGTACCGCCACGCTGTTCCGGTCCGTAGGCCGGCATCCAGGTAACTTCCTTGCCTTCCATCAGTCCGGAATATGCCAGAATCTTTCCCATGGACAATACGCCTTGTCCGCCGAAGCCTGCTATAATGATTTCTTCTTTCATTGTTCTTCTGTTTTTAGCATCATTGTTTATCTTTCAAGTCACCCAATGGATAGAAGGGGAACATGTGCTCCTGCATCCATTTGTTTGATTTCTCCGGAGACATCTTCCAGCCGGAGTTGCAGGTGGAAACGATTTCCACGAGGTTGGAACCCTTGCCTGCCATGGAGTTCTCGAACGCCTTGCGGATGGCTTTTTTTGCCTTGCGGATAGCGGGAACCGTATCTACGCTTTGGCGGGTTACGTATGCCGTACCTTCCAGTTGGGCGGCTATATCGGCCATTTTCAGCGGATAACCGTGCAGGTGTACGTCACGTCCGTAAGGACTGGTAGAGGTTTTCATGCCCACAAGGGTAGTGGGGGCCATCTGTCCGCCGGTCATACCGTAGATGGCGTTGTTGATGAAGATGATGGTGATGTTCTCACCGCGGTTCAGCGCATGGATGGTTTCGGCCGTACCGATACATGCCAGGTCGCCGTCGCCCTGATAGGTGAATACCAGACGGTCCGGCCACAGGCGCTTAATGGCAGTGGCAAGGGCGGGAGCGCGTCCGTGGGCGGCTTCCTGCCAGTCGATGTCTATATAGTTGTAGATAAACACGGCACATCCCACAGGGGAGATGCCGATGGCCTTATCTTCCAGTCCCATTTCTTCGATTACTTCGGCAATCAGTTTGTGAACCACGCCGTGGCTGCATCCCGGGCAGTAGTGCATGGGATTATCGTTCATCAGAGTCGGTTTCTTGGCAACCAGGTTCTCGGGTTTGATAATATCTTCTTTTGTCATAATCACTTCTCCTTATCTGTTGGTGAACCGTATGAAAAACTCCATAAGCTTTACAAATATAGCTGCGCCGCAAACGTATATAAACAGTTTGAAGTCGTCCCTTGCTACAATGTACACGATGATAGATGCCAGGGCAAGTATCAGAAAGAGAATATTCAGTACGTTTCTTATTTTGTCAGGATTCATTTCTTAATTTGAGAGTTGAGGATTAAAAATTAAAAATAAAAATAGAGTTGGCTGAGACTTCTTGATTCTCAACCCTCGATTTTTAATTTGGCAAGCGCCTCTACAATCTCGTCCGGGTCGGGAACGATGCCGCCGAGACGTCCGAAGTGCTCTACTTTCACCTTACCGTTTACGGCGAGGCGGACATCCTCAATCATCTGTCCGGCATTCAGCTCGGTAACCAGTATGCCTTTTACCTTGTCGGCGTATGCGGCAATGGCTTTGGTTGGGAACGGCCACAGAGTGATGGGGCGAAGCATTCCGACCTTGAGGCCTTCTTCACGCGCCATTTCCATGGCTTTCTGGCCGATACGCGCCATGGAGCCGAAAGCTACAATCAGGTATTCGGCATCCTCGCAGTGAATCTCTTCGAAGCGTACCTCGTTCTCTTCGATTTCTTTGTATTTGGCCTGGAAGCGGATGTTGTTCTTCTCCATCTCTTCCGGTTTCAGTTCCAGAGAAGTGATGACGTTGGGCTTGCGGCCGTTGGTTCTGCCGGTAGTGGCCCACGGACATTGCTCGATAACTTCGGCATCCGTGCGGCGCGGCTTCTGTGCTGGAAGAACTACCTTCTCCATCATCTGTCCGATTACGCCGTCGGCAAGGATGATAGCCGGATTGCGGTACTTGAAGGCAAGCTCGAAGCCCAGACTTACGAAGTCTGCCATTTCCTGTACGGAAGCGGGGGCAAGGGCGATAAGGCGATAGTCGCCATGGCCGCCGCCTTTCACGGTCTGGAAATAGTCGGCCTGGCTTGGCTGGATGGTTCCCAGTCCGGGACCGCCGCGCATTACATTTACAATCAGACACGGCAATTCGGCTCCTGCAATGTAGGAGATACCTTCCTGCTTGAGGCTGACACCGGGGCTGGACGAAGAGGTCATTACCATTTTTCCGCTTCCGGCGCCACCGTATACCATATTGATAGCTGCCACTTCACTCTCTGCCTGAAGTACTACCATACCGGTGGTTTCCCACGGTTTCAGTTCGGCGAGTGTTTCCAATACCTCTGATTGGGGGGTAATAGGGTAACCGAAGTATCCGTCGGCGCCGCAGCGGATGGCTGCATGGGCGATGGCTTCGTTTCCTTTCATTAATACAACTTCTTCTGCCATATTCTTCTTATTTATTCAACTTTTACTTTATAAACCGAGATACATCCGTCCGGACATACAGTTGCGCATGAACTGCATCCGTTACAGGTATCTTCCAATATCTGGTGGGCATAGTTATACCCTTTCACGTTCACCTCTTTGGTGAGGGCTATTACATTGAGCGGACAAGCCACAACACACAGGTTGCAGCCTTTGCAACGCTCGGTGTCTACTACGATTGCTCCTTTGATTTTTGCCATAATTTACGTTTTTTATTGATTGTACATATCCTTGTGATAGAAGTTCAGAATATCCATTACCATGTTATAGGCTTGCCGGGCGGGGCTGTCCGGATTGAGGTCGATGGCATAGCGGTAGTTGTTCAACGCTTGTTGCCAGTTGCTCTGTTTGCGGTATGCGTTCCCCCGGAGATAATAGGCTTCGTCTTTTTGCGGGAAATCGGTCTGAAGCAGTTCGTCAAGCAACAGAATGGCCTGCTCTACGTTTCCCTGACTGATAAGCTCTTTTATGGTGTTTAATTGCTCCATATCGTTCTGAGTTCCGGATTATTTAACTACAAAGATAGTTTTTATTTGAAAATGAGAGGCATCTTTACTGTGAAAAATAAGAAAATAAGGAGACGGTTGTATCTTGTCTTTTCTTATTCCGGGCATTTGCTTCCGAAACTCCCGGCGTTTGCTTCCCATATTCCGGGTGTTTTCTATTGGAATGCCCGGTCTTTCAGGAGTAAACTCCGGGCGTTTCGGGAGCAAATGCCGGGGGATTGGGAGATATGACAATCCCTTTGTTCCGGCTTTGATTCATTACGATGCAAAGCAGGACAAAGGGATGTTCTCCTGATGAATGTACAGATGGAATATACTTCTTCGGTCTTTTATTTTAGCAGGGATTGTCGGGGGAGACCGGTTATTTCACAAGTTCCCCGTTTATGTACAGATTCTTGAACGTGACATCTTTTGCTCCGCTAATCCGGTTTTTACCTTCCTTGACGTTATTGAAGCGGCTGTCTTCCACGCTTACATTATAAACGTGCTTGTCATCATCAAGTCCGATGATGAGTACACCGAGTTTGCTCTTCTCGCAAGTCACGTTTTTGAGGTGTACGTTGCGCACGGTAGGGGCATAGCCGCGATTGCACTTTTCCCGGTTTTCGTATTGCAGGTTGATGCGCAGTACGGCTTCGCGGCATTGGCCGACGGTGACGTTGCGTACAAATACATTCTCTATCAGTCCGCCGCGGCAGGTACTGGTCTTGATGCGGATTACGCGGTCCAGGTCGGGGCTGTCCATGCGGCAGTTCTCAACGAACAGGTTACGGTAGCCGCCGGATATTTCACTGCCGATAACGACGCCGCCATGACCGTTTTTCATGAAGCAGCCGCGCACGATGATATTTTCGCTGGGAATGTTCCACTTGCGTCCGTCCTGGTTACGGCCGGATTTGATGGCTATGCAGTCGTCGCCCGTATCGAAGGTACAGTTCTCTATCAGTACGTTTTTGCAGGATTCCGGGTCGCAGCCGTCTCCGTTGGGACCACGGTTGAATACGTGCACGCCACGTACGATGAGGCTTTCGCAAAACAACGGGTGTATAACCCAGAACGGAGAGTTCAGCAGGGTTACATCCTCTATCAGCACCGTGTTGCAGGAATAGAGGTTGATGAGCTGCGGGCGCATGCCGTCTTCGGGTTTCATGATACGCTTGTATACCGGCGTGGATGTTTCCCCGTACATCAGCAGACGTTCGCGTCCGCCGTTGCGTTGGGCCACCATGCCTTCTTTCCAGCCGTAGCGCGGAGCGCCACACATCGGCCACCAGGTTTCGTTGGAACCCTGACCGTCGATTGTCCCTTTGCCGGTGATGGCGATGTTGGTTTCGCCGTATGCATATATCAGCGGGCGGGCATTGTAGCAGTCCAGACCTTCCCAACGGGTGATGACGGCAGGGAAGTAAAGGCTCTGGTCGGTGGAGAATTTCAGTACGGCTCCTTCTTCCACATGAAAATTTACGTTGCTCTTTAGGGTGATGGGGCCGGTATGGAAAGTCCCTTTAGGTACTACGACCGTTCCGCCGCCGTTCAGGCTGCATGTCAGGATGGCCCGGTTGATAGCCTCATGGCAAGGCTCATCCGGCGTATCGGGTTGTGCACCGAAGTCTGTGATGAGGTAGGTACGTTTGGGGAAAGAGGTCCGCTTGATTTGTTTTTCAATTTTGGCGCTTTCCTTGAAGGCTTTGTCAAAGTCTATCGGATTGGCGGTGGCCAGGGTTACCGATAGAAGCAGGGAGATGATTCCGATTACTTTCTTCATGCGTTTTTCTTTTATGTTCTTAAATGGTAAATAGATTGCGCAGGCAAAAGTAGGAAAACTCTTCCGGTGGCAGAGGTTAGTTTTTGATTGAAAGGGTGTAATAATTGACTGAGATGAAGAAAAATCCGTTCCGTAAGACGAAAAAAATTATCCCGTGAGATGAAATAAATCGTCTCGCGGGATGATTTTCTTTATCTCGCAGGGCGAATAATTCCGTCTCACGGGATGAAAACAACCGGTTAAGGTCTTCCTTGAATCCGAGGGTTATCCCTGTACCGGTATCTTGTCTATTCTCCGCTGGTGGCGTCCGCCCTCAAACGAAGTGTTGAAGAATTCGGTCATAATCATATCCGCTTCTTCCGTGCCGATAAAGCGTCCCGGCATGACAAGGACATTGGCATCGTTGTGCTGGCGTGCCAGATGAGCAATTTCGGCAGTCCAGCAAAGAGCCGCACGAATGCCCTGATGCTTGTTGAGCGTCATGTTGATACCGTTTCCGCTGCCGCAGATAGCAATTCCCGGGTAACATTCGCCTGCCTCGACAGCTTGCGCCAGTTGATGGGCAAAGTCGGGATAGTCGCAGCTTTCGGTGGAGTAGGTTCCGTAATCTTTGTAAGGCCAGCCTTTGGCTTCCAGCCAACCGCGGACATACTCTTTCAGTTCAAAGCCGGCGTGGTCGGAACAAAGTCCAATAGTTTTCATATAAATAAAATGATAGAGTGATAATGTGAAAAAGCGATAGAGCAATGAGGTGACGATGTAGTGCAGCATGTGCAGGCTTTTCTACCTTATCGCCTCATTACTCTATCATTATTTTACTGTTGTTTTATTAAATCATTGCCTTTACTTGCTTGTACACGTTTTCTGCCGTGAAGCCCAGCTTTTCGTCCAGCACTTTGTAAGGAGCGGAGAAACCGAACGATTCCAATCCCCAAACCTTACCGTGGGCGCCTACCAAACCTTCCAGCGTAACGGGCAGTCCGGCGGTCAGACCGAATACTTTTGCATTTGCCGGAATCACGCTCTCCTGATAGCCCGGAGCCTGACTGCGGAACAGTCCCTCTGACGGAACAGATACGATGCGCAGCTTGACACCGTCCTTGCGCAGCAGTTCTGCACCGGCCACCAGCGTGGCTACTTCGGAACCGGAAGCTACAAGGATAACGTCCGGATTCTCGTCCGAACCGGCTACGATATAAGCGCCTTTGGCTGCCTGGCTGTAATCATTGCCTGCAGGCAGGTTGGTGATGTTCTGACGGGAGAATATTAAAGCGGTCGGGGTAGACATGTTCTCCATGGCAAGTTTCCATGCCACGGTTGTTTCTTCCGCATCGGCAGGACGGAGTACCAGCATGGAGTTATGCCCCTTGTGGTTTTTCAGCTTTTCCATTAAGCGGATTTGAGCTTCCTGTTCCACCGGTTCGTGCGTAGGACCGTCTTCGCCTACGCGGAATGCGTCGTGTGTCCAGATGAATTTTACGGGAGTTTCCATGAGGGCAGCCATGCGTACGGCAGGTTTCATGTAGTCGGAGAATACGAAGAATGTTCCGCAAGCGGGGATAACGCCGCCATGCAGCGCCATACCGATGCAGCAGCATGCCATTGTCAGTTCCGATACGCCTGCCTGGAAGAATGCACCGCTGAAATCGCCTTTCTTGAAGGAGTGGGTCTTTTTCAGGAAGCCGTCGGTCTTGTCGGAGTTAGACAAGTCGGCGGAAGCCACAATCATGTTTTCCACCTGAGTGGCGAGAGCACCGAGTACGGTAGCCGATGCGGCACGTGTAGCGACATTGGCTTTCTGTTCGATTGCAGCCCAGTCCACTTCGGGAGCCTTGCCGGAGAAGAACAGTTCCAGTTTGGCTGCCTTTTCGGGATTGGCTTTTGCCCATGCGGCTTTGGCGGCATATTTTTCTGCCATGATGCCCTTCAATTCGGCAGCGCGTCTGGCGTAAAGCTCGGCTACTTCCGGGAAGACAGTGAACGGATTTTCCGGGTTACCGCCCAGGTTCTTGATTGTATTTACATAAGCGTCGCCGCCCAAAGGAGCACCGTGTGTAGCGCAGTTGGCTTCGTAGCTGCTGCCGTCTGCCTTGCGTGCACCTTTACCCATTACGGTGTGACCGATAATCAGCGTAGGACGCTCAGCTTCGGCTTTAGCCTCGTTGAGTGCGCCGCGGATGGCATCTGCATCGTTACCGTCGATTGTGATGACTTTCCAGCCCCATGCCTCGTATTTCTTTGCTGTATCTTCGATGGTTACATCTTTCGTTTCGGTGGAAAGCTGGATGTCGTTTGCATCATAGAACATGATGAGGTTGTCCAGTCCCAGTGCACCGGCAATACGGCCTGCACCCTGTGAAATTTCTTCCTGAATGCCACCGTCGGAGATATAGGCGTAAATCGTCTGGTTCATTACTTCTTCAAAACGGGCTTTCATGAACTTGGCGGCGATGGCTGCTCCGACGGCAAAGGTATGTCCTTGTCCCAACGGACCGGAAGTGTTTTCAATGCCGCGCATGATGTCGCGTTCGGGGTGTCCCGGAGTGGGGCTGCCCCATTGGCGGAACTCTTTCAGCTCATCCAATGTGAATTTGCCTGCCAACGCCAATGTGGAATAGAGCATCGGCGACATGTGTCCCGGGTCGAGGAAGAAACGGTCGCGACCTTCCCACGCGGGGTTCTCGGGGTCGTACACTAAGAACTCGGAGAAGAGTACATTCACAAAGTCGGCACCGCCCATAGCGCCACCGGGGTGTCCGGAATTGGCTTTTTCGACCATAGAAGCAGCAAGGATACGGATGTTGTCCGCTGCAAGGTTCATAAGTTTCTTGTCGTTCATATTATAAAATATAATTGTTATTTGAATATTCTGTAAGTGAATTGAATTCTTGCTTGTTGGTTTTACCAGGACAAAGATAACTCTTTATGTGCAATTTACAATATAGAAAGCTGCTCTTTTTTCTTGCCTGTATAACCTGCTTCCTGTTTTGAATACAATAACTGTTCACTGCTGACTGGTGGGTTTAGGATTGTCTGCCGGAAGGTAAACGAGGTGTGCTGTCGTTGTTGGGAGTTATTTATTTTTCTGCCGGAAATGGAACAATACCGGCTGCCGAGGAGTTTGTCTGGTATAGATGACAGGAAGGACGGTTTAATAAAAAAGACGCCTTCTTCACAGAAAGCGTCTTTTTTATTATAAATCGAATTGTTTTTATTCTAATCTGCGTGCACCGTCGCTGATTACAACATCGTAAATCTTCGGACTTCTGTTGAATTTCTTCTTGAATTCTTCTTTGGCTCTTTCAACGAAAGTACTATAAAGCTCTTCTTTAACGAGGTTGATGGTACAACCGCCAAATCCGCCGCCCATTACGCGCGAACCGGTTACACCGCAATCAAAAGCAAGGTCGTTCAGGAAGTCGAGTTCTTCGCAGCTTACTTCATACAGTTTGCTCATGCCCTGGTGTGTTTCGTACATCTTTTGGCCTACCGTTTCGTAATCGCCTTTCTCCAAAGCATCGCAAACATCGAGTACGCGTTGGATTTCTTCAATCACATATTCTGCACGCATAAAGTCTTCTGCACTGATTTCGGCTTTGGCTTCTTCAAGCATTTCCATGTTGCAGTCGCGCAGGAATTCTACATGCGGATGTTTCTTCTGGATAGCGGCAACAGCAGCCTCGCAACTTTGGCGACGTTTATTGTATGCCGACGAAGCAAGTTCGTGTTTTACCACAGAATCTACCAGTACCAGACGGTAACCTTTCGGCTCGAACGGGAAGTACTGGTATTCCAATGAACGGCAATCCAAACGGATGAGACTGCCTTTCTTGCCGAATACGGAAGCGAATTGGTCCATAATACCGCAGTTGACGCCACAATAGTTGTGTTCCGTAGCCTGGCCAACTTTGGCCAATTCGAATTTGTCGATTTTATTGTCACCAAACAAATCGTTCAACGCATAAGCATAAGTGCTTTCCAAGGCTGCGGAAGAGGACATTCCTGCACCCAGAGGCACATCGCCTGCAAAAGCCGTATTGAATCCTTTTACTTCTACACCGCGTTTAATCATTTCGCGGCATACACCGAAAATATATCTTGCCCAACTGGCGCGGGGAGCGTCTTCTTCATTTAAACCGAACTCTACGTAGTCTTTCAAGTCAATGGAATAGGCCTTTACTGTATTTGTGCCATTCGGTTTTATTTCCGCAATCATACCTTTGTCAATTGCGCCGGGGAATACAAAACCACCGTTGTAGTCGGTGTGCTCACCGATTAGATTAATGCGTCCCGGAGAAGCATAGACTGCTCCTGTTGTTCCGTCAAAATGCTTGATGAAACGGCTTCTTACGTATTCTATATCCATGATATTGTTTTTTAAGGTGAATAAATCTAATTACCTATAATATGTATTATCAATCAACTTTAATGTCTTTATTTACATTCTTGCAACCTATCAGCGCATAATAAAGCAGGTAGGCAAGAGCCACTACAATCAGCCAGTAGCTTGTTAAATAGCCGATTCCGTCATTCCAGTCGACAATGGCATTTTGCAACAACGGCAGAATACCGCCACCGCATACAAGTACCATGAAAATACCGGAAGCCTTTTCCGTGTACTTGCCCAGTCCTTCTACTGCAAGGTTAAAGATACCGCCCCACATGATGGATGTACAGAGTCCGACTAACGCCAAGAACATAGCGTTGACAGGTACATTGACAAGTCCGAACATTTCTTCGGCACTGTTCTTGAATACCGGCATGTTTACCATAAGATCGGTTGGTGCAAACATGGCAGAGATAACCAGGAATATACCTATAACGGAAGCTGTGCCCAACATGGCTTTTGCTGATATTTTACTGCCGATACTGGCGCCGATGAGACGACCCACCAACATCAGTAACCAATAGGTTGCTGTTACTGAACCGGCGATAGCTTCTGCTCCTGCTCCATTTACACCCAATACATCCAAGTCGGGATTTTGTAACCATTTGTTCAGAACATTGGGTACACCGACTTCAATACCTACATATACAAAGATACCGATTGCTCCGAAGATGAAATGACGGAATGATAAAGGACCATACTGAGAAGGAGTGGTGTCGATTTTAACTTCCTGCTTTTCTTTTTCCGGAATAGTGGAGAAGAAGATGACAATGAATGCGAATGCAAAAATAGCCAGAGCCGCATACATCAATGGAAACACATCACTGATTTTTGCATTGGTAATGGAAGGTATTAAAATACCCGTAAGAATGATAACGGAGGTTCCTGCCAATGAATTGAACGAACCGCCGAGCTGGATAAGCTGGTTACCTTTGTTACCGCCACCGCCAAGTGTGTTGAGCATCGGGTTTACTACCGTATTAAGTAAACACATGGAAAAACCGGCAATGAATGCTCCCAACAGATAAATGCCGAAACTGCCCGCTACTCCTGAAAGCGTTTGGATACCCACACCGATAAATCCTACTGTAATGGCAATGAGTGCAGTCTTTTTATATCCCATTTTTTGCAACATATTACCTGCCGGATATCCCATTACTGCATATGCGATGAAGTTGGCAAATACGCCGAGAGTTCCCATCCAATTAGGTACTCCGAATTGAAATTTCAGGATATCACCCATTGGTGAGGCTAAATTGGTTACGAATGAAATCATACCAAATAAGAAAATCATCACAATAATGGCAACGATATTCCCATTCTGTTTTTGTTGTGTCATGGTTAATAATTGTTTATTAAGTTTATAATCAGGTTAGTTATTTCTTTTATTCTTGTACACCGAACTTATAGATGGTTATCTGCTGATATTCATCTCCGGGGAGCAATACTGCCGATGGGAAATGTGCCTTATTGGGAGTATCGGGGAAGCATTGTGCTTCAAAGCATACAGCGCTTCTTGCGGGGAATGTTGCCCCGTGAGCACCGGTGAATCCTCCCAGCCAGTTTCCCGTATAAAGTTGCAGGCCGTTTTCTGTAGTATATACTTCCATTGTGCGCCCGCTTACGGGTTCTGTACAAGTGGCGGCAAGGCTCAGTTCACCGCTTTCCGCTTTATTCAACACATAGCAATGGTCATATCCGGCTCCGTTTACCAGTTGCTGGAATTTATCGTCAATACGCTCGCCGATGGCATGGGGAGTACGGAAATCCATAGGTGTATTTTCTACTTTCAGGATTTCTCCCGTAGGAATAGATACCTCATCAATAGGTACATAGAAATCGGCGTTGATGGTAAGGATATTATTCAGAACGGTAGGTGAGGGGTTGGAAATACCAGCGAGATTAAAGAAACCGTGATTGGTTAAATTTACAACTGTAGCTTTATCGGTTGTGGCCCGGTATTCTATAACCAAGGCATTTGTTTCATCTTCCAGACGATATGTCATTTCTACTTCTAAAGTACCGGGGAAGCCCTCTTCACCGTCGGCAGACGTATAATTGAAAATGACGGTCGATTCATTGGGCTGAACCGCATCCCATACGCGGGCATGGAAACCGGTTGGTCCGCCGTGCAGTGAATTGGGACCGTTGTTGACAGTCAATTGGTGTTCCTCGCCATATAAAGTGAATTTCCCATTGGCAATTCGGTTTCCATAACGGCCTATCGTGGTGCTCAAGAAAGGTTCGGGACTGTTTATTACGTGTTCTATGCTGTCATGTCCTAAAATGACATTGGCAAATTTTCCGTTTTTGTCGGGCACCATAATCGAAAGAATTGCACAACCGTAGTTGGTTACCGCCACTTCCATGCCCTGAGCATTTTTGAGGATATATAAATCTGTTTTCCTGCTGTTTATATTCTTTTGAAAGTCTTTTCTGTCCAAACCGGACAAGTTACTTTCTGTCGGAGTAGTGTCTGTTATATTCATGGTATTATTTAAATTTTCTTGCAAATAAAGAGAAATTCTTTTGTTCCCCCAAGTAATTGAGAGGAAATATGGGGAACATTTTATGAAAGTTTAGCGTTTGACAATTAGAATACAAATTGATATTTTTTGTATGTTTGTCGCGTTAATCTAAAAAGTATTGTAACAGTATTGAATTGTACTAATTAAAAACAACAAATGTATCCTCTAAAATTTGAGCCCATCCTGAAACAGACACTTTGGGGTGGCGACAAGATTATCCCATTCAAACACTTGAATGAAACTCTGCCGAATGTAGGTGAGAGTTGGGAAGTTTCAGCAGTAGAAGGTAGTGAATCTGTAGTTGCCAATGGTGCGGACAAAGGGTATACTTTACCCGAAATGGTTCGTAAATATAAAGAAGAGTTGGTGGGCGAAGCGAACTATGCACGGTTTGGAAATAAATTCCCGCTACTGATAAAGTTTATTGATGCAAAGCTGGATTTGTCCATTCAGGTGCATCCGGGTGACGAACTTGCAAAGAAACGCCATAACAGTTTCGGTAAAAATGAGATGTGGTATGTCATTGCTGCCGATAAAGGTGCAAAATTGATTTCCGGCTTTGCCGAGGAGATAACTCCGAAGGAATATAAAGACCGGGTGCACAACGGAACATTTGCCGAAGTGCTTCAAACTTGCGCCATAGAGCCGGGAGATGTGTTTTACGTCCCTGCTGGCCGTGTACATGGCATTGGCGCCGGAGCATTCGTTGCGGAAATTCAACAGACTTCCGACATAACTTATCGTATTTTCGATTACAATCGTAAGGATAAGGACGGTAAATCCCGCGAATTGCATACCAGTCAGGCAATGGATGCTATTAACTTTTCCGATGTGCAAGACGATTTCCGTACCGAATACGAACGTGTACAGAATGAACCCGTTGAGATGGTAGCGAGTCCTTATTTCACTACTTCTGTATATGACATGACGGAAGAGATTACTTGTGATTATTCGGAACTGGATTCATTTGTTATTTTTATCTGTGTGGAAGGTTCTTGCCGTCTGACGGATGACAATCAGAATGAGATTACCTTGCGTGCCGGCGAAACGGTTCTTTTGCCTGCTGCTGTTCAGGAAGTAACAATCGTACCGGAAGGCCAGCGGGTGAAACTGCTTGAGACTTACGTGTAAGAGTTGATATTATTACTGTAATGAAGTTAACATCATGTAGCCAATGGTGTTAACTTCTTTTTTTTGATATGTTCTTTTAATTTCCAGATATTAAACTTCTGTCTTTTTCTTCTCTTTGGCAAATGCCGTAATAGGATGTTTCCTTTTGGCTACGATTTCACTACAGCATGTGGTGTGTATTCTTTAACTATGTGCAACCATTTAATTTTTTATAGCCGGATAACTGCGAAATAGCATTGATTTCTTTGGAATTTATAATTCTCATTTGCAGTAAGGTGGATATAGGTTTGCCATAATTGTGCGTTTGTTTATTGTTGGCATGTCCCAGTGCGGGTAGCGGAAACATCTTTTCGAGACTTCTTTCTTCCGTTATGACTTTTTCATCATCTTCTTAGTTTTATGTTTTATGATGATTAATGATGAAAAACAATTAATCCTGAAAATCATTTTTATCGGTGATATACACCAACAAATCACGCTATGTATTTCCTTTGGTAGAGGTGTATGAAGAGGTAATGTGATAGTAGCATAATATACTATGCCAAAAAAAGGAAAATGTTTTTTAAACGTTCGTTTATTGTGCACAAAGATACAACCTATTTTTTAAACGGGCAAAATGTTTAATAAGAATATTTCCAAGCAGAAACTATTTTTAGACAAATTGCTTTAAATCAATTTATTATCCACGCTTCAAAAGACCTCATTATTACTTTATTATTTATATAAATACGTCTATTGAACTTCTCATGAAAAAGAGTGTCTTTTAAACGAACGTCTAAAAGATACTTTCTCTTTTTAGATTATTAGTTCTCAGCTTTTTATAAGCTAAAAACTAACATAACTGTTTTTCTACTTCTTTTTCCGTGATGGTAGGAAGTTCTAAAACAATATGAATGCTAACTAAACTATTGGAAATAACTGCATTACATGACTTGATCGGTAAGTATTACGCTACTCCGGTGTCCCTAAAGAACACCCTTTTCACAAGGCTTCATGTTATTCCAAATCTTGCATTATCACAGATTAATGTCCCGTTTATCAGTAAATAAATCATCCGAGTTACAATGTAACCCCGATATGCAATTACCGGCTGAAAATGAAGGAGGTAATTGTTGGTTTGCGATTCGTGTTTCTTATAGCCGTGAATTAGCGTTAAAAGCAATTCTGGATGCCGAGAATATTGAGAATTTCATCCCGATGCGTTATGAGTATATCATGAAATCGGGGAAGCGCGTCCGTAAACTGCTTCCGGCTATTCACAATCTTGTTTTTGTTTACTCTACCCGTAAACGTATAGATACTTTGAAAGACAGACTTGAATCGTCCATGCCTATACGTTTTATTATGAATCGTGAGCATTGTCGTCCGGTTGTAATTCCCGAATCGCAAATGCGTAGCTTTATTTTGGTGGCAGGCAATTGTGACGAAGCGGTTCTTTATGTAGAGCCGGCCGAATTGCATTTGGTCAAGGGGCAGAAAGTACGTATTACCGGTGGCGTTTTTGAGGGGGTAATCGGTGAGTTTGTCCGAATTCGCCACGACCGTCGTGTGGTGGTTAATATAGAGGGTGTCATGGCTGTAGCTACTACCTTTATTCCGCCTTCTTTGGTAGAACCCATAAAAGAGTAACCTTTTTTTAAAGCATTATAATTCACAAATCATAATTCACAAATTAATGGATTCATTATTTTCCTTAGCCCATCGTCTTCTCACTTACGGGCTTGACGGGAGTCCTATCTATGTAGACGAATTTACACGTTTGAACCGTGAAGTTTACGAGCAGGCATTGGAGCTTTATGGCACTCGCGGCAAGACTGTTGAGTCCGAAGCGGAGCTTTGTCTTGGCCTTTTAGCAGCTTTTGCCGCTACTATTTACGATAATGGTCATAAGCAGCAATACATTCAGCGAGTATTGGACCGTAGTTGGGAAGTCCTTCCTAAACTGTCTGCATCTTTGCTCAAAGTTCAACTTCTTGTCTATTGTTATAGCGAAGTTTATGATGAAGAGCTGTCAAGGCAAGCTCATAGCATTATTGCCACTTGGGATAAGGCAGAATTAACTTTGGAGCAAGTGGATATAATAGAAGAGCTAAAGAGTTTTGAAGAAAACCAATACCCTTATGAAGTGATAGAATAACTTCATTCACCAACCTAAACTATTCAACTATCTAAACTAAGACTTTTTATTTTATGGAACCGATTGAGAAAGATGATCATTTTATTCCTGACGGAATGAATGCTTTCGAGCGCAATGTGAAACGTATAGGTGATTGTTTTCTTGCCCTTGGTGCACTTATTGTTTTTTCTCCTTTATTTTTGATTTGTTATATTGCCGTGAAAAGTGAAGATGGCGGTCCTGCTATTTTCAAGCAGGAGCGTATCGGTAGGTTCGGCCGTCCTTTTAATATCTATAAGTTTCGCAGCATGAAGCTGGACGCAGAGAAATATGGCCCTGCTCTCTACGCCGGTGCAAAAGATCCCCGCATGACGAAAGTCGGCAGGTTTCTTCGCGACCATCATCTGGACGAACTTCCCCAGCTTTGGAATGTATTCTGTGGTGATATGGCCTTTATCGGACCCCGTCCCGAACGTAAGTTCTTTATAGACCAGATTATGGAGGTGGATCCCCGTTATCGTTATTTATTCCAGATTCGTCCGGGAGTCACTTCGTATGCTACACTTTACAATGGCTATACCGATACTTTGGAGAAAATGATTCGTCGTCTGCGTTATGATTTATTCTATTTGGAGCATCGCTCCTGGGGCTTTGATACCAAGATACTTTTTATGACGTTTATGAATATTGTGTTCGGGAAGAAATTTTAATTTAGAAAACTGTTTATTGACATATGAGTAAAAAAGATGAACTTAAACAACAAATTTTGGCTTTAACCAAGGAATATTATGCAGAAATTCATGGACGAGAGAAATCTTTTGAGCCAGGTAAGACTTTTGTAAATTATGGGGGGCGTTATTATGACCATGCCGAGTTAGTCAACTTGGTAGACTCTTCCCTTGACTTTTGGCTAACAGCTGGTCCATGGGCGCATAAGTTTGAGAAACGCTTTGCATCATGGCTGGGAGTGAAATATTGTTCCTTGACAAATTCAGGTTCTTCCGCTAATTTGTTGGCTTTTTCAGCACTGACCTCACCTTTGTTAGGGGAGCGGCAAATCAAACGTGGGGATGAAGTAATTACAGTAGCGTGCGGTTTCCCTACTACTGTCACTCCCTGCATTCAGTATGGCGCTGTTCCGGTATTTGTAGATGTGACTGTTCCCGAATATAATATTGATGTGATGCAGTTGGAAGCCGCTTACTCAGACAAGACAAAAGCGGTGATGATCGCGCATTCTTTGGGTAATCCTTTTAATTTGGAGGCAGTAAAGGCTTTTTGTGACAAGTATAATCTTTGGCTGATAGAGGATAATTGTGATGCCTTAGGTTCTACTTATATTATTGGTGGAGAAGAGAAAAAAACCGGAACTATAGGAGACATTGGAACGAGTAGTTTTTATCCTCCGCATCACATGACTATGGGAGAAGGTGGCGCTGTATACACGAATAATCCTCAATTGCATAAGATTGTCAACTCTTTTCGTGATTGGGGGCGTGACTGTTGGTGTGTAGGTGGTGTGGACAATACTTGTGGCTGTCGCTTCACCAAGCAATTCGGCGAACTTCCTTTGGGTTACGACCATAAATATGTTTATTCCCACTTTGGTTATAATCTGAAAGTGACTGATATGCAAGCTGCCATTGGGTGTGCACAGTTGGAGAAACTGGATGATATTGTGGAAACTCGTCGTAAGAATTTTTCTTACTTAAAACAAGGGCTTGAAGGGACGAGAGGACTGATACTTCCCGAAGCGCAAAAGAATTCTAATCCCAGTTGGTTCGGTTTTCTGATTTCCGTAAAGCCGGATGCCGGATTCACCCGTAATGAACTCTCTCAATACTTAGAAAGAAAGAAAATACAAACCCGTAATCTCTTTGCCGGCAATCTGTTGAAACATCCGGCTTTTGATGAGATGCGCCGCTCAGGTGAGGGATTCCGTGTTGTCGGTAAGCTGAGTGGTACGGATTTTATCATGAATAACACACTTTGGATAGGTGTCTATCCGGGTATGACGCATGAGATGCTTGATTATATGATAACCACTATCAAGGAGTTTGTGAAATGAAAGCTGTTATACTTGCCGGCGGTCTCGGTACACGTCTGAGTGAAGCCACCAATCTAATTCCCAAGCCAATGGTCGAGATTGGCGGGAAACCTATTCTTTGGCATATTATGAAGACATATAGCTACTATGGTATCAATGAATTTGTAATCTGCTGCGGTTATAAACAGTATGTCATTAAAGAATATTTTGCCAATTATTTTCGGCATAACAGTGACATGACTGTAGATTTGTCCAATAATACCACTACAATTCTTGATAATCATTCGGAGAACTGGAAAGTAACTATGGTAGATACCGGGCTGAATACGCAGACTGGAGGCCGTATTAAGCGTATACAGAAATATATAGGTAATGAACGTTTTTTGCTGACATATGGAGACGGCGTTACAGATTTGAATATTGCTGACACTATTGCCGTGCATGAGACATCGGGAGCTATCCTTTCATTGACGGCCTATAAACCGGGAGGTAAATTCGGTGCCTTACAGATAGATTTGGATACCGATCAGGTGCTTTCTTTCCAAGAAAAACCGGACGGTGATCGTAATTGGATCAATGCCGGTTATTTTGTCTGTGAACCTGAAGTGTTCGACTATATTCCGGAACATGACGATACTATGATTTTTGAGCGTGCTCCTTTGGAATGTATCGCCAATGATGGTAAAATGCATGCTTATCGTCACAAAGGGTTTTGGAAACCTATGGATACGCTTCGTGATAACATGGAGTTGAACGAGATGTGGGATAGGGAATGTGCTCCCTGGAAAGTTTGGTAACAAATTGAATAATAATATTTGAAATATTTGTATTCATGATAGACATTTTCAATGCATTCTATCATGGGAAGCGTGTACTTGTCACTGGCCATACCGGTTTCAAAGGCAGTTGGCTTTCCATCTGGTTGAATGAGTTGGGTGCTGAAATTATTGGTGTAGCCCAAGAACCTTTTTCCGAGCGTGATAACTTTGTGCTTTCCGGTATCGGTCATCGAATGAAAGCAGATATTCGCGCTGATATTTGTGACGGCGAACGTATGAAATCCATTTTTCGTGAATATCAGCCGGAGATTGTTTTCCATTTGGCTGCTCAGCCATTGGTGCGCCTTAGCTATGACATACCGATGGAAACTTACCGTACCAATGTTATGGGAACAATCAATATCCTTGAAGCTATCCGTGCCACGGACAGTGTGAAAGTGGGGGTGATGATTACTACCGATAAGTGCTACGAGAATAAAGAACAGATTTGGGGATATCGCGAAAACGAGCCTATGGGTGGCTACGATCCTTATTCCAGCAGTAAAGGTGCCGCTGAAATAGCCATTGCTTCGTGGCGTAGAAGTTTCTTCAATCCCGAGGAGTACGAAAAGCACGGTAAGAGTATAGCCAGTGTCAGAGCTGGTAATGTGATAGGCGGTGGTGACTGGGCGCTGGATCGTATAATCCCGGACTGCATCAGAGCATTGGAAGCCGGTAAACCGATAGAAATCCGCAGCCCTCAAGCCATCCGTCCATGGCAACACGTACTCGAACCTTTGAGCGGTTATATGCTTCTTGCCGAGAAAATGTGGCATGCTCCGACGGAATATTGCGAAGGTTGGAATTTCGGACCGAGAGCGGAAAGTATATCTACGGTTTGGGATGTGGCAACGAAAGTTATAGAACAATATGGCAGTGGTGAATTGAAAGACTTGTCCAATCCTGATGCGTTGCATGAGGCTAAATTGTTGATGTTAGATATTAGTAAGGCAAAATTCCGTTTAGGGTGGGAACCGAGAATGGATATAGACCAAACAATGGCACTGACAGTGGATTGGTATACGAGGTATAAGGAAAAGAATGTATATGATTTATGTTTGGAGCAAATCCAAGAATATATTATTTAGGATGAAAACAATATTATTAACCGGCGGAAACGGCTTTATCGGACGTAATATATGTGAGAGCTTCTTGATGGAGAAATATAATATACTGTTTCCTTCAAGCCGCGAGTTGAATCTTTCCAATGAGAATAGCGTAGATGATTATTTTGAACAACATGCTGTTGATATAGTTATTCATGCAGCTGTGAAACCTTGTCATCGCAATGCAAAGGATTTATCCAATCTTTTTTATACGAATACCCGCATGTTTTTTAATTTGGAGCGGCATAAACATGAGTATGAAAAGATGTTGGTATTGGGCTCTGGTGCTATTTATGATATGCGGTATTATCGTCCTAAGATGAGTGAGGAAGAGTGGACGGCTTATATTCCCTCGGATGAACATGGATATTGTAAATATGTATGTGAGAAAGTAATAGAAAACAGTGCGAATATATATGATCTGCGCATTTTTGGAATTTATGGAAAATATGAAGATTATGCCATTCGCTTTATTTCCAATGCCATATGTAAGACTTTGTTTGATTTTCCCATAACCATCAAGCAGAATAGAAAATTTGATTATCTGTATGTTAAAGACTTAATGCCTATATTGGATTGGTTTGTCGAAAATACTCCTCAACACCATTCATATAATATCACTCCAGATGTATCTATTTCTTTGTTAGACTTGGCTTTGATAGTTAAAGACATATCTGGCAAGGATTTGCCTGTATACATACATCAAGACGGGGTAGGTTTGGAATATAGCGGTGATAATGCAAGATTGAAAAGTGAATATACAGATTTACGATTTACTTCCATATATGCGGGAGTGAAAGAGCTTTACTCTTGGTATGAAAACTGTATGGAACAGTTGGATAGAAACCTTTTATTAACCGATAAATAATTATGATTAAAGTCAGTGATTTCATTTTTAAGCATCTGGTAGATGCTTATCAAATTCAGCATTGTTTTTTAGTGACGGGTGGTGGTGCCATGCACCTTAATGATTCAATAGGCCGTACATCAGGACTGACCTACATTTGCAATCATCATGAACAGGCTTCGGCTATCGCCGCCGAAGGCTATTATAGGGCAAGCGGTCGTTTATGCGTCACAAATGTTACGACAGGTCCTGGCGGAACTAATGCCGTAACAGGGGTTCTCGGACAGTGGCTCGATTCCATTCCTGCCTTGTATATATCCGGTCAGATAAAGCAAAGTACCATGAAAAGTTCTTATCCGGAACTGCCTCTTCGCCAATTGGGAGACCAAGAAGCAGATATTGTCAGTATCGTAAAGCCTATTACCAAATATGCTGTTACCGTCACGAATGCTTTGGATATCAAATATGAACTTGATAAGGCGATGGCAATCGCCCTTTCGGGACGCCCCGGTCCCGTGTGGATTGATGTACCTTTGGATATTCAAGGGGCTATGATTGATGAAAGCCGACTGAAAGAGTTTGATCCGGCTGAATTGGTGGATACTGTAAATCACTTGTTGGTAGACCGGCAAATAGAGGAGTTAATAGAGAAAATCCAAAAGGCGAAAAGCCCTGTTATATATGTTGGGAACGGTGTGCGGTTGGCTAATCGCACGGATGAATTTATCTGTATGGCAGAAAAGTTACGGATACCTGTCGTTACAGCAATTAGCGGTTCGGATATTATCTGGCATGATCATCCGTTGTGTTTCGGTAAACCAGGCATTTGTGGTGACCGTATCGGCAATATCATGGTTCAGAATGCCGATCTGCTGATAATTTTGGGCACTCGTTTAAGCATCCGCCAAGTAGGCTATGCCTACGAACTTTTAGCACCAAAAGCATACAAGGTTATGGTAGACATTGACCGTGCCGAATTGCAAAAGCCGACATTGGGAATTAATCTGCCTATTCATGCGGATTTGTCGGAATTCATCGATAAGCTATTCGTTCGATTAGAGAGCCTGATTTTACCTGATTTTTCCAGTTGGCGGCAATGGGGCAGAGAAATAGAGAGTGAACTTCCGTCCCTTTCCGATGATAATCCTTCCGTTTCGGGCTATGTTAGTTCTTATGTTTTTGCAGATGAATTGTTCAGACTGTTAAAAGATGGCGATGTGGTTGTAACGGGTAATGGTACTGCCTATACCTCTACCTATCAGGCGATGAAAGTAAAGAAAGGAGTCCGAGTTTTTGCCAATCAAGGATGTGCTGCCATGGGATATGATTTGCCTGCCGCTATCGGTGCGTTGACAGCTAATCATCAAGGACGTACGATTTTAGTTACGGGCGACGGTAGCTTGCAAATGAATATTCAAGAGCTTCAGACTCTTGTGACTTATAATATGCCGTTAAAGATATTCGTACTTGAGAATGAGGGGTACTTGGCCATCAAGACAACGCAGAAATCATTTTTCGGTGGATACTTTACAGGTAGTAACTCTGCAAGCGGTGTGGTCTGCCCGAATTTGGAAAAGATATCAAACGCTTACGGTATACCATACGTGGGTATTAGTGAGGAAGGGCAGGTGTTAACGAATACTATTGCTGACGTATTAGAACATCCGGGTAGTATGATTTGCGAGATCCATATGCATCCTGAGCAGACCTTGTTTCCGAAATCAGCCTCTTTTATGGGCGAGGATGGCAAAATGACTTCTGCTCCATTGGAGAAGATGGCACCGTTTATGCCGGATGACTTACAATCGAAATGTATATACTTTTCGAAAAAGGATTTATGAGTTTGGTAAAAGCATTTGCTCTAAAATTAGGGATAGACAAATCCATTTTCTTTACCTCTCTTGCGAGAGTTATTCAGGCAGTAGGGGGTGTTGTTTCCATATTGTTTGTTGCTCGGTATTTGACAGGTATAGAACAAGGGTTTTATTATACTTTCGGGAGTATTGTTGCTATTCAAATTTTTTTCGAATTAGGATTGAATGGTATTATAACTCAATATGTAGCTCACGAAACAGCGCATCTGCAATGGAAGACTTCTACAGAATTGACTGGTGAACATAAATATCTGTCCCGTTTGTCATCTTTACTTCATTTTTGTGTAAAGTGGTACTTGTGTTTTGCCGGGATACTATTGGTTACTTTAATAATTGTAGGATTTATTTTCTTTGGTAAATATGGAACAGATGGTGATGTGACGTGGAAGCTGCCTTGGAGCTTACTTGCCATAGGTACTGCTTTAAATCTGCTACTAGCTCCTGTCCTTGCTTTTATCGAAGGATTGGGGAAAGTAAAAGAAATAGCAAAAATACGTTTGTATCAGCAATGTAGCAGCATTTTGGTTGTATGGGGTGGTCTGATATTGGGCGCTAAATTGTATGTGTCCGGCATTAACTGGCTTGTCGTAGTATTATTGGTCACATCTATACTGTTTTTCAGTGATTTCAGAAAGTTGCTACTGAATATTTGGAATGTCTCTTTAACGGAGAAAGTAAACTATCGTAAAGAGATATTTCCTTATCAATGGAAAATTGCATTGAGTTGGATTAGCGGCTATTTTATATTCCAACTGTTCAATCCTGTGTTGTTTGCTACGGAGGGAGCTGTTGTTGCCGGACAAATGGGAATGACATTGGCGGCGTTGAATGGGATACAGTCATTATCTATTAGTTGGATGACTACAAAAGTGCCTTTATATTCAGGTCTGATAGCGATGAAAGACTATCTGCAATTGGATACTATTTTTAATCGTACCTTGAAACAATCTGTTTTTATCAATGGACTACTGCTTGTTTTGATGTTTGTTATTGTTTGGGCTATTCGGCATTGGCATATTGTCATAGGAGATATGGTTTTAGGTAATCGTTTTTTACCTTATGTACCTATGGTATTGATGATGGTACCTTTATTCGTCAATCAATTCATTAGTTCATGGGCTACTTATTTGCGTTGCCATAAGCAAGAACCATTCTTGGTGAACTCTATTTGTGCCGGTATAGTTTGTTGCCTTTCTACTGTGTTGTTAGGTAAGTGGTTTGGAGTATTTGGGGTGACTGGCGGATATTGCTGTATCACCATTGCTTTGATGCCTTGGGGATATTGGATTTATAAAACTAAAAAGAGAGATTGGCATGGAAAATAATACTAAAATTTTAACCATAGCTATTCCTACCTATAACCGTATTGAACAAATTCAGAAGCAAGTGAGATTGTTGCTTCCTCAATTAGTAAGTGAAGTTAAATTGGTGGTATATGATAATCACTCTAATATTCAAGTTTCTGATTTATTTACGGAATTAGAATTAGAAAAATTTCTAATAATTCGTAATCGTGTTAATATAGGAGGTGATGCTAATATAGCTCGTTGTTTTGAAAATTGTGAGACAAAATGGCTATGGACACTTTCTGACGATGATTGGGTACGAAAAGATGCAATAAGTAAGATTTTGTATTATATAAGAAGTAACCAAGACAAAACGTTTATAAATTTTTGGAGTCCGGTAAATTATGTAACAGAAAATAGTGAACAATTTTTACGCTTTCTTTCTAGAGGAGACATTTTCTGTTCGTCTTTCACAATGTCCGCTTGTGTCTATAATATGGAAATTTTAAGAGATGACTTATATTTTTATTATAGAAATTTATCTTCGATGGTAGGAACACTTATTATGTTGACAAAAAATATAATAAGGACAAATGGAAAGTGTGTTTGGTTGAATGACCTTCCTATTGAGTTGGGAGATGATGTTGGATGGAATTATAGTGATTTTATTAATTATTCATTTCTTTTTACTTTGGCTTTTGGCGATGTCGGTAGAAGTAACTATTGTAAAAATATATTTATTGGTTTGTATAAGACAGATTATTCCTTAATTTGTATAAATAGGGCATCATCCAATGTAACTTGGAAACTTAGATTAGGATTATTTTGCAAAGTATCCAGACATCAAGGTTTTTTTAATGCTTTAAGATACTGTACGAAAGAATATGTGAAATGTCTTATCTTTTTATTTGTAGGTGATTGGGTGAAAACTTTAAAGCCTAAAAGAGCTTGAATTTATGCCATTAGTCAGTATTATAGTTCCTGTGTATAATGCTCAGAGCTACTTGGATGCTTGTGTTAATAGTATCTTGAAACAAACATTTGTTGATTTTGAATTAATACTAATAAATGATGGGAGTACTGATAATTCAGATTTGCTTTGTATGGCATGGTGTAAGAAAGACATCCGGATAAGGAGCTATTATCAAAAAAATAAAGGAGTGACGCAGGCTCGGGCTTATGGAGTTGGATGTTCTATAGGGCAGTGGATTATGTTTGTTGATGCTGACGACATATTACCGTCAAATGCTTTGGAACACTTGTTGATGCATTCTGCGGAAGGAGATATAATTATTGGGAAAATACAAAGTTTCTCGAAGGATAAAAGTTACTCGTTAAAGGATGAACAGTCTGTCAGTAGAGTTTTGAATTCTATTGATTTTATTAGTTATTTGTTGGATAATAGTATCCCTCTATTATCATCACCTTGTGCACGTATATACAAAAGAATGTTATTTGATAGTGAAACTTTTAATCTACCTCGCTCTATTGTAAGGGGAGAAGATTATATTATGAATATGAGGGTCGCAGTAAAAGTGCATAATGTCTGTTTGATAAATGATATTGTCTATTTGTACAGGCAGCATGCGGTAAGTGCAATTCATACATTTCATAGTTCATGGGCTTATGAGAAAGAATTTCTCTCATATTTGTTACAGCCTCTATATGAGAAAGAATTATTTAATCATTTAGCACGACCTATTATACAATGTAAATTACGTTCTATGGGAAATGCTTATCATGATAAAGTATTAAATTTCCGGAATTCAGATTTCATACAATATAAAAAAATAGCGCAGTCTATAAATATAGGCTTTTTGGAGAAATGTACATTAGCACTTATTTATTTTCCACCTTCTATTAGACGTTTAACTTATCGAGTTATAAGAAGGTTGCTTTGCACTTTTTGTTGATTATATGTCTGTTTTTATAAAAGTAAAAGATCTGAGTGTCTATTTTTTTATAATGATGTGTATTATTATATACGCAATTCCAGATTTTATACAATTACCTTTTAGATTGATATTATTATTATCATTAACCGGATATTATTTTTATGTTAATTATGCACGAATAACATTTCTCCAACTTTTTACTATAATTTTTATGGTGGGAATGTTATTGTACAAGTTGGCAATGCATAGTTTTGATTTTTCTCTTTTAATGATATTTTTATCTATCATACCTATTATGAGTGTAAAATATTATACTTTCACTAATCAGCATATTGGTCTTTTACGTAAATGGCTTTATTTTTTTATCATAACAATTATCTTCCAATTGATGGTATATAGGTATGAAGGTAGGCCGAACCTTAGTTACGAGATAAATCAGTCAGGTTCTTATCTGTTTTTGTTTTTTTTATTATGTGATGTGTTAAAGTTTAATTTTGGAAAGTTTGTTATATTGATTGCATCCTTTTTATTACTGAGTAGATTATTAATATTGTCAATAATATTATTTTATGTAATATCTTTCTTGCAAAGAAAATGGATGGGAACGTTTATCAATAGGCTTTCTTATACAAGACTGATTGTATTGTCTAATATCTTGATAATTTTGTTTTCGTTTTGGTTCCTTGTGACATTTAGTGGAAGTGCATTGGGTGGAACTGATAGTATAGAACGTTTAACTAATGTTGTTGATGGTTCTAATTATGTCAGATTTAAGATTAATACTGAGATTGTTTTACGGCTTTTGACCAAAGATGAAACTTTGCTATTTATAGGTTATGGGGATTTGGCCTCGAGTAAGGACTATCTGAATGATTTCGATTTAATGCCTCATAACGAATTAATGAAAGCTATAGCCCAATTAGGACTTCTAACTACAGTCTTTTTCTTTTTAATTTCAAAAAAAGTTTTTTCGTCATTTATTGATAAAACTACAATAGTCTATTTTATTCCTATAGTATTGTATACATTGATATTATGGGTTAGGTTCACGATAGTGCCTAGTTTTGAGATGGTGTTTATATTATTTATATTTTTGCTGAAACAGCAATCATCTACTTTTACTTTGTCGAAATGAAAATAGGAATTTATATTACTGACATAACGAGAGGGGCAGGAACAGAGCGGGCCGTTATAGCGTTGGCTAATCATTTAGTAATGAAAAAGCATCAGGTGACGATTGTGAGTTTTGCATCCAAAGTAGGCAGGCCGTTTTATGTATTAGATCCATTTGTGGAAATTTGTCATTTAGGATTGAATGCTTATGCGAATAAATCCGTGTATTATAAGTGGTATTCTTATCTAAAAAATTTATTAGTAGCATATTCAAAGATAAGACAATTTCCTTTTGATATTATAATTGGAACTAGTAGGAATGTTAATATTCTGGCTCTTATATATAAACGTAGAAAACAGAAAATATTAGGTTGTGAACATTTTTCTTATAATTCACCGCTGCCGAAAATATTGTGTTTATTTCGTAATACTGCATATAAATTGTTGGATAAATTAATTGTTCTGACAGAGACTGATTGCAATTATTATAGGAAAAAGAACATAGATGTGTGTGTAATTCCTAATGCTATTCCTTTTGAACCAATCTCATGTTGGGATAAAAAAAGAAATATTGTATTGGCAATAGGACGACATTCAAAAGAAAAGGCTTTTGATAAATTACTCCATATATGGAGCAAAGTAAGGTGTAAAGAAGAAGGCTGGTTACTCTATATTGTAGGAGATGGTATATTGCGAGAGAAAAATTATAAACTTGTTCAAAATTTGCATCTGGAGAATTCTGTTGTATTTGTAGAACCTACTTTAGAGATACGAAAATATTATTTGATGGCTTCTATCTATGTGATGACTTCTTTGTATGAGGCATTACCTATGGTTTTATTGGAGGCTAAAGCTAACGAAATACCGTTGATTAGTTATGATTGTGAAACAGGCCCTAAATTTATTATTAAAAATGGTAAAGATGGCTTTTTGATTCCTTTTGATGATGAGAAGGAATTTGTTGTGAAGTTAGATTTATTGTCTAAAGATATTGCTTTAAGGAAAAGTATGGGGAAAAGAGCTTTAGAGGATAGTTATAATTATATCCCTCAAAAGATAATGCATCTTTGGGATGGATTATTATCAAAATATGAGTAGTAGGGTTTATTTCTTTTAAAAGTTAGAGTTTTTTTTAAAATGAAAATAGCTATTGACTGCCGTATGTTTGGTATGAGCGGTATAGGTCTTTTTTTGAAAAATTTTCTGGATTATGCATTACCTCATTATCCTGATATTCACTTCTTATTGTTGGGAGATTATCGACTTGAAATATATTCGCATTTGGATAATGTCATTGTTCGGAACATTGATATACTACCATTTTCTATGAAAGAATATCTTTCTTTTCCGGTAAAAGAGATAAACGATTGCGATGTTTATTTCAATCCTAATTATAATATACCTTCGGGTATTAATATTCCTATTTGTTGCACTATTCATGATTTACTGTTTTGGGATGTGAAAGAAGTGTCGTCTTTGATAGGACGGTGGATTAGGATATTGGCTGTGAAAAGAGCCTATCATCTAGCTAAGTTAATATTTACGGTTTCAGATTTTTCCTTGTCCAGAATACATAAACGTTTAGGGTACAAACGAGCGGTGATTACTTATAATGCTTTACGCCCTATGACCAGATATGAGTATACCTTTACATCAGACAAAAAATATATCGTATTTGTGGGTAATGTAAAACCTCATAAAGGATTAAAAGATTTACTAACGGCATATACTACATTCGGTTTGCATACTAACTATGATTTGGTAATAGTGGGAGATTATCAGAATCTCAAGACTGCTTGTCCAGAGCTTTTAAAATACAAGAAGGTTAATGGGGTATCTTTTACGGGAAAGGTATCAGATGAAAAGTTGCTGACGTTGATAGGAAGCGCAGCTATGTTGGTACAGCCTTCTGTTTATGAGGGGTTTGGAATTCCACCAATGGAAGCCTTGTTTTTGGGTGTACCAGTTGTATTGTCGGATATTCCAGTCTTTAAAGAAATATATTCGGACTTCCCAGTCATGTTTTTCGAATGTGAAAATCCGCAAAATTTGGCAGAAGCAATCTGTCGAATCATTCCTTATACCGAAGAGGAGAAAAAGTATATACGGAATAAGATACTATCGAAATATAGCCAAAAGGCTGTTTCTGAGCCTATAATTCAGGCAATAATCGAAATTTATAATGAGAGTTCTACAAATAGGTAAATTCTACCCTATTGTGGGTGGTATTGAAAAGGTGATGTATGATCTTGTGGTAGGCCTATCACAGAGGGATGACGTGGATTGTGATATGCTGTGTGCATCTATAGATAAACAATCTAATGTTATCACCATAGGCAAAAATGCTGAAATTATATGTACTTCTACGTGGAAAAAGGTGTCAGCAACGATGTTATCTCCTGCTATGATAATCAAATTACGGAAGATAAAAAACAACTATGACATCATTCATATTCATCATCCCGACCCTATGGCTGCGTTAGCATTATGGATGTCGGGATACAAAGGCAAGGTTGTTTTGCATTGGCATAGCGATATTCTGAAGCAGAAGATGACGCTGAAATTATATGCTCCATTGCAACGATGGCTGATAGAGCGTGCTGATGTCATAATAGGTACATCTCCGGTTTATTTGCAAGACTCTCCGTTCTTGCAGTCGGCTGGATTAAATAAAACATGTATTCCGATAGGTATTGATCCGATTGTGCCGGATACTGAAAGTATGGCAGACATACGAAGGAGATATGCTGGAAAGAAATTAGTGTTTTCTTTGGGAAGACTTGTGGAGTATAAGGGGTTTGAATATTTGATAAAGGCAGCAAAGTATCTGCCTGATGAATATCTCATCCTGATTGGGGGTAGCGGTCCTTTACAAGAGAAGTTGGAAGGATTAATTAAGACCTGCCGATTGTATGATAAAGTGAGGTTATTAGGTAGAGTGAGCGATGAAGACTTATCTGCATATTTCGGAATTTGCGATTTATATGTAATGAGTTCTATCTGGAAAACAGAGGCTTTTGGTATCGTTCAGATAGAGGCAATGTCGTGTGGTAAACCAGTAGTAGCTACTAAAATTGACGGTTCTGGAGTGGCATGGGTAAATCAAGATGGCGTGTCGGGTATAAATGTGGAAACGGAAAATGCCGAGGCGATAGCCAAGGCGATTGTGAATATTTTGTCTGATGAAAAGCGATATAGGAAGTTTTCATTGGCGGCTAAGGAACGCTTTGAGACTTTGTTCAGAAAAGAACAGATGATAGAGAAGTGTGTGGAATTATATAACAATGTAATTACTTCTTGAATAGTAAATGTGTATGGATAATGTGAATTATAAAACTATTGACTACCCCAAAATATAGACTACATCAATTGTGATTTTCAGCGTCTGAATATTTTTCTGACTTTTTTCATCAATTTTATTCCAAGCATGGCGCCGTCGAATACAGCCATACCGGTATTAAATGCACGCATGATAGCCGTTCCTTTATTTGCAGCAGGGGCTATCGGGGCAAATAAGTTCCGGGCAGTATCATTCATGACCTGCTTTTGGGCACGTAATTCTTCTAATGCTTCGGCCTTTTGTCGTTGGAGGTCTTCCAGTGTAAGAATCTCAGTCTGGACGGTATCATTCATATCCATGATATTTTAGTTTTTATTGTTATCTATGAATAATCCGGCAATGAATTTGGTCATTGGATTAATAATGATTTTTTTGCGGAACGCAACAATTAACGCAATCAATAAAATATGGAAGCAGCTTATCATGGCAAAACTTACCATTAATCCGCCTACTATGGGGTCTAGTATGTAGGCCAGGGTAAAGGAGAGATAAAACAAAGCCACCATGCCGAGGATGACGACCAACAATACAAGTATAAGTGTTGAGAGCAATATGGTTAATTTCTCCGCTACTTCCAGTTGGGTATATTTCTTTTGTAGCTCCAGATATTTCTTGAAATCGAAAAATAGCTGCTGGATATTCTCAATACTGTTGTCATCTGCAAACATAGTGGCTTTGTTTTGAAATGTGGTTTGATTTATTCGTTTGCTTCGCCTTTCAGTTCTGCTGCAATTTCATCAACGAGGTTTTCCATTTCATTACGGTTCAACCGGATACCTTTCTTGCGAAGGATTTCCGCAATCTTGTGACGCGTATCTTCTCCTTTTTCCGGGGCAAACAAAATACCGATGGCAGCACCTACCGCTGCACCACCCAAAAAAGCTGCTAAAACATTTAATCCTTTCATAATAATACTCCTTTCTTTTTATTAGGTCTAATATGACAAAGCTAACAATTTATTTTGAATGATTGTTCATTAATTCGTGTTTTTTGAAAATATATGCCTCAAAAAGAGATAAAACATGTATTTTAATTATATTTAACGGCATAGGAGAGGCTAAGATAAGCGGTTCGGAGTACTTTTGCTTCCTAAACAAAAAAGAGATATATGAAAAGATTGCTGAACGGGACAATACTATTGCTTTTGATGTGTGTAGCGCTGGGACTGGCGTCTTGTATGAATGACGGAGGTTCCGACTGGGTAGGAAAATGGCAGTTGCGCGAATATCAGTATCCCGATGGTAAAGTGCAGAAAGTAGACAGTATCTTCTATGGTTTTCAAAAAGGCAGTTTTCTGGCACATTGTATGAATGAAAGTGGAAGCTATGAATCTTTTTATGGTTATTATAAGTTGAAAGATGATGAAATTTCTATAACTTTGTGGCCGGATAATAGTTCAGGAAATGAGTCTGTTCATGAAGAACTTGTAAATTCGGATAGCTATAAGAAGTTCTTTGGTTGGGGAGATAGCGGCGAGAGAACGTTCAAGGTTGAAGAATTGACAAACAAGAAGATGCGGTTGGACTATGAAGGAACGAAATATGTTTTCCGTAAATATTGAGTGTTATTTGAGAATAGATATAGTTATTAACAAAAAATAAAAAGAAAAGATGAAAAAATTGGCAGTGTTAGGAATGGGAGTATGTATTGTACTGGCATTCTCTTCTTGTAAATCGAGTGAAAGCGCTTACAAGAAAGCATACGAAAAGGCTAAACAGCAGGAACTGGCAGAACCGCAGACTACTGCACCGGTAGAGGAAGTTGCTCCTGTGGTTAGCGCTCCGGTAGAAGCTAAGGTTGTAGAAAGTGCACCGGTAGGTACGATCCGTGAAGAGAAAGTGACGGTGGTATCAGGTGCTGACGGACTGAAAGATTATAGTGTTGTATGCGGTAGCTTCGGTGTGAAAGCCAATGCGGAGAACCTGAAAAACTTCTTGGATAAGGAAGGTTATAATGCTGTCATTGCATTTAATGCAGACGCCGCTATGTATCGTGTAATTGTAAGTACATATGCAGACAGAAACTCTGCTGCCAGCGCTCGCGATGCTTTCAAGGCTAAATACCCTAACCGTCAGGATTTCCAGGGTGCTTGGCTGCTGTATCGCATTAATTAATTTGAATTCTTTTTGGTAATTCATAAGAAAGGGGTATTTCCCTCCTTTCAAGATAGGGCGGTAACTGGGAAGTTACTGCCTTTTTCATAATCTGTTGAAAATGATTATGAAAACTCTGTTTTGGGTGATTGTGAAAAGTACTTATAAATATCTCTTTTTCGTTTAAAAGAAGTTATAAAACAAAATTAAAAACTTTTGGCGGTAAAAAAGTTTTTAATTTTGCACCTTATATATTTTGAGAATACAATATGGAACGACAATATATACTTGATGCGATTGATGCAGCACTTTGTGCCGGCAAAGATATCCTCTCTATTTACAACGATCCGACCTCAGATTTTCAAATAGAAAAGAAAGCGGATAATTCTCCTTTGACGATTGCTGATAAGAAAGCGCATGCGGCTATTGCCGGCTATCTGCAAAAAACGCCTTATCCATTATTGAGCGAGGAGGGAAAGCATTTGCCCTATACAGAGCGATGTGCATGGACTACTTTATGGATTGTAGACCCTCTGGATGGTACCAAAGAGTTTATCAAACGGAATGGCGAGTTTACCGTTAATATCGCTTTGGTTCGTAATTCCGTTCCGGTAATGGGGGTTATATACCTTCCGGTAAAGCGGGAGCTTTATTTTGCCGAAGAAACATTAGGTGCTTACAAACTTTCGGATTTTACAGCTCGCAGCGGAGCGTCGTTGGAAGAGTTGATGGCGAAAGCCGTTCATTTGCCGATTAAGGATAATCACGATAAATTTGTAATTGTGGCATCCCGCTCACATCTGTCTCCCGAAACTGAAGATTACATTGAAAAGATGAAGCGTTGCCACTCGGATGTAGAATTGATTTCCAGTGGAAGTTCCATTAAAATATGTCTGGTGGCGGAAGGTAAGGCGGATGTATATCCCCGTTTTGCTCCCACCATGGAATGGGATACGGCAGCAGGGCATGCCATTGCACGTGCTGCCGGTATGGAAGTATATCAGGCCGGAAAAGAAGAACCGCTACAGTACAATAAGGAAGATTTGTTGAATCCTTGGTTTATAGTAGAGCCCAGGCGTAATTAAATAACGACTCGTATATATGACGTTTGAAATCATATTTGTGCTTTTAGCGTTGCTGGGCATGGTGATAGCCCTGGTTTTGGATAAAATGCGTCCGGGGATGGTGCTCTTTTCGGTTGTGGTACTATTTCTCTGTGCCGGAATCCTGACACCTAAAGAAATGCTGGAAGGATTTAGCAATAAGGGTATGATTACGGTTGCCATGCTGTTTCTGGTCAGTGAGGGGATTCGCCAGTCCGGTGCGTTGGGGCAGCTTATCAAGAAGCTCCTGCCACAAGGTAAAACTACCGTTTTCAAAGCACAACTCCGAATGCTGCCTACGATTTCCTTTATTTCGGCTTTCTTGAATAATACTCCTGTCGTTGTAATTTTTGCTCCGATTATAAAACGTTGGGCTGAGTCGGTAAAGCTTCCGGCTACTAAATTTCTGATTCCTTTGTCCTATGTGACGATTCTGGGAGGTATCTGTACTTTAATCGGCACTTCCACCAATCTGGTGGTACACGGTATGATACTGGATGCCGGTTATGAGGGATTTACTATGTTTGAACTTGGGAAAGTCGGTATTTTTATTGCAATAACCGGTATTATCTATCTGTTTCTGTTTTCTTCCAGACTATTGCCCGATGTCCGTAAAGATGCGGTGAAACCGGATGATGAACCGGAAGAACATAGTGATCTGCATAGGGTAGAGGCTGTCTTAGGTCCTCGTTTTCCGGGTATCAACAAGAAACTGAAGGATTTTAACTTTAAACGTCATTATGGCGCTGAAGTGAAAGAGATAAAGCGTAACGGCCAGAGTTATGTGCAGGATTTGGAGAATGAGTATTTCCGGGAAGGTGATACTTTGGTGGTAATGGCTGATGATTCTTTTGTGCAGACGTGGGGTGAATCTTCTGTCTTCGTGATGCTTGCCAACGGTAAGGATACGGAGCCTGTTGCAAGTAAAGGCAAACGTTGGTTTGCCCTTGCCCTGCTGATTCTGATGATAACCGGAGCTACGGTTGGCGAACTGCCTGCAGTGAAAGAGGCTTTTCCGGATATCAAACTGGATATGTTCTTTTTCGTGTCCGTTACAACCATTCTAATGGCATGGACAAAAATCTTTCCGGCCCGTAAATATACCAAATATATATCGTGGGATATCCTGATAACGATTGCCTGTGCTTTTGCCATCAGCAAGGCAATGGTAAACTCCGGAGTGGCGGATGCCGTGGCCGAATACATCATTGGACTGACGGATCATTACGGGCCTGCGGTGTTGCTGGCTGTTATGTTTGTCATTACAAACCTGTTTACCGAACTGATAACGAATAATGCCGCCGCTGCACTTGCTTTTCCCTTGGCGCTTTCCATTTCATCGCAACTGGGCGTAAGTCCGACGCCTTTCTTTGTGGTTATCTGTATGGCTGCATCGGCAAGTTTCTCGACGCCTATCGGTTATCAGACCAACCTGATAGTACAAGGTATCGGCAATTATAAATTTACGGATTTCGTCCGCATCGGACTTCCGTTGAATATTATCACTTTTCTTATATCCATATTCCTTATTCCCTTAATATGGCCATTTTGATTGAATTATGACAGAAAATAATATATATCCTATTTTTGACAGAATGTTGTCGAGGCAAGACAAAGAAGAGCTTCTGAAACAACATAGCGTGATGATTTGGTTTACCGGGCTGAGCGGGTCGGGTAAGAGTACGATAGCTATCGCTTTGGAACGTGAGTTGCATAAACGCGGATTGCTTTGCCGTATTTTGGACGGAGACAATATCCGCAGCGGCATCAATAACAATTTGGGCTTTACGGAAGCCGACCGCATAGAGAACATCCGCCGTATAGCCGAGGTTTCCAAATTGTTTGTAGATACGGGCATTATAACGATTGCAGCCTTTATCAGTCCCAGCAACGACATCCGCGAAATGGCGGCGAATATTATCGGGAAGGATGATTTTCTGGAAGTGTACGTCAGTACGCCCATTGAAGAATGCGAACGCAGGGATGTAAAAGGCTTGTATGCAAAGGCACGCCGCGGAGAAATTAAAAACTTCACGGGTATTTCCGCGCCATTCGAGGCTCCTGCACATCAGGCATTGACACTGGATACATCTGCGTTGAGCCTGGAAGAATCCGTCAATAAATTATTGGAATTAATTTTACCGAGAATTCAGAAGAAATAATATAGCATGAAAGAAGAATATAAACTGAGCCATTTGAAAGAACTCGAAGCAGAGTCTATTCATATTATCCGCGAAGTGGCTGCGGAATTCGAGAATCCGGTGATGCTGTATAGTATCGGCAAGGACTCATCGGTTATGGTACGTCTGGCCGAAAAGGCTTTTGCTCCGGGTAAGGTTCCTTTCCCGTTGATGCATATCGACTCTAAGTGGAAGTTCAAGGAGATGATTCAATTCCGTGACGAGTATGCCCGGAAGTACGGCTGGAACCTGATTGTAGAGAGCAATATGGAAGCTTTTGAAGCAGGTGTAGGACCTTTTACGCATGGCAGTAAAGTGCATACGGACTTGATGAAGACACAGGCGCTGCTGCACGCATTGGATAAATACAAATTCGATGCGGCTTTCGGTGGCGCCCGTCGCGATGAAGAGAAGTCGCGCGCAAAGGAACGTATCTTCTCTTTCCGTGATAAGTTCCACCAATGGGATCCGAAAAATCAGCGTCCGGAATTGTGGGACATATACAATGCGCGTGTCCATAAGGGAGAAAGTATCCGTGTGTTCCCGTTGAGCAATTGGACGGAACTGGATATCTGGCAATATATCCGTCTGGAGAATATTCCTATCGTACCTTTGTATTTTGCCAAGGAGCGTCCTTGCGTGGAGATTGACGGCAACCTGATTATGGCTGATGACGACCGCTTGCCGGAACAGTATCGCGAGAAGATTGAAATGCGTATGGTACGTTTCCGTACGTTGGGTTGTTGGCCGCTGACCGGGGCTGTAGAAAGCAGTGCCGATACAATCGAGAAGATTGTGGAAGAGATGATGACTACCACCAAGAGCGAACGTACCACCCGCGTTATCGATTTTGACCAGGAAGCAAGTATGGAGCAGAAGAAACGTGAGGGATACTTCTAATGAAATTAAGAATTAAAAATTGAGAATTAAGAAATGGATGATTCAAGACTTGATATAAAGGCTTTCCTTGATAAAGACGAACAGAAAGATTTGCTTCGTTTCCTTACTGCCGGTTCGGTGGATGACGGAAAGTCCACGCTTATCGGACGTCTGTTGTTCGATAGTAAGAAATTGTATGAAGACCAGTTGGATGCGTTGGAGCGCGACAGCAAACGTATGGGTAATGCCGGTGACCACATCGACTATGCCTTGCTGCTGGACGGTTTGAAGGCGGAGCGTGAGCAGGGTATTACTATCGACGTGGCCTATCGCTACTTCTCCACGAATAACCGTAAATTCATCATTGCCGACACTCCGGGACACGAACAGTATACGCGTAACATGATTACCGGCGGCTCTACCGCTAATCTGGCGATTATTCTGGTAGATGCCCGCACGGGTGTCATCACGCAGACGCGCCGTCATACTTTCCTTGTATCTTTGCTGGGTATCAAGCATGTGGTGCTTGCCGTCAATAAGATGGACTTGGTGGACTTCTCCGAAGAGCGTTTCAATGAAATTGTAGGTGAGTACAAGAAGTTTATTGCTCCGTTGGGCATCCCCGATGTGACTTGCATCCCGCTTTCTGCGCTTGACGGCGACAATGTGGTGGAGAAGTCGGAGCGCACTCCGTGGTACAACGGTACTTCTTTGCTCGACTTCCTCGAAACCGTGCCTATTGATAACGACCACAACCTGAAAGATTTCCGCTTCCCGGTACAGTATGTGTTGCGTCCCAACCTCGACTTCCGTGGTTTCTGCGGCAAGGTGGCTTCGGGTATTATCCGCAAGGGAGATGAGGTGATGGCATTGCCGTCCGGAAAAAAGTCCCGCGTCAAGAGCATCGTGACCTATGACGGGGAATTGGATTATGCTTTCCCGCCGCAGTCCGTTACCTTGACGCTCGAAGACGAGATTGACGTATCACGCGGAGAGATGCTGGTACATCCCGACAATCTTCCGATGATGGAGCGTAACTTCGAAGCCATGGTAGTGTGGATGGATGAGGAACCGATGGATGTAAACAAATCGTTCTTCATCAAGCAAACTACCAATTTGAGCCGTACGCGTATTGACAATATCAAGTATAAGGTAGATGTCAATACAATGGAGAAACTCTCCCTTGACAACGGCCGGTTGACGAAAGAGACCCTGCCGATGCAGTTGAACCAGATTGCCCGCGTAGTGTTGACTACTGCCAAGGAACTCTTCTTTGACCCTTATCAGACCAACAAAGCCACCGGTTCTTTCATCCTGATAGACCCGATAACCAACAATACCAGCGCCGTTGGTATGATTATCGACCGCGTGGAAGATAAGGATATGCATGTATCCGAAGAACTCCCTGTTCTTGACTTGCCGAAGCTGGGCATCGCTCCCGAGCATTACGAAGCTGTAGAGAAAGCCGTCAAAGAACTGGAACGTCAGGGAGTGGCAGTGATTATTAAGAAATGAAAATTAAACATTAACAAATAAGAGTCGGATGAGAATTGCGGACTGGCCCGAAAGGCTGTTCTGCAATCCTCAACTTACAATTCTCAATTAAACAAGAATGGGTTTATTAGAATTCAACAAACTGCCGATTAACACACTGGTCGGTGCAGACTGGAAAACGTTCAACGCCATTACAAAGGGACGTGAAATAGATGCCGCGTACAAAGGTAAATTCCGGTTGACGAAAGCCGTTTGCCGCATGCTTTCCACATTGGCTCCCTTGCAGGACAAACGCTATGAGAAGCTGTTGGCGGACAAACCGCTGGAGCACGACCCTGTATTTATCCTCGGTCACTGGCGTAGCGGAACAACTTTCGTGCATAATGTGTTCTCTTGCGACAAGCATTTCGGCTATAACACAACGTATCAGACCGTATTTCCGCATCTGATGATGTGGGGACAGCCTTTCTTCAAGAAAAACATGAGTTGGCTGATGCCCGACAAGCGTCCCACGGACAATATGGAGCTGGCGGTAGACCTGCCGCAGGAGGAAGAGTTTGCGTTGGCGAACATGATGCCTTATACCTATTATAACTTCTGGTTCTTGCCCAAGCATCAGCAGGAGTATGCCGACAAGTATCTGTTGTTCGACGATATAAGCGAGGCGGAGTTGAAGGTGTTTGAGGAAACATTTACCAGACTCATCAAGATTTCCTTGTGGAATACGCACGGTACGCAGTTCCTCAGCAAGAACCCGCCGCATACCGGACGTGTGAAGGAGCTGGTAAAGATGTTCCCCAATGCCAAGTTCATCTACCTGATGCGTAATCCTTATACGGTGTTCGAGAGCACGCGCAGTTTCTTCACGAATACTATCCAGCCGTTGAAACTTCAGGATATTACTCCTGCGGAACTGGAGCAGAACATCCTGTCTATCTATGCCAAACTTTATCATAAGTACGAGGCGGACAAGGCAAGCATTCCGGCGGGTAATCTGATTGAAGTGAAGTTCGAGGACTTCGAAGCCGATGCCATGGGAATGACGGAGCACATCTACGATGCGCTGTCCATACCCGGTTTTGCGGATGCCCGCACTGCCATCGAGCAGTATGTAGGCGGTAAGAAAGGTTATAAGAAGAATAAATATAAATATGACGACCGCACGGTGCAACTGGTTCAGGACAACTGGGGCTTTGCGCTGAAGCAGTGGAATTATGAACTTTAACTGATTGTAGGAGAATAGAGAAATGATTCGTAAAAGACTTCGAATGTTGAGTTTGCTGTCCGCAATGCTTTGCTGCGTAGCAGTATCGGCACAGCATAAGGTTGAGATGATTCCTTTCGGAAATATGGATCAATGGATTGACCGCCAGATTAAAGAATCGGGAATTATCGGCGGTGCTACCAAAAATGTGTATGCTATCGGTCCTACGGCAACTATCCGTGAAAACAAGCCGTATAAGAATATGGGCGGTTCCCCGTGGGCTACTTCCAACGTGATGGCGCGTGTGGCAGGCATCACCAAAACCAATACTTCGGTATTTCCGGAGAAGCGGGGCGACGGCTTCTGTGCCCGTATGGACACCCGTATGGAAAGCGTAAAGGTGTTCGGCATCGTGGACATTACGGTGCTGGCTGCCGGTTCCATATTTTTGGGCGATGTACACGAGCCCATCAAGGGGACGAAGAATCCGCAGAAGATACTGAATTCGGGCATCCCGTTCACCAAGAAACCTATTGCCATTCAGTTTGACTATAAGGTGAAGATGTCCGACCGTGAAAAACGTGTTCATGCCACCGGTTTCAGCAAGATAACCGATGTGGAAGGAAAGGATTTCCCCGAAATGAACCTCTTTTTGCAGAAACGCTGGGAAGACAAAGACGGAAATATCTATGCCAAACGCGTGGGTACGGTGGTGGTGCGTTATTACACTACAACGGATGACTGGCGCAACAATGCCACTTATTCCATTATGTACGGCGATATAACGGGCAACCCCGAATACAAGGCGCACATGATGCGCCTGCAAGTGCAGGAACGCTATGCGGTGAACAGTAAGGGCGAAAGCGTGCCTATCAAGGAAGTGGCATGGGGAACGGAAGATGATATCCCCACACATATCCAGTTGCAGTTTACGTCCAGCCACGGCGGGGCATATATCGGTTCTCCGGGCAATTCATTCTATGTAGATAATGTGAAGTTGGTATATTGATTTCGTTCCTATACCGGCATGTGTAATTTTGCCTATGGCGAAAAACCTGTTTGATGTATATCAGACGGGATTTTCACCATAGGCAAAATCTTTTTTGATACGTATGAAAAAGAGTTCAAATATAAATCGTAATTTTGTAGCCCATTATGAGTAGAATAATAGCTATTGATTACGGTAAAAAACGTACGGGCATAGCCGTCAGCGACACGTTGCAGATGATTGCCAACGGGCTTACTACTGTGCCTACCCACGAACTGCTCGCCTTTATCACGGACTACGTGGCGAAAGAACCGGTGGAGCGGATACTTGTCGGACTGCCGAAGCAGATGAATAACGAAGCTTCCGAGAACATGAAACGGATAGAGCCGTTTGTGCGTTCCTTGCAAAAGCGGTTGCCCGATATGCCGGTAGAGTATGTGGACGAGCGGTTTACTTCGGTCTTGGCGCACCGCACCATGCTGGAAGCCGGACTGAAAAAGAAAGACAGGCAGAACAAGGCGTTGGTGGACGAAATCAGCGCGACTATTATCCTGCAGACTTATCTGGAGAACAGGCGCTTCTCCTCTTTATAAATGTTTGGAAAATAATTCATAATTCATAAATTAAAGAAATGATTTTACCTGTTTATGTATACGGACAACCCGTATTGAGAAAAGTAGCGGAGGACATTACTCCCGATTATCCGAACCTGAAAGAACTGATTCAGAATATGTTCGAAACCATGGACCATGCCGATGGCGTGGGACTTGCAGCGCCGCAAATCGGTTTGCCTATCCGTGTGGTGGTTGTAGACCTGGATGTGTTGTCGGAAGATTATCCCGAATATAAAGGTTTCCGTAAGGCATATATCAATGCGCATATCCTTGAAGTATCGGGCGAAGAGGTATCTATGGAAGAAGGCTGCCTGAGCCTGCCGGGCATTCACGAATCTGTGAAAAGAGGCAATAAGATACGCGTGAAGTACCTGGACGAGGACCTGGTGGAGCATGACGAGATTGTAGAAGGCTATCTGGCCCGTGTGATGCAGCATGAGTTCGACCATTTGGACGGTAAGATGTTCATCGACCATCTGTCGCCCTTGCGCAGACAGATGATAAAGGGAAAACTGAATGCCATGCTGAAAGGTAAGGCACACTGTACCTATAAGGTGAAAACCGTAAAGTAAGCAAACCATATAATAAGGTATAAAAGGCTCAAAAAATATAAAAAGTCTTCGGTATATCCTGATATGTAAATGAATAAACGCTACTTTTGTTTTGTTTACAAGCATTTATAAGACAAGATGATAAAAAAGATATTGCTGGCAATTCTGTTATTGCCCACGTTGTTATATGCGCAAATCAATACGGAACGGGTGATGACCATTGCCCGCAACGCATTGTATTTCGAGGACTACGTGCTTTCTATCCAATATTTCAATCAGGTAATCAACGCGAAGCCTTATTTATACGAGCCTTATTTCTTCCGTGCGCTGGCAAAAATCAACCTGGACGATTTTCAGGGAGCGGAAGCGGATTGCGATCAGGCTATTCAGCGCAATCCTTTTGTTGTAGGCGCTTATCAGATAAGAGGTTTGGCACGTATCCGCCAGGATAAGTTCGACGGTGCGGTCGAGGACTACAAAACGGCTTTGAAGTACGACCCGGAGAATGTGGTACTTTGGCATAACCTCTCTCTTTGTCATATGCAGAAAGAGGATTTCAATGCTGCCAAAGAGGATTTGGGCAAGCTGCTTGCCATAGCTCCCCGCTATACGCGTGCGTACCTGATGCGCGGTGAGGTCAATCTCAAGCAGAACGATACGATACAGGCCTTGAAGGATTTTGATAAGGCCATTGATATGGACCGTTACGACCCGGACGGCTGGGCTGCCCGTGCCATTGTCCGTCTTCAGCAGTCCGACTACAAGGAAGCTGAAAAGGATTTGGACCAGGCGATACACCTGAGCGCACGTAATTCGGGCAACTACATAAACCGGGCTTTGGCGCGTTTCCATCAGAATAACCTGAGAGGTGCGATGAGCGACTATGACCTGGCGCTGGATATTGACCCCAATAACTTCCTCGGCCACTATAACCGGGGACTGCTGCGTGCACAGGTAGGTGACGATAACCGTGCGATAGAAGATTTTGACTTTGTGCTGAAGATGGAGCCGGACAATATGATGGCAACTTTCAACCGTGGTTTGCTGCGTGCACAAACGGGCGATTACCGCGGCGCTATCAGCGACTACTCCAAAGTGATAGAAGAGTATCCCAACTTCACGGCGGGTTACTACCATCGTGCCGAGGCCCGCAAGAAGATTGGCGACCGGAAGGGAGCCGAGCAGGATGAGTTCAAGCTTATGAAGATGCAGCTCGACAAGCGCAACGGCGTGACAACCGGCGGCAATGACAAGGATGTGGCGGATAATGCGGACGGCAACTCCGGAAAGGATAACGGCAAGACCCGTAAGAAGTCCGACAAGAATATGGATAACTATCGCAAGATTGTGATTGCGGATGATTCGGAAGTGGAACAGCGTTATAAGAGCGACTATCGCGGCCGTGTGCAAGACCGTAACGTGACTATCAAGCTCGAACCTATGTATGCGCTGACCTATTATGAGAAGCTGAGCGACGTAAAACGTACCGTGCATTATCACAAGTATATAGACGAGTTGAATCACTCCAAACTGTTCCCCAAACCGTTGCGCATCACCAATATGGAGTCGCCTCTGACAGAAGAGCAGGTACGTTTCCACTTCGCATTGATAGACGCCCATACATCGGATATTGTGGCAGACGAAAAAAATGCCGGAAAGCGGTTTATGCGCGGTTTGGATTTCTATCTGGTGCAGGACTTTGCAAGTTCCATAGACGATTTTACACAGAGTATCCTGCTGGATGATACTTTCTTCCCGGCATATTTCATGCGTGCTTTGGTGCGCTACAAGCAGTTGGAGTACAAGAAAGCGGAAGCCGGCATGAACGAGGGTGCCGTTTCCGGTGCGCAAGAAGTAAAGAAGGCGGAAGTAACGGCGATGGATTACGATATTGTGAAAAATGATTTGGATCATGTCATCCAATTGGCGCCCGATTTTGTTTACGGTTATTATAACCGCGGCAATGTATTGTCGCTACTGAAAGATTACCGTGCGGCATTGGCAGATTACGACAAGGCAATCGGACTGAATCCCGACTTTGCCGAAGCCTATTTCAACCGTGGCCTGACGCATATCTTCCTGGGCAATAACAGGCAGGGGATTTCTGATTTGAGCAAGGCAGGCGAATTGGGTATCGTTTCCGCTTACAATATTATCAAGCGTTTTACGAATACGCAACAGTAACATTTTTTTGCTAAAAAATAGAATATCAATAAAGAATTAGCTATTTTTGCGTTCTAAAATTTGAATTATACATAGCATTATGATAAAGATAACATTTCCAGACGGCTCCGTTCGCGAATACAACGAAGGAGTAACAGGACTGCAAATAGCAGAAAGCATTAGTTCACGTTTGGCACAGGATGTACTGGCTTGTGGCGTGAACGGAGAAGTTTATGATTTGGGGCGTCCCATCAGTGAAGACGCTGAAGTGGTTCTCTATAAATGGGAAGACGAACAAGGCAAGCATGCCTTCTGGCACACCAGCGCCCATTTGCTGGCGGAAGCTTTGCAGGAGTTATATCCGGGCATACAGTTCGGTATCGGTCCGGCCATCGAGAACGGTTTCTATTATGATGTGGATCCGGGAGAGACTGCTATCAAGGAAGCCGACCTGCCCGCTATCGAAAAGAAAATGGCGGAACTGGCAGCCAAGAAAGAAGCGGTTGTCAGAGAGAGCATTTCAAAGACGGATGCCTTGAAGATGTTCGGCGATCGCGGCGAAACTTATAAATGTGAGCTGATTTCCGAACTGGAAGACGGTCACATCACTACTTATACGCAGGGTGCGTTTACCGACTTGTGCCGTGGTCCTCACCTGATGACTACCGCGCCTATCAAGGCTATCAAGCTGACTTCCGTTGCCGGTGCTTACTGGCGGGGACAGGAAGACCGCAAGATGATGACACGTATCTACGGTATCACTTTCCCGAAGAAGAAAATGCTGGATGAGTATCTCGTATTGCTGGAAGAGGCCAAGAAGCGCGACCACCGTAAAATCGGCAAGGAGATGGACTTGTTCATGTTCTCCGATACGGTAGGCAAGGGACTTCCGATGTGGTTGCCGAAAGGTGCTGCATTGCGTATCCGCCTGCAGGAGTTCTTGCGCCGCATTCAGGCCCGTTACGACTATCAGGAAGTAATGTGTCCGCCTATCGGCAACAAGCTGCTGTACATCACTTCCGGACACTATGCCAAGTATGGTAAGGACTCGTTCCAGCCTATTCATACGCCGGAAGAAGGTGAAGAGTACTTCCTCAAACCGATGAACTGTCCTCATCACTGTATGATTTACAAGAACTCACCCCGTTCTTATAAAGACCTGCCTTTGCGTCTGGCGGAGTTCGGTACGGTTTGCCGTTACGAGCAGAGCGGTGAGCTTCACGGCTTGACCCGTGTACGCAGCTTTACGCAAGACGACGCGCACATCTTCTGCCGTCCCGATCAGGTGAAGGATGAGTTCCTGCGCGTAATGGACATTATCTCAATCGTATTCCAGTCTATGCACTTCGAGAACTTTGAAGCACAGATTTCTCTGCGCGACAAGGTGAACCGTGAGAAGTATATCGGTAGCGATGAAAACTGGGAGAAGGCAGAACAGGCTATTATCGAGGCTTGTGAAGAAAAGGGACTGAAAGCCAGAGTGGAATATGGTGAAGCTGCTTTCTACGGTCCTAAACTGGACTTTATGGTTAAGGATGCTATCGGCCGCCGTTGGCAGTTGGGTACCATTCAGGTAGACTACAACCTGCCCGAACGTTTCCAACTGGAATATACGGGAGCCGACAATCAAAAGCACCGTCCGGTAATGATTCACCGTGCTCCGTTCGGTTCTATGGAGCGTTTCGTAGCCGTGCTTATCGAGCATACCGCCGGCAAGTTCCCGTTGTGGCTGACTCCGGACCAGGTGGCTATCCTGCCTATCAGCGAGAAGTTCAATGATTATGCTCAGGAAGTGAAAGACTACCTGAAGAGATACGATGTCCGTGCCATTGTGGATGAGCGTAACGAAAAAATCGGACGTAAGATTCGTGACAACGAAATGAAGCGTATTCCGTACATGCTGATTGTCGGCGAGAAAGAGGCTGAAAACAGAGAAGTTTCCGTCCGCAAGCAAGGCGAAGGCGACCAGGGAACCATGAAATTTGAAGATTTTGCTAAAAAAGTGAACGAAGAAGTTCAAAATATGATAAATAAATGGTAACTTTGCGCCCAATTGTAAAAGCATAGCATACATACGATGTTCTAAAGACCGCTTTTACTTAACAAAAAAATAATTTGGTAGTAATAAACAAGAAACAAACTGGAAGTAAACGTTATTTAATGAAGAATGACAGCTTAAAAGGGCAACATCGGATTAATGAGCAAATCCGTGCCAAAGAAGTCCGCATTGTGGGCGATGAGGTGGAACCTAAAGTATATCCGATAGCTCAGGCCTTGAAAATGGCCGAGGAAATGGAAGCAGATCTCGTGGAGATTTCTCCGAATGCACAACCCCCTGTTTGTCGTATTATTGATTACTCTAAATTTCTTTATCAGTTAAAGAAGCGTCAGAAAGAGCAGAAGGCGAAGCAGGTTAAGGTAAATGTGAAGGAAATACGTTTCGGTCCTCAGACAGACGACCACGACTATAACTTCAAACTGAAACACGCCAAAGGCTTTTTGGAAGATGGCGACAAGGTGAAGGCATACGTGTTCTTCAAAGGTCGTTCAATTCTGTTCAAGGAGCAGGGCGAAGTACTGCTGCTGCGTTTTGCCAATGATTTGGAAGACTATGCGAAAGTAGACCAGATGCCGGTTCTGGAAGGAAAGAGAATGACCATTCAGCTTTCTCCGAAGAAAGGTGCAGCTCCGAAAAAACCTGCCGCACCGAAGCCGGCAGAAGCTCCGAAAGCAGCTCCGGCCGAAGACAAAAGCGAAGACTAAAGAAATGAGTAACGCCGCAGGTATAGTGCGTTGCCATATAATTAAATAATTTAAAAATAAGTAAGATGCCAAAGATGAAGACTAACTCCGGTTCTAAAAAGAGATTTACTCTTACCGGAACAGGTAAAATCAAAAGAAAGCACGCTTTTCACAGTCACATTCTGACTAAGAAAACCAAAAAGCAAAAGAGAAATCTGTGTTACTCTACAACCGTTGATATAACGAATATGAGCCAGGTTAAGGAACTCTTAGCTATGAAGTAATCAAAAGCGTACGAAGTATTATTAAAGTTATTAACCGAATGCATTAGCTTTAAGTCCGTTGCGTGAAGTACCGGCGCTAACATTCAAAAACAAGTAAAACTATGCCAAGATCAGTAAATCATGTTGCTTCTAAAGCAAGAAGAAAGAAAATTTTGAAATTGACCAGAGGTTACTTTGGTGCAAGAAAGAACGTTTGGACCGTTGCCAAGAATACTTGGGAAAAAGGTTTGACTTATGCGTTCCGTGACCGTAAGAATAAGAAAAGAAACTTCCGCGCTTTGTGGATTCAACGTATCAACGCTGCTGCACGTCTGGAAGGTATGTCTTATTCCAAACTGATGGGTGCTCTGCACAAAGCTGGTATCGAAATCAACCGTAAGGTTTTGGCTGATTTAGCAATGAATCATCCGGAAGCTTTCAAGGCCATTGTAGCTAAAGCAAAAGCTGCATAAGCCGGGGTAAAAGAATAAACCTGCAAGGCGCTGATTACGAATACGTAATCGGCGCTTTTTGTTTTGGGCAGTATTGTGGAAATGTGAAAACATCAGATGCAGGCAAACAATTTTCTTGTTTTTCTTGTTTCTTTCGTAGAAACTCACTACCTTTGAAGTAGAAAAAATAGCCGCATTGATTGGATCGGGAAACTCATCAATTCTAATGAAATACCGAGACAAGCTTCAGTTCTCAATGGCGGGCCACGCCCTTCGGGGTAACTCTTGAGTCGGTGGATTACAAAGAGGAGGAGCACTCAAATCATGTCATACGGAGTTTCATCACATCATCGGTGCGGCTTTCTATAAAAGAGGAACGGTAATCTTGGTTGACTACCGTTCCTTTTTCTTTTGCCGTTATTTTATGGTTTTGCTTCTTGAAGATCAGAGAGTTCAGTAAAAATCGGATTGGTTGCAGTGAGGGGAAAAAGTCCAGGCTTTTGCTCGTTTAACTCCAGGTGTTTACTCCCGAAATGCCTGAAGTTTTAGGTTGGAATGCCCGGTGTTTGGGAAGTAAATTCCGGGAGTTTCGGGAGTATAATGCAGGGATATTTACCGGTATGGCACGGCTTCATTAACGGTTGGAACTGGACATACCGGTAGAATATTATTTGTTATCCCGCAAGTCTTTTACCCTGACGGCTTTGCCTTCGCTTTGAGGCAGGGAGCCTTTCTTGACCAGCTTCACTTTAGGAGTGACAAGGATTTCATCTTTCAGTCGGCGGGAAATAGCTTTGCGTACTTTCTCCAGTTCTATATAGTTGTCGGTGGATAAGTCGCTGAGCTCTACTTCCACAATCATTTCATCTTGATTGCTGATGGTTTCCAGAGTAATGAGGTAGTTGCTGCCCAATTCGGGGAATTGCACCAATACCTTTTCCACCTGCATGGGGAAGATGTTGACACCCTTGATTATAAACATATCGTCGCTGCGGCCCTTGATGCGGTCGATGCGCAGATGTGTACGTCCGCAGGGGCATGTATCCGGAAGTATGCGGGTAAGGTCGCGTGTGCGGTAGCGTATCAATGGCATCATTTCACGGTCGAGGGTAGTCAGTACCAGCTCTCCAATCTCACCGTCGGGAACCGGTTCGCCGGTTTCCGGATTGATGATTTCAACCAGATAGCAATCTTCCCAAAGGTGCATGCCGTTTTGCTCGGTACACTCAAAGGCAACGCCGGGACCGTTCATTTCGGTCATGCCGAAACTGTTGTAGGCTTTGACACCCAGTATCCGCTCAATCTTCCTGCGCTGTTCGTCCGTATGAGGTTCGGCTCCGATGACGAGGGTTTTCAGAGTAGTCGATGCCGGGTCGATACCTTCTTCCTGAAATACTTCCGCCAGGCGTATGGCATAACTGGGAATGGCATGCAAGGCGGTGGTTCTGAAGTCCGTGATGAACTTGATTTGCCGTTTGCTGTTACCGGCAGCGGCGGGTACGGTCAGTGCGCCCAGGCGCTCGGCTCCGTATTGGAAACCTAATCCTCCGGTGAACATACCATAGCCGGAACTGTTTTGAAAAACATCGGTCTTTCGTATGCCTACTGCGTATAGGCAACGTGCTACAAGATTGGCCCAGGACTCCAGATCGTGCCGGGAGTGGACGATGACGGTGGGCGTTCCCGTGGTTCCGCTGGAAGAGTGGATGCGTACACCGTCTTCGTGCATATTGCCGGCCACAAGTCCGAAAGGGTAGTTGGTGCGCATGTCCGCTTTGGTGGTAAACGGGATTTTCCGGATGTCTTCTATCGACCGGATGCTGTCTGCCGTAATGCCGTGCTTTTGAAAAACTTGTTTGTAATAGGGGGAATTTGCTGCAATGCCGATTGTCTTCCTAAGCCGCCGGAGTTGCAGTTTGTGCAACTCCTCACGCGGCATGGTTTCTATCTCTTCTTCCCAGTATTTGTCATTCATGGTTATTGGTATTTTGATTTACATCAGGTTTTCTGCAATTTCCTTACCGGCAACCAAGGCCTTGAGGTTCAACTCTACAATGGCTTCGCCTTTACGCAGGAAAATGTCGCGGATGCTGTCTTGTACCTTCTGATAATCAATGCCGAGGAACGGAATGGTAGCTCCCAGCAACACGATGTTGGCAACGCGTGGAGAGCCCACTTCTTTGGCTACTTCGTTTACGTTCAGTACAATCTTGTGAGGAAGCTTGTCAAGTTCGGCTTTGAGAGCTTCTTCGGCAGGATAGTGGGGGATATTGATGAAAGGGGCTTCGTTCGTTACCAGCCAGCCTTCGGGACTGAGGTAGGGAAGATAGCGCAGCGCTTCCATGGGCTCCAGCGATATGATAAGGTCGCATTTGCCTGTAGGGATGAGGTCGGAAGCGATAGGCCGGTCGCTGATGCGGAGGTTGGACTGTACGTCTCCGCCTCGCTGGCTCATTCCGTGTACTTCGGCCTGTTTCATGTATAATCCGTCTTTAAGGGCTGCCTGCCCGATTACGGTAGCGATAGAGAGGATGCCTTGTCCGCCTACGCCGGAAAGTATAATGTCTTTTTTCATGGCTTTACTTGTTTCGTTTCTTACGTGCTAAAGTTTGAATACATTCTCTGCGGGGAATAATGACGGATACTCCGCGGTATTCGATTTCTTCGCGGATTATCTGCCTCATTTCCTCGTAGTTCTTCTTCAATGGAACTACTACGCGGATATGTTCGGGCGCTACGCCGATACCTGCACAGATAGCTTCGAGACGGCCGGTTCCGGCTGAATCCTGTCCGCCGGTCATGGCTGTGGTTTCGTTGTCGGAGATGACGATGGTGACGTTGGCGTTTTCGTTTACGCAGTCCAACAGGCCTGTCATGCCGGAGTGGATGAAGGTGGAGTCGCCGATAACGGCAACCGCAGGATGGACTCCGGCATCCGAGGCGCCTTTTGCCATTGTAATGGAAGCTCCCATGTCTACGCAGGAGTCAATGGCATTGAAAGGAGCGTTGGCTCCTAAGGTGTAGCAGCCGATGTCGCTGAATACCTTGTGGCTGGGGTATTCTGCCCGGAGCACTTCGGTCAGCACGGTGTACATATCGCGGTGTCCGCAACCTTCGCACAAGGCTGGCGGGCGCATTTCGACGAGTGAGGGAACAGCGAATTCCGCTTTGTTCTCTTTGCCTACGGCGCGTGCTACGCTGTCCGGATTCAATTCTCCGTCCTGCGACAGTGTGCCGTCCAGACGTCCTTTGACTTTTACGCCGATGCCGAGGCAACCTTTCAGTTGTTTTTCTACAAACGGTTGTCCGTCTTCCAGTACGAGTATTTCGTCGCAGGCTTCTACAAGCTGCATCAGTTGTTTCTTGGGAAGCGGGTACTGGCCGATTTTCAATACCGGAAATTCGCAGCCTTCGGGATAGTTCTCCATAAGGTAGTTATAACCGATGCCGCAGGCGATGATGCCCAGTTTTTTGTTGGGACCGTCTATGTACTTGTTATAAGGTGAGTTTTCCGAGGCTTTGACAAAATCGTCCTGATGCTGCAACAGAAGTTTGTAGCGTTTGCGGGCGTTGCCGGGGAGCAGGATGAACTGGCGCGGGTCGTCACTGAAAGAAACCCTGTTCTGGGGCTGTTGCGCCTTGCGTTCTACACCGGAACGGGAATGCGCCAGCCGGGTAACCATACGCATCAGCAGCGGTTCGCCGGTTTGTTCGGAAAAGGCAAATCCGTTGTAAACCATGTCGTAGGCTTCTTGCTGGTTGCTCGGTTCGTACATCGGAATCAATGCAAAGTCGCCGTAGAAGCGGCTGTCTTGTTCGTTTTGTGACGAATGCATGCTGGGGTCGTCGGCTGCAACGACAATGATGCCGCCTTTAACGCCGGTCACGGCGGAGTTGATAAAGCAGTCGGCAGCCACATTCATGCCTACATGTTTCATGCAGACCAGTGAACGTTTTCCTGCGAACGACATTCCCAAAGCTGCTTCCATGGCAGTTTTCTCGTTGGAACACCAGCGGTTGTGGATACCTTTTTCGGCAGTAATCGCTGCTGTCTGGATATATTCGGTAATCTCCGTCGAAGGAGTACCCGGGTAGGCGTACACACCGGATAGGCCGGCGTCTAATGCAGCCTGTGCAATGGCTTCATCGCCAAGTAAGAGTTGTTTGCTCATTTTTTAGTGTTTAAGTGTTAATCATGGTTTTAGTAACAATCGCAAATATAGCTTTTTGCTTTTGTTTTATTATGATATTAGTTGAAAATCTTTCTTTCGTTTAACGCCTTCCAATACTTTCTGGCATTTTTCATGTGTTCGGCGTAGTTGGCTGCAAAATTATGGGTTCCTGAAAAATCTTCTTTGGCACACATATAAATGTAATTGTGCCTGGTGTAATTCAGGACTGCGTCTATACCTATGGGGGTGGGAATGCGGATAGGACCGGGGGGCAGGCCGAGGTTGCGGTAGGTGTTGTAGGGCGAATCGATGGTGAGGTGTGCATTGGCAATACGGCGCAGGCTGAAGTCTTGCAGGGCAAACTTGATGGTAGGGTCGGCTTGCAGTGGCATGCCGGCGTGGATACGGTTGATGTACAGACCGGCAATCATGGGTTTTTCCTGGTTGTTGTTTGTTTCCTCTTCAACGATGGAAGCGAGGGTGCATACCTCCTCCTGTGTCATGCCGATGGCTTTCGCTTTATTGAGCCGTTCCCGATTCCAGAACTTCTGATGTTCTTTCTGCATCCGTTCGAGGAAATCCTCTACGCTCATGTTCCAATATACCTGGTAGGTTTCGGGTATGAAAAGGCAGGCTATTGTCGCTTTGCTGTATCCCAGCCGTTGCTGGAGCAGAGAGTCATTTATCACTCCGGCTATTTCGGCGGAATCAATCATCAGTTGTTTCCCTACGTTACGCGCCAGCCTGTCCAAAGTGCGTACGCTTCCGATGGTCAGGTTCATGGGGGCTTGGTATCCTCTGTAGAAACGGTTGAATACATGGTAAACGTTCTCGCCGGGACGTATCGCATAGCGTCCGGTGTGGATGTTACCGGAGTAATCGCGCCATTGGGACATCCATTTGAAACCGTTGAAACTATTGGGCTTTCCTTGTGCTTTTATCTTATTGTATATGGAGTCTGTCGTATCGTCGCGGTCGATGTAGATATAAACTGTCTTTTGCGGATGAAATTGCGGAGTGAACAAGTAGTAATACATTGTACTCGCACTTGCAATGCCTATGAAAAGAATAACCGCCAGTGCTCCGAAAAGGATTCTTTTTTTCTTTTTTTCCATCATAATCTTGATTGTTTTTGAGTCGGGCAAAGTTAGCAAGATTTAGGAATAAAGAGAATGCTTCCCTTGTTTTATTCATGACAGGAAGAGGGGGGGTGTCAATATATACTTGACGATTTCTTTTAGATACGGAAAACACGGATTTCACAGATTTTCTTTATTCTTTTTCTGTGAAATCCGTGTTTTCCGTGTAATCCGTGCCTAAAAGAAACCAATAGTAAGCGGACTTTAGTTTTGACACACATTCTCTTTTTTTAAGGATGCCGTCCGTGCGGCAAAAAACATTCGGCCGGTTTTTCTTTTCCTTGGTTTATTTGTACTACCTTTACCGTTCTAAAATAAACCGAAAGAACAATGGAGCAGAACCCCGAATCAGCGCTTGCGTGGCAATTCATCGAAAGCACAGGCACTCATCTTTTTCTGACAGGCAAAGCCGGAACCGGTAAAACTACTTTTTTGCGTAAGCTTAAGCAGGAAAGTCCCAAACGTATGGTAGTCGTTGCGCCCACCGGCATAGCGGCCATCAATGCCGGTGGTGTTACCATCCATTCGTTCTTTCAGATTCCGTTTGCACCTTATGTGCCCGAAAGTTCGTTCAGCACGAATGGAAAGGCAAGCTACCGCTTCCGTTTCGGTAAGGAGAAAATCAATATCATACGCAGCATGGATCTGCTGGTGATTGATGAAATCAGTATGGTACGCGCCGACCTGCTGGATGCGGTAGATGAAATGCTCCGCCGCTACCGCGACCCCTACAAACCGTTTGGCGGTGTGCAGTTGCTGATGATTGGCGACCTGCAGCAGTTGGCTCCCGTGGTGAAAGACGAGGAATGGCAGATGCTCAGCAAGTACTACGACACTCCCTATTTCTTCTCCAGCCGCGCGCTGAAGCAGACGGAATATTGCACCATCGAGCTTAAAACCGTATACCGGCAGAATGACGGAGACTTCCTGGAACTGCTGAACCGCATCCGTGAGAACCATTGCGACCCGCAGGTGCTGGAAACGCTGAACCGCCGCTATCTCCCCGGCTTCCAGCCTCGGAAAGAGGAAGGATATATCCGTCTGGTCACCCATAACTATCAGGCGCAACGCATCAACAGCTACGAACTGGAACAGCTTCCGGGACGTACCTATGCGTTTCGTGCTACTGTCGAGGGGAAGTTTCCCGAATATTCATACCCCACGGACGAAGTTCTCGAACTGAAAGAAGGCGCTCAGGTGATGTTCGTGAAGAACGACTCCTCCGGCGAGCACCGCTACTACAACGGTATGATTGGTGAGGTAACCTCCGTTTCTGCCGGCAGTATCGAGGTACGTGCCAAAGACAGCGGGGATACTTTTCTGTTGCAGGAAGAGGAGTGGACGAATGCAAAATACGTCTTGGACGAAGACAGCAGGGAGATTGTAGAAGATATTGAAGGCACTTTCCGGCAGTTTCCCCTGAAACTGGCGTGGGCCATTACAATCCACAAGAGTCAGGGGCTTACGTTTGAGCGCGCCATTATCGACGCCAGCGCATCCTTTGCACATGGGCAGACCTATGTGGCACTGAGCCGTTGCAAGACGCTGGAAGGCCTGGTGCTCAGCGCACCGCTTTCGGCAAAGGCTGTTATCAGCGACCGTGCCGTAGACCGGTTTACGGAAGAAGCCCGCCGGAACGAGCCGGACGAAAACCGCTTCCATTCACTGCAACGTGCCTATTTTCACGGACTGCTGTCGGAACTGTTTGATTTCCTGCCGCTGGCACAAGCGTTGCAGCGCTATGTACGGCTGGTCGATGAACATCTTTATAAACTCTATCCCAAGCAGCTTGCCGCCTACAAAGAGGCGGTGGAGCGTTTCCGCGAAAAGGTGGTAAAAGTGGCGCAGAGGTTCGGCATACAGTACAACCGCCTGATTGACGCCGCACAGGATTATGCTGCGGACGAAACCCTGCAGAAGCGGATTGTTGCGGGAGCCGGTTACTTTAAAGATGAAATGGCACTTTTGTATCCCGTATTGATAGGGCCGCGCGCTCTTGCCACGGATAATAAGGTGCTGAAGAAGCAACTGAATGCAGCCAAAGAGGAACTGAATACTCTTTTCCTGTTGAAAGACGGACTGCTGGCATACATAGCGGAATACGGATTCCGCACAGCCGGGTATTTGAAGCGGAAAGCCATACTGTCTATCGGCGAGCATGCTGTCTCCGGCAAAGAGGACCTGAAGCGGAGAGGCATGCCGGATACGGTGGAGAAGAACATGCAGGACCGCAAGAGGAAAGAAACGGCGGCATCTTCCGTTCAAGTGCCTTCGGACGTACTGCATCCCGAACTATACGACCGCCTGGTGGCATGGAGAAATACGGAAGCAGCCCGTTTGGGGCTGCCGGTCTACACGGTCATCCAGCAAAAGGCCATCTTGGGCATCAGCAACCTGTTGCCTGCCGATAAGGACATGCTTGTCCGCATCCCTTATTTCGGGAAGAAAGGGGTAGAGAAGTACGGAGACACCATTCTGGAAATAGTATATGCGTACTGCAAGGAGAAAGGATTGGCAGAGCCGGAGCTTATGCTTTAGTATGGTCGAACCGCTGTATCTTTATAAGTGTAATCAATATCCCGACAATGGGGATAACCGTGCCGGTGAGAATGTCGGTTGTCTTTTCGCCGACTCCGGCAAACGTCAGGCCGTAGAATAGAACGATGCCTGTCAATGCGATAATGCACAAAGCCTTGCATAGGAAGTTTGCCGCTCCTTTGCTATCTGTTTTCTTCTTTTGTTCGGCTGTCATGGTGTTGTATCCTGCCATGAGGATGGGAAATCTCCTGATGAGAAGTCCTATTACTACCATAGTTATAGTCTGATACCATATCGTACTCATATTCTTTGCTTTTGATTATATCAGTCTGTGATGTTTACGGTTAGAACGGCGTCCGGTTGCCCTGCTGTACTTCGATGCGTATGCCGAATGCACCGTTGGCGGATTTCATTTCAAATGCTCCCTTGAAGTTGTTCTTCTCCCACGGCAATGCCGAACGGTTGGGAACTTTCCAGCCGTCCTTGTCGTACTCGCCGTATGTATTGATACGCATTCCGTTCTTCAGTTTGAAGCTGCCCATTTGCAGGTTCTCCGGCGATGACCAGAAGCCCGTCAGCCCAAACGGATTCATGCTGTAAACGGTGGCGTTGGTGAGCGAGAACACATTTGAAAGCCCCTGCGAGTAGGTCGCGTCCGGGTTGAGACGGAATATCCGGCTGTAGTCTTTGCTTGCATCCGGTATTTCCAATGTAAACCGGGGCAGGCGGGGAGCTTCCATTCTCATGAGGCTCATGTCCAGGAGAAAGCCGTCATAATTCTTCGTTTCAGGCAGGAATGTCCCTTCGGGCGGCGTACCGTCGGGCAGGCTATGGGAGCGTATGCTGTCGCCCTTCGCTTCGGTTTGGGCGTGCAGTGAAACGACGCTTGCCAGTAGGGCGATGATAAAAAAACAAACTTGTTTCATGATTGGGCACGGTTATTGTTTTCTTCTCAGACAAAGATAATCCTTTCCGTCAATTTTCTGAAACTTCTTTATATTATTTCTCATTCTTTATACTATCAGTTTATAGCCTATCCCCCGCACGTTTACGATGCGGATGCGGTCGTCTTGCGCCAGCTTGTGGCGCAGCTTCGTTATGAATACGTGCAGGCTTCGGGAGTTGAAGAAGCTGTCGTCTCCCCAAAGGTCGAGCAGTACATTCTGGGTATTGACCACCTGATTGCGGTTCTCGCAGAGGCGCTTCAGTATTTCCGATTCGCGGTGTGAGAGTTCCATTTCCGTATCGGCGTGCGGAGCAGCACCGGTTCCTGTATACGACAGCCGTTGCGTGACGGGGTTGAACCGGTAATTGCCTATTTCAAAGTCGGTGACTTCTTTGGGAGCAGGTTCCGTAAAGTTGAAAGCCTTGCCCGCCAGCGCCTTGATACGGATAATCAGTTCCTGCATGCCGAAAGGCTTTTTCAGATAATCGTTGGCGCCGAGTTCAAAGCCCTCTACAACGTCATTGATGGCAGAGCGTGCAGTGAGGAAAAGCACCGGCGTGTGCTTGTCGGTCTGGCGGATGCGGCGTACCATTTCGAAGCCGTCCATACGGGGCATCATGACGTCTGCCACCAGCACATCGGGGCGCAGGTCGAAGAACAGGCGCAACCCCTCTTCGCCGTCGGCAGCGGTGTGGATAATGAAACTTTGCCCTTCCAGCGTGTCCTTTATAATCATGGCGAGGGTCTCTTCATCCTCAACCAGCAATACTTTTATTTTATCCATGACATCCTTGTCTTTCTTGTTATTCTTGTTTATTATGTAATATCTGTATTTACCCGGGGATATATTCCTGTTTCTCCTAAGTAAACTTCCGTTTCCGCCGGGAGAAACTTCCGTTCCCATTAGGGGAAACGACAGTTCCCTTTAAAGGAAACGCGCGTTCCCCTTAAGGGAAACCGGAGTTTCTTGCGGGGGAAACGGACGGGTACTCCTTTTATCCGTTCGGAAACCTCAGAGTGAACGTGCTTCCTTTGCCCGGTTCGCTCTTTACCGTTACGTTTCCGCCGTGCTTTTCGGTCATGGTCTTGACATAGAACAGACCGAGACCGTAGCCCTTCACGTTGTGCAGATTGCCGGTGGGAACGCGGTAGAACTTATCGAATATGTGGCTCTGCTTTTCGGGAGCGATACCTGTTCCACGGTCACTGATGGCGATTTCAACAAACTCTCCTTGTCCGGCAGAGGCGGTTTGCCGGCAACGGATGTTTACTTCCGCTGCTTCGGGCGAGTATTTTATGGCATTGTCAATCAGGTTGCTGATGATGTTGCTGAAGTGCGTACGGTCTGCCGTGAGGGTAAGTCCGGCAGGCTCGATGTCCGTAGAGATATGCACGGGCTTCTCCGCCTTCAGTTTATGCTGCTCGATAAGCGGTTCGAGAATGCTTTCCATGGACAGCGGTTCCGGATGCAGGCGGAAGGTCTTGCGGCGTTCCATGCTCATGGAGAGTATCTGCTCGACAAGTCCGCTGAGCCGTTGCAACTGCTCCTGGCAGATGCGCAGATACTTGTCGCGCTTGGCCTTTTCGTCCGCCTGGTTAAAGTTCAGCAGGGCATCGTTGGCGGCATAGGCCACGGCGATAGGGGTTTTCAGTTCGTGGGTGATGTTGTTGGTAAAGTCGCTTTTCATCTCCTCCAGCGTCTTTTGCTGCAAGATGGTGCGGATAAGTATCCAGAATGCGAAGCCGAGGATAATGAGGATAACGAACGAGGTAGCCAGAATGCCCGACATCTGTTTCAGCACCAACGGGGTAACGGGTTCCATCCAAAGGCGGTAGCTCTGGTGGGTACTGATGTCGAAAGCGTACTCGTATAGCTTGGCTTCGGGGCTTGGAACGTATCCGGGCGTACCCGCCACGGCAAGCGTGTCTGTAAACGTATGGGGAGAGGCCTTGTCGTTCGTATAGATATGCTCCAGGCGGTGGGGCAGCGTGATGCCCCGGTCTTTGAGCTGAAAGGTGAGCAGACTGTCGTATACAAGGGCATCGGGGTCGGAGATGACATCCAGGCCGGAGTGCAGGCCGCGCTGGAGATATGTGGCGAGTTCCAGCATGCTGTTCTGGTCGCGCAGAATCACATCCAGCCCGCTGTTTGCCCTCAGTGCGGCCTGGGGCGGATTACCGGTGTCTTTTACGGCGGCTTCCAGCTTCTTTTGGGCTGAATCGGCATTCAGCCATTGAGCCTTGTTCCGGTCTTTGTTCCGTTCTATGAAAAGTACGTCGTCGGAGTCCGGGGCGGCAATGTCATCACGGGTGACAATAGCCTGTACGGAGGAATTGTCCGAGATACCCATCGAAAGGGTGTCGCTCTTCTGATGAATGACCTGCTGGGCGGAGGTCTCTTCTTTCTGGCCGTTGCGGTCTACGGTAGTGGTGCTGCGCACATAGGTGTGGCTTGCCTTGTCGTCCTTCTCGAAGCCGGCGGATACGCTGACTTCCCCGTGGTCGATACTGTCCGTACGCAGATTGTCTACACGGATCATCATTTCGTTATAGTCGCTCATGCGCATGGCTTCTATGATGTTGCGTTCCAGTTCGTTGCGCATGGTGCGGTACAGCCCGCCGAGCCAGTAGGCCTGGTAGGAGAAGATACCCGCCAAAGACAGGATAACGAGTATGGCAATGTATTTCAAAGGCAGTTTCATGGTGGTTCCTTGATATTTGTGCAGGCAAAGATAAGGAGTTATGGTGTGCGGTGTATCGTGCGATAAGACTAAATAACACTTCCGGTAACAGTAGATAACACTTGGTAAGCAGGCGATAACACAAAGTCGGGCGGGTAATGCCGTACTTTGCGGTGTGAAAACGAATTAAAACATCAAATACAATAAATTAAAGCATCGAATACGTATGAAACGATTTTATCTGTTATCAGTAATCAGCCTTTTTAGTGCCGGCATCTCCGCTCAGGAAATCACCGGCGGAGAACGTACCTTCAGCGCCGACAGCATCATTACCTCGGATGCCCGCCTGGACAGTATCTACCAAAGCCTGCCCGAAGTGATGATTACCGGCGAACGCCCCGTAGTCAAAGCCTCGCAAGGCAAACTGGTGTATGACTTGCCGCGGCTTATCCGCGACCTGCCCGTGGACAATGCCTACGATGCCGTAAAGGAACTTCCCGGCGTAACCGAGATGAACGGCGGCTTGCAACTGGCAGGGCAGGGTGTCACCGTCATTCTGAACGGAAAAGTGACCACCCTCAGCGTCGAACAGCTTTACACACTGTTGCGGAGTATCCCCGCAAGCCGGATAGAAAAAGCCGAAGTGATGTACAACGCACCCGCCCGCTACCAGGTGCGCGGCGCACTTATCAACGTGCAACTGAAGCAAACCGCGGACGGTCCCTCTTCCTGGCAGGGCGAACTCTACGGCAAATACAATCAGAAGCATTACGAAGGTTTTGAGGAGCGCGCCAGCCTTTTATATAACGGAAATAAATTCTCAACGGATTTTCTTTACTCGCACAAACACGGCCGTACTTACACTACGACGGACAAAGATGCTATGCACGCTTTGGCGGATGGCTCGGTGTACCCGATGGCAACCGATGAGGTACGCCGCGGCCGTTCGCATACGCATAGTTTCCGGGTGGGAGCCGATTATACTATCGCTAAAGACCATCAGTTGAGCTTTGTCTACAACGGTAACTATACAACGTCTCACAACCGGATGAATATCAACGGTTCGCAGCAGTCCGCCACGTTGAGCAACAGTACCGACTGGCTTCACAACGGCCGGCTGGACTATTCCACGCCTTTCGGCATGAAAGCCGGTGTGGAGTTCACTTACTACCGTTCTCCGTCCGACCAGTTGCTGAACAGCCGCCTGCTGGAAAACGACGAGCTTGACTTCTTTACACAGGACTGCCAGCGCATTAACCGCTGGAAAATGTTTCTGGCGCAGGAACACAGCCTGGGCAAGGGTTGGGGACTGAATTACGGTATTGTCTATACCACCGGCATCGACAACAGTTACCAATATTACTACGACCCGGAGACCGGCGAACAGTTGGGAGATGAAAATGCAACTTCGTTGGCAGCCGGTGATAATTCCGCCGGTAACTTCACTAATATGAAATCCCGCAAACGGGAAGAAACGCTGAACATCTATGCAGGTTTCAGCAAGAGTTTTGGCGATAAACTCTCGCTGGATGCCTCGCTGGCAGTGGAGCGTTATAAAACGCCCGTTTGGAACCAGTGGGATTGGTATCCCACCGTCAACCTGAACTATATGCCTGCCCCCGGACATATCCTGCAACTTGCGCTGAGCAGCGATAAGCACTATCCCGACTATTGGGCCGTGCAGGATGCCGTTTCTTATATCGGCGGCGGATATTCCGAGATTCACGGCAACCCTCTGCTGAAACCTGCGCAAAGCTATGAGTTTCAAATGAACTATATCTTAAAGGGCAAGTACATCTTCAGCACCTGGTTCAGCCACACCAAGGACTACTCGGTACAGACGCTTTACCAGTCCTCGCAACGGCTGGTTGAAATCTATAAATACCTGAACTTTGACTACCGTCAACAGTTTGGCATACAGGCATCGGTACCCTTTAAGGTAAAGAACTGGTTGAATTCCCGCCTGACCTTTATCGGTATATGGCATCGCGAGAAAGACAGTGACTTTTGGGATATCCCCTTCGACCGCAAACAGTGTTACGGCATCGCCCAAATGAACAATACCTTCACCCTTTCCACCAAGCCCGACCTGAAGCTGACCGTCACCGGGTTTGTGCACAGCAAAGCGATTCAGGGAATTTACGACCTGCCTGTTTCCGGCAATGTAAATGCCGCCTTGCGCTATGGCTTTGCCAAGGGAAAGGCCGTCCTGAATCTGTATTGCAACGATATATTCGAGACCGGGCAAATCTCTCCGCGCATCCGCTTCCAGACGCAGAATGTAACTAACCATTACTCTTGTTTCCGCGAGTTGGGCGTATCGTTCACATACAAGTTCGGCGGTTATAAGGAAAAGAAGAGGGAAGGAGTGGATACGTCGCGGTTCAAGTAAAAATAAAGGAAAATCTTTGAGTCTGAGAGGATTAATATGCCATGGCTTTTTGCAATTACCGTTTTTTATTACTACTTTTATCGCGATATACATTTATAATTTACCATAATAGTTGTTTTAATGCATAAACAAGGTAAAAAAGGTACATTCCGTACCCGTGCGATAGAACTGTTTTGCTGTTTTTTCTTTTTTCTCTTTTTTACAAATCAAGCTATGGCACAGAAGAGCCTCTCAGACTCTTACAGTAATATACTGATTATTAACTCGTATACGGAAGCAGCTCCCTGGAGTTCCAGGATAATATCCGCAGTTACGGGTTATGTACAGGACATTCCCTATATGACTCTCTATACCGAGCATATGGACATGTTGCTGGTGGACAACGACTCTATCCTGGAGCAGTTCCGGAAGATGCTTTCCGGTAAGTACGAAAAGAATCCGCCGAGCGTGCTGTTGCTGTTGGGAAGTCCCGCTATGGTATTGCGTGATGATTTTAAAAGGATGTGGGGCGACGTTCCGATTGTATTGTGTGCCGAAGCCGATTACATAGGGCCTACCGAAGCGTATGTCAGGAAGTATCCTATTGACGTGGCCGAAAGGATTCCCCTTGCCGATTTGGCCAAGCCCTATAATCTGACCTTTTTGTATTCCGACTTTTATATTAAGGAAAATATAAATCTGGTTTGCCGGATGACTCCGAAGATTAAAAACTTCATCTTTATTGGAGACGGACGGCAAAGCAATCAAACCAACGATTGGCTTATCCGCCAGGAATTGAAGAAGAATTATCCGGAAGTAAACTACCGGTTCCTGTCTCCGCAGCAGCTTTCTGCCAATGAATTGTTGGATACGCTTTATACAATCGACCCTCAGACCACGGGGATTCTTTTCTCGTCCTGGATTTACAAACGCTCGTTTGCCGGCAACACCTCTTTGGTGACTAATTTTCACCAACTGATTGCAACGGCTCCCGTTCCTTTGTTCACAATAGGCATGGTTACGGTTAAGGATACCGCAGGGGGCATGCTGGGCGGTTATGTCTTCGATCAAGACCGGTACAACCGGAATGTTGTAAACTACCTGTCATTGGTACTGTCCGGCAGCAAGGCGTCCGACATCCCGTTCTATCTGCCTGCCGACGGGGCCCCTGTGCTGAATTACAGCGTTTTGCTCCGTAAAGGCCTTTCATTGGACTTATGTCCTGCCGGCACCGTGTTTTTTAACAAACCGCCTACATTCTGGGAGTTATATGGTTATTTCATTGTAGGAGCCATTGTATGTTTCATCTTGCTTGCCTTGTTTTTTCAATACCGTTTCAGTCACCTGGAGAAACTGAAGAAGTTGCAGCAGAACGAATTGGAGGTGATGATTTCTTATAAGAACCTGATAAACAATATGCCCGTACTCTATATGCAGGAAGAATTGATTCTCGATGAAAACGATATGCCTGTGGACTTGGTATATCGGAAAACCAATTCGCTCTTTGAAAAGATGTTCTCGCTGGAGGAAAGCGTAATCGGCAGGAAAGCAAGCGAGGTATTTCCCGAATCCACTCCGGAGTTTCTGCATTTTATCAAGATGTCATTGGACGAGAATAAGGCCATCACATTCCCGTATTACTTCAAGCGGATAGACACATTCTTCAATATAGTGCTGAAAGGCACTCACCAAAGCAATACGGTCGATATTTTCTGTCTGGACAGCACCGAACTGCACAAGGCGCAGCAGAAGCTGAGTGCCACCAACAAGAAGCTTGCCATGGCGTTGGATGTTGCCAATATTGTGCCCTGGAAATGGGATTTGCTGAACAGAACCATACTTTGCGACATAAACAGGCCCATAGAGCTGGGTGTGACGGGTAGGAAGGTGGACGAATCGCAATTGGCCGTACCCGACTCGGAGTATTTCTCAAAAATATTCAAGGAAGACCGTGAGCGTGTGAAACAAGCCTACCAGGACTTGCTGGAAGGGCGTACGGATAAGGTAAAGGAGGAATATCGCGTCATCAGCGTAGAGAATCATGTTCCCAGGATGGAGTGGGTGGAGGCGCAGGCTGCGATAGAGACCCGTGATGAAAACGGGAAACCGCTTACTCTGGTAGGTTCGTCGCTGGTTATTACCCAACGTAAGAAAATGGAAATGGAACTGACAACAGCCAGAGACCGGGCTGAAGAGTCCAACCGTCTGAAATCGGCTTTCCTTGCCAACATGAGCCATGAAATACGTACGCCTCTCAATGCCATTGTCGGTTTTTCCGGCATATTGGCATCTGCCGATGAAGAGCAGGACAGGCAGGAATACGTAAGCATTATTGAGAACAATAATGCTTTATTGCTGCAATTGATCAGTGATATTCTGGATTTGTCGAAGATTGAAGCCGGTACTTTGGAGTTTCACTATTCCAATATCGACCTGAACAGGACAATGAACGAACTTACCGATTCATTGTCGCCCCGAATTGATAAAAATAAGGTACAGTTCAGCTTCCATCCTGCGAAAGAGTCCTGCTTTATCTATACAGAAAAAAACAGGCTGTCGCAAATACTCATCAATTTGATAACGAATGCCATAAAGTTCACTTCCGAGGGAAGCATCCGTTTTGGCTACGAGTTGCGCGGGTGGGAAATCTATTTCTATGTAAGTGACACCGGTTGCGGGATTCCGGAAGATAAGCTGCAGGGAATTTTCGGACGCTTTGTCAAATTGAATAACTTCAAGCAGGGAACCGGGCTGGGACTTTCCATCTGCCAGACCCTGGTGGAGCATATGAAAGGTAATATCGGAGTGGTTTCGGAAGAAGGAAAAGGCTCTACATTCTGGTTTACCCTTCCTTATAAACCGGCAATGGCGGACGATGGAAGGGCAAAGGAGGCGGACATACAGCCGATAGCTGTAGAGAAAGACAAATTAACCATTCTCATAGCCGAGGATAATGACAGTAATTACAAACTGTTCGCATCCATCTTGAACGGGGAGTATCAGTTATTGCATGCTTGGGACGGTCAGGAGGCGGTGGATATGTTCCGGAAATACAATCCGCAGATTATACTGATGGATATTAATATGCCTGTGATGGACGGGTATGAAGCGACGAAAGAGATACGCAAGTATTCCACAAAAGTTCCTATTATCGCAATTACGGCTTTTGCTTACGCTTCGGACGAACAGAAGGTAATGGAAAGCGGCTTCGACGGCTATATGCCCAAACCCATTAACGCCCGCCAGTTGAAGGCGCAATTGAAGGATATTATGCAGCGACGCATCATACTGCTGTAATACGGTTTACACCGACTTCGTCAAGACTGGAGACGATATGGCACGACTTTCGGATATTTGCATTATCTTTGCAACTTCCAAAAAAGAAAGTTTGTTTTATCAAGAAAAGTGTCTTATATGAAATCGGATATCGAAATAGCACGCAGCATTGAACTGAAGAAAATAAAGCAGGTTGCCGAAAGTGTCGGCATTCCCCGTGAAGAAGTAGAGAACTACGGCCGCTACATTGCCAAGATTCCCGAACACCTGATTGACGAGGAGAAGGTAAAACAGAGCAACCTGATTCTGGTAACCGCCATTACGGCCACAAAGGCAGGCATTGGTAAAACCACGGTCTCTATCGGCCTGGCATTGGGACTGAACAAGATAGGCAAGAAAGCCATCGTAGCCTTGCGCGAACCCTCGCTGGGCCCGTGCTTCGGCATGAAGGGCGGAGCGGCAGGCGGCGGCTACGCGCAGGTACTTCCTATGGAGAAGATAAATTTACATTTCACAGGAGATTTCCATGCCATCACCTCTGCTCACAATATGATTTCCGCTTTGCTGGATAACTATATCTACCAGCATCAGGCGGACGGATTCGGCCTGAAAGAAATTATCTGGCGGCGTGTGCTCGATGTGAACGACCGCTCCCTGCGTAGCATTGTTACCGGACTTGGACCACGTACCAACGGGGTTACCCTGGAGTCCGGTTTCGACATTACCCCCGCATCGGAGATTATGGCAATTCTCTGTCTGGCAAAGGATACGGAAGACCTCCGCAGACGCATCGAGAATATCATACTTGGTTTTGACTATGAGGGCAAGCCGTTTACAGTGAAAGATTTAGGTGTGGCGGGCGCCGTCACCGTACTGCTGAAAGACGCCATCCATCCCAACCTGGTACAGACCACCGAAGGAACAGCCGCTTTTGTGCATGGCGGTCCGTTCGCAAATATAGCGCATGGCTGCAACTCCATTCTCGCTACCAAAATGGCCATGACCTTCGGCGATTACGTAGTGACGGAAGCCGGCTTCGGTGCGGACTTGGGAGCGGAGAAGTTCTATAATATCAAATGCCGCAAAAGCGGTCTGCAACCCAAACTGACCGTTATCGTTGCCACTGCACAGGGATTGAAGATGCACGGCGGTGTCAGTCTCGACCGCATTAAGGAGCCGAACATGGAAGGATTGAAGGAAGGCTTCGGCAATCTTGACAAACACATCCGTAACCTGCGCTATTTCGGGCAGACCGTTGTGGTTGCCTTCAACCGTTTTGCCAGTGATACGGACGAAGAGGTAGAAGCTATCCGCCGTCATTGCGAAGAAGACTTGAAAGTGGGCTTCGCCATTAACAATGCCTTTGCCGAGGGTGGGGAAGGTGCGGTGGACTTGGCTAACCTCGTTGTGGAAACAATCGAAAGGAAGCCATCCGCCCCGTTGCAATATACTTACGGGGAAAACGATACCGTACAGCAGAAGATAGAGAAAGTGGCATGCAACCTTTATGGCGCAAGTGTAGTGACCTACAGCAGCGCTTCACGCAAGATGATGAAGCTTATCGAAGAAATGGGTATTGCACATTATCCCGTCTGCATAGCCAAGACGCAATACTCCTTCTCTGCCGACCCCAAAATATACGGTGCTGTCAATAACTTCGAGTTCCACATTAAGGACATCGTTATCAACAACGGTGCGGAAATGCTCGTTGCCATTGCCGGTGAGATACTCCGCATGCCGGGGCTGCCCAAAGTGCCGCAAGCGGAGCACATCGACATAGTGGACGGCAATATAGAGGGGCTTTCCTGAACCTTCTTTAATAGAGAATTGAAAATTGAGAATAAAAAAATAAGCTGCGCAAGGTTCGTTTGAACTGCGCAGCTTATCTTTTTTACTTTTTATTGTAGAAACTATTATTTCCCGATTTCATAATCAGTAAGCGAACAGCGGATATTCCTTCATCTTGGCATTTACGCGTGCGCGGACGTCGGCAATGACCTGTTCGTTTTCTACGTTGGAGAGAACGGTCTCAATCATTTCAGCGATTTCCAGCATCAGGTCTTCTTTGGCGCCGCGGGTGGTGATGGCGGGAGTACCCAGACGGATACCGGAGGTCTGGAATGCGGAACGGGTATCGAACGGAACCATGTTCTTGTTCACGGTGATGTCGGCAGATACCAGTGCCTTTTCGGCTACCTTACCTGTCAGGTCGGGATATTTGCTGCGCAGGTCTACCAGCATGGAGTGATTGTCCGTACCGCCGGAAACGATGGTAAAGCCACGGTCTATCAGGGCTTGTGCCAGCGTAGCGGCGTTTTTCTTCACCTGTTTGGCATATTCTTTCCATTCCGGTTGCAGAATTTCGCCGAAGGCAACGGCTTTTGCAGCGATGACATGTTCCAGCGGGCCGCCCTGAATGCCGGGGAATACGGCAGAGTCGAGCAATTGGGACATCATCTTGATTTCGCCCTTCGGTGTTTTCTTGCCCCAGGGGTTGGGGAAGTCCTTGCCCATCATGATGACACCGCCACGAGGACCGCGGAGTGTCTTATGAGTGGTAGAGGTCACGATATGGGCATATTTCACGGGATTGTCCAGTTCGCCTGCGGCAATCAGTCCGGCAGGGTGTGCCATGTCTACCATCAGGATAGCACCTATCTTGTCGGCTATTTCGCGCATGCGTTTGTAGTCCCATTCGCGCGAATAGGCAGAACCGCCGCCGATAATCATTTTCGGTTTCTCGCGCAGGGCCACTTCTTCCATCTGGTCATAGTCCACACGTCCTGTTTCCTTATTGAGGTTGTACTCGCAGGGAGTGTAGATAATGCCGGAAGTATTCACTGACGAACCGTGAGAGAGGTGACCGCCGTGTGCAAGGTTGAGGCCCATGAATTTGTCGCCCGGGTTCAGCACTGCGAGGAATACGGCAGCGTTGGCCTGTGCACCTGAGTGCGGCTGTACGTTTGCCCATTCTGCGCCGAAAATCTGTTTCAGGCGGTCGATGGCAATCTGTTCGCTTTGGTCTACGACTTCGCAACCGCCGTAGTAGCGCTTGCCGGGATAACCTTCTGCATACTTGTTGGTGAGGCAGGAACCCATTGCCTGCATAACCTGATCACTTACGAAGTTCTCTGATGCAATCAGTTCAATACCTTTGAGCTGACGTTGATGCTCTTTTTCGATGATATCGAAAATTAAATCGTCTCTTTTCATTCTTGCTTATTAGATAGGTTTGATAATACTGTATTCTCTTATTAAGCGTACAACGTACAAATTTAGAAGAAATAAATGAATAAACTGTAAGAAAAGTAAGAAATTTCCTGTCAAAAGAACACTCCAAGCGAAAAACTCAGGACATTCTCCCGCCTGTGAAAACGTATCTGGTTGGCAAGAGGTACTTCCTCACCGGCATTTTCGTCATAGACCGGCTTGTAGCTGATACGCTTTGAAATGTTGTGTAGTCCGATGTCGTAGCGGAAATCGAAGAAGATGCGGGAAATCGTTACGGCAACGCCGGCGGTGAGGCTGACGTTCAGCGGATAGAGTTCCTCCTCGATGTCCCGCTGGTCGAAATTCTCGAAAGTGACCTTGCTCTGCCTGTCCCAGATGTAGCGTATTTTCGGTCCGCCGAATACGGCAAGGCTGTAAGGCCCTTCCTTAATGATGTTGTATCCGTAGATTACGGGAATCTCGAAACTGTGGATAGACGAGGTGATAGAGGCCATTTCGGGTATGCTGCTTTCGGGTGCGTCTTCGGGCAGCGGCTTCTCGAAGGTGATGTTGCAGCGGTTTATCGTGTACGACAGTTCCGGTTGCAGGAAGTGGCGTTTGAAGTTTATCCGCATGAAGAACGAGCCGAAATAACCTATCTTATAGTTATTCTGCACCTCGTCGATGACAGTACCGTTCAGCACTAAATCCGATACGAGGAAGAGCGAAGAGGTAAACCCGCCCTTGATACCGAAGTTCACCCGCCGATCGTGGCGGTGGGTGTGCTGGGGGTGTTCCGGTTTATCCGTTCCGGGCACAACCGGCAGTTGACCCCACATGGCTGTGGAGAAGGCCAGCAAACAAACCCCGAAAAGCAACCATCTTCTTCCCATAATCAATTTTTATTTATTACTTTTTCTTCTCTACCGACCAGCCGAATTTCCCGATTTTCTCTCCCAGCCCGTAATAGCCGCCATGCACGTAGACCAGCAGGTTGGATTCTGCCAGCTCCAGTTTTCCGGTTTCCGTATTCAGGTGAGAGGTGTCGGCGCGTACATTCACCACATCAGCAATGAACATGTCGTGCGAGCCGAGGGCAACGATTTCCTTTACCCTGCACTCGATGCACAAGGGAGACTCCTCGATGAGCGGGGCGCTGACAACGGTACTTTTGCCGGGTGTCAGCTTCATCTCCTCGAATTTGTTGTAGTTCTTGCCCGAACGTACGCCGCACCAGTCGGTGGCGCGCGCCATATCTTTGGTTGTCAGGTTAATGACAAACTCCATGTTGCGCTTGATGATGTCGTAGGAGTGACGTTCCGGCCGCACGGAAATGTAGCACATGGGCGGGTTTGTACAAATGGTTCCCGTCCATGCAACGGTCAGTATGTTATATTCTTCCGGGGTGCTTCCGCAGCTCACCAGTACGGCGGGCAGCGGATAAATCATGGTTCCCGGTTTCCAGTCTTCTTTCATCAGATTATCTCTATGTCCTCTCTTGTCTGTTCTTTTTCGCAATAGTGGCATTTGATTACGCAGTTCTCCTTGTCCACCACATGAAACAGGGTAGGCATCGGTTCGTTGTTGGTGATGCACTTGGGATTGGCGCATTTTACGATGCCGCGCAATTCGTCGGGCAGTTTCACTTCACGTTTCTCCACCACTTCGTAGTCGCGGATGATGTTCAGCTTTACGTTGGGGGCAACTACGGCAATGCGGTTTATCTCATCGTCGCAGAAGAACTTATCCGCTATTTTGATGATACCCTTTGTTCCCAGCTTCTTGCTTTTGAGGTTGAAGCCGATAGTAATGTTGTTGTTCATCTGCTCCAGTCCCAGCAATGATACTACTGTAAACAGCTTCTCAGAGGGTATATGGTCGATGACAGTGCCGTTTTCCAATGCGGCCACCTGCAATTCTTGTTTTTTCATGTCTCCTAAATAAAACCAGTAATATACTTCCTTATACTTTACTTAACGTCGTCCAGCGTAATGCCAAGCACATCGCACAGAATGGCTTCGCGTGCATAAAGTCCGTTTTGCGCCTGCTGGAAATAATATGCCTTCGGGTTGTCGTCCACATCGAGGGCTATCTCGTTGACACGGGGCAGCGGATGCAGGATGCGCAGGTTGGGGCGGGTATGTTCCAGCATTTTGTTGCGCAGGATATAGATATTCTTCACGCGTTCGTACTCCATGAGGTCGGTGAAGCGTTCGCGTTGCACACGGGTCATGTAAAGGATGTCTGCATCGGCTATTATCTCTTCCGTAAAGTCGGTGTGCTCCACGAATCTGATGTCATGTTCGCGGCAGTAAATCTTGTACTCTTCCGGCATTTTCAGTTCTTCGGGAGCGATGAAATGAAAGGTGGGGTTGAAGTGTCGCATGGCCATCAGCAGGGAGTGTACGGTACGGCCGTATTTCAAATCGCCTACCAGGTAGATGTTCAGGTTCTCCAGCGTACCTTGCGTCTTGTAGATGGAGTAGAGGTCGAGCATCGTTTGCGAGGGATGCTGGTTGGCTCCGTCTCCGGCATTGACGATGGGCACTGTGGTTACCTCGCTGGCATAGCGTGCAGCTCCTTCCAGATAGTGGCGCATCACGATGATGTCGGCATAGTTGCTTACCATCTTGATGGTATCTTTCAGTGTCTCGCCTTTGGACGAGCTGGTAGCTTTGGGGTCGCTAAAGCCGATGACACGTGCACCGAGCCGGTTGGCGGCGGTTTCAAAGCTTAAACGGGTGCGGGTGGACGGCTCGAAAAATAGGGTGGCGACAACTTTACCGTCGAGCAGATGCCTGTTGGGTTTTGCCTCGAACTCTTTCGCCATATTGAGCATATAGAGAATTTTCTCTTTGCTGTGTTCGGCGATAGTGACTAAACTTCTGTTTTCCATATCGTTGATATTCGTTTTACTTTTCGAGAGTGTAAAGTTGCAAAAAAAATATGGGTTATGAAAATCTCCGGGAACTTTTATTCTTTTTCCATTACTTTCGCCGTTGGCAAGCCTGCACGGATTTTGCGCTGTACGGACTTGGCGGTTTGTATTTAATTCTCGTTAAAATGAAAAGTCATGTTTAAAATCTGTATTGTATTCAAGATAAGTATCCGGCGCGACGGCGGCTCTCCGTGCCGGAAAAGGAAAAAGGAAGAGTCTTCCGCCGTTTCCGGCAGTTTCTCAGGTTTTGCCTGCGGGGAGATTGCGCGCACCCGTCTCATGCACCGCCACAGTACGGCGGACAATTATGCCACTGCGCTCCGTTCGCTCCTTGCGTTTCATGGCAAAAAGGACATCTCCTTTGCCGAGGTGGACAGCAGGCTGGTAGATGCTTACGGGGAATGGCTCCGGAGAAAGGGGATATGCAAGGACACCTTGTCTTGCTACATGCGCTCTTTGCGTGCTGTCTACAACAAGGCGGTGGAGCAGGGGCTTACGGAGCAGAAAGAACCTTTCGGCAATGTGTTTACGGGCATTTCCCGCACCCGGAAACGTTCGATAGAGAAGGCGGACATCAACAAGCTGCGTGCCGTGCAGGTGAAGCCCGGTTCGTTTATGCAACTGGTGCGCGATGTGTTCCTGTTCTGCTTCTATGCCTGCGGCATGCCTTTTGTGGATGTGGCTTTCCTGAAGAAATCGCAGATAAAGGGCGGCATGCTTGTGTATCACCGACGCAAGACCGACCAGGTGGTGCAAATCAAGCTGGAGCCGTGCATGCAGGAGATAATCAACCGTTACCGGTCGGACGGCAGCGACTATGTGTTCCCTTTTCTTACTTCGCAGGACGAAGATACGGCGTACAGGGAGTACAAACGCAAGTTCTCCTATTATAACAAGACGCTGAAAACTCTGGGAAAGCTGGCGGGGGTAGACAAGCCGCTCTCTTCGTACGTGGCGCGCCACACCTGGGCTACGCTGGCTTTCATGTCCTCGGTGGACATGTCTGTCATAGCGCAGGCGCTCGGGCATACCGATGTAAAGACTACCCGGATTTATGTGGAGGATATCGGGAACGGAAAGCAGAATTCTGCCAATAAGAAGCTTTTGAATGAGGTGTTGAGGAAGCGTTCCTCTGTACAAGAGGTACAATAATTTTCAATATATTGAGAATCAACAGTTGCCGCATGTATCCCTTTCGGAAAAGGCTTGGAACAGATATTTCTGCCTTGAAAAAAAGCGATTCTTTTTTGCTTATTTTATTTAATCTGCATATCTTCGCGGCTGTTATAGTGCTCTATTCCGATTTCTGTGAGTTCTCACTCTTGTACAGAGGTGACCTCTTGTACAGAGGTGGTATAAAAAGGCTATATCCTTATTGATAACCGCATTTTCCTGCCGTATATCCACAAGGCGGGGAGAAGGGGTTGTCTATCTTTTTTTAGCCTAAGTCCGATACATATTTTCTTGCATGGTTCTGCCCGTAGCGGGAGTTTTCCCGGTTGCGGACGGCAGTGGCTGTGCCCCGATTTTTCCTTGATTTTCTTCTTTATTTCATGTATTGTTTACGGTTTTATTTTTCTATTCATGTCATCATAGCGTATTCGCCGGACTTGTAAGGTTCGCGTGTTCCGCGGCCTGATAACGTTGCATATCCTTTCCGTTGCAATACAGTTTTTTCGTATCGGACTTACATTTTTCCATCATGTGGATTTTAACAGATAATCAAGCCCGATATGGACGATTTTGATGATCAAATCAAGCAAACAACAAAAAATCCCTGGTATGCTGTCCGCACATTCAACTGCCAGGAGTTAAAAATCAGTGATTTTTTAAAAGAGAGAAAGAAAGTGCATTTTGTTCCGATGACCTATGTTGAAAAGGAAAAAGAAGGGAAAATAAGAAAAATGCTTGTCCCGGTAGTTCACAATCTGGTCTTTTTACAGAAAAACGAGAGCCGCAAGGCAACGCTTGCGATGCTTAAGGAGTGCGATGTTCCTTTCAGCGTGCTTTGCGACAAAGAAACAAAGCATCCCTGTGAGATACCCGACAAGCAGATGACCGAGTTCCGCATATTATGCGACCCCGATTTTAAAGACACCTTATATATAACGCACGAAGAGGCCGAAGCGAAACCCGGTAAGAACGTCCGTATCATTCACGGGCCCTTTGCCGGGATAACGGGTAAGCTGCATCGTGCCCGCGGCGGCTACTATTTCATAAAGACGCTTGCCGGTGTAGGAGTGATGATGCGCATTTCCCGCTGGTATTGCGAAGTGACGGAATAGCCGCCTGCCATTCGGGCCGTATAAGCCGGTTGCATGTATTTTAATCTAAAAAAACAGACAATAATGAAAGAAAAACTCCTTTCCCGCATTGCGGAAAGAAAAATCACGGTAGGCGTCGTGGGCTTGGGCTATGTGGGCCTGCCCCTTGCCGTAGAGAAAGCCAAGGCAGGTTTCAGGACTATCGGCTTCGACGTGCAGGAAGAAAAAGTGAAACAGGTGAATGCCGGACACAACTATATCGGCGATGTGGTCGATGCGGAGCTGGCGCAGCTGGTACGGAACGGTACGCTCAGCGCCACTTCCGATTTTTCCTTTATAAAAGATGTGGATTTTGTAGCCATCTGTGTGCCTACGCCTTTGGATGTGCATCAGGAACCGGACATCAGCTATGTGGAGAGTTCGGCAAAATCGATAGCCGGGCATCTGACCGCAGGCACCATCGTGGTGCTGGAGTCCACAACCTATCCCGGCACTACCGAAGAGCTTATAAAGCCGATTCTTGAGAGCGGGTCGGGCCTGAAGTGCGGCAAGGATTTCTATCTGGGCTTTTCGCCCGAACGGGTAGATCCCGGCAACGCGGTTTACAAAACCAAGAACACGCCGAAAGTGGTGGGAGCCGTAGGCAAAGACGCCCAGGATGTGATTGCCGCCATGTACGGAGCTGTGCTGGGCGATAAGGTGCACGTCGTTTCTTCGCCTGCCGTGGCGGAGATGACCAAGATTTTGGAGAATACCTACCGCAACATCAACATTGGGCTGATTAACGAGCTGGCCATCCTGTGCAACCGCATGGGCATCGACCTTTGGGAAGTGATAGAGGCAGCCAAGACCAAGCCTTTCGGCTTCACCGCATTCTATCCCGGACCGGGGCTGGGCGGGCATTGCATTCCCCTGGACCCCTATTATCTCACCTGGAAGGCGCGCGAGTACGGCTTCCATACATCGATGATCGAGGCTTCCATGATGATAAACGACCACATGCCCGAATACACCGTGGAGCGTTGCGGCAAGATACTCAACCGCCACCGCAAGGCATTGAACGGCTCCAGAGTGCTGGTGCTCGGCGTGGCATACAAGCAGGATATAGACGATTACCGCGAGAGTCCCGCCCTGCGTGTCATCGAGGAGCTGGAGAAAACAGGGGCGTCGGTCACCTTCTACGACCCTTACATCCCCGAGTTCCGGTATCACGGCAAATCGCATAAAGGCGAAGCCGCCCTCTCCGCCGGACTGCTGCGGAATACCGACCTTGTGGTTGTGACCGCCGCACACACCAATGTCGATTACGATTTTGTACAGCGATACGCGCATGCCGTTTTCGACACGAAGAACGTGATGAAGGCGGTTGCAGTGAGAACCAACATCGAAGTGCTTTAGAGCCAGTTTAAATATTCTTCTTATTTATGGATAAAAAAATATGTGTTATCGGCGGCGGCAGGTGGGGAAAGAACCACATCCGCACATTGGCGGGGCTGGGTTGCCTTGCCGCAGTGGTAGAGGCGGATGCCGCCAGGCTGAAAGAGTATACGGAGCTGTATCCCGGAATAAAGGGATATGCGGACATGGACGAAGCCATTGCCTGCGGTTACGACGGATATACGGTTGCGCTTCCTGCGGAACTTCACTATCCGGCAGGCAGGAAACTGCTGGAAAAAGGGCTGAACGTTATGCTGGAAAAGCCGATGACGCTCACCGCCGCGCAGTCTGCCGAACTGGTGGAACTGGCGCAACGCACGGGAGCACGCCTGATGGTGGGGCATGTCCTGCTGTTTCATCCGGCGTACCGTAAGATAAAAGAGGTGATAGACAGCGGCAGGCTGGGCAAGCTTTTCTACCTTTATTCCAACCGGCTGAACCTGGGTACGGTGCGTACGGAAGAAAGCGTGTTTCCCTCGTTCGCGCCCCACGACATTTCGGTGCTGGACTACCTCACGGGCGCTTCGGCATGCAGGATAGAGGCGAAAGGAGCGAAGTTTCTTCAGGACAGGGTGTACGACAGTACGCTGGTGCAACTGGAATATCCCGGCAACGTGCATGCCCACATCTACGTATCCTGGCTTCATCCCTACAAGCAGCAGTTGCTGGTGGTGGCGGGCAGTAAAGGCATGCTTTCCTTCGATGATGCCGCGGACGGGAAGGAAATCCGTTTCTACAACAAGCGGATAGATTTCGAGAACGGCGTTCCCGTCAAAGTGGAAGCTCCGGACGAAATCATCCCTTACGAGAAGAAGATGCCCCTGGAAGAGGAACTGAGGTATTTCGTGGAGCATCTCGACTCCACCATCGGGATAAACGGCGGAGAGGCAGGTTATGAAGTAGTAAAAGTACTGGAAACCGTACAACAAATCATAGAAAGCAATGGACAATAAGAATGACTGTTTCGTTCACCCCAGCAGCTATGTAGACGAGGGTGCAACGGTGGGAAAAGGAACTAAAATATGGCATTTCTCGCATATTCAGAAGGGAGCGGTTATCGGAGAGAACTGTTCGCTGGGGCAGAACGTGAACATAGCGAATAACGTAAAGGTGGGCAACGGCGTGCGCATCCAGAACAACGTGTCGGTTTACGAAGGCGTGGAGCTGGAGGACAACGTATTCTGCGGCCCTTCCTGTGTGTTTACCAACGTCGTTACTCCACGGGCGCATTTCCCCGTACACGGCGTATATGCCAAGACCCTGATTAAAGAAGGTGCTTCGTTGGGAGCCAACTCCACCGTGGTCTGCGGGCATACGGTAGGCAGGAGCGCGCTCATCGCCGCGGGCGCCGTAGTAACAAAAGATGTACAGGACTATGCGCTTATGGCGGGAGTCCCGGCACGCCGCATAGGCTGGGTATGTGAGTGCGGCGCACGCTTGGATGCTTCGCTTGCATGTTCGTGCGGCAGAAAGTACAAGGAGGAAAACGGCAATCTGCTTGCCGTACCGTCGGCGGATTTTTGATAGGTTTCAAGTCCCCGATTCTCATACCAGAATTATTTACGATAAAACAGGTTTATATCATGCAATTCAGAGATTTAAGGAAACAGTACAGCGTACTGAAGCAAGACATAGACGCCGCCATGATGGAAGTAGCGGCAGCAAGCGCCTTTATCATGGGCAAACCCGTGAAAGAGCTCGAAGCCGGGCTGGCGGAGTATGTAGGAGTGAAACATTGCATTTCGTGCGGCAACGGTACGGACGCGCTCACCCTCGCCCTGAAAGTATGGAACATCGGTGCGGGAGATGCCGTATTCGTGCCCGACTTCACTTTCTTCTCTTCGGCAGAGGTCATCTCGCTGGAAGGGGCCACGCCCGTTTTTGTGGATGTGGATGGCGATACGTTCAATATGGACGCCTCGGATTTGGAACGGAAGATAGCCCGTACCATAGAGGAAGGCAGGCTGACGCCCAAGGTCATCATTACCGTCGATTTGTTCGGCCTTCCCGCCAACTATCCCGCTATCCGTAAGATAGCCGATGCCCACCGGCTTTTCATCCTCGAGGACGGTGCGCAGGGGTTCGGCGGCATGATAGGCAACAAGCGTGCATGCAGTTTCGGCGACATCTCCACCACTTCTTTTTTCCCCGCCAAGCCTTTGGGTTGTTACGGCGACGGCGGAGCGGTGTTTACCGACAATGACGAATGGGCCGCACTGGCAGATTCCTACCGGGTGCACGGCAAGGGCATGTTCAAGTACGACAATGTGCGCATCGGCATGAACTCGCGTCTGGACACTTTGCAAGCCGCCATTCTGAAAATAAAGTTCAAGGCTTTCCGCGAGTACGAGTTGCGCGATATCAACAAGGCTGCCGCTCTCTACACCAAGTTGCTGGCGGGCAGGGTAAAGACTCCTGTTACGCCCGAAGGCTACTATTCGAGTTGGGCGCAGTACACCATTTGCCTCAATAGCAGGGAAGAGCGCGATGCACTTCAGGCGTGCCTCAAGGAGCAGGGCATTCCGTCCATGGTCTATTATCCCACGCCTATGCACAGGCAGACTGCCTATAAGGCTTTGAATGCCCCTACAGATTGCTGTCCCACGGCAAAGCGGCTTTGCGACACGGTGCTGTCACTGCCCGTACATCCTTACATCACGGAAGAAGAGATAGAAACGGTTTGTTCCGTGATACTCGGTTTCGTAAGATAGGGCACGTTTCCCGGTTCGTAAGGTAAGTCACGTTTTCCAACCCAATACACAAGTTTATGTCCTCTGCATTCCGCCGGAATTTTCTGATACTCTGGTCCGACCTGCTGATTGCCCTGTCCGCCTTCTGGCTGGCACGCTACTTCGGCGATATGCCCCGCTGGTACTGGCTGGTGCTTTCGGCGGTTGTCTGGGTGGTGCTGGGCGGAGTGTCGCGCAAGTTGCAGTTCGGTGCATACAAGAGGATACGTTATGCGTTTCTGGGAATCTTCGCGCTGGATGTACTTTCGGGGCTGTTCCTCTGCACCCTGTACCGGCATTGCGTGCCCGGCTACGAATACGACTATTCCATTATTCTTGCCACCGGCATCATCATTGTGCTCGAATGGGCGTTGTACTGTGCCGTCAGACGGCTGGTTTACCGGAAAATCCCTTTCTTCTACGAAGAGCCTCTGCTGGACGATGTGACGGAAGTGGGGATAAACACAGGCATCGAACACACGGAGCTATTGGAGAACCGTGACGTGACGCTGCTGCTGAGGCTCGTGCACGAAGCGGAAAACTCCTCGGAGCTGCTCCGCCGGATGCAGGAAAGCCGTGAAGCGTTTTCGCCGGTAACAATGCTCATGGACTCGCCGGAACCCGAAGCCGTGCTTGCGCATAAAGTGCGTCTGCCCCGGCTCGTCATCCACCGGTGTCCGCTCAACCGTGTGCGGCATATCAACACCCTCTTCTCCTATACCAACTATTGCATGGAGAGAGGGGGACTCATTGCCTGCCACTGTACCACAGCGGGCATCCGCCGCGAGAAGATAATGCGGCAGAATCCGGTAGTCATTAACCGTGTCCTCTTCTTCCTGGATTATTGCTGGCACAGGATAATCCCCAAGCTCTCTTTCACCAGGGATTTCTATTTCGGGCTGACGAAAGGGCAGAACCGTGCGCTTACGCGTGTCGAGGTTCTGGGGAGGCTGTACCGTGCCGGGTTTGATGTGCTTCACGAGGAGATTGTACATGGAGAGTTCTACGTCATTGCCGCGAAGGTGAAAGAACCGGTACGCAACGACAAGCCTTCGGGCGGACTGCTTATCCGTCTGAAGCGGAAGGGCAAAGGCGGTAAAATCATCGGTGTGTACAAGTTCAGGACGATGTATGCCTATTCGGAATACCTGCAATCGTATATCTATAAACAGGCGGGATTGTGCAGCGGCGGCAAGATTGCCGGTGACTACCGTGTGAACGCTGCCGGACGGTTTCTCCGGAAAACCTGGCTGGACGAACTGCCCATGCTGATAAACTGGATGAAGGGCGATTTGAAACTGGTAGGTGTGCGTCCGCTGAGCAGCCATTATTTCAGCCTTTACTCCGAAGAGCTCCGTGCGCTGCGCATCCGGACGAAACCGGGCCTTATTCCGCCTTTTTATGCGGATATGCCCGGTACGTTGGATGAAATACAGGAAAGCGAACGCCGCTACCTGGAGCAGTATCTCAGAAGCCCTTTCCTTACCGACTGGCGCTATTTTTGGAAAGCTTTCCGCAATATAGTGTTCCGGGGAAAGAGGAGCCGGTAAAGGAAACTTCCGGCTTTCATCAGGTCAGCTTATGCAAGACGTGATACCGAAAACACCTGCCAATGCAGTGGCTACTGTAATGATTACTTTGAGGACGATGCCCCATACCGATTTTGATTTTGTGCTCATGTTGTTTGGTTTTAATGTAAAAACAAGTGTTCAAGGCATTATCCTAACGGATTTTCCTCCTCGCCGCCGTTGCCGCCGGGTTTGTTTTCACTGCCGGGTTCGCTGCCGTCCACATTGTATTTGTAGGCCTCTTTCAGTTGGCCTTCCAAATTAATCTGGGCGTTGCTCAACTCGCCCGTGGCGCGTGCACGGAGCTTCAGGCCTTTCACATTGTCCGCCAGCGTAAAGTCGGCAGCCGAGGCGGCACCCTTTCTGCTTACGATGCCTACGGAGAAAATGGCGAGGTCGTCCAGCTTTACGTTCTTGCCGTCCAGGATGAGCTCTTTGGTGCAGGAAATCATGTCGGTCAGCACCCCCTTAATCAGCCCCTCCGAATAGGGCGTGTTGTGGTTGGCCATATGCTTGGCAAGCCTTTCGGTATCGAAAGTGTCCTCAATCAGCGGACGTGCATACCACAGTCCTTTCAACGGGCTTTTTTCGCCGGTCATTTGATACTTTTTGTAACGAATCATACTCTTTTGTTTTTTTAGTTTTCAAATTAAAAAATTCTATATCCTTGTTGCAACAATACGAAGATACGACATAGCCTAAGGGCATTTATCACTATTTGTCCGTTACGGTTCGTTACTGTACGTTATATATAGATATAACGGCTGTGATGTGGAGATATTTACGTATCTTTGGCTTATATAAAAACAAAGAATTCAAAAGATATGGAAACTTTCAAGATACGTACATACGGGCGCACGGAACTTGCCCAGCTTTACAGTCCGGGACTTTGCCCGCAAGCCGCCTTCCGCAAGCTGAACCAGTGGATAGATTTCCACCCCACACTGCGGAGCAGCCTTCATGCACTGGTCGCCTCGGACAAAACGCGGACATACACGCCGGCGCAAGTACGGCTCATAGTCGAGGCGTTGGGCGAACCGTAAACTACCCTCGACTTTAGCATCGTAACATAGCCCTTTAGCCGCACAGTATAGCTCTTTAGCGCCGTAGTGTAGCCCTTTAGTTTCTCGGCAGCTCCACCACGCGATACCCCCGCTTGCCGTTCGACCTCGTCAGTTCGAAGCCCGCCTGCTTCATCACAAGCCCTATCTTTACGGGGCTAAGGTAGTGCTTCACGGCAGAGTTGATGCGGCTCAGTATATCGGTGGTAGATACGAACGTACCTTCTTCGCCCGGCAGGGGGCAACGGTAATAAGCCTGTATCAGTTCGCGCTCCATGCTGGGCACTTCAAAATTACGGTTGTGCAGGTTTACGAGCTTTATCTCCTCGTCCTCAAACCAATAGCGCATGCCGCCTTTCCAAAGTGCATACGCCTGTGAGTACACCCCCTCGTAATCCACGGGATGCGTATAAGGATTGTCGATGCTGCTGATTTCGAACGGTAGCCAGCGGCGGTTACCCGTGAGGTCTGTCAGGAACTGCACGTTATTGGTCGTTCCGCACAGGCTGGCAATGTGGGCGCGGTGCTCTTTATAATGCGCATAAGCCATTCGCTCGTTCACCACCTTCTGGGTGGTCATCGCCTTAATCTGGTTCAGCTCCGACGCCCCCAGTTCGTCTATTTCCTCCATGCAGATAAAGACGAATTCCGCCAGCGAAAACATATCGTCTTTGGTAATGCGGTTATTGTTGGACTTGATGTAAAAATAGCGTTGCAGCACAGGCGGCAGCAGTTTGTTGAGCCAGGTCGTCTTGTAGCTGCCCTGAGGCCCGATCAGTACGAAAATCTCGTGGTTCACCGTTTCCCGGTCAAAGAGGGAGGCAATGGAGGCTACGAGCCATTTCTTGAAGTAACCTTCGAATACGGACTGCTCGCTCTTTACGTGCACCGTGGCGGCAAGCCGCCCGATATGGTCGGTCACACCGTCCCAGGGCTTCAGCCCTTCGAAGTAGTCGGTAAAAGGATTGAACAGAACAGTATATTCCGAGTGCAGTATTGCACGGATGTCATTGATGCGCACGGTTTTTCCCTGCTTGCTCATACGGCTCCATAGGGTGTTGACGAAACGGTCGTCTATCTCCGTATATTCCCCTTCGGCGCCGTCTGTTCCGGCAACGGCCGTTTCGCACTTCCCGGTGGCCTCATTGTACCGGAAACGGGCCTGCGTGTCGAGGAAGCGTTCGATGTCCTCCACACTGGCAAATCCGTCGTTGCCGCCGGCATTCGGCGTCCGCCCTTGCAACGGACGCCGCCCATGCTCCTCGGTGCGCTGGTAGCACGACCGGAAAACGGCGGCTACATCCCCGTCGTAGTCGGCAAAGCGTTTCACCGCCCACCCGGTAGCGCTGGCTTGCGCCACTCCGTAGGCATTGAGCAGATACCCCATGCGCATGATGTATTGGTTGCGCTGGTGTGCTTCGTAAACGATGCCCTGTTCTGCCAGTTCGCCGGCAGCGGCAGCAACGGCTTTCTCCAGCTGCCTGTTACGGATAGAGGATTTGGCGGGCTGCTCTTTCTTGTCGCCTTTCAGTTCAACGGGCATGGCGGCGGCATCGGGATTGAAGTAGACGTCGGGGTCGTGTGCCAGTCCGCTGAGCCTCGTGATATTCTTGCATTTCAGGTCGCATTCGCATCCCAGCAGGTCGGCATAATAGCGGTTGCCCTGCTCGAAGATTTTGGAATAGACTTTCCGGTTCTTCTCCGGAGTGGTCGTCAGGCAGTCCGTACGGTAGATAATGCGAAGCCCCGTACCGCTGATAGTGGTGTAGGACAGCAGCGTATGCTTGTCGGCGCGGACACGTCCGATAAGTTCCGGCAGGCGGTCGGCGTCGATATGGTCGATGTCTGCCAGCGCCAGCGAAGTCCAGCCCGTGATGTTCTCTGCCTGCTTGCCGCCTCCGAAGCACACGGCAACGGCAAAACACGGGCAGGCGGCTTTCTCCCATGCAGCGGCAGCCTTTTGCCCGTTATGACTGTAATAGCGGTGTTTCTCGGTACGGTCGCGCACCAGTGCATCGTTGCGGATAAGGTTTACGATTTCCTGTAACGTGCTGTCCTGCGGATGTGTATCCGAGTAACCTTTGAAAAGGCTGATTGAAGTTTCTTTCATTATTATCGTTATTAGGGTTTTACGGAGTGAAGTTCCGAATAAAGCGCCGGATACGGAAAACAGCGGTTCCCGCATGTGGGAACCGGACAGATGATTTATTAACATTATTAACTTTTAAAAGCATTTATAGATGACTCAAAATCTGAATCGGGAATTCGTCCACTTGGAGCTTGGCGACTACCTGGAACTGCTCCAAAACACGATTCTAGTAGGTGGCAAACGCCTGAGCGACAAAGAGATTTGCCGTAAAATCTCGATGAGTCCCCAGACCTATGGCAAGGTAAAAAGGGCGAAAGTTTAAAGCTGAGCCAGTATTACAGTGTGTTCCGCATCTACCGGGAAGAGTTGAAAAATCGCCCTGAGGAACTGTATAACGTATTGACAGAGTTGGGTTTACGGCTCGAAGCGGACTATATGCGACTGCATGTTCCCCGCCCGTAGTTGACAGGTTGCCAGCCATATTTCCAACTTTTACAGGGGTATGTGTTTTAGAAATGATAAATGTAATCGTTACATTTATCAATAAATTCTCGCGCGCGTAACGAAAAGTTATAAAAGAGGGTGGCAACCTGTCATATCCGGAGTTCCATACCGGCAACATCTCGGTTTTCTGCCTGACGGACGGCAAGCGCTTCGTGATGATTGAGGAACCGGACTTTATCGTGAGCCGTATCCGGAACAGCGCCGGGTGCGGGGAGAAAACGGACGAATAAACAAGAAGATAGCTTCTTATTAAAATCGGGGTCAATTTCAGTAATGAGACGAGGAATGTCGAGAGGTGGATTATTGAGTAAGAAGCCGGTACGTTCGGCAAATATTCACTGAAATATTTGTTGTCATCAATTTAAATGTCGTTCTTTGTACGAGAAAAAGGTAAACTTATGTGTAAATTCTCAGAAGACAGCAGACAAAAATTGGGTAATGCCGTCATCTATATTGCCAATCATACGGAACAGCTCAGTAAAACGAAATTACTAAAACTGCTGTTTTTAATGGAGGAATATATGGTGAAACGTTATCATGTACCTTTCATGGGGTTGCCTTTTGAGATATGGCAAGCCGGGCCCGTTGCCAAAGATATTTTCATCGATTTGTCCGACGGCCCTTTCCTGTTGAAAGATTTTGTAAAAACAGAGGTACAAAAAGATGCTACGTATATAAGGGCAATCAAGCCTTTCTGCGATGATGAGTTCTCGGACTGCGAAATGGAGATGATGGATGAAATCATCCGGAAGTATGGCAAGAAAACAGCCAAACAGTTAGTGGCGGAAGTGCATAAAGAGGGCTCTTTATGGTTCAATGCCGCTAAAAAGCATGGATTGCTGACTGCCTTCAACAAAGGTTTATGCAATAATTCCGATTATACCATAGATTTCTCTGAGGAATTGTCCGATTGTGCGCGGGAAGATTACAAGGAGAGCCTTGCCATTCATCAGACTGCCAATATCCTAAAAGCTCAGGGATATGTTTAAGGAGGGTAACTACCTGCCGATATGCAGCTTCCGTTCTTCTTTAATTTGAATACTTTCATTTGCAGTGCAGATGTAGACAGTTATCCATATATATATATATAATACAGCTCTCTCTTGTTGAAAAATGTGGAGATAAAAACCACACAAAAATACTACTATGTACATAACCGTTCCGAATAATAATATTGTGGAAAGGTATTATATCATTAATATACTCTTTCATGAATTTCTTGGATTAAAATATGAAATCTGTGTAGCGAATGATGAGAAAGACTATACCGTTATCTTAGATAATGGGCGTAAGTTGATTATAAAAGACTCTTTTTTTAATCTTTTCCCAACCCCGTTGTCTTATCTGTTGCATAAAAATATACCCACTGCGATAACTTATGCTGATAATTCTTTTCTGAGTATGGAGAAAATGCCTGTGTTATTCGGAACAGGCGATTTGGAGATGCGTGACGACAGCATTATTTGTGGAAGTGACCTGTTTGCCGGAGCTTTCTTTATGTTGACAAGATGGGAGGAGCATGTTGTTAAAGAACGCGATGTGCATGGCAGGTTCTGTTCAAGCAATTCGCTGGCTTCCCGGTTCGGTTTCTTGAACAGAGCGATAGTCAACGAGTATACCGAATACTTATGGAACATGATTTATTACCTTGACAGTACGGCAAAAAGAAAAAAACATTCATTTGAGATTATTCCAACCCATGATGTCGATGTCATTTCCTGCTGGCATACGCCTTTCAAGGATATAAAAAGGATAGTGAGTTATTTCCTTAAAAAAGGAGGTATAAAATATGGTATGGAGAATATCGTAAGCTGTATCAAAACGCTTGTAAATAAAGAGAATGATCCTTACAATACTTTCAGGTTCTTAATGGAATATTCCGAAGGTTTGGGATTGAAATCATACTTCTTTTTCATGTCTTCGGCGGAGTATTTTTTTACAGAGCGTGACAGAATGCAGAAAATAGCGGATACAATTTTGGAAAAGGGACATTTTGTGGGTTTTCATCCCAATAAAGGCACTTGTTCCGATAGGATAGTCTTTCAAAAAGAATTGAATGCTTTAAATACGGTTTTAAAGAGAAAAAACACCATAGGAAGGCAACACTTACTGAAATTTGAAGTTCCGTTTACATGGCGGATTTGGAATGATTGCGGAATGGAGTGGGATTCGTCTTTAGTGTATTTTGATAAGATTGGGTTCAGATGCGGGGTTTGTTATCCGTTTACAGTCTTTGATATTCTTGAAAGGAAACATTTGCAGTTAAAGGAGTTACCTTTATTGGCGATGGACTGTACCCTGTTCCACTATAATCAGCTTAAACCCGATGATGCCTTATCGGAACTTAGCGGTATAAAGAGTACGGTTCGGAAGTACAATGGCAAGTTTGTCGTATTATGGCATAATTCCTATTTCTCTTTTGAAAATAGGAAAACCTTAGCCGTTTATAAAGAGATATTGAAAGAATCTTATTTGGATTCTGCACGATAAATGAAAGAAACCTTAGAGAATGCCATATATAAAAATATGGCAAAACTTTTAATAGGCGACGGGATTGCCAGGATTTTGGGCTTTGTCATCACACCGGTCTTAACCAGAATCTATTTGCCTGCTGAAATGGGAAGCCTTGCTGTTTTTACATCTTTTGTAGCTATCCTTATTCCTTTTTCCACACTAAGATATCCTTTGCTTATTCCGGTCTTGAAGGATGAGAAGATGGCTTTCTCTTTATCTTACGCCACTTTTCTGATGTTGCTATGCAGTACGATACTGCTGATTATAAGTTTGTTTTTCTTTAAGAGTGACATATTTAGCTTGTTTTCGGTGGAAGAATTATCCGATTTTTGGTGGCTGATACCCATCTCTTTTTTCAGCATGGGACTTTATGAATTGTTTTACCAATGGGCCATAAGGAAAAAGGAGTTTTTGTTATTGTCGAAAAGTAAAATCCTGCAAAAGAGTATCGGTTCGGCTGTTCAGATAGGATTGGGCATGGCAAGTTTCGGTTCGTTAGGATTGATTATCGGTTCTATTTTTTCCGAAGCTGGCGGACTCTCTTTGTTTGCCAGGAGTTTTAAGAAAGACATCTGTTGCAATTATAGATTTGTAAGGTGGAGCAGGATGAAAGTCATTCTCGGGAAGTTTGTCAATTATCCGGTTTACAGGCTTCCTGCTCAGTTTCTGTTGTCGTTATCCGGTAAGATGCCTTTACTCTATTTTGCATGGAAATTCGGTGCAGGTATGGCAGGACAAGTAGGTCTGGCCACGACGATGCTTTCAATTCCCGTTACTTTATTGGGTTCTTCGGTAGGCAAGGCTTTTTATGCTGAGGTGTCGGGTATGGGAAGTTCCAAAAGAATTGAAATACTGTATTTAACAAGGAAAGTTATACAAAAACTATTCTGTATAAGCTTAATCCCTACTATCCTGATAGTTCTTTTTGCTCCCATACTGTTCGAACTGTTTTTTGGAACGGATTGGGTGCAAGCCGGTGTTTTTGCCCGTATTCTGGCTATTTATTTAATTACTCAATTTGTTTACAGTCCTATCAGCGAGGGATTGTTCAATATTCTGAAAAGGCAGTCTATCGTATTATGTCTAAAAATAATTCGCATTTTAATTATCAGTATGGCTTTTGGAGCGTGCTATTATTGGGAACTTTCTCCTATTGCGACTCTTTTACTTTATAGTATAGGAATGGCTGCTAATTATGTTGTAGCTACGTTGGTGATAATAAATGCGGTAAAATATCAAAAATGAATATGCAATGAAAATAGTAACGGTGATAGGGGCAAGGCCCCAATTTGTGAAAGCAGCAGTTGTAAGTAGAGAAATATCCAAGTACGATAATATTAAAGAATGTATCATTCACACAGGGCAGCATTTTGATAAAAATATGAGTACTATTTTTTTTGAAGAGATGCAAATTCCTTTGCCTGATTATAATCTGAATATCAACGGACTTTCCCACGGTGCTATGACCGGACAAATGTTAGAAGGAATAGAATCGATTCTTTTCAAAGAGAAACCGGATTGGGTTTTGGTATATGGTGATACGAATTCAACATTGGCAGGGGCATTGGCTGCAAGAAAAAATCATATAAAAGTAGCCCATGTGGAAGCCGGATTGCGCTCATATAACATGGACATGCCCGAAGAGATAAATCGTATACTTACAGACCGTATTTCAGATGTGTTATTTTGCCCAACGGATACCGCCATTAAAAATTTATGGAAAGAAGGCTTTAAGAATCTTGACTGCGAGATTTTAAAAAGTGGAGATGTTATGAAAGATGCTATGTCTTTTTATATGAATAAAGCATCTAAACCGGAATACGAAATTCCAGAACACTTTATACTTTGCACCGTGCATAGAGCGGAGAATACAGACAACGAGGAACGAATGACTTCGATTATTGAGGCTTTAGAGGTTATTTCCTCTAAATATAGCCCAGTTGTAGTTCCGTTACATCCACGAACGGAAAAAAAATTGCTAAAGAGAAATTACGATTTCAAGACGAGTAAGATACATTTTATAAAGCCTGTTGGGTATTTTGAGATGATTTGGCTAATTAAACATTGTAATTTTGTAATGACAGATAGTGGCGGGTTGCAAAAAGAGGCATATTTTGCAAATAAATATTGCATTACTATGCGTATGGAGACAGAGTGGGAAGAACTGGTAAAGAGAGGATATAATTTTATTTCCGGCTATGAACAAAATAAAATTATTGACTTTGCAAGAAAAATATCTTCAATGCCGTCTTTTACATTCCAAGACGAACTGTATGGCAATGGAAATGCAAGCTCCATTATTATCAAAAAACTATCTTGTAATATTTGATGAAATGAATATTCTGAATTTATCTTCTTTATCATTATGGGATTTGGGTAAAGGAAAAGGAAGAGTTTCTACCTATCTTCCTATAAAAGGGTTTGTAGATAGAGGACATAATGTATATTATATAACAAACCATGTATCTCAACAAGCTGGATGTTTTGATGGAATAACGGTCATAAAGGCAAAAACTATTCTTACAAATAAGCGACAGTTTTTAGATATCATAGTATATCCTTTTACATTATTATGCTTTCTTTATGTCAGTATAAAAATTTGTAGGAAACACAAACCTGACGTTATTTATTCACATACAGCACACCTTTCATTACCAGCTTTTATCTTATCTAAAATATTTAGAGCCAAATATGTATTAAGGCTTTATGGAGTATCTCATGTAAAATCAATGCGTTTTAAGGTTTCATATTTGTTTTTATATATGGCTTTTTCTTTAAAATCAGATATGTATATTTTGACAAATGACGGTACAGAAGCTGATAAAGTCGCTTTATCATTTGGTATTCCACAAGAAAAAATATATTTCTTAAAAAATGGAATAAATAAAGAATGGAGTACATATCCAATTAATTCAAATTTAAAAAAACAATTTGCCCCTAATGAAGAAAAGATTTTATTATCTGTATCAAGGCTTGCCAATTGGAAACAAGTAGATTGGATAATTAATGTTTTTGCAAAGTTATTAAAGATTGATACTAATGTACGATTGATAATCGTTGGAGAAGGACCTGAAAAGAAATATCTAAAACAATTATCAATAGATTTAAAGATTGATGATTATGTTTCATTCGTAGGTTCGCAGTTACAAGCAAACATCTTTAATTATATGAATATGGCAGATGTTTTTGTCAGTATGAATGCATTAAGTAGTTTGAGTAATCCTGTATTTGAGGCCATGATTTGTGGATTACCAGTGATAGCACTTAATAGAGGAACAACATCTGAATTAATAAAAAATGGTGAGAATGGTATCCTTATTGATGATGAACAGTTAGGTGAATTGCCTCGAATAATAAACAATCTTCTCGAAAACAATGAAGAACGGAAAAGAATCGCAGAAAATGGTCGGAAAACGATTTTAGAGCAGTGGCCAAGTTGGGAGGAGCGCGTAAAAAAAGAGATCGATTCGATAGAGAATTTAGTTGACAATAAGGTTTAGGTATGAATTGGATTAGATTTGCATCTGTCAATTTAGGATTATTGCTCTTTTTTGCCTTGAATCCTTATCCGAGGTGGTTTATGCCGGAAGGGTTGTTTCAGATTGTCTTCCTTTTTACTACAACAATATCCGTTATAGAATTACGCCGTAATATCAGAAAAGGGTTAGTGATTGACAAATATCGTATCAGAATATGTATTGTAGCAATTGCGTATTTATTATTTTTTACAACACCGGTTATACATGATTTTAGAATAGGACATTTTACGTATTTCCTGATATTCATACAGATTATTTTTTTCAATGATATAATCTTTTACAATTCATATAAGTTTCTGAAAAAGCTATTTGTAATCATTTCTATTTTTTCTATTGTTTTTTGGATTCTTAATGCTGTTGGCGTCCCTCTAATTTATTACAAATGTACCCCTGCTTTTAGAGCAGAAAGTATATTGGATAATTATCGGATTTATGGGCCTGTTTTAAGTTTGTATAGAGGAAATATGCCCATTGGTGGAGGACTTGAACGAATATGTGGTGTCTTTGCCGAACCCGGGCATTTTGGAATTTATTTAGGATTAATGCTTGCTATTGAAAAATTTAATTTTTACGAGAAAAGGAATTTGTTACTTCTGATAACCGGATTCCTTACATTTTCAACAGCCTTTTATGGTATATTCTGTTTGGGTGTCTTGTATAAGCTTCTTAAGTATAAAAGGATTACAACAGACATAATACGGATAGTGGCGGTACTGTTCTTCACTGCCATAACTCTGTTATTTTTCAGCGACCGCTTTGTCGAAACCATTTATGGCAGAGTCGTTGAAAATAAAAGAGAGGAAGTATCTGGTGTGGTTGATTTGCTTGATAATAGAGTCCCGGATTCCCATATCACCAAGTTTGAGAGTTTTATTCACTCTCATGATGCTTTGGTGGGATTTGGATACGATAATGACGAAATGGTAGGAACAAACTGGAGAGGGGTAGTCTACCGGTTCGGGATAATAGGAACCGTCATTATGTTGCTACTGATTTTTTCAATTGCCCGAAAAGGTAGCATGAAGTATGGATTCTTATTGGCCGCAATAGCGCTGTTGATTGTTGCCCACAGGGCTTACCTTATGTTTTCTCCCGCTATATACATGATGTTGTTGACAGGAATATATGTGAATCGCACAAAAGAAACCATTACGTCTATATCATTATTTCTCACAAACAAGACCATAAAAAATGAAAATACTAATCGTTGCAAGCTATAATTGCGGTGAATATTCTCCTTTTGTATTGGAACAGGCAGAGTCTACGAATGAATTGAATATACAGATAGACTACTTCCCTGTGATAGGGAAAGGTTTTAGAGGATATTTGAGCAATAGAAAAAAACTCTTGAAAAAAATAGGGGAGTATCGTCCAGATGTAATTCATGCACATTATGGGTTATCCGGATTATTAGCTAATTTACAACGAGGCGTACCGGTTGTCACAACCTTTCATGGCAGTGATATTCACTCCGGAGGTATTTTGCTCTTACTGTCTAAGATTTGTATGCGCCTTTCTGCTTTTAATATATTTGTGAGCAGGCGTATTTATGAAACAGCGAAGTATAAAAAAAGTAATTATGTAATACTGCCATGTGGAACAGATACACATACATTTTTTGAACTTCCTAAAGATGAAGCACGTAATGCTTTAGGTTGGGAACAAGGCGGGAAATATGTATTATTTGCTGGTGCGTTCGAAAATAAAGTGAAAAATTACACATTGGCACAAAAGGCCGTTGCTTTGGCGAATGGATGTCAGTTGATAGAATTGAAAGGTTATAACAGAACTCAGGTAAACCTGTTGATGAATGCTTGTGACTGCCTCTTGATGACTTCCGAAAGAGAAGCATCGCCTATGGTCATAAAAGAGGCGATGTTATGCGGTTGCCCGATTGTAAGCGTGGATGTAGGGGATGTTAAAGATATGATTTCAGGTACCGACGGTTGCTTTATTGCATGTAGAGAACCGGCAGATATTGCTGATAAACTGTTACGTATATTCGAATTGAGGGAAAGAACTGACGGTAGAAATCGTATTATTCAATCGGGACTGGATTTATCTGATATAGCTCGGCGTATCCAGACTGTTTATGAGGACGTTTGCAAAAGATTTCCCTATCATGAATAATAACAAACGTTATTTTATTTCAAATAACGTATAAACGTATTAGTTATGAAGATAAGATACATGCTATGTCTTTTATTTTATTATGGATTTGCAAAACATCTGCCTAAATCGACTATACCCTTTGTAGGAACCATTGCGAAAAGAATGCGTGGAGCAATATGCCGCCATATATTGGGGTGTTGCGGCAGTGGCAATAATATTGAGCAAGGCGCGTATATCGGGAATGGAAAAGACGTCCGGATAGGAAATAATGTAGGGCTTGGCAGGAATTTCAAGGTGCTTATGCGAATGCTTACTATTGGTGATAATGTGATGATGGGAGAAGATGTTCTCTTTTTAGGAGGAGGCCATCGGCATAGCCGTACAGATGTTCCCATGAATAAACAAGGTTCGGAAGGTAAAACTCCTTTATACATAGAAAGTGATGTGTGGATTGGTGCACGGGTTACGGTGTTGCCCGGTTGCAGACATATAGGACGTGGCGCGATTATCGGTGCTTGTGCCGTGGTAACCAAGGATGTACCGGATTTTGCTGTTGTAGCCGGTAATCCGGCTAAAGTGATGAAATACAGGCAATGAAAAGTACGTTTTTATAGATGTACAGTATATTAAATGGATACGGTTCAATGTGAGCCGAAAAGAGGGTCTTGAAAGGAGTTTTGAGCCAAGTACCGTGATTTTCCGCAATATTTAACATACATAGAACAGATGATATTTGTAAGTGAAAGAATAGATGTAACAGCTTGGGAAGAGCTGATTGCACAGTCTTCGACAGCCAATTTTTTCCAGACAAAGGAATGTTATGATTTTTATTCGGGTTTGTCTTTTTTGGAAGCTTTTGTATTTGGGGTTACCGAGAACGGATGTTTGAAAGGAATAGTGGTTGGCTATATACAAAAGGATGGAGGAAAACTAAAACAATATTTCTCACGAAGAGCAATTGTGACAGGTGGAGCCTTGCTGGCAGATGATATCAGTGACAAAGCTTTGTCCGCACTTTTGACCTATTGCAGGAATAAATTGAATAAGAAAGCAATTTATATAGAGTTCCGTAATTTTAAAGATTACAGTTTGTATAGAGATGTGTTTCGTGAGAATGATTTTGAGTATATACCTCATTTGAATTTTCATATAGATTGCAGCAGCGAAGAAGTTATACAAAAGAATTTACACAGTAGTAAAAAACGCGACATAAAAGCCGGTTTTAGAAAGGGCGCAATATTAGTGGACTCTCCGTCTTTGGATGAAGTTCGTGAATATTATCGGATTTTAGTCGATTTATATAGAAATAAAGTAAAGACTCCTCTATTTCCATTCGATTTTTTTGAGAATTTATACCAATCGGATTGGGGAAGGATTTTATTGATAAAATATCAAAATCAAATAATAGGTGGAGTGACATGTTCTATCTTAAAAAATAAGACTTTATATCATTGGTTTGTAGCTGGTTTGGATGAACGTTTTAAGTCAATACGCCCTTCCACATTGGCTACATGGGCTGCTATAGACCGGACTTTAAAGGAGCGGATTCCTATATCCGACATGATGGGAGCAGGAAAAGCCGATGAGAATTATGGAGTACGGGACTTTAAAGCGGCATTCGGCGGAAAGCTGGTAGAGTACGGACGTTTTTTATGCATCTTGAATCCGGTATTATATCATATCGGGAAAATAGGAGTAAAAATTTTAAAAAGAATAAAACAATGAACATTTCGTTTTTTGGATTAGGTTATGTAGGATGTGTAGGCATGGGATGTTTGGCACAGAACGGCCATAAAGTTATCGGGATAGACATTTCTTCCGAAAAGATAAAAAAAATAAACGAGGGGATGCCTACAATTGTAGAGGCGGGTATAGACGAAATAATCAGGGAACAGCATCTGCAAGGAAGAATCAGAGCTACACACGACTACATGGAGGCTGTGAGAGAAAGTGATATTTCTTTTGTGTGCGTAGGTACTCCTTCTACGAATAACGGACATTTGAACTTAAATTATATTTATCAGACCGCCGAAGAGATAGGAGAGGCATTGAAGGAGAAAAACGGTTTTCATATTATCGTCATCAGATCGACCGTATTTCCCGGTACGAATAAAGCAGTGGGTAAGATAATAGAGGATATGTCCGGAAAGACACGGAATGTGCACTTTGCCGTTGTATCTAATCCGGAGTTCCTGAGAGAGGGAACGGCTGTAAATGATTACATGAATCCGCCACTGACGGTAATAGGTACGGACTGTGAAAAGGCACGGGATATTATGACGGAACTGTATGCACCGATGGGTGCACCCATTGAGACGGTTTCTATAGAAGTGGCGGAAATGATTAAGTATGTAAACAATTCCTATCATGCTCTCAAAGTGACTTTTGCCAATGAAATAGGAAGGGTGTGCAAGGCATACGGCATTGATTCGCACGAAGTGATGCGTATTTTCTGCATGGACAAACAGCTTAATATTTCCCCTTATTATTTTAAACCGGGATTTGCGTATGGCGGCAGTTGCCTGCCTAAAGACCTGAAAGCCCTGAAAACAATGGCGCATGACCTGTATGTGGAAACGCCGGTTCTGAATGCCATAGAAAGCAGCAACCAGCACCACATGGAAAACGCCATTGAGTGGATTCAGGCAGTAGGACATAAGAAAATCGGTGTATTGGGATTGAGCTTCAAGGCAGGAACGGATGATATGAGAAACAGCCCTATTATACATGTGATAGAAGCATTGTATGGTAAGGGGTATGAAATAAGGATATATGACAGAAGTGTTTCTTTGGCACGGCTGGTAGGAAAGAATAAAAGCGTGATTGAAGAGAAGTTGCCGCATTTGAACTGTATGTTGCAGGATGATATGGACTCTTTGCTGGATTGGGCGGAAACGATTATCATTAGCAACAATGACGAGATTTTCAAATCGGTAAGGGTCAGAGATGGACAGGCGGTAATTGATTTGGTCAGGATAAAGGAGCTGGAGAAAGAAAATGGTTACAGGGGAATCTGCTGGTAGGAGCAGGAAGAGTGTATGGTTTGATATTTGCCATACTCCGCAATATAATTTCTATAAGAATTTCATCATCCGTCTGGCAGAAGAAGGGCATGTTGTGTATCTCACCGTATTGGACAGAGGGAAAATGCCTTTGATTGTTCGGAAAGAACTGGCTGCGTATCCTGCAATAAAGATTTATGTGATAGGCAGGCACAGACTTGCAAAATGGTCGGCTATCGTAGATGCCAATTTGATACGGATTGTCAAACTGTTTTTATGGTCATTGGATAAGCGGATAGATATAGCTTATTCCAATGCTTTCTTAAGCAGTGTCATAGGTAGAGTGAGAGGCTTTCATTCCTACACTTTTGATGATGACCCGCAGACTTTTGATTTCAGGCCCAAAATATGGTTTTCGAAAATATCTCATTACTGCCTTTACGAACTGCCGCCCGGTTATGTCTTGTCTTCTCAGGTAAAAGTGTTGCCGGCCCTTAAGGAATGGGCATATCTGGCACCGAATGTGTTTACACCCGACAGAATATTCCTGGATAAATATAAACTGCATCCCAAAGAGTATTTCTTTGTGAGGGAGGTGTCGGTAGGTACGGTTAACTATACGGGACAACATGCGGGTGCCGTTATGGGTATTGCTTCGAAGATACCTCATGGTAGGAAAGTGTTGCTTTCTTTGGAAGATAAATCCATGAAAGAGAGGTATCCTGAAGATTGGATTCTGCTGGAAGAACCGGTCGAGGGCATCCATTCTCTTATTTATTATAGTTGTGCTTTGATATCTTCGGGAGACAGCATGGCGCGTGAGGCTGCTTTATTGGGAGTGCCGTCGTATTATTTAGGAATCAGATATGATATGCCGGCAAATCGTGCTGCATCAAGGCTGGGAATTTTGCATAACCGGAAAAGCATGGATTTTGAGGAATGGATAGGCCGCTTTAAAGCAAAACAGGATTATGCCGGAGAGCAGGAGAGAGCCAGGGATACCATCAATCATTTATTTATAGATGTAAATGAGTACATGTATTCGTTTGTGGATGAACTTGATAACAGAAAAAGCAATAATGGATTTCACTCTTAAAACTTACCGGTCTCTTTTATCCGCACTGAGGCGGGCAGGTTATACCTTCCGAACATTTGAAGAATTCTTATCAGTTCCTGCTGACGGTAAAGTAGTGATATTGCGGCATGATATCGATAAAAGACCGGAGAATGCCTTACGGTTGGCACAGATAGAACATGCCTCGGGCGTGAAGGCTTCTTACTACATCAGGGTAGTAAAGGGTACTTGGAATGAAGAAATAATAGAACAAATAGTAGCTTTGGGACATGAAATGTCTTATCATTACGAAGACCTGACAATTGCCAAAGGCAACCACGAAAAGGCTTTTGAACATTTCAAGGTACATTTGGCCGAAATACGCCGTTTTTATCCGGCCAAGACTGTTTGCATGCACGGAAGTCCGCTCAGCAGGTGGGATAACCGGAAACTGTGGGAGAAATATAATTATAGAGAAGCGGGGATTATCGGAGAACCGTATTTTGATGTGGATTATACGAAAGTACTCTATATCACAGATACGGGGCGGGCATGGAATAAGACAGGTGCGAGTGTAAGGGATAAAGTAGAAGGCGGCTTGGAACTGAAAGTCAAAAATACCCGCCGACTGATTACTTTAATCGGTAATGACGAGCTTCCTGAAAAGCTGATTATCAATACCCATCCGCAACGTTGGTTTGATTTTGGTTGGGGATGGATGAATGAATTTATTTGTCAGCATATAAAGAACGCAGTTAAAAAAGCACTTGTGGCTTTTATGCACTAATCTAAAAAAACAATCGATAAAATAATATGATAAAGAACATGAAGAAGTATGGATACATAGCCTTTGTACTATGTGCCCTGGCGGGTTGTGCGTCGCAAAAACAGATTTCGTACCTGCAAGATGTGCCGGATGACTATCGGCAAAAGATAACCCAGGATTATGACCTCAGGATTCATCCGGATGATTTGCTTTCCATTATGGTGAATAGTAAGGACCCCGAACTGGCACAGATGTTCAATCTGCCGATGGTAAGTTATCAGATAGCTAACAGCAATACCGGATATGCAGGAGGACAGAACCGGGTATTGGGGTATCTGGTGGACAAAGAGGGAAATATCGACTTTCCGCAGTTGGGAGTTATCAAAGTACAGGGAATGACACGTGCAGAGCTGACAAAATATATCAAAAACCAGTTGATAGAAAAGGGACTGGTAAAAGATCCCATCGTAACCATCCAGTTCCTGAACTTCAAAGTATCGGTATTGGGGGAAGTAAACCGGCCGGGAACATTCGAGATAACCAGCGACCGCATTACCTTGCTGGACGCATTGAGCCTTGCTGGCGACCTGACCATTTACGGGCAGCGCGAGAATATAAAGGTTGTCCGGGAAGAAAACGGAGAGCGGGTAGTGGTTTCGCTGGATTTGCGGAACAAAGATTTATTGTCGTCTCCTTATTATTATCTGCAACAGAATGATGTAGTGTACGTAGAACCCAATAAGGTAAAGGCAGGACAGCGGGAGATAAACCAGAACAGAACCATAGGTACGTTTGCTTCCATACTATCGGTAATGGTATCCTTGGCCGTGCTTATATTCAAATAAAAAACAGTAAAGAAAAAGTTTATGGGAAAAGACAGGTTTGAAGATTTGGACTTCATAGATTTTAATGACAGCCGTAGGCAGGAGGGCACGGTGATTGCCGACGTGCTGTCGGCAGTGTATCGCAACCGGAAATGGTTCATCCTCTCCGTAGCGGTGTGTGTCCTGATAGGTTTTCTGTATCTGAAAAGTTCTCCGAAGATATTTTTGCGTACCGCCACGGTATTGGTGAAGGATGAGCAAAAAGGCGGAGGTGTCAATGGTGCGGCTGCTTTTCAGGATTTGTTTTCGTTAGGCGGCAGCACGGTAGATAACGAAGTGGGTATCTTTAAAAGTAAGCGGCTGATGCGGACGGTAGTCGAAATACTGCATCTGGATATAAGTTATAAGGAGTGGGACGGGCTGAGAAAGAAGGAACTCTATACGTCCACGCCGTTTGCCGTTACCTTCCTTGATGCAACTCCTTCACAACAGATAAGCCTTACTGTTACGATGTCGGACAATGGAAAGGTGACGCTGGCGGATATGACCCTGCAAAATGAAGAGGAAGAAGAGGAATTTGACGAAATCCTGACCGTGCAGCCGGGAGATACGGTGAATACTCCGGTGGGAAAAATGGTGGTGGCATCGACACTGTTTACGGATGAAAACAGCATAGGCAAGACGGTCTACGTGACAAAGGGAAATATGAAAGAAGTAGCGGAGTCATATAACAAGGCTTTGAATGTAGGGGTGGCAAACAAGCAGTCGTCACTGATAGCCCTGAGCATCGAGGACGAGAATGTGCAGCGGGCGGAAGATTTACTGAATACACTGATTGAGGTTTATAAGAACGATGCCATCGAGGATAAAAACAGGATTGTGATAAATACCGCCAGATTTATCGGCGAGCGGTTGGAGATAATTGAAGCCGACCTGGCTGCCGTGGATGCGGAAATTGAGAATTATAAGAAAAAGAACAGACTGACGGATATTGCTTCGGAAAGCGCCTTGTATCTGCAAAGTTCGAGCATGCTTGATGCGGAAGGGTTAAGCGTGGAAAATCAGCTTAATATGGCGCAATATATGAAGGAATACTTGCAGGATAACTCGAAGACGACAGAGCCTGTCCCTGCAAGTATCGGGATAGATGATATGGGAGTGCAGAACCTGATTATGGAGTACAACACGGTGCTGACGCGCAGGAACAAGCTGATAGCCAACAGTAGTACCAATAATCCGCTCGTGCGTGACCTGAACGGTACGCTGATGTCCATGCGCCTGTCTATCGCAAAAGCTGTGGACAACCTGATAGCAAGTCTGGAGATACAGGTGGCGAATATGAAGAACAAGGAGCGGGAGAACAGCAATAAGATAGCATTCGTGCCTACTCAGTTGAAGTATGTGGTAAGCATAGAACGGCAACAGAAGATAAAGGAAGAACTGTATCTGTTTCTGTTGAATAAAAAAGAGGAAAATGAGCTCCAGCTTTCCATTACGGAGAGCAATTGCCGCATCATAGACCCGGCAGAAGGTGTGGACCTGCCGGTAGCACCCAAGAAGGTGCAGGTAGCGCTGATTGCTTTGCTGGCGGGGATTATGCTGCCTGCCTTGTGGATTTATATCCGCTCGCTGCTCAATACCAGCGTGCATACGAAGAAAGAACTGAAAGCGGGTGTGAACATTCCTTTCTTGGGAGAAGTGCCGCTTGAAAAGAATAAGCATGAGAAAGATATCGTGGTACAGGAAGGTAGCAGGGAAAGCATTTGTGAGGCCTTCAAGATAGTGCGCGATAATCTGGACTTTATGGATACGGAAAAGAAAACGGTGGGAAAGGTAGTGCTGGTGACTTCGGCAAATCCTGACTCCGGAAAAACCTTTATTACGCTTAATCTGGGCATGAGTATGGCGCTGGCGAATGTAAAGGTAGTGATTCTCGACCTTGACCTGCGGAAAGGTTCTTTGAGCAAAAGCGTAGGGATAGGTATGAAAAAGACCGGCGTATCGAACTACCTGAGCGGCAAGGTGGATGATGTGAAAGCACTGGTGCAGGTGTGTGGAGATGATAACCGGCTGCATATCATTACATCGGGAGCGCTGCCGCCCAATCCTGCGGAATTGCTGAAGAGCGGCAGACTCGACCGGCTGCTGGAGGAGCTGAAAAAGAACTATGATTATATCTTATTGGATAACCCGCCTTATGGTGTTGTGGTGGATACGCAGTTGTGCGGACGGTTGGCGGATCAGACGGTGTATGTAGTCCGCTCGGGCTTGTTCGACAAGCGGATGTTACCGGAGTTGCAGGAACTGTATGATTCGGGAAAGATGAAGAATATGAGTATTCTGCTGAACGGAATAGATTATGTAAAGACTGGTTATGGGTATGGCTACGGGTATGGTTACGGCAATTACGGGAACGATGAAAACCGGAAGAACAAGAAGCCGCTGTACAAAAGGATATTTGGAATTTAAACGCTATGGGTATGTTTTTCTTACGACATAAAACAAAGTTGGCGGATACCGGTTTCTTCAGGGATTTTGTGGATAGTCACAGCCATATCCTTCCGGGTGTGGACGACGGCATAAGGACGATAGAGGAATCCTTGGCGGTGTTGGCGTACTTCGACTCGCTCGGAGTGAAGAAGGTGAGGCTGACGCCTCATGTGATGAATGGTGTGGAACACTGGGAAGATGTGTTGCAGGCTTTCGATACGTTGTGCAAGCGCTATACCGGAGAAACCGTACTTGAACTGGGAGCTGAATATATGCTGGACTCCGGCTTCAGGGAGAGGTTGGAGAAGGGATTGCAGCCTTTGTGCGGGGATTGTGTGTTGGTAGAGACGTCTTATTTTTCTCCACCAAACAATCTGGACGAGCTGTTGTACGATGTATCGCTTGCCGGATATACGCCGGTGATTGCGCATCCCGAACGTTATCTTTATATGAGGTACGGTGATTATTGCGAATTGAAGGACAAGGGCTATCTGTTGCAGCTGAACTTGCTTTCGCTCTCCGGTTATTATGGAAAACAGGTGATGAAAAATGCTGAAACATTGCTGGAAAAAGGTATGTACGATATGGTAGGGACGGATTTGCATAATCTGGAAACTTTCGGAAAATGGATAGGAAATGTGAGGCTGACGGATAAGCTGGCGAGGGAAATAATGTCTCTTCGCTGACTGTCAAAGTCCGCAATGAGTTAGGAAGCTCCGGAGACCTGTGCTTTTGCAGGTTTCCGGAGCTTCTGTCGTTTTTGGGGTATTTAGAGTTTTCTATTAAAATTGTGAGAGTTGTTTTGATATATTTCCGTATCTTTGCCCCATTATTGAATATTGAACCAACGAATTTTAGGAACCGGACATGATAAAGAAAGTCGTAAAAGTCCTTTGGATTTTCATCGCGCTGATAACATTGACATGCGTTGTTATTTTCTTCTCGATAGCAAAAGGTTGGATTGGCTATATGCCTCCTGTGGAAGATTTGGAAAATCCCAATTATAAATTTGCAACGGAAATCTTCTCGGAAGACGGGAAAGTTCTGGGAACTTATTCTTATAGCAAGGAGAACCGCGTGTTTGTGGGATACAATGATTTGTCGCCCCATATTATCAATGCGCTGATTGCAACGGAAGACGTGCGCTTTGCCGAACATTCGGGGATTGATGCCATCGCGCTGTTCCGTGCCGTGGTGAAGCGTGGTATTCTGATGCAGAAGAATGCCGGCGGCGGCAGTACAATTAGCCAGCAGCTTTCCAAGCAACTTTATTCGCCAAGCGCCGACAACATAGTGGAACGTCTGTTCCAAAAGCCCATCGAGTGGGTTATAGCCGTGAAGCTGGAACGCTATTATACCAAAGAGGAAATTCTTACGATGTATCTCAATAAGTTCGACTTCCTGAATAATGCGGTGGGTATAAAGACTGCCGCCTATACCTATTTCGGTTGCGAACCGAAGGATTTGAAAATTGAGGAAGCCGCCACACTGGTGGGTATGTGCAAGAATCCTTCCCTTTATAATCCGGTACGTTATAACGAACGTTCGCGCGGACGCCGCAATGTGGTGCTCGACCAGATGCGCAAGGCCGGATATATCACCGTTGAGGAACGGGATTCGTTGCAGGCATTGCCATTGAAGCTGTCCTATCATCGCGTAGACCATAACGAAGGTCTTGCAACGTATTTCCGTGAATACCTGCGTGGTGTGCTGAATGCCAAGAAGCCCGATAAATCGGACTATCGCGGCTGGCAGATGCAGAAGTATTACGAGGATTCGCTCGACTGGGAAACAAACCCTCTGTTCGGCTGGTGCGAAAAGAATACGAAGAAGGACGGAAGCAAATATAATCTTTATACGGACGGGTTGAAAATCTATACTACAATAGACTCCCGCATGCAGAAATATGCAGAGGATGCCGTGACCGAGCATCTGAAAGAATTGCAGGGCTACTTCTTCAAAGAGAAGAAAGGTGCGAAGAAAGCGCCTTATACTTTCCGTTTGACGCAAGAACAGGTAGACGAAATTCTGGACCGTGCCATGAGACTGTCCGACCGCTACCGCATCATGAAGAGAGCCGGAGCTTCCGAAGCGGAAATCAGGAAAGCGTTCGATACGCCCGAACAAATGTCTGTATTCAGTTGGAGCGGTGAGAAAGATACCGTAATGACTCCGATGGATTCCATACGTTATTATAAGTTCTTCCTGCGTGCCGGCTTCATGTCGATGGATCCGCGTAACGGTCATGTAAAAGCGTATGTAGGCGGCCCGAACCATCACTACTTTAAATATGACATGGCAATGGTGGGACGTCGCCAAATCGGTTCTACCATGAAACCGTATGTGTATTCGCTGGCTATGGAGAACGGTTTTTCTCCTTGCGACCAGGCTCGTCATGTGGAATATACATTGATAGACGAAAACGGAAAACCCTGGACACCGCGCAATGCCAATAAAAAACGTTACGGCGACATGGTGACGGTGAAGTGGGGATTGGCCAATTCGGACAACTGGATCACAGCATACCTGATGAGCAAACTGAACCCGTATGAGTTGAAGCGGTTGGTGCACAGCTTTGGTGTGCGCAACCGTGAGATTGTGCCTTCGGTGTCCCTCTGTCTCGGTCCTTGCGAAGTCTCCGTAGGAGAGATGGTAAGCGCCTATACCGCATTCCCGAACAAGGGTATTCGTGTTGCGCCGCTGTTTGTAACCCGTATTGAGGATAACGACGGTAATGTGCTGGCTACATTCTCGCCGGAAATGCAGGAAGTAATCAGCGCATCCAGTGCCTATAAAATGCTGGTAATGCTGCGTGCAGTTGTCAATGAAGGTACGGGCGGACGTGTCCGCCGTTTGGGTGTAAAAGCCGATATGGGTGGCAAGACCGGTACGACCAACTATAATGCCGACGGCTGGTTCATGGGCTTTACGCCTTCGCTGGTGTCCGGCTGCTGGGTGGGCGGTGAAGACCGTGATATTCACTTCGATACGATGTTGCACGGACAAGGTGCTTCCATGGCATTGCCTATTTGGGCGAAGTATATGGTAAAAGTGCTTGGCGACAAGTCTTTGGGATATGATGAAAACGAAACGTTCCAACTGCCTGAAGGTTTTGACCCCTGCAAGGACAGCGGATATGAGGATGCGGATGAGGAACCGGCATCGGAAATGGGACTGGACGATTTGTTTAATTAAGAATTGGGAAATGGTGTACACAATCTGCATCGGCAGTAACGTGAACAGGAAAGAGAATCTGGCGTTGGCACGCAAGAGGCTGTCCGAACTTTTTCCGAATATCCGTTTTTCTGCAGAAGCGGACACAGAGCCGTTGTTTTTCCGGCGGCAGGCGTTGTTTGCCAATCAGGTGGCGCGCTTCACGTCCGATTCTGATGCGGATGAAGTCATACTCCATTTGAAGGATATAGAACGGGAAGCCGGAAGGACTCCCGAAGAAAAGAAACAGGAGATTGTACGTCTTGATATAGACTTGCTGTCTTGTGACAGCAGGGTGTATAAACCCGAAGATTTAAAGCGGGATTATATCATCCGCGGACTGAAAGAATTGGATGATGGAAAGTCTGAGGCGACAAATGCCATTGAAACGTTTCTTTATAATAATGTGGTAATTTAAGTTTTAAAGATATGAAATTCCTGGGAATAATTCCTGCCCGTTACGCATCTACGCGTTTCCCTGCCAAACCTTTGGCTTTGTTGGGTGGAAAGACCGTTATTCAACGGGTATATGAACAAGTGGCCGGTGTTTTGGATGATGCTTATGTAGCTACCGACGACGAGCGCATTGAAGCTGCCGTAAAAGCATTCGGCGGAAAAGTTGTAATGACGTCCGTGCATCATAAAAGCGGTACAGACCGTTGTTATGAGGCTTGTACCAAAGTAGGGGAAGGCTTTGATGTGGTGGTAAACATTCAGGGCGATGAACCTTTTATACAGCCGTCTCAGCTGGAGACCGTAAAGGCCTGTTTTGACGATCCGTCCACACAGATTGCCACTTTAGTAAAACCCTTTACTGCAGATAACGGTTTTGAGGCACTGGAGAACGTAAACTCTCCCAAAGTAGTGCTCAACAAGAACATGAATGCTCTTTATTTCAGCCGTTCTATCATTCCGTACCAACGTAATGCGGAGAAGCGGGAGTGGCTGAAAAACCATACATATTACAAGCATATCGGATTATATGCCTATCGGGTGGAAGTGTTGAAAGAGATAACCTCGCTTCCGCAGTCTTCTCTTGAACTGGCGGAGTCGCTGGAGCAGTTGCGCTGGTTGGAAAACGGTTATACCATTAAAGCCGGTATTACCGAAGTGGAGACAATCGGTATTGATACACCGCAGGATTTGGAACATGCGGAGCGTTTCCTGCAAGCACGAAACGCTCAATGAATATCGGTTCGGGGATGCTTTTGGACAGGACCATCCAGCCTAAGGTGAGGGACATTGAGCACTTGGCCGTACAGATGCCCCAACGGTGCACTATGCCCAATGGTGTGTCTTTGAATGTGCTTGACTCTGGCGATAATGAAGTTGTGCGCATAGACCTGCTGATGGAAGGCGGGCGCTGGCAACAGTCGCAACCGTTACAGGCTTTGTTTACGAACCGTATGCTGCGCGAAGGGACGCTTCGGTACAGTGCGGGGGAAATAGCGGAGAAGTTGGACTATTACGGTGCCTGGCTGGAGTTGTCCAGCGCATCGGAATATGCGTATATTACTCTTTATTCGCTGAACAAATATTTGCCGCAGACATTGGAAATACTGGAATCCATCGTAAAAGAGCCTGTGTTTCCGGAGAAGGAGTTGGGTGTTATAATAGAAAATAATATCCAGCAGTTCATGGTCAACTCGTCCAAAGTGGATTTTCTGGCGCATCGGGCGATGATGAAAGCTGTATATGGTGAGGTGCATCCTTGCGGACGGCTGGTGCAGAAAGAGGATTATGGCAGGATAAATCCTGCTGTACTCAGAGAGTTTTACGACCGGCATTATCATTCCCGGAACTGTACGATTTACGTTTCCGGAAAGGTGGGCGATGATTGTGTACGGCGGATAGAAGATATGTTTGGTAAGGAAGTGTTCGGCAAAGACTTCCGCAAACCGGAAAGACGGGAGTTTATTCCGGTTTCTTCCATGGATAAACGGATTTTTGTAGAACATGCGGATGCTATGCAGAGTGCGGTTCGCATGGGGATGCTTTCTTTGGAACGCCATCATCCCGATTATTTGAAGACCAGAGTGATGGTAACGCTGTTTGGCGGATATTTCGGAAGCCGTCTGATGTCCAATATCCGTGAAGAAAAGGGATATACCTATGGCATTTCTGCAGGCATCGTTTCTTGTCCGGGACCGGAAATGCTGGTTATCAATACGGAAACGGCAAACGAGTTTGTGGAGCCTCTTATCCGGGAGGTTTACCATGAAATAGATTGCTTGCAGAATGATCTGGTGCCGGAAGAAGAATTGGCAATGGTAAAGAATTATATGCTGGGCGAAATGTGCCGCAGTTATGAATCGGCATTCTCACTGGCAGATGCGTGGATGTTCGTTCAGGTTTCGGGTTTTGGCGATACACACTTTGAAGATGCTCTGAACGCAGTCAGGGATATTACTCCTGAAGATATACGCGAACTTGCCGGAAAGCATTTGTGCAAAGAGAAATTAAAAGAAGTCATATCCGGCAAAAAAATGTCATAAAAAGCGGGAACCGCCTCGTGGTTTTGACAGATTAATCGTATCTTTGTCAAAATCCTAATTAAGTAACTTGTAATCCAAGATGAAATATCTATATACTGCAATTTTTCTGTTATACTTGTCACAGGGCAGTGTCGCAGCCCAGGAAAAAGGCGGCTTCTTCGATAAAATAAAGGGAACTTTCTCATCGGAAATAAAAATAGGGACACATACGTTTAAGGACGGTTCCGTATATACAGGTGAAATGAAAGGACGCAAACCCAACGGAAAGGGAAAGACGGTATTTAAAAACGGCGATGTCTATGAAGGCGAGTACGTTAAAGGAAAGCGTGAAGGGTATGGCATTTACACTTTTCCCGACGGTGAAAAGTATGACGGTCAGTGGTTTCAAGACCAACAGCACGGCAGAGGTATCTATTATTTTATGAATAATAACCGTTATGACGGTATGTGGTATCAGGATTACCAGCATGGCAAAGGTACTATGTACTACTATAACGGAGACCTTTATGAAGGCGATTGGATAAATGACAAGCGTGAAGGTCAGGGTACTTACGTTTGGAAGAACGGTTCCAAATACATCGGTTCGTGGAAAGACGATAAGAAAAACGGTGAAGGCACGTTAGTCTGGAATGACGGTTGCAAATACGACGGTCAATGGAAGAATGATGTGCGTGATGGCAAAGGTACGTTTGAATATGCCAATGGTGATAAGTATGTGGGTGATTGGAAAGAGGATATGCAGCATGGCAAGGGCATTTACTTCTTTCATACGGGCGACCGTTACGAAGGTTCTTATGTGCAGGGTGAACGTACCGGTGAAGGTATTTACTATCATGCCAGCGGCAATAAATATGTAGGAAACTTCAAGAACGGTATGCAGGACGGACATGGTACGTTTACATGGGCGAACGGTGCTGTATATGACGGACAATGGAAAGACAACCAGCGCAATGGCTATGGCGTTTACAAATGGAACGTCGGCGACTCCTACGAAGGCGAATGGAAAGATAATAAATTTAACGGTCAGGGAACTCTGATTCTTACTGACGGTACAAAATACAAAGGCGGTTTTGTAAATGGTCTGGAAGAGGGGAGCGGCGTGCAGGAAGATAAGAACGGAAACCGCTATGAAGGTTTCTTCAAACAAGGCAAGAAAGACGGTCCGTTTGTGGAAACGGATAAAAATGGAAAGCTGGTGCGGAAAGGAACCTATAAAATGGGAAGGCTGAGTAATTGAAATCAGGGAATGAAAAGGGACATTCGGTAAAATGTCCCTAAAAAATAGAGAGGGCTGCGCGATTCTGAACGAATACTGCGCAGCCCTTATTTTTTATTTCTTAATTCTCAATTTTCAAATAATATATTGAGAACTGATAGATTCGTTGCTTACGACTCTTCTGATAGTTTCGGCAAACATATCGGCAATGCTTAATTGTTTAACCTTATCGCATTTCTTGGAGTAAGGAATGCTGTCTGTAAATACCATTTCAGTCAAGCCTGATTCCTGTACGCGGAATGATGCCGGATCGGACATGACACAGTGACTGGCAATGGCACGTACGGATTTAGCACCGGCTTCCATCATGATGTTGGCTGCTTTGGTGATAGTACCTGCGGTATCTACTATATCATCTACCAATACTACATTCTTGTCTTTTACGTCACCGATAATCTGCATGGTGGCAACAACGTTTGCCTTTTCGCGCGTCTTGTTGCACAATACCAAAGGTACACCGAGGTATTTGGAGAATGTGCTGGCACGTTTTGAACCGCCTACGTCGGGAGTTGCAATAACAAGGTCATCCAACTTTAATGATTCGATATAAGGAAGGAATACTGCCGATGCATACAAATGGTCAACCGGAATGTTGAAGAAACCTTGAATTTGGTCAGCATGAAGGTCCATAGTAATCAAACGGTCGATGCCCGCAACTGAAAGCAGGTCAGCTACCAACTTGGCGCCGATGGATACACGCGGTTTGTCTTTTCTGTCCTGACGTGCCCAACCAAAATAAGGAATTACTGCAATAACACTTTTGGCAGATGCTCTTTTGGCCGCATCAACCATCAGCAGAAGTTCCATCAAATTGTCGGAATTAGGGAAAGTGGATTGAACCAGGAATACATTTGCGCCACGGATAGACTCTTCATAAGAAACAGCGAATTCACCATCGGCAAAGTGGGTGATATTCATCTTTCCTAGAGGGCAATTAAGGCTGGCGCAGATTTTTTCTGCAAGGTATCTCGAGTTTGTTCCTGAGAATACCATAAAAGGTGCTTTTTCGCTCATTTTGTAATAGATATTACCTATTTATTAATTTGCATGCAAAGGTATGAATTTCCCGCTACATAATACAAGACTTATTGTAGAAAAAATATTTTTCTTTACCGGATTTATTTGTAGCTTTGCTTTGTGAAATACCTTTCATCTATATTATTAATAGGAATGCTATGCCTGATAGGTACGGCATTTGTTTCGTGCGTGGGTACAGCTCCTACAAAAGAGGTGCATCTGATTGACTCCTTAAATCAGGCGGCATATGCTTATCGTTATAAAAATTTGGACTCATCGTGTCATGCGGCTTCAAAGGCTTACCGGGGAGTGAAACTTTACAGGCAAGGAAAGGCGGAAGCTTGTAATAATCTGGGATTCTGCGCTTTTATGCGAATGGACTTTGAACAGGCGGAGAAATACTATCAGGAAGTGTACAGTCTGACAAAGAATGAATTGGAACTTCTGATTGCCGATATAGGTTTGATGAAAATTTATCAGCGGACGGCACTGAACAAAGAGTTCTATGATTACCGCAATAGTGCTGTACGCCGCATGAAACGCATCGCAGAAGATAACAATTTGTTTGTAGACAGGCATGAGCGAATGCGGCTGACTTATGCTCGGTCGGAGTTTTATATTGTGTCTGCCATATATTACTATTATTTGCAGCAACGGCCGGAAGCTTTGGCATCTATCAATGAGGTGCCGGAGAATGAGGAGTTGGCAACAGACACAAATCAGTTATTGTATTATCACTATATAAAAGGGTCGGCTTCTTTGTGCGAAGGAGAAACGCCCGATGAGCGTCGTTTAAGGGAGTTTGATGAACTTTACACTACTTGGAAATTAGCTTCCAGGAAAGGGTATCTGTATTTTGAAGGAAACGGTATACAGGGGTTGGCTAATTTGATGGCTTCTCCGGATAATTATGATTTTTATCAAGGACGGCGGACGCATGCGTTGAAACAATTCGGCGAGCCGGTGGATTCTTTACTGCCTATGCGGTTGGGACAACAGGCTTTGGAGAAATTCCGGCAGTATAATGACATTTACCAAATTGCGGGTGCATACGTTTCTATCGGGAAATATTTGAATGCGCATGGAGAATATGAGCAGGCACTCGATACTCTGAAACGTGCCTTAGAGTGTGTAAACGATCATCATCGCCGTTTTTACGATTGCCACGACAGTCTGGATTGGTTGAAGGCTTACGACCGTCGTGATACGGTATGTGCGGAGAAATCCTGGATTCGGCAGAAATTAAAAACCGTTCCCGAATGGATTTCAAGGATACGTGAGCAGTTGAGTGTCACTTATGCAGGACTGGAAATGAAAGAGTATTCGGATTATAACAGGAATATATATCTGGATATTCTGGAAGATACCCGTCAGGATAAGGAATTGGAAAGTCGTTATCAAGCATTGGAAAGAGAGGCGGGACAGCTTAATCTGTTGCTTTTCTGTGTGATTACGGGGCTTATTGTAGTGGTGGTGTTCTTCTGGTTCTTTAATAAACGTTCTAAACAGCGCAACAGATTGCATCTGCACCGTTTGCAATCTATGCTGGATATTTGTCAGGAGATAACTGTATCCATTCCTGCCGATGCACAGACCGAGAAAGACATCACGGATGCGATTCTGGTGGCTGTACGTCCCAAAATGAAAAGCTTATTCGGAACAGAAGACGTATGTATCAAAAATAGGGAATTGATATTCGCACGGCATATGAGGAAAGATGAACAGGCTATGGTGCAAGTAATCAATCCTTATATCCAATGGGCGTTAGACAACGGAATGACTTCCATTTCCCTTGGCGAGGAACAGCGCAGACTGGAGAAACAACGCTATATTCATGAACGGCATATTGCCGGAAACAAACGACAGAATCTGATTAAGAAGGCTTGCCTTTCTATTGTTGATGGTATTCATCCTTACATTGACCGCATTCTGAACGAGGTGCATAAACTGATACGCATGGGATATATCCATGATGAAACTATCAAAAAAGAAAAGTATCAGTATATTGATGAGCTTGTTACCACCATTAACGAGTATAATGATATTCTGGCTTTGTGGATTAAGATGAAGCAAGGTACACTGAGTCTGAGCATCGAAGTTTTTGAACTGAATGAGCTTTTTGAATTGTTGAGGAAAGGGAGCCGGGCTTTTGAAATGAAACAGCTGGATTTGGAAGTAGAGCCTACCGATGCTTGCGTGAAGGCAGACAGGGCATTGACTCTCTTTATGATAAATACATTGGCAGAAAATGCACGTAAGTACACTCCCAAGGGGGGTAAGGTGAGAATCTATGCCCGGCAGGAGAATGATTTTGTGGAAATATCCGTTGAGGATAACGGATGCGGTCTGTCTCCGGAAGATGTTAACCATATCATAGGCGAGAAGGTGTATGATTCCAAAATTATCGGCATGAATGATGCACCCGACCGGGAAGCATTGCGGAAAAATAAGGGCAACGGCTTCGGTTTAATGAATTGTAAGGGCATTATTGAGAAATATAAGAAAACAAATCCTGTTTTTAATGTGTGCCTGTTCAATGTGAAGAGTACGTTAGGGCAGGGGAGTCGTTTCTACTTCAGACTGCCGGCAGGAGTACGTAGGGTTTTGACCGCAATACTACTTGTATTCTCTTTAGGTATGGTTTCTTGCAGCAAGGCAACTGATAACGATGTGCTGAAAGAAACACTTACTGACTCTCTGACATTGGCCTTGCAGGCAGAATATGAACTTTTACTGAATAAGGCTTCCGATTATGCCAATGAAGCCTATTACTGTAATGTAGACGGTGAATATGCGCTGGCTTTGCAATATATAGACTCCGCAATGGTTTGCCTGAATGAACATTACGGGAAGTATGCCGAAGAACCGCATCGTTATATGACTTTGGTCGGGGATGACATACCTGCTGAGCTGGACTGGTGGAATGAGATGTTTAATTCCGATTTTCATGTGATTCTGGATATTAGGAATGAGGCGGCGGTTGCATTTCTTGCTTTGAAACAGTGGGATGAGTATGGCTATAATAATGCTGCTTATACCACTTTGTACAAGTTGCTGGGTGAAGACCAGTCTTTGGAAGATTTCTGCCGCGAACTGGAGCGTTCTACGAATAATAAGACGGTGAGTATCTTGTTGGTGATTATTTTATTGGTTACGCTATGCTTGGGGTATTATGTTCTGTATTTCCGCAGGAGATTGGTAAACCGTTGGAACTTGGAGCAAGTATTGGAAATCAACAAGCAGGTGTTTACCGCATCTGTAATATCTGCATCCGAAGACGAGGAGATGCTAAAACGTGAAGAAGATATGTTGAAAGATATTCCTCAACAAATCGCAGATAATGCATTCGATGCGGTTAATGAGTTGTTGAGTATAGAGCGGTTGAGCATTGCGGTTTATAACGAGGCTGCCCATAGGTTGGAGTACGCGTCTAATCCTCTGGAAGGAGTAGCAGAGAACAAACTTGTGTGGGAAGACTTGATGCAACGTTGTTTTGAAGAACAGAGGCATCTGTCGGAAAATGGAATGCAGGCATTGCCTCTCATTGTGAAAGCCGGAAACTCCACTCAGTGTATAGGAGTGTTGTGTTTGGTGAGAAGCAGGATGCAGCAGGAATCCGACCGTTTATTGCTGGAGTTGATAGCCCGTTACATTGCTATTGTGATATTCAATGCGGTAGTGAAGCTGGCAATGAAATACCGGGATATTGAGACAGCTCAGGATGAAGCGCGTCGTGCGTCGTGGGAGGACAGTTTGCTACATGTGCAGAATATGGTGCTTGATAACTGTTTGTCTACCATCAAACATGAAACGATTTATTATCCAAATAGAATAAAGCAATTGATAGGCAAACTTCGCTCCGGTAAGCTGTCGGAAACAGAGGAGCGGGAAACGGTAGCGGCTATCAGCGAATTGATAGAGTATTATAAAGGGGTATTTTACATTTTGAGCCAATGTGCATCCCGTCAGTTGGAAGAGGTTACTTTCAGGCGTACGGTGATTCCTGTGCCCGAGCTGTTGGAAGCTGCGGAGAAGTATTTCCGTAAGGTGAGCAGGGGAGTTGCAGCTTCTGTTGTTTTCAGTATAGAAACAGTAAGTGAATCGGTTATCGGAGATGTAAATCAATTGCATTTTTTATTGGAGAATTTGATTGATGAAGCTTTGTCTGTGCCGGTTGCGGGAAAAATTCGCCTGACTTGTGCAGTAGAAGATGATTTTGTGCGTTTTCTTTTTACAGATATGCGGCGGGAGAAAACAAGGGAAGAGTTGAATCAACTGTTTTACCCGAATCTGGTACGTATGACGGCCGGTGAAAAGGGAAAGTTGTGTGGTACGGAGTACTTGTTATGCAAACAGATTATTCGCGACCATGACGAATTTGCCGGAAGAAGAGGATGCCGCATTAATGCAGAACCTGCAGAGAAAGGGGGATTTGCCGTATACTTTACGCTGCCCCGTTATCTAAAAAGAATTCAGCCGAGAAGATAATGGCTTTTCTCGGAGCAAATTAGAATAAGTAAGGATAAAAAGATATGAAATATGGAAGCTAAGAAGTTTAAAGTCATTATTGTAGAGGACGTAAAGCTGGAATTAAAAGGAACGGAAGAGATATTCCGTCACGAAATACCGGATGCGGAAGTTATCGGTACCGCCATGACGGAACAAGAATTCTGGAGTTTGATGGAAGCCGGTGTGCCGGACCTTGTTTTACTGGATTTGGGTTTGGGTGGCTCCACTACTATCGGTGTGGATATTTGCCGCAATATATTTAAGCGCTATCCGGATGTACATGTGTTGATATTCACCGGAGAGATTTTAAACGAAAAATTATGGGTGGATGTCCTTGAAGCGGGAGCTGATGGTATTATTCTGAAGACTGGAGAATTGTTGACCAAGACAGACGTACAAGCTGTTATGGACGGGAAAAAACTTGTTTTCAATTATCCCATATTGGAAAAGATTGTAGAACGTTTTAAAACTTCCGTCCGGAATGATACGAAACGGCAGGAAGCTGTTATCAGTTATGACATAGACGAATATGACGAACGTTTTCTCCGTCATCTTGCTTTGGGGTACACAAAGGAAATGATTGCCAACCTGAAAGGAATGCCGTTTGGCGTGAAATCTTTGGAGAAACGGCAGAATGATTTGATAGGGCGCCTTTTTGGAGAGTGCGAACGAGTGGGAGTAAATGCTACGCGCCTTGTGGTGCGTGCACTGGAACTGCGTATTCTTGATATTGACAATCTGGAAGCGGACGAGGAATAATTCCGAATACCGAGTAATTATGAGGAATAAATGGCGAATGCCCCATCCCGCAACGATGTTCTTCCTGCTAACACTGGGAGTTATCTTTCTGTCGTGGATATTTGATGTCTACGGATTGAGTGTGCGTCTGCCTCATACAGGCGAAGAGATACGTGTACAGAGTTTATTGAGCCCGGAAGGCATTCGATGGCTGCTGCGTCATGTAGTAACGAATTTTACGGGTTTTGCCCCGTTGGGGCTGGTTATCGTGGCGATGTTCGGGATAGGGGTTGCACAACATTCCGGGCTTATAGATGCGTGTATACGCAAAGGCATACGCGGACGGGTACGTAATCCGTGGTGTATCATACTCAGTGTTATTGTTCTGGGATTACTGTCCAATGTAGTGGGTGATGCCGGATACATCATATTGCTGCCTATCGCTGCAACGTTATTCCATTCGGTAGGATTACATCCCATAGGCGGAATCATAGCAGCTTATGTATCGGTGTCGTGCGGTTATAGTGCCAATATACTTTTAAGCACACTCGATCCTATGCTTGCTGCCACAACACAGGAGGCTGCCGATATGACGGATGTGTTGGGCGGACGGATCGGACCTCTGTGCAATTATTATTTCTTTTGTGTATCCACTTTCTTATTGGTATTCATTATTTACCATATAACTTGTAGAAAACTATTGCCGGGATTAGGAGAATACAATGGGAGTAATACCTTCTGCGGTTATAAGCAACTGTCTCGAAAGGAGCAGAGAGCTTTGTGGGGAGCTGTCATTATCGGCTTGCTCTATGCGGCGTTTGTTCTATGGGCTACATTCTCTTCATGGGGTATATTGAGAGGTGTTAATGGCGGATTGACCCGTTCGCCGTTTATTATTGGTATTCTGTTCTTGTTATCTTTGGGGATAGGTTTAATGGGAATGGTGTATGGATTCGTTTCCGGACGTTATCGTACGGACAGTGATGTGATAGAGGGGCTGACCCAACCGATGAGGTTATTGGGTGTTTATTTCGTAATCGCTTTTTTTGCTTCCCAGATGTTTGCTTGTTTTGAGTATTCCCATTTGGATAAATGTATCGCAATAATGGGAGCGAATGTGCTTTCCCCCGTTCGTTCGGATAGTTTGTGGATATTGATATTATTTATCTTGTTTACTGCTCTTATTAACCTCATTATGGTTTCTTCCACATCGAAGTGGGCGTTTATGTCGTTCATTTTCGTTCCGGTATTGGCGGGTATGGGGATTTCTCCGGATATGGCACTGTGTGCATATCGTATCGGTGACAGTGCAACGAATGCGATTACTCCTTTTATGTTTTATATGCCGCTTGTTCTGACGTATATGCAGCAATATGATAAGCAGTCTACCTATGGTTCGTTGCTTAAATATACGTGGAGGTATTCATTGGTTATTCTTATTGCCTGGACTGCTTTGTTTGTGCTTTGGTATCTCTGTAAACTACCGCTGGGATTATAAGTAGAGAGGCTATAATTATCTCTGTTATAAGATTTAAACAAGATTACTTTCTTTTATTAAGGCTATAGCTTAAATTGTATAGTTTCTTGTTAATTGTAACATTGACAGATACCTTATCTTCATTACCTGTATTGACAAACTGTCCTTTAATTACAGGACCTGTGGCTGAGTCTACGGGATATAGTACCGTAATATATCGTACAGGATTATTGTCCGGTTTCCGCATGACAACTGCATAGGACTTTCTGTGTTCATATTTCCTGTCTGTTTGGTAGGATATCCGACCATCAAACTCTTTAAAGATAAGATTCCTGCTCGCCTCTCCGAATGTACGAATTAACAGATTATTGCTATCATCGAAGGTGGTATGCGCACCAAATTCTTCCTTATCCAGAAGAACATTATCAACAGACTTTCCATCACAAAGATGGAAATATAATTTTGCATATCCGGTAGCAGTCCCGAATCCTTCATCTACCAGCACAAAAAAATCCTGTGGCTGTTTGACGTAGAAGATGGATCGACGATGCTTGAAGTTGCTATATCCTTGATTTTCTGTCACAATAAGTTGATATTCGTCTTTTTCCTCAAATAATAATAAAGTACCGGCGGCTTTATTGATATTTTCCGTTCCGGTTTCTTCATGGTCTGCGGTTTTGCCTAAAACCATTGTGTTATGTGCTTTGGTCTGACGAAACCATCTGCGTAGTTCCATAACCTTCTCATTATCCTCTGCCATATATGCACAAACACCGGAATCGGGAAAGAAGTTACGTCCGTTACGATATAACTCAAATGTACCGTTATCAAGTTGGTTATGGCTTGAGTCTCCCATTTTTAAAGAAACATTATTACTGTGAATCAGCACTGTAGATTGCGGGTCCCAACCACTACGTAGTACATAAAAACCAGAAGAAGGGAATGTTTTTATTTGTGTACTCGGACAAGTGCCACTTTTACCATACGTGGACATATATTCAAACTCGGAATCTTCAGGAAACATTTCCATATATTTCTTAAAGTTTTTATTTAGCACGCTTCGGGTTTTAACCCATGAATCATTGAAAGCAGGAGTACAATCTTTGCTGTTTTTTGTAAAATAACTGGGGTAGGTGAAATGCATCACTACTTTGGCGGCTTTTAAAAGTACCTCATTTAGATTTGGCGACAGCAAATTCTCCGGAACTTCATTCTGAAGGAGCAGCCGTTTGAGATCGTATAGTCCATCTAATATACCTATATGATAATGCAAAGACAAATCATTTGTCATACCATCATCCAAAAATAACTTTGAAGTTTGGTCATTAATGATATCACAACCTGTTTTTTGCCACTGTGAGGCATTCTTCAGCTCTGGAAATAAAGTTCCTGCAAACACTAATGCTACAGCTTGGCTTAACAAGATATTATTTCCACCGGCATATTTGTATTGAGATAAATAATCGGCATGCTCCGCAAAATGTATCAAGAAAAAAGAAAGCCATTCCGATGTAAAGTTAGGAGAACTTTTAAAATATTCGAATAACTCCGTTTGTCCCATAATACGTGTGGATACTTGAAGTTGATACCATTTGAACTTGTCAGGGCTACCTTCGGGTAGAGGGTGCTTGGCAATCCAATCGGTATACACTTCTTTCCATGAAAGCATATATTTCTCATCATGAGACTCTTGATAAGATTTTCCTTGAAGCGGCATCCAATTGTGGCGATGTAATTGCTTTTGATATTCATTATCTGCACCTTTAGGTGTAAATTTCCAATTTATTGTTTTATCGCTGTTTTGTAGTGAATAAGGCTTCTTCAAAATCTTATCTTCCAAATAATTTTCGTTTACATAGAAACGATATTCATCTATGGCATAGTCTGCATAACCACGCTCTACATCACTGGGAGGGTCTGATGTGACATTGGGATTCTTTATGTTTTTTCTGTTTCTGTAGTAAGCTAACAGTTCTTTTAAAGCAGTAGTATCATCACCAGCTTCATGCAGCGATTTAACAGTACCCAATCCGGGATAGTTTAGATTAAGAATATTGAATAGGACTACTTCTGTATTTTCATTTGGCGGCAGGGACGGGTTTTCTTCATCTGTGATAGGTGGTTTTTCTTCTTCTTTATCTTTTATGGGCATATCATTATCTGTACATCCAATCAACATAATGATAGAGGATAGGAAAGCATAAATGTAAAAATGACTTTTGAATATCATCATATTAAGTATTTGGTTTAGTGCTACAAATATAATAAGCTTATCACTGAGTGTCGTTTAGTAATGTGTATATCCTGTTTGAAAATAGAAGTTAATTATTAATTTGGTTGAAAATATTATTAGAATTGTCTTTTATGAAGAGAGAAGAAATACCAAAATAAAAAAAATTTATCTAATCGTTGGTATCGGTTTGATAAAAAAAGATTTAGAAAAACATAGACAATTATTAATAGTGAATTGAATAAGCTGTAACGAGTTGAATCATATTCATATTGCAGCTATCAGAGGTAAAATCTCGATAACAAATACGCCTGTTATAATATATTGTAATGGTAAATATTATTTGCAAATAATAGCTAAGAAGTCATGGCAATATATTATTTTTGCAAAAAAAGGCATTAATAATGATACTATAATAATCATTGAGTAGATATGAAAACTGAGTTAATAGAAAGTTTAGACTTCACCGAGGAAGATTATAATGAAAAAATAGCAGGTGAAGATGTTGCTTCTTTCACCGAGTTTATAGATGCCATTATCGTATTTGTAGAACAAAATGGCGGTACTTTAGAAGATGCAATCATTATGGCTAACGATACTTATTACCAATTATAATATACTATAAGTAATATCAGCCGAAGAGAATTTCTGTAAAAGCAAAGTTTTATTGAGATTTAGCTGATAAGATTTTGAATTTATACAGATTCTTTTGAAATGTGGGTTGATTTGGTTCTCTTTTAAAGAAAAATGTTATGCTATCTAAAACATTGTATTTCAATAGAACAACTATTTACTTTTCATATATAGGTCTATTATTTTAATATAAATAATAAATATTTTGGGTGTAAAATTTGTAGTTTTCATAAAAAAACGTACCTTTGCACCGCAATTAAGGATGGTTCCGTAGCTCAGCTGGATAGAGCAACGCCCTTCTAAGGCGTGGGTCTTGCGTTCGAATCGCAACGGAATCACAAAGAAAAACCGCAAATAGCTAAAAAATAAGCATTTGCGGTTTTCTTATTTTTAAAAATGTCCGCATTTTGTCCTCATAATGGGTCAGCCCAAAATTTTATCCCTCTTTGTTTACGTAAAATAACACTTGTTACTACTCTCGTAAAAAACTCAAAAAAGGTAAAAAGGTTTTGCTTCTACGCTTTAGGCAACTAACTTTGAAATATCAATATTAAAATAATAAAAGCATATGAAAAAATTAATCTTATCTCTTGCACTTTGTTGTGCAGCTACTAATTTCTTTGCGCAGAATGCTGATCCGGCACAATTGGTTAACGAAGGTAAAGCTGCACTTGAATCTAAAAATTATCAGGTTGCATTTACAAAATTCAGCACCTATCTGACACAAACCAACAATCAAGATTCGGTAATTGCTTTTAACTGCGGCGTTTGCGCTGATAAAATTAAGAAACCGGCTGAAGCTTTGAAATATTTTGATATAGCTGTACAGAAAAAGTATAACTTAGCAAATGCTTATATAGGCAAGGCAGGTGCATTGAAAGATTTGAAGAAAAATGATGAATATGTTGCCACTTTGAAAGAAGGTCTGGAAGCTGTACCTGGTAATAAAACATTAACTAAGTTGTATGCCACATATTATGTGAATCAAGGTATTTTAGCACAGAGAGCTAAGAAAAATAGTGCAGCAGAAGATGCTTTTAAACAAGCTCTTGAGATTCAGCCGAATAATGTTAATGCTCTCAATAGTTTAGGTACATTACTTTACAGTCAGGGTGCTACTACATTGAAAACTGACGCTGAAAAGGCAAAAGTAGAATTTAAAGAAGCAAAAGAATATTTGGAAAAACTTATTCCTCTGCTTTCTCCGAGTAAACCGGCTCAGAAAAAAATGATAGACAATGCCAATACAATGTTGAATTTTATAAATACTCAATTATAAAATTCATATATAATACAGAAAAGAGGCAGACCGATAAAGCTCTGCCTCTTTTTTTAGTTCTCATGGTTATATTTTCTGTTTTAATTTTATTTGCCTCTCTTCAATACCATTGCCGTACGTGCCGGAATGTAAAGTTTAAGCCACTCTTTTTTCTCTTTTTTATATAAAGGGTCTGAAAGAGTAAAATGCTTCACTGTATCATCAGTCAGTCCGTGGCCGCCATAATCAGGATTATCTGTATTTAAAATGACTTCGTACTTACCGGCAGGAACTAAAAATCCATAGTCAGTGAAAGACTGTTTGGGGTTGAAGTTGAATACAAATATCAAATCCTTACGCATATACGCCAATATCTGATCACCGTCATTATGCCAGATTTCCTGAATTGGTGTAGTTTGGAAGTTTTTTACGCTTTTAATAACTTCCAACATGGCGCAATCAAAATCGCCCAGATAATGATATGCCAGATTCTTATTATCTACCAGATTCCATTGACGACGGGCATATTTGCACGACCAGCCATTGCCTTCACGGGGGAAGTCTATCCATTCGGGATGACCGAATTCATTACCCATGAAATTAAGATAACCGCCATTGATAGTCGATGCTGTGAGTAAACGTATCATTTTATGCAAAGCAATACCGCGATGTACCGTATAATTTTCATCGCCTTTTTGCATATGCCAATACATATCGGCATCTATCAAACGGAAAACAATGGTTTTGTCGCCTACCAACGCCTGGTCATGACTTTCTGCATAAGATATTGTTTTTTCGTCCTGGCGACGATTGGTTACTTCCCAGAACATGCTGGACGGTTTCCAATCTTCATCTATCTTTTCCTTGATAGTCTTAATCCAATAATCGGGAATATTCATAGCCATGCGATAATCAAAGCCATAGCCGCCATCTTCAAATTTGGCTGCCAGACCGGGCATCCCCGATACTTCTTCCGCAATGGTGATTGCTTTGGGATTAACTTGATGAATCAAGCGGTTGGCAAGTGTCAGATAACAGATCGCATTATCATCTTGGTGACCGTTGAAGTAATCCCCATAATTACAGAATGCTTCGCCTAAGCCGTGACTGTAATACAACATAGAAGTCACGCCGTCAAAACGGAAACCGTCGAAGTGATATTCTTCCATCCAATACTTGCAGTTGGATAGTAAGAAATGGATTACTTCATTCTTTCCATAATCAAAGCAAAGCGAATCCCATGCCGGGTGTTCACGACGGGCACCCGGATAGAAATATTGATTCGGATCACCGGCAAAGTTACCCAAGCCTTCAACCTCGTTCTTCACTGCATGAGAATGAACAATATCCATGATAACGGCAATACCCATGTTGTGGGCAGTGTCAATTAATTCCTTCAGCTCTTCCGGAGTACCGAAACGGGAAGAAGCCGCAAAGAAACTGGAAACATGATAGCCGAAACTTCCATAATACGGATGTTCCTGGATTGCCATAATCTGAATACAATTATATCCGTCTTTGGCTATGCGCGGAAGAATCTTTTCCTGAAACTCTCTGTAACTGCCTACTTTTTCCTCCTCTTGTGCCATACCGATATGGCATTCATAAATCAGCAGCGGGTCTGTAGCAGCTTTGAAAGTTTTTTTCTTCATCTTGTACGGTTTCTCCGGAGACCATACCTGCGCACTGAATATTTTGGTTTGCTCATCTTGGACAACCCGATTGGTCCATGCCGGGATACGTTCGCCACAACCGCCGTCCCAATGTACCATTAACTTATACAAGTCACCGTGTTTCATGGCATCAGCCGGGAGCTTTATTTCCCAATTACCGTTTGCTTTTCGTTTCAGACTGTATTTTTTCTCTTCTTTCCAATCGTTGAATGTACCAATCAGGAAAATCTGGGTGGCATTGGGAGCCCATTCGCGGAAAACCCAGCCGTTATCAGTACGGTGCAAACCAAAATAAAGGTAGCCGGATGCAAAATCCGACAATGTCTGTTTCCCTTTATTGGTTAACTCTGCCTCTTTTTCAGAAGCATGTTTATGGCGGCCGTTTATGGCATCTGCATATGGTTCCAGCCAAGGATCGTTCTTAATCAAATTCAGTGTTTCCATAGAGGATTGTTTTTGGGTATTTGTATTATGCTTTAACTTTCACAATAACTTTTTTCACGCCGTCCGGAGTGATTCCGGGAGCATGTCCGTCTTGTGGGAAGAAAATGGCAAACATACCCGGTTTTACTTCGATATAGCTTTCTGCCAGACCGGTAAAGAAAGTAATATCCTTTTCCGCGTTATAAGGAGCATCTTCCGGCACACAATCTTTTGCTGCGGTATAACCCATTATTTCAGTACCCGACAGAGGTATTTGGATATCAATAAAGTCTTTGTGCGTTTCAAGTTTGGCTTCTTCCTTTGTTTTAGGTTTGGTTTGCGCTACGTTTACAAGCAAATCCTTACCTTTAAGTTCGGTTTTTCCCACTTCCAAAGCGTTTAAATCGTGTGATTTCAAAAACTCAATAGCCTGTGCGAATAAAGGATTCAGCGAAGCATATTTCTCTATGTTTTCAAGTCTGTCTACTACCATAATTCAATTGTTTTTAAATTAGTTTTTAAATTTATTCAAAGTCGTCTATCGTGTAATTCACAAAGTCGGAAAAACGTTTCAGTTGCCTGAAAATATCATCTGTACGTTCCAGAAAATCAGGAGCCAAAAAGAAACTGTCAGGCTGATGACAGGAAACTGTATATTCTTTACATTGCAGATATTTCAAATACGGATAGTCTTTAGAGAAACCTTTGGGAGCTGTTTTTAGGAAGTTCTCGCCGACAACGGGAAAATATTGTTTAAAAGCCGGGTCTTCGACAATTCCTCGAAACTCATCCATGTTATCATAAACCGCTTGCCTCAAGGCTTTCAGCAGGGGAGAGGGCGGGCAATAACTGCCACCTGCCAAAAGGCAGTTGCCCGGTTGTAAATGAACATAGTATCCGCAATGGTCTGATTTCTTTCCTTTGGCATTGATATAGCCGCCAAAATGATTTTTATAAGGCGTTTTATCTTCGGAAAACCGTGTGTCTCGGTAGATACGGTATGTACAGTCTCTGGCTTCAATGCCGCGAATGCTTTCGTCAAACAATGAGATACGGGAGATAATTACTGTCAGCAAGTTCTCAAACTCGTTCCGGGCATTTTCATACTGCTCCCGATGGGCGTTGAACCATTCACGATTGTTGTTGGCGGATAGTTCTTTCAGAAATTGAAATATAACAGGGATGTTCATATCGTATATATCCTTATTTCTGCCAAATTTACGGATAATATTTCTAACATGCTACAAATAGGCATAAAAAAAGCATCGGCTTGGGTAAACCGATGCTCCTTACACATTTATCAATCAAACAGACGCTTCTGTTTTTTGATGTACTTACTTATCACAAGCAGGTACGTCTCCTTTAATTAATCTTATATCTAATACTATGAAAAACACATCTATATAACGTTACACTTTCAGATTTTGTTCATAAGGGTAAGGATAACTTTAGTATTTGTTATATCTTTGTCGGAAAAATAAATAAAAGATGGAAGAGTATAAATACGATGAAGAAAGTGTTAATGCACTGGTTAAGTGGGCTGAAACGGCAACATTTCCTGAACAGGTCATGTTAAGCGATGCTGAAAATATATTTGATGTAAAAAGGTATGTACGGGCTAATTTGAGCGATATAGCCGCCCATTACCCTGACGAATTCTATAATCCGGCTATTACCCGCTTATATAGATTAAAAGATAAAATGGAAGGTAAAGATAATGCAGAGTGATTGGGTCACCCTGCATTATCTTTTTCATAGCTTTATTTTGAGAATCTTGCCACTGTATCCTTCTACAGATATTTCTGTCGCCTTATAAGGCAATAAGCTTATATTTTCTTCTTTACCGGTCAATAAATCTACGGCTCGGTATTGTTCCATTTGCGGTATTTGCAGAAAATCGAAAGCGTGGGAAGGAATATTGATTGCAAGGTCTGCCGATATATGGTCGAAGTTCACGACAAACAGCAATAAATCCCGTCCGTACTTGCGCAAGAATGTATATTGTTTATGTTCGTTGAAGCGCCAACCATTGATGTTGGCATACATCAGGTCAAAGAAATCTCCTTGCGAAATCGCTTTTTCTTCATTGCACAATGTTAATATACGTTGATAGATGCCATACAAATGCTTCTGATTGTCCGTCAGCATCTTCCCGTCAAATTTTCCGCCGTTGCGCCAGCGGCGTATGGTGTCCACGCTCCAATAGTCAAAGATAGTGGTACGTCCGTCTCTGCCGCTGAATCCTTCACTGTCCATCCCCAGCTCGCCGAACTCCTGTCCGAAATAAATCATCATGGGATTCACATTCATACAAGCCGATACGATGAGGGCGGGAATGGCTTTACGCGGATTGCTTGCAAAGAAATCGGAAGCGATACGCTGTTCATCGTGGTTTTCCAGAAAATTCAGCATTCGCTTTTCTATCCCGCCCAGGCTTTGCCATGCCCGTGTAATGGCGGTAGCGGATTCGTTGCCGCAAACTATTGCACGAAGTGTGTCATACAATCCCACTTTATCATAGAGATAATCAAATTTTCCACGAAACAGATAATTACCGTATTCTTTCGGATTATACACTTCGGCAATAAAGAGTAGGGTAGGGTATTGGGCTTTCACTTGCGGAATTGCCCATTCCCAAAACTCGACAGGAACCATTTCCGCCATATCGCAACGGAAACCGTCGATATGCTTCTCCGCCCAAAACATCAGAATGTCCAGCATTTTATTCCATGTATCGGGAATGGGGTTGAAATGGCAGGTACCGCCATTCTGGTAATCCACGCCATAATTCAGCTTGACCGTCTCATACCAGTCGTTGATGTTGGGATATGCGTCAAAGCGGTTATTTCCGGTAGCTTTGGCCGGGAACTCTTTATAAGGTTCGGCAGCAGCGCCTTTCATATCAAATTGTCCATGCAGTTCCGATTGCGGAATATAATAGAAGTTGTTATAAGGGCTGAATGCATAGTCCGTATCGTCATTTGCTCCCAGTTGAGAAGTCCCGTCCGGCTGCATATCCGAATGATACTGACGCGCTACGTGGTTGGGAACGAAGTCGATGATAACCTTCAACCCGCTGCGATGAGTGCGTTGCACCAGATTTTCAAATTCTCTCATGCGTTCGGGAACGTCTTTCGCCAAATCGGGGTCTACATCATAATAGTCTTTTATTGCGTATGGCGAACCGGCTTTGCCTTTTACGATAGCCGGATGATCGGGGCGGATGTTGTAGCGACGATAATCCGTTTGCGTTGCATGTTCAATAATGCCGGTATACCAAATATGGGTAGCCCCCAGCTTTTTGATTTCTCCTAATGCCTTGGCGGTAAAATCCGCCATCTTGCCACATCCGTTTTCGGTAATACTGCCGTTATTGATGCAGTGGTTATTGTTATTTCCGAATAATCGGGTAAACACTTGATAAATAATCAGTTTTTCGTCGCTCATTTCTTTCTATTTAGAGAATGGTTATTTTTATTCTTTCCATATAGTGCCTTTTTCTATTTGCAGGCGTTCCAGTATATCATTAGTGGCATTATATCCTTGCATAAATATCTCCTCTGCCTTTTCCAGTTCCCTGTTGCTGTAACCGTCCAGGTTGTAAGGCTCTATCAACAGGTCGGCTTTTTCCCGTTCGGGAAATGAATTGGAACGGAACATGAAGTTGTACGAACGTAAGGCGACGCTTACAATATTCATTTTGTACTTAGGTGCCATTAATGGGCTGACATTGATTGCCACAACTTTCTCGCATACCCGCCGGATGGTAGATACGGGCAGGTTCATCAGCAGTCCGCCGTCTACGTAGTACGTTTCGTCTATTTTTACAGGTGCGAATAGTACAGGCATACAGCAGGATGCGGCTACGCGTTCTGCAATATCTCCTTTATGAAAATGTGCAAGGCGCCCGTGGTCCAAATCCGTGGCGGTGATAATCAGCGGTAGCTGCAATTCTTCCAGTTTCTTCGCTTTCAGGTTGCTTTTCAGGAAGTCTTTGAATTCGCTAAGTTCAAACAAGCCCACTTTGGGAATTACCAGTTTCGTTAAATCCTGGAATTTATGTCCGGCAAAATAATCCAGAACTTTATGAGGTTCGTTGCCGTCCGCATAGAAAACACCTGCCAGTGCACCTGCGCTGACACCGGAAATGATATTGGGCTTGATATCGTGCTCCAATAAGGCCTGCATGGCTCCTAAATGGGCAAAACCCTTGATGAAACCGCCGCTCAAGGCATAGCCGATAGAGTATTTATTAGAGAACCAATTGTTCGTTGCTCCTTCCATGTTGTTGAAATCTACTATTTTTTGTTCGGTACGAAATTAGTTATTTTATCGTAGTAAGAAAGGAAAATAGCAGAAAAATGTTCATTTATTATAATATCCACGGAAATTTGAAACACGTTTCATCAAACAGCGCATAATCGGCCGTACCGTTTACTGCAAAGGTTTTGATGCTGCGTGCCTCTTTCAGCAGTTCGCGTGCCAACTTTTTATGGTAGCTCCTGTTTTTATACGGTCGTCCACCAGCAGGATGCTTTTTCCCCTGAAGTTAAAATCGACAGGAGCCAGCAGTTGCGGAGCATCGTACTTAGGATGCTGATATTCGTCCCTCAAATTGATGCGCAGCAGATGCACTTCTTTTTGTAAACGCTGATTGATGATGCCTGCCGGAACGATGCCGCCATTGGCAATGGCTACAATCATATCAAAATCATCGTGAAACTCAATCGTACGGAAGCGTTCCAGCACTTCTTCCATTGTTTTTGCCATAAGAGTAATGCGGTTTATATTTTTATCAACTCGTAATCCATTGTTCCCAAGCCTATTTTTTCGGCGTGACGCAATCCGGCAAGCCAGTCCGTATCAGGATGTATCATGTGGAATTTGTCGCAGCCGCACAAGTCTTCGTGTTCGTGCTTTTTGGCAAGCACATTATCACTGTGCAGTACGGGAGCCTGAATCACCAGGTCTGCACACGCCTTATCCAGCGCTACGGGGTCTGCCGATGCCAGCATGCCGAGGTCGGGAATGATGGCGGCATCATTATGGTTCCAGCAGTCGCACTCCGGCGATACGTTCATAATGAAACTGATATGGAAGTGCGGTTTGTCTTTCAGCACGGCAACGGAATATTCAGCAATCTTGTAGTTCAGCCGTTCGGACGTATCCCAGTCGCTCACTACGGCGGCGTCGTGCTGGCACAAAGCTACGCATTGTCCGCATCCCACACATTTGGTATAGTCTATTTCCGCTTTGCGTTCGGCATTCAGATGAATGGCATCGTGGGCGCAGTGTTTTACGCAGATATTGCATCCGATACAATTTTCGGTGGCAACTTTGGGCTGTGAGGAGGCATGCAGTTCCAGCTTACCGCCTACGCTGGCGCATCCCATCCCGAGATTTTTCAGAGCGCCGCCAAATCCGGCCTGTTCATGGCCTTTAAAATGGTTCATGCTGATGATTATGTCCGCATCGGCAATGGCAGTACCTATCTTGGGAGCAGGGCAGTATTCTCCGTCTATCGGTATTTCTCTGTAGTCTGTCCCTTTTAGTCCGTCGGCAATAATCACCTGGCATTGGGCGGATATAGGATTGAAGCCGTTCTCCATGGCGCTCTGCAAATGGTCTACCGCATTGGAGCGACGTCCGGAATACAACGTATTGCAATCCGTCAGAAAAGGCTTGGCTCCGAAACTGCGAAGCAGATTTGCCATGCGGGCGGCATAATTAGGGCGGATATACGCCAGATTGCCCGGTTCGCCGAAATGTATCTTGATAGCGGTAAAACTGTCTTTTAAAGGAAGCTGTCCGATGCCTGCACGTTTAAGCAGACGTTCCATCTTATCTAAAAGATTAGAGGTGGGAGAGGTACGTAGGTCTGAAAAATATACTTTGGCTTTTTCCATGATAGATAGCTGTGTGTTATGATTGTTTCTGCAAAAATAATAGATAATATTAAATAATGGCAGGTATATGCAACAAAAAAAGCAGCGGAGTGGATACCGCTGCTTCAACTTTGTTTTCAAGAAAAGGCAATTTGCTGTTGCTATGACAATCAGCCTAACGGGTTTTCTTCTTCGCCGCCGTTGCCGGAACCGCCACTGCCATTGTTCCCGCTACTGCTGCTGCCGTCCGTATAATCGGTGTCTACAGGTACGGAACGGGTAACACTCATTTCATTCAGCATGCGGTTGAATATCTTTCCCGGTGTAAACACGATACGTTTTGAAAGGATATTGCTTGCCTTAACGGCATCTTCCGTATCCGCACTTTTGGTTTTAATTGTAGGCCGGAACAATCCGAACTCACCCATTTGTATGGTCTTGCCGTCGTCGATATCTTCCGCCATCATATCTACCAAACCGCTTACTACCAAATCCACCACTTTGCGGTGAATGCCGCACAAACGACTGACCTTTTCACACATTTTGTCGAAGTTCATTTTACCCGAACCGACAGATTTCGCTACATACTTTTCTGTGTTCGTCTTGTCAAAGCCGAATACTCTTTTGGTTACTACATACTTTAAAGCCATAATTGTTAAAGTTTAAAAGGTTAAAAAAATAAGGTTTACTAATGCCATTTATTTTTAATGACTATGCAAAGATACAACGGGCGTCCGCTGCCGCAGTCCCCTTTTAAACCCTTTAGAAATGTTTTTCCAATAATAAATTGCTATTGTAGCTGAAAAGTCGTATGGCCGTTTTTTATTTCAGGTTTTTCCGGAAGAAATCCTCCAGCTTATCAAAAGGAATCAGGCCGGTACGGTCGTAAAGGTCCACGTGTCCTGCACCGGGTACGATGTATAGTTCTTTCGGTTCGGCAGCACGGGCATATGCATCTTCGCTGAACTCACGAGAGTGTGCCGTATCGCCAGTGATAAAAAGCAGTGCACGGGGAGAAATCGTTTCGATGTCATTAAAAGGATAGAAGTTCATGAACTTCACGTTACTGGTCAGTGTAGGGTGGGTGGTAGTTTCGGGAGATGCACCTTTTGGGGTGTATTCGCCACGTTCGGTACGATAGAAATCATAAAATTCTTGTTGTATGGGATTGGATGCATCCGGACGTTCGTGCATCGTGCCACCTGTGTATTTCACTTCGCCTCCCTGAAATTCCACGTAGCGCTGTTCGGCTGCTTCAGAAAGAATCTGTTTGCGCTGTTCCGGCATAAGTGCTTTTTTCAGTCCGTTGCGGGCGGCACTCCCCATGTCGTACATGCTTACCGTAGCGACAGCTTTCAAACGGGGATCTGTCTTGGCTGCACTGACGGCAAAACTTCCGCTGCCGCAAATGCCGATAGCCCCGATACGTTCACGGTCGACAAAAGTTCTTGTTCCCAGAAAATCAACAGCGGCGCTGAACGTTTCCGCATACATGTCGGGAGAAACCGCATTACGTACTTCTCCACCGCTTTCTCCCCAATAAGTAAGGTCTATGGAAAGGGTTACGAACCCCCGTTCCGCCATTTTCGTAGCATAGAGGTTAGCACTTTGCTCTTTTACTGCACCCATTGGGTGACCAACGATGATAGCGGGATATTTTACATCTGCTTTCATATCTTTGGGAAGAAAGAGCGCAGCGCCGATTTTCATTTTATAAAGATTTTGGAAAGAGACGGATTCTGTACGTATTGCCGGACTCTTATAGAAGTTATCGGCATCTTTTTGGGCATAACTCTTTGTAGCATTGGCGAGAAAGAGAAAAATTGCGGTTAAAATGATTGTACGTTTCATGGTCCTGCGCATAAATTTATTGCACGCAGTATCGGAGTTTTCGTTACGGTACGTCCCGGATGATAAAATCAGAACATTTTTCATTTTTAATACAGTTTGATTGGATTAGACATTCTTTTCGGATACAAAGGTAGGAAGGTAAGAGGTAGCTTCCGGTAGATGAATTACGGATAAAATAAACTCTATTACAGATTTATATGTCGGTAATAGAGTTTATATTTGGCACAAATGCCTAAAATGGTTACATTTGTAATGTCCTCGTTTTAATAGGACGGAAATAATAATATGTGGTTGGATTTTTATATGTTCCTAACCCTTGCGTCAGGCATTGCTTTGGCTGTTTTGGGATGGCAGTTATGCAGCATTCATATTCCTCATAGGGAAGATACGCACCGACTGCGGACGGCACGTGCCATTCTTGCCGCATCTTATTTCATTCTTGCTATTCCTGCTTTTTGCGAACTGTTTAATGGTGGAGAGGCCGACCGTAAAATCATTGCAGTCTTTACGGTAGCGGTGGCCGCTTACCAATCGTTACTGTTTACCGTCACACTGCTGACATTTATTCAACCGCTGTATGTTACCTGCCACAGAGTACGGATACAAGCAGGAATCGTAACGGTTGCAGTTGCCTTGTTTCTGTTTATGGCTTTGACAAGTGAGGAATGCTGGGTGTTTTTTGTTGCATTGGCTGTATATGCAGTGCAGTTGGTTTGCTATACATTGTTATTTCGCCGAAAGTATGCCGAGTGCCTTCGATTGTTGGAAGAATATTACGATGAAGACCAGCATGCACGGTTGCGTTGGACGAAATTCGGCTTTTATGCTGCACTCTCGGTTGGTATAGCCGCTTCTTTGTCCGTGTGGCTGCCACCGGTTGCTTATAATATTTTTACTGTCGGTTACATTTTGTTTTACGGGTGGTTTGCCGGTCGTTTTTGTAATTATGTGGTAAAAATCAATTATTATCTGCCGGCCGTAGCGCAGGGACAGGAACCGGTTCGTCTGCAAGCGGTAGATATGGCTGCCTGTGGATTGTCCGAACCGGAACTGGCAACGGAGAAAGAGCATCTGCGGCTTGCACTCGAACGTTGGGTTGCCGAACGGCGTTTTACCCGTCCTGAAGAAGGCAGGGAACAAATTGCGCGGGAATTGGGGACGACAAAAGAGTTTCTTTGCTGGTATTTCAAGAATGAGATAGGCCGAGACTTCCGTCCGTGGCGTGTCGGCTTACGTATCGAATATGCCAAACAATTGCTGGCCGAAGAACTCGGCATCTCCATGAACGACCTTGCACGCAAGGTAGGGTTTGCCACTAAAAGCAACTTTTACGGATATTTTAAAAAGCTCACGGGTGAAACCCCGGTCGAATATCAGCGGCGGATTGTGTCACAATGCTGACTTTGCAAAGTGAATAAGCATACGCTGTAAAAACACCAAACGTTTTTTTGAGTAGTAAAGCAGGCAGTCTGTTTCGTGTAAAAATGAAACAGACCGGTCTATTTTGTGTCGTAGTATCAAATAGACCACATGCACTCTTGTCCTCACAGTTGCTATAATGTAAATTTACAGCATCGTTAGATAACGGGATATCAATAATTTATACTGTAAAGAACCTATGAAAGTAAAAAAAATGATTCTGTTCCTGTCGGTGGCAATGCTGTTGGCAGGATGCGACAAAGACAATGCTCCAGTGGCTGTATCGGAAGTTACGCTGTCCCGGACGGCATTGACAATGACCGTCGGTGATACGGAAAAACTTACAGCTACCGTACTGCCGGAGCATGCCGGGTATGACGGCCTTGTATGGAGCAGCAACAACACGTCCGTTGCATTAGTCGATGTGGAAGGGCTTGTAACGGCTGTCTCTGCCGGAAATGCCACTATTACCGCAACTGTGGGTGGCATACGGGCAACCTGCGAAGTGACGGTAGCGGATGCCGTGCCGGAAGGTCTCACCGTCACCACCTACGAAGCTCTGCTCGAAGCACTACGGACGGGCGGTGCCTCGGCCGATGTCCCGACACTCATTATGCTGGGTAGTGACATTACGATACCGGCAGGCGGTGACCGCACCAGTCCACCCATAAACGGCAGTGGTTACTTCAAGATAGACGGCGGCGGCCACACCCTCGTCCGAGAAAATGAAAGCTACTATTTCCTTGGCAATATCAATGCCGACGATGATGCCGTCCATATCGAACTCACCAATATCAAACTGGCTCAAGGCGCGAACTCATTTTTGTTCATGATATATGTCTGTAACGGTAGGATTACGTTGGGTAAAGGCGTAGCATTGAACGGGCAGGATATGATTGCGGCTGTCGGCGGAAAAGCGGCATTGGAACTGGGTGACGGCTGCGAATTGTCTGACGCGACAGGCAGTTCGTACAGTACAACGGTCATGAATGGAGCTATCCTTGTGCTGAACGGCGGAAAGACTGCTGCCGGGACTTACATACGTCTCTCCAACGATATCTTTCCGGCCGTTTCCTATCCCCTTATCTCCGTTCCGAAAGCCCTTACGGGTGATGTGCACCTCTGTTTCACGCTGAACGGTATATCCGCTATCGCCCAGGGTGCCGACGGTTATCAACTGACGCAGGCGGACTACGACCGTTTGACAGTGAATCCTGAGTCGTCATGGGTCAGTCTCTATGGAGAAACGATGAAGCAGTATAATGATGACATCTTTGAACTTTATCTCGACCCGACGGCGGATTATCAAATCAAGTTGCGCTTGAAAAATTTCACACCACCCGCTTCCGGTAATATCGACATGACCTCCATGACTGCCGATGAAGCACAGACAACCATTCTTGCCGCCCTCGCCGCAGGCTTCACCGAACTCAAGCTGACGGGCGAACTTTCCAAGATAGGAATGGGCGGTAATTGGGGTACATTTATCAATAATAAACAAATTACGAAATGCAACCTCACCGGAGTGACGGGCTGGGGTAGAACGCCAACACTGCCCGAACTCGCCTTTATGAATTGCACTGCCTTGCAGGAGGTGACGCTGCCCGATGACGTGCGGGTAATCGGAAGTAGTGCTTTTTTCGGTTGCGCTGCGCTGACTACGGTGAATCTTTCGCAGGTTACCTGGATTAATCTAAACGCATTTTATGAATGTACTTCATTGGAGATGCTTATTTTGGATAATGTGACAGAGATAGGTCGGGAGGCTTTCTACGGATGCACAAGTCTTAAAATGCTCAAAATACCGAAGTGTACCCGGTTCGGCAATTATATTGTAACGGGCTGTAAAGCTCTCACCTGGATAGAAGCCACCGCAACCGGGGATTTCTTGGATATAATTGGGAATAGCAGTATAGAGAACTACGCCGTTTTTCACAACAGAGATACTCATTCCGGAGAGAACGCATTCGCTCCCGCCAGGTGTGATCTTGTGCTGAACACCGACAAGCAAGAGGACGGTACTGCCGTCCCAAAAGTTTCCGGCAATAACAGATGGACTTTGGCGGCCAATGCCAGTCCTATGATGTGGAAAAGCATTACTTTCCGGCAATAGAAGATTTAGCTATCAATTTTATCATATTATTTCTTAAATTGAATTTATGGTATAATCATTATTTAGGCACAACCTCATGTAGATAAAGAATTCAAACAAAGCATTACTATGCAGAAAAGTAAAACGATTATACAGTCAATACACCCCTATAAACGAATGTATTTTGAATTTTACTACAATTTTTGAAAATTTATTAATAAATTGTTTCATAATTTATTAATAGGCGTTTTAAGACTATAAATGAAATTATGGAAATATAAGTACAAAAAAACGGCAAATCACTGTGTGAAATGCCGTTTTTTTATGTCGTTTTAGGAGCTTAATCGGGGTATGGGTCACCCAAATTCTCGAATATAAGCATTTGCTGCTTGGGCGACAGCCAGCGGTGATTGTAAGGAAGATAGCCGGTTTCCGCCAACAATGTTGCCAATTTTGTACATCTTTTGATGCTGCGTTGCAGACATCGCACTGCATTTTTGGGAGTAGCGCAACCGGGGAAATACATTTGCGCCAATTCAGAAAAGGAAGAAGTAGATTTTGCCATTTGCTAAGTTTTAGGTTAATGTTATCAATTGTACGATATGCAAATATACGAAATCAAGATACCCTTTGTCAAGTATTTCGGGCTTTAATTATGAAGTTTCTCCTTGAAAGTTTTCCTCTCTATCTTCCGCTTGTTGTTTGTGGGGGAATTTTCTGATAACTTCTTCGGTGGAATTTAAGGGAACAAAATTAATTTCCCCGGAAAAGAAATGGCACAAAGGTCCGTTTCCATGTCCTATATGCAGGTCTTTACCATGATAAATTGCTGTGCTTATATAAACTTTGGCTTGACGGACAGCTTCTTCAAGTCCCTTGCCGCGGGCGGCAAAGGCAGCGATGGCGGAAGAAAGCGTGCATCCCGTACCATGAAGGTTGCGGCTCTCTATTTTTTGCTGTTCGAACAGGCTGAAACGGCCGTTGTTGTACAATACATCGCACATTGTATTGCCGGATAAGTGACCGCCCTTTACCAGTACGGCGCAGTGATAGCGGTTCGCTAATTCACAGGCGGCCAGTTTCATCTCCTCTATATCCGTAACGGGATTTGAAAGGAGCAGGGACGCTTCGCCCAAATTGGGGGTTATCAGGGAACAGAGAGGAAACAGCTCCTCTTGAATGGTGCGCACGGTATCTTCCGTCATTAGCTTTCGTCCGCTGGTGGATACCATAACGGGGTCATAAACGACAAAACGAGACCGGATATTTTGCAAACACTCCGCTACGGTGTGCACGATAGCGGCATTGTGCACCATTCCTATCTTGATAGCGGCAGGTTGCAAATCATCTATGACGGATGTTATCTGCGCACGGACAATGTCCGGTGGGATAGGGCATACAGCCTGAACCCCCATTGTGTTTTGTGCCGTAACGGCAGTAATGACAGAGGCTGCATATCCTTTGAGCGCGGAAATCGTTTTAATATCCGTTTGTATGCCTGCACCGCCGGAGCAGTCGGAGCCGGCAATGGTGAGAATGACCGGAATAGTCGACATGATAATAAAATATTTGTTGGTTAAAATAAAGATGCCGCACGGAGCAATTCCTTGAAATGCCCGATAAAATCCGTTCCCGTCCGTTTCCATATATCTCCCAAAAGGACCGCACCGCCGAAGCCCAATGAGCTAATTTCAGGGAAATGCGCTGCCGTAACGCCGCCCAATGCCATTACTTTAGCGTCTATAATGCCCGCCTGCCGCGCCTTTTGCAAGCTGTCGGTAGTATAGGCAGAGGGATATCCTTCTTTGGAAATGCTGTCGTATATGGGACTGAGAAATACGTAATCGCATGTTGCTTTGTATTTGACGACTTCTTCCAGCGAATGGCAGGAACGGCTGACGTGTCCGGTGAAGCCTGCCGGGGCTGCCGGGTTGCGTCCATTCAGATGAATGCCTTTCAAATTTCGGAAAGATGCCAGTTGGAAATGCTCGTGTGTGACGATACGTTTCAGATATTCAGGCGGAAGCCGGTTCAATAATTGTTCCATGTCTTCATAAGAAGCGCCGGGTTTCCGGAGATGCAGTATCTCAAGTCCTGCATCGAACAGGGAAGTGATTGCTTCGGCTTCTCCTTCAAAGAATGCAGGCTGGGTAATTGTTATCAGTTTCATGTTTTCCGAGGTATTTTACAGTAAAAGAACGAACGATTGCATGGTTCTTAAATCGACAGTCCATAGTTTTCCGGCCAAAACCTCGCCGTAGCCGCAGATGAGCTTCAGCGTTTCGCTTGCTTCCACACTGCCTACCACGGCAGGAGTAACGCCTATGACGGAATTGTCGGGAGCGGGCATCTGTAATGTTGCGGTTTCGTCGGGAAACAAATCCCTGTATGTCCTGGGCCGATCACCGTAACAGAATACGGAGACTTGCCCTTCAAAGCCCTGGATGGCTCCGTACACATACGGTTTGTGCAGTGCGCTGCAACTGTCGCTAATCAGATAACGGGTGGAGAAGTTGTCGCATCCGTCTACAACGATGTCATAATCGGCAATCAGACGGCGGGCATTCTCCCGGTTGAGGCGAAAAGGGTGGGCATGCACTTCTATATTACCGTTCAAAGCCCGCAATCTTTGGGCGGCACAGTGTACCTTAAGCTGTCCTACTTCGTTCTCCGTATACAATATCTGGCGTTGCAGGTTGCTGATACCGACCGTGTCATCGTCCGCCAAACCTATTGTACCTACTCCTGCACCTGCAAGGTAGAGGGCGGCAGGGGAACCAAGTCCGCCTGCGCCTACTATCAGAACTCTTGCCTTATGCAGTTTTTCCTGTCCGCCTTCTCCGATTTCGGGAAGGGAAATTTGTCTGCTGTATCGGGTCATGATGAGAATTATAAACTATGAAAAAGGGATTCAAACCCGTTTCAGGTCGAAACTGGCATCCCAGTCTTTCCATACGGGTTCGCGTCCTAAACTCTTTAAGGCTTTGTCTACTTCTACGGCTTTGCGCTCGTCGCTGACGTGGAATTGCTCCAAAGTCTGCGGATAGCTGTAATATCCGCCCGGTTCCGTTTTGCTTTCCGCGCTCATGGTAGTGACTCCCAGAGTGGCCATGTGGTCGCGTATGAAAGCCGGTTCGCGGGTAGAGTAGGATATGTCCACATCATGGTCGAATATCCGCATGGCAAATGTAACTTGTGCCAGTTCGCGGTCGCTCATTACCACATTGGGTTGGAAACCGCCGTTTTCCGAAGGGCGCATACGCGGGAAGTTGACGCTGTATTTCGTTTTCCAGTAATGCTTCTGGAGATAGCGCAGGTGATACGCCATCATACAGATATCCGTTCTCCATTCTTTCTCCAGACCTATCAGCACACCCATGCCGATGGAATGTACGCCTGCCTGCCCCATGCGGTCGAAACCGTTGACACGCCATTCGAATCTGGACTTCATGCCGCGCGGGTGATAGATGTTATAGTTTGCCTTGTGGTAGGTTTCCTGGAAACAGATAACGCCGTTCATGCCATGCTCTTTCAGTTCGGCATACTCTTCGGCTTTCAGGGGCATTACCTCAATCTTCAGGTTGCTGAAATAAGGTTTTGCCAAATCGAGCGCGCGGGCGATGTACGGAACGCCGGCTTTGGCAGGATTTTCACCCGTAACCAGCAGCAGGTTTTCAAAAGGCGCGAGCTTCTTGATAGCCTTGTATTCGTTTACAATCTCCTCTTCCGTCAGTATGGTGCGGGGCATGGGATTGCTGATGTGGAAACCGCAGTACACGCACGAGTTGGTACAGGAGTTCGTAATATACAACGGCACAAACATGGAAATCGTTTTTCCGAAACGCTCTTCCGTGTACTTCTTGCTTAAACGTGCCATTGTTTCCAGATAGGGGACGGCAGCCGGTGAGATGAGCGCCATAAAGTCCTCTACGTCACAATGTTCTTTGGATAGGGCACGACGCACGTCCGCATCTGTTTTGGCATTGATGCGCCGGGTCGTCTCTTCCCAGGATATTTTCTCTAATTCGTCTGAAAACATTTTATTCTATGATAAAAACAATTCGCTAATGAAACGGATAGAATACAAAGACGTGAAAATAAATCTGTTGTCTCTGTATTCCAGCCTGACAAGTTATTCCTTTTTCTTTCCCAGTTCCCTTGACAACCGCATTGCGCAGAAGTTAGGCCCGCACATCGTGCAGTATTCTCCGTCGATGTGATGTCCTGCCCGGAAATAAGTCTGTGCCCGTTCGGGGTCGAGCGACAGGTCGAACTGGTCTTTCCAGCGGAACTCATAGCGTGCCTTGCTCAGGGCGTTGTCGCGTACTTGTGCGCCGGGGTGTCCTTTGGCAAGGTCGGCGGCATGGGCGGCTATCTTATAGGTGATGACACCTGTGCGCACATCTTCTTTGTCGGGCAGTGCAAGGTGCTCCTTCGGGGTGACGTAGCACAGCATGGCCGTGCCCAGCCAGCCGATTTGCGCCGCACCGATAGCCGAAGTGATATGGTCGTAGCCTGGTGCAATGTCCGTAACCAACGGACCGAGCGTGTAGAACGGCGCATTGTGGCATTTCTCTATCTGGCGTTCCATATTCTCCTTAATCTTGTGCATGGGCACGTGTCCGGGTCCTTCGATAAAAGCCTGCACGTTCTTTGCCCAGGCGCGGAGCACAAGCTCGCCCATGGTATCGAGTTCGGCAAACTGCGCTTCGTCGTTGGCATCGTACGTAGAGCCGGGACGCAGGCCGTCGCCCAAGGAAACGGCTACATCGTATTGCGCCAATATATCGCAGATGTCGTCGAAATGTTCGTACAGAAAGCTTTCGCGGTCGTGCACCAGACACCATTTGCTCATGATGCTTCCGCCGCGGCTCACGATGCCGCACAGACGCTTGTCGGCCAGGTGTACGTTGTGGCGGCGGATACCAGCGTGTATGGTGAAGTAGTCCACGCCTTGTTCGCACTGTTCAATCAAGGTATCGCGGTAGAGCTCCCACGTGAGGTCTTCCACTCTGCCGTTCACTTTCTCCAATGCCTGATAAATGGGAACCGTACCTACGGGAACCGGACAGTTGCGGATAATCCATTCGCGGGTTTCGTGGATATTTTCTCCGGTAGATAAATCCATCAGGGTGTCACCGCCCCATTTACAGCTCCAAAGGGCCTTTTCCACTTCTTCGTCGATGCTTGAAGTGGTGGCGGAATTACCGATATTCGTATTGATTTTCACCAGGAAGTTACGGCCGATAATCATGGGCTCGGCTTCGGGGTGATTGATGTTGGCGGGGAGCAGGGCACGGCCTTCCGCTATTTCCCGGCGGACAAATTCGGGAGTGATATGCGTTTCTATCCCCAATTCGGCACAGTTCATGTTCTCGCGGATTGCCACATATTCCATTTCGGGGGTGATGATGCCTTGCTTGGCGTAATACATCTGCGTGCAGCACTTGCCCTGTTTGGCACGATAGGGTAGTGAGATATGTTCAAAGCGCAGGTGGTCGAGCGACTTGTCGTCACGGCGCATGCGGCCGTATTCCGAGGTAATCTCCGGCAGTTGCTCCACATCGTTGCGGTGCAGAATCCAGGGTTCGCGCAGACGGGGCAGCCCTTTCTTAAGGTCGATTTCTATATCGGGGTCGCTGAACGGGCCGCTGGTATCATAAATGTAAATGTCCGGATTGGGAGTAATGACTTTTTCTTCGCCTGCAAAGGTTGTACTGGGCACTTGCTCTACTTTGCGCATACCTACGCGAAGTTCCGGATAGATTGTTCCCGGCAGATATACTTTCTCCGAGCGGGGATATTTTATTCTTGATTTCATAGCTTATATTATATAATGTGTGTCATTCATCGAGAAATGCAGTGAGAGGCGAACTGGCTTCCGCCACAAAATTGTCGGCTTGCAGTCCCAATCCGGCTTCATAGGCCATGCGTCCGGCTTCTACGGCTTGCTTGAAGGCTTCGGCCATAGTTACGGGATTGCCCGCTACGGCAATGGCAGTGTTGACCAGGCAGGCGGAAGCGCCCATTTCCATTGCTTCGGCGGCATGGCTGGGAGCACCGATACCGGCATCTACCACCACCGGAACGTTTGCCTGCTCGATGATAATCCGAAGGAAGTCACGGGTCTGTAATCCTTTATTCGTGCCGATAGGCGCACCCAGTGGCATGACGGTAGCGGCTCCGGCTTCTTCCAGACGTTTGCAAAGCGTGGGGTCTGCCTGGCAATAAGGGAGGACTATGAAACCCAGTTTCACCAGCTCTTCCGTAGCTTTCAAGGTTTCGGTGGAGTCGGGAAGAAGGTAACGCGGGTCGGGGTGGATTTCCAGTTTCAGCCAGTTCGTTCCGAATGCTTCGCGTGCCATTTGCGCGGCAAATACGGCTTCCTCGGCAGTGCGCACACCGGAAGTATTGGGTAGAAGCTGGATATGCGGATGACGGATATGTTTCAGCATATCGTCTTCTTCATTATCCAGTTCTATACGCTTCATGGCTACCGTTACCATTTCCGTACCGGATGCCAGAATGGACTGTTCCATGATTTCATTGGAATTGAATTTTCCTGTTCCCAAAAACAGACGGGAGTTGAATTCGTGTCCCGCAATGATTAATTTCTCCATATCTTTTTTTATTTGTTATTTCAGTAATTGGCTGTTTGGTTGATTTTGCCTGCCTGATTGGTTTCCGTAAGAATCCTTTGCATCTCTTCCACCGGATTATCCGCCCGCAGCACCGTGCCCGAAAGGGCGATGCCCGTAACGCCTGTCTGCATGACAGACGGAATATCGGCAAAAGTAATCCCGCCGATAGCGACGATAGGCAGGTTGATATTATCAGCCCGCATTTGACGGATAATTTCTTTATATCCTTCCAAACCCAGAATAGGGCTGAGTTTCTGCTTGGTGGTGGTATATCTGAACGGTCCGCAGCCGATGTAATTTACTCCGTCGAGCCAATGTTTCTTTACGTCTTCGTACGTGTTGGCTGTACCGCCTATGATATATTCCTCTCCAAGTATGCGTCGCGCTTCGGCAACGGGCATATCGTTCTTGCCGAGATGCACGCCATCCGCCCGGATTTCCTTTACCAGTTCCACGTGGTCGTCGATGATGAATATGGCGCCATAATCGTTGCAGAGTTTTCGCACTTCCGCGGCTACGGGCAGTATTTCGTTTTCCGCCGCATCTTTCATGCGCAGCTGTATCCAGCGGCAACCGCCTTCCAAAGCCATGCGGGCGGAGTCGAGGTAAGAATACCTTTCGGTATAATGTGTAATGAACTGAACCTTTTCCATAGCCTATCCGCCGCAGGCAGCTTTTATTATTACGATGGATATTCCTTCGGACAGAGCATAATCCGCCCATTCCGTACGTGGAATCATACGGTTATTGGCAGCAACGGCTACGCCCTGCGCCGGTAAGGAAAGCTCGGTTGTGAGTTGTAAGAGGGTAACGGCATCGGTTTCCACTTCCTTGTTGTTGATTGATACTTTCATGTTTCTGTTTCTATTAAATAAAACAATGGAAGTAAATACAAAGAAGTACCGTTAAGGTAAGTTCTAAGAAGAAAAAAATATCCAATTCCTACGGCAGTACTAACTGCATCAGGTTCGAGGGTATAATCTCAGCCCGTCGGGGCACCCCTTTGTCTTTACGGTGACAAAGGTAAAGGAAAATAGGAGATAAAAAAGAAAAGAAGGGGATTTTTTCTTAAAGGGGAGCAATAATGAACAATAATATTGAATAAGGAATAAAAAAGATGAGGGTATGCCAAAACTAAACTTCGCTTGCTGTTTGTTTCTTTTTAAGCACGGATTACACGGGTTTCACAGAAATACAAATTGCACGGAAAACACAGATTCCTTCATTCTTTGTTCTGTGAAATCTGTGTAATCCGTGCCTAAAAGAAGTCATCAGGTGTATTTTGACACCCTCATTAGAGGTAATTCTAAAAAGAATTTTTTTATGAATTATGCAATGCCGTGAGCTGTTACACCGCCGTCAATCTTCTTGATAAGTCCTTGCAATACTGCACCCGGACCGCATTCCGTGAAGTCGGCAGCACCGTCGGCAACCATATTCTTGACTGTTTGAGTCCAGCGTACAGAAGCTGTCAATTGTGCAACAAGATTTTTCTTGATTTCAGCAGGGTCGGTATGAGGAAGGGCATCCACATTCTGATATACAGGGCACTTCGGAGTGTGGAACTCGGTTGCGTTGATAGCCGCTTCCAGTTCAACTTTGGCAGGGTTCATCAACGGAGAGTGGAATGCGCCGCCTACTTTCAAAGGCAAAGCACGTTTCGCTCCGGCAGCTTTCATCAGTTCGCAAGCTTTGTTGATGCCTTCGATAGAACCGGAAATAACGATCTGTCCCGGACAGTTGTAGTTGGCAGCTACGCAGACTTCACCTTCAGAGCTAACCTGTGCACAGATTTCTTCCACTTTTTCATCCGGCAAAGCGATAATGGCAGCCATTGTAGAAGGCTGTGCTTCACAGGCTTTCTGCATAGCCATGGCACGGGCATAAACCAGCTTCAAGCCGTCTTCAAAGCTTAACGCACCGGCAGCAACCAATGCGGAGAACTCACCGAGTGAGTGGCCGGCGGTCATTTCGGGCTTAAAGTCGTCGCCCATGCAGAGTGCGGAGATTACGGAGTGAAGGAATACGGCAGGCTGTGTTACTTTGGTCTGGCGCAAATCTTCGTCTGTACCGTTGAACATGATATCTGTAATACGATATCCGAGGATATCATTTGCTTTTTCAAAAAGTTCTTTGGCCAAAGCCGAATTTTCGTACAGGTCTTTACCCATTCCTACGAATTGGGCGCCTTGACCCGGAAATACAAATGCTTTCATATTCATTTATTTTTAGTGTTTAATAAAAAGTGGTGCAAAGGTATAGGTTTTTCTGATAACCACCGCACAAAAGGGCGTTTTTTGTGCAATGTACCCACGGCTCTTTTATTTAAAAGAAACACTGAAAGCGGTGCTTCCTGCATCGCTATACGCAAAATAATGATTTCTCAGACAATAACAAGGCGTATTGAGTTTATTTAAATGAAAGAGCCGTGAATCTTCATTGATTTTTAAGGCTTTTCGCTTGCAAGACTCCTGATGAAAACCGTATCTTTGCAGCACTTCTTAAAAAGACTGCTTCTCGTCTTTTATGGTTTCCATCTGTGTTTTTGCGACACTTTTATAAGGACTCGCAAAAGAAGTCAAATACCTCTTTTGAAAACAATACCCCTGCTATAATTATTTGTGGCAGGAGTAAAACTTTCTGTAACGCACTCTCTTATGAGTGCCTGTTGATGAGATTATTCCCTGTCCATTCCTTTGCCTATTACAATCAAAAGAAATTCGACAAGGCATTACCTCTTTTGGAAGAAGTTATCCGCAGAAGTGAATATCACTTGGAATATTCACAAGCAGTTGAATGCTCCAATAATACAGAGTGCATATAGGCAATTGCCCAGAAATGAGTAGTATCCCAAAATCTTCTCTTGCCTTGATTACAAGGATTTGATACTGACAGCTGCCGAATGTCTGTATCATATAGGAAAGTCCTACTGTTTAAAGTGGGGCTTTCTTATTGCTAAGAATAGGGCTTAGAACTTAAGAATCAATATCATTCAAAAGAAAAACAGCTTTGCATATACAAAATGTTATCTATAGACTTTTGCTTGTCTATGCCGTCATTCGAACTTGCCTTTCGCCAGTTCTTCTTCCAGGAAAGCAAATACATAATGAGGGCTTTGATGATAGAAATGCGTTCGGCTATCCATTACTTTCCTATAAGTGTCTGAATTAAAGACAGTGGCAAGCGCCTCTTCCATTGTCATGTTGCTATACCGTTCGGTCAGCAGAGCGGCAAGGTTCTTTACCATATCCGCCATCATTTCTGTTTTCTCGCTCATATCCTTTTTAACAGTTTGATAGCACGTTCCGTACCGAAGAAATATTGGAATGTTACACCTTTCATGTATTGCAGATTATGTACAAGCGTAGAAAGGTCTATTGAATGATTTTCATATCGCCACAATTGCACGCCTACACGGTCGTTGGCAATAGGACCGATTACCACATCGTACTCATGTGCGGGATTGTCAGTGGGGTTATTCCGGTTTAGCAGGATGAATTTCGCCCATTCTTCTGAATAGCCATCGAAACGGAGTACGCACAAATCAGTCAAGGAATCATCATCCACAAGGTAGCTTTGTACAATCGGACAGCCTGCCTCCAACTGTTCAACTTTTACTTGTGCCATATTCAAAGCCTGTTCATAAGCAGCGGAAAGATAAAACCCACGTCCGAAGTCCTTGTTCGGTTTTGATTTCAACAGGTCTATCTTGTCGAAATCCCTATTTGTCCCATGATAAAGCTTCATACTAACGCCCCTCCCTGGCGGTGACAATATTCCGCAATATCATCTACCATTGAAGCAAACGACTGTGTATGAACATATCCGTAATGACGGTCAATGAAATCAATTCCCTTGAAGCGGCTTAGGTAGCTGAAAGACTGCTTCATCGTCAACCCATACTTGCGCCCAAACTCAAGAATGAAGATAACCGTCCATTCAAGTTTTTCCTTTATATTATACTCCATCGTTATATTCTTTAAGCCTTTCTATGCAAAGGTAGCAAAAACCATCACAAATCTGGATATAAAGCAAGAGATTTATTGAGCATCATAGGAAAAATTTAAATAAAACCAAAAACACCCAGCTTTACATTATTGGGTATAAAACTGGATGTTTGTTTTGTAATTTGCTGATTTTCGGCGTTAATTTCAGAGACAGGCTCTTGACTCTTCAGTATGCTGGAAAAAGGAAAGGGCTTCGATGTGCCTTCTACACGTTGGTCAAAGGGAGGTGGCTTCCACACCTTCCTCTCTTGGGCATGGCTGACGGCGCTATAAGTAAGCTATGCCGGCTGTCTTTGTAGCAAGGAACAGCATCCCTTTCTGCATGTAGTCGCTACGAAATTTTCCGGTCACTTTTACAGTCAGTCTCAAACGAAGTCAAAATCATTCTCCGTGTGTAAAGATAGTATGACGCATCCCTTCCCCCCTGATTGCCGAATCCGGAGCCAAGCGCAGCGGCATTGTCATGGTAGCCCGCCGGGACTGTAAACAAAGCGCGGGCCACCCAGCATTCGCTGCAGAGCAATCCGCACCACACTAAATTTCTTATTCCAATCTGGATCGCACATTGGATGCCGGTGAAGTGCTCTTGCGCAGGTTCTTCACTTTCGAGTTACCGAAGGCATAATTGATACGGATTCCAATACTGTACCCTTCGCCTTTTTGTACAGAACGAGTCACCAGTTGATCGTTGTAGTATGACTTACGCCATTTCATGTCGATCTTTACCCCATCATACATAAATCCGTTTACAAACCCGTAAAGGGAAAACGTCCATGCCTTGTGCATCTTTTGCATCTCTACATAAAAATTAAAGTTGGCCGGGTTTTCATTGAATGCCGTATGGGAAGCAGAATTGTAGCTGATGTCATTGATTAGCTGTATGCGGTGTTTATCAGACAACCGGGCAAAATGTTGCAAGTTAAGGGAGAATCCGTCTTCTACATGATTTATGGCACTTCCTTGTGGCGGTTCAGAGTGGTACCATTGCCTCCAAAGTGTTCCGCTTATGCTCAAGTTTCCTTTTCCTTTACAGTATTCCAAGTTGTTGGCATTCAATGTCAAACTAAAGTTTTGTTGTTTCGTCAGGTTTTCCGGTCGTTGTTCAATCATGCCGTTTTCTACTACACGACTATAGTATTCTATCAAATCATCTGCATAATTATAGTAAGCACCTATTTGAAAATGCTGTAAAAAGTTATAATTCAATCTGTGGTACATCTTTTTTGCTTGAGAAAGATTGGGATTTCCCACTAAATAGGTGGTGGCCGATGAATACCAGCGGAACGGGTTCATATGCCCAAAATTCGGACTGGTTTTGTAGTAGGCTCCGCTATAACTTACAGCATGATTATTTCCGTTGTAGCTTACCGATAGAATAGGTGTAGGTTGCCAGTATCCCTTGGAATAAGCCTCCCTGGTATGCTTTTGCTCGGAGTGGTATTTCCGGTATCGGTTGCTCATGCCGAAATAAGTATTCCATCGGTTGCTTAAGCGGATATTGAAGAAGAATGCTGCTTCCAAGCTCCATTCTTTCATCTCCAGGAAATTACTTCGCAACGGATCATGCACAAAATTACCGTTATGGAATTTCTGGTAACGGTCATCATTGTCAATCAGAGTATAATCCCCATTTAACCCGGCAGTGAAGCTGACTCTTTGCCCCAAAGGAGTGGTATAGCGAGCTAAACCGGACCACAGATGTGCCTTTTGCGGCATGATTTCATTGTAATAGTTGTGCGGGACATTGGGTTTTCCCTCCTTGATACTGTCCATCCGGCTTTCCAATGTAGCCTGCACATTGCCATAGTAATAATCGGCGGTCACTTGCAATTGTGTTCCCTGTTTGCCAAACGAATTCCGGTACTCCATATTGGCAATGGCCCGTTTGCTGTCTTTCCGGTTTTGTATGTTGTTGGCAATTTCGGCCTCTTTCCTTTTCGGGGAAAAAAAACGGGTGTTACCATATTGTTCAGTGTCCGATTTTCCGTAAGTAAATCCCGCCAGGCCACTGATAGTACTGTAATCTGTCAGCCGATAGCTCACTTGGGCTTGCAGGTTTAGGTTGGTATTGCGTGCATCATAGGTGTCGTTACCGATGCTCTGATTCCCATTTGCAAGATAATCGGTTTCCTGCTGTGCGGTATTCCAAGTACTGTTGTGTTGGGCAGCAGCAAAAAACTCAGCACTGAATTTTCCTTTGTTGTAGGCCAGCATGAAGTCTCCATTCCCCTTTAAATAGTGGGTTTTCCACCCTTGTGCTGTTACCTTTCCTCTAAACCCTTCGTTTTCATTGTGTTTTGTAATAATGTGAATGATACCCGTTGTAGGGCTCTCTGCAAAACGGCCGTCAGGTGCAGTAAGGACTTCTACTGTTTGGATGCGTTCTACCGGAAACGATTGAATATAAGCCATGGCAGCTTCTCCTTCCAACTTTAACTTCCGCCCGTCCAAGTAAATGGCTATGTCGTTCATACCTATGATGGAAACTCTTCCTCCCTCGGCTATTTTTACATTGGGAACAAATCGCAGGGCATCCCAAGTGCTTCCGTCCCGAATAGGAGAATATTTCATATCAAACTCCAGTCCGTTCGGTTTCATCTTCACCGCCTGTTTATACCCACGCACTGTCACTTCGTCCAGCACCATGTCCGCGCTACCTGCTAAGGTCACATCGTAACAGTCTTTCCCTGAGGTTACAGCTACCATGGCGGGTGCATATCCCAACTTGTTAACGATGATTCGATTTACTGGCATTGAGGTCTCAGCTTGGTAGTGTCCTATCGAATCGGTCTCCGTAACGGCTGCATATTCATTGCCTCCCAGCGATGTGGAATCAGCCAGCAATACCATAACGTTGCCCAGTCCTTGACCTACTTCGTTATGTACTGTGCCTTGAAAGCAACGTGTCTGTGCCTGCAAATTAAAGTGGTTTGTTCCAAATAGCAAAAGACCGACAATTAAATGTAGTGTTATTTTCATAATAATCTATATTTAAGTTATACTAAGAATGATACTGAAAAAGTTGGTTTTTGATGAGTTGGAAATACGGGGCTTTTTTATTTTCCAACTCCTCGTTGTGTTCCCTGCTCCACTAATTTTACTTCAATGTCGGATTCAAGACTGCATTGGCAGTTGTTACCTTTGCATTGACAATTATTACTCCAACATTGGCAATTGTCCATACTTAATGAAGATTACTGCTCTCCTTTACCGACAAAGAGCAAAACTTGTCTTGTTCATTCAAGCATTTACATTCCAGCTCTTGTACAAATGGATCGATACGCATAAGATTTGTTCTCATAGCTTTTCATTTTATCGAGAAAAATAAAGTTAACTATTCTCGTTATTTCAGTTTAATGTTTCATTACAAAGATTTGATAAAGCAAATAATCTGTACTGCCTCACTACTTACGTTGCAAAGTAAAAAATAAATATTATTTTATCAAATAAAATCTGCAAAAAAAAACTAATTTCAGAGACACGGCTCTTTCATTTAAAATAAACTCAATGAGTCTTGCTATTGTCTGGGAAATCATTATTATTGCGCTTAGCGATACAAGAAGCACCGCTTTCAGTGTTTCTTGTATCTTGTAATAAATAAAATAATTTTTGCTACGTGAAAATATGATTTATTTTCCTGATTTTTTAACATCTTGTATGTATAATAAGTTAAAAGGAAAGATGTTGTCTTCCGTTGTGGCAATATAACGAAACACCTGAAAAAAATTGTGAAATCAGTACCGGACTGCCGCAGGACAGGCAAGGGAAGCTATAGGCATAGACTGGAAGATATTCTTCTGCTTGTAATACTCGACCGACTGGGCGGGTATATAACAAGACCCGGCATAATCAGGTTCGGCAAGCGCAACCTGATTATACCGGTCTTTGGGAATACTGTTGAACAGTGTGCTGTCCGAACCTACACTCTGCCGTATTTTCAAACATATTGATGATGAAGCCCTGTCTGACTGTATGTCTGAATTACCTCTTGTTTTCATGATAAACTTGTCGGTTTTGCGAGGGTATCATCTGCATTGACGGCAAGGCAATGAGGAGAACAGTGCTTGAAAACGGACGCAATTCCGATATCGTGTCGGGGAATATCGTTACTGCGGATGCCATGTCTTTCCAGAAAGCCATCATAGACAAAATCCGGGAAAGGGGTGTGATTTCCTTATCGGGCTGAAAGCCAACCAGAGAATGCTGCGGTACGGGATTGAAGACAATGTCGAACTTGCCGAGCCTGTGGATGTCTTCCGAGAAAAGATTCTATGTCCTATGAACTTTACCGGAATAATGCGTATGCTGGCTCAAAAATGAAATAATCTATAATTTCAACATATTCGTAACATGTTATGTATCAGATGCACTAAAGTTCCTGCTTTCGGTAATAAGTGGATGGGAGGATCAATACACCTACATCAGAGTTTAAATGAAAGAGCCGTGGGTACCTTTTTCACATACGTCTGCAATACAATATGTCCCCCTCTGGCAAGATAAATGTACGGATATAGAAATCCTTAAGAATTAGGTACTTCATAGTTATTGTATCTGCTACAATTACCCCTTGCTGCTACGGATTTAAATTACATATTGTATTTTATACGATAACACAATAAGATGATATTGTAAGATATACGATATGTATATGTTTGAAAAATAATGCTTTATAACATTGTAAAAATATCCTTTTTACTTATTGCATATTTGAAAAACCTCATTATATTTGCAGCGCTTAAACGAAAATATTATGCAAAACGTGGAACAAAATACGCCATTGGCAAACAATCATATTTCGGTAGACTGTGTGGTGATTGGCTTTGACGGAGAGCAGTTGAAAGTCTTGCTGGTTAAACGTGCCGGAGAAGAAGAGGGTGAGGTCTTCCATGATATGAAGCTGCCCGGCAGTTTGATTTATATGGATGAAGATTTGGACGAAGCTGCCCAGCGGGTTCTGAATGAACTGACGGGACTTAAGAACGTAAATCTGATGCAGTTCAAGGCGTTCGGTTCCAAGAACCGCACCAAAGACCCCAGAGACGTGCATTGGCTGGAACGTGCCATGCAGTCCAAAGTAGAGCGTATCGTGACCATTGCCTACCTTTCTCTCGTGAAGATAGACCGTACGCTCAACCGTGGCCTGGACGAGTATATGGCAAATTGGGTTGCCTTGCCGGATATCAAGGCACTGGCTTTCGACCACAACCTTATCATAAAAGAGGCGATAACCTACATCCGCCAGTATATCGAGTTCAACCCGTCTTCTCTTTTTGACCTGCTTCCGCGTAAGTTCACCGCATCCCAGCTCCGTACGCTGTATGAACTCTTGTACGGGAAACAGATAGATGTGCGCAATTTCCACAAAAAGATAGCTCTTATGGAGTATGTGGTTCCTTTGGAAGAGAAGCAGCAGGGAGTTGCCCATCGTGCGGCACGGTATTACCGGTTCGACAAGAAGATATATAATAAGGTAAGGCGGTAGGCAAGACGCCTGAATTCAAAACCTGATACGGAATAAATCGAAAATTTAACAATATAAACTCAAAGACATGTATTTATTAGGATATGACATCGGCAGCTCGTCCGTTAAAGCGAGCTTGGTAAATGCAGAAAGCGGTAAGTGCGTATCTTCCGCGTTCTTCCCGAAGACGGAAGCGGAAATCATAGCCGTGAAGCCGGGATGGGCGGAACAGAACCCTGAAAACTGGTGGGAAAACCTGAAGCTGGCAACGCAAGCCGTATTGGCGGATGCGCGTGTGGATGCGGCAGACATCAAAGCCATCGGTATCTCTTACCAGATGCACGGATTGGTGTGCGTGGACAAAGACCAAAAGGTATTGCGTCCTGCAATTATCTGGTGCGATTCCAGAGCCGTTCCTTACGGACAAAAAGCATTTGAAACGCTGGGAGAGGAGTTATGCCTCTCGCATCTGCTCAACTCTCCGGGTAACTTCACCGCGTCCAAACTTGCCTGGATAAAGGAGAATGAACCGGCTGTCTATGAAAAGATATACAAGATTATGCTGCCGGGCGATTATATTGCCATGAAACTGAGCGGTACAATCTGCACTACAGTCTCCGGACTGTCCGAAGGCATGTTCTGGGATTTCAAGAACAACCGGGTAGCAGACTTTCTGATGAAATATTACGGTTTCGATTCCTCGCTGATAGCCGACATCAGACCTACATTTTCCGAGCAAGGCCGTGTAAACGCCGCTGCCGCACAGGAGTTGGGTCTGAAAGAGGGAACGCCTGTCACATATCGTGCCGGCGACCAACCCAACAACGCATTGTCGCTGAACGTGTTCAACCCCGGTGAAATAGCATCCACAGCGGGTACTTCGGGGGTGGTTTACGGTGTGAACGGTGAGGTGAACTACGACCCGAAATCGCGTGTCAATACCTTTGCGCACGTCAATCACACGGCGGAACAAACCCGCCTCGGCGTACTTTTGTGCATCAACGGTACGGGTATCCTCAACTCGTGGGTAAAACGCACCGTTGCTCCCGAAGGCATTTCTTACAGTGACATGAATGTTCTTGCCGCCCAGGCGCCTATCGGAAGCGCCGGTATCAGCATCCTGCCTTTCGGCAACGGTGCCGAACGTATGCTGGAGAATAGGGAAACGGGCTGTTCCATTCAAGGAATCAACTTCAACCAGCACGGCAAGCAACATATTATCCGTGCGGCACAGGAAGGTATCGTATTCTCTTTCAAGTATGGTATCGACATTATGGAGCAGATGGGTATTCCCGTACAGAAAATCCATGCGGGCAAAGCCAATATGTTCCTCAGTCCGCTGTTCCGCGAAACGCTGGCAGGCGTAACGGGTGCCGTTATCGAACTGTACGACACCGACGGTTCGGTAGGTGCAGCCAAAGGTGCAGGTATCGGTGCGGGCATCTATAAAGACAACAACGAAGCCTTTGCTACGCTTGAGAAACTCGAAATCATCGAACCCGGACAAGCCGACCGTCAGGCATATGCCGATGCCTATGCGCGCTGGAAACAATATCTGATGCAGAGCTTACGGCCTGCTTAAGTTTTGTTCTGCATTCTTCGGAAAGTTCTTTTTGAGACTGGCTTGCTGTTTTTTATGAGAGCGTCTACGCAACGAATAAAAAGGAAAACAGACCGGAAAGAAATTTCAGAGGAACTGAATAAAAGGCTTCTTGAAGAAGATTGAAACAGATATTGAAAGTAAAAAAGTAAACAAGTAAACAAGAATAAAACAACAGTAATAATTAACCCGCGGGTAATGTGCCCGTTGTCAGCACATCGGCGCATTACCGCATTAACACATTTAATCATTATGGCAACAAAAGAGTATTTTCCCGGAATAGGAAAAATCAAATTCGAAGGCAAAGAAAGTAAGAATCCTATGGCATTCCGCTACTACGATGCGGAAAAAGTAATCATGGGCAAGAAGATGAAAGATTGGTTGAAGTTCTCTATGGCATGGTGGCATACACTCTGTGCAGAGGGTGGCGACCAGTTCGGCGGCGGAACGAAACATTTCCCCTGGAACGGTGATGCCGATAAACTGCAGGCTGCCAAGAACAAAATGGATGCTGGTTTCGAGTTCATGCAGAAAATGGGCATCGAATATTACTGCTTCCACGATGTTGACCTTTGCGACGAGGCCGATACAATCGAAGAGTACGAAGCAAACCTGAAAGCCATCGTTGCATACGCCAAGCAAAAGCAGGAGGAAACAGGTATCAAACTGTTGTGGGGTACTGCCAACGTATTCGGTCATGCACGTTACATGAACGGCGCCGCCACCAATCCCGACTTTGACGTTGTGGCCCGCGCTGCCGTTCAAATCAAGAATGCCATTGACGCAACAATCGAACTGGGCGGTTCGAACTACGTGTTCTGGGGTGGACGCGAAGGCTATATGTCTTTGCTGAATACCGACCAGAAGCGCGAAAAGGAACACCTTGCACAGATGCTGACCATTGCACGCGACTATGCCCGTGCACGCGGCTTCAAAGGTACGTTCCTGATTGAGCCGAAACCGATGGAACCGACCAAGCATCAATATGACGCAGACACGGAAACGGTTGTAGGCTTCCTGAAGGCCCACGGTCTGGACAAAGATTTCAAAGTGAACATCGAAGTGAACCACGCCACACTGGCAGGCCATACTTTCGAACACGAACTTGCCGTGGCAGTAGACAACGGTATGCTGGGTTCTATCGATGCCAACCGCGGTGACTACCAGAACGGCTGGGATACAGACCAGTTCCCTATCGACAACTACGAGCTGACACAAGCCATGATGCAAATTATCCGCAACGGCGGCTTCGGCGACGGCGGTACAAACTTCGACGCCAAGACACGCCGTAACTCTACCGACCTTGAGGACATCTTCATTGCTCACATCGCAGGTATGGACGTAATGGCACGTGCATTGGAAAGCGCAGCCAAACTGCTCGAAGAGTCTCCTTACAAGAAGATGCTTGCCGACCGCTACGCTTCTTTCGACAGCGGCAAGGGTAAGGAATTCGAGGAAGGCAAATTGACACTGGAAGATGTCGTAGCCTACGCAAAAGCTAATGGCGAACCGAAACAGACCAGCGGCAAACAAGAATTGTACGAAGCAATCGTAAATATGTATTGCTGATAAATAGCGGTTAGTGGTTAGCGATGAGTGATTAGCGATTATTGGTTAGTGATAAAGGATGGGGAATAAGCAATTATCACTAAATTACTGACCATTAATCACTCATCATTCATCGTTCATCACTAATCACTAACCGCTCATCACTAACTCCTAACCACTATTATCATGAATTATACAGAAAAAGGCAGCAAGCTCTATCTCTTTTCGATTGTGCTCGTGGCTGTCATTGGCGGTCTGCTTTTCGGCTACGATACGGCAGTTATTTCCGGCGCAGAAAAGGGACTTCAAGCTTTCTTCATGGGAGCCGATTTTGAATACACAGACGCGATACACGGCATCACATCATCCAGCGCATTGATAGGCTGTATCATAGGTAGCGCCGTTTCCGGCTTTTTCGCTTCCGGATTGGGCCGCAAAAACTCTCTCTTTTTGGCAGGTATCCTGTTCTTCTTGTCGGCGCTGGGTTCCTATTATCCCGAATTCCTGTTCTTTGAACATGGCGTTCCTTCCTATTCTCTTCTGGTGGCTTTCAATTTCTACCGTGTCTTGGGCGGTATAGGTGTGGGGCTGGCTTCCGCCATTTGTCCGATGTACATTGCCGAAATCGCTCCGAGCAACATTCGCGGAACATTGGTGTCGTGGAATCAGTTTGCCATTATCTTCGGTCAGTTGGTGGTTTACTTTGTCAACTTCCTTATTCTGGGCAGTCATGCCAATCCGGTGATAGACCTCGTTAACGGAGTAAATCAGATAATGAATCCCGAAGCTGCCGCATGGACCACGGAGACGGGGTGGCGGCTGATGTTCGTCAGCGAAGCTGTTCCTGCCGGACTGTTTGCTCTGTTGGTGTTGCTGGTGCCGGAAACACCGCGTTATCTTGCCATGTGCGGTAAGGACGAAAGGGCACTGAATGTGTTGAGCCGTATCAACGGCGCTTCTCAGGCAAAGGTAATCCTTGCGGAAATCAAGGCAACCACCGAAGAAAAAACAGAAAGACTCTTTACCTACGGCTGGATGGTTATCTTTATCGGTATCATGCTGAGCGTATTCCAGCAGGCTGTCGGCATCAATGCCGTGCTTTATTTCGCTCCGCGCATATTCGAGACGATGGGCATGGCCAATCCGATGGTACAAACCGTGCTCATGGGCGTTGTCAATATCCTCTTTACCTTGCTGGCTGTGTTCACGGTTGAAAAATGGGGACGTAAGCCGCTGCTTATTTCCGGCTCTGTCGGTATGGCGATAGGAGCTTTCGGTGTGGCTATGTGCAACGTCGTAACCGGACTGCCGGCAATAATATCCGTTATCAGCATCATGGTTTACAGCGCTTCGTTCATGTTCAGCTGGGGACCTATCTGCTGGGTACTGATTGCCGAAATCTTCCCGAACACCATCCGTGGCGCTGCGGTAGCCATTGCGGTGGCATTCCAATGGATTTTCAACTTTATTGTTTCGTCTACTTTCCTGCCGATGTACAATATGCGTCTCGGGGAGATGGGCGATAAGTTCGGCCATATGTTTGCATATGCCCTTTACGGGATTATCTGCGTGGCAGCCGCCCTCTTCGTGTGGAAGCTCGTACCCGAAACGAAAGGCAAGACGCTGGAAGATATGACCAAACTTTGGAAGAAAAAGAAATAAGTCCGCAGGAACTTCAATCTGGCAGAATATAAAAGGCTGTGCAGTTCATCTGAAAGGAATTGCACAGCCTTTTGTGTCTGAAGTCCCGGACTTTTGGTGCCTACCACCCGGTGGTACGGCTCATACCATTAGGTGGTACGACGACTTTCACCTAATGGTACGGCGTGTACCTTACTAAGGTACACGCCGTACCAAAGCGTGGAATAAACTGGTACACGTATCTATCTGATTATAAGCAAACTGTTTGTCACCGTAATATGTCCTTTATCCGTTCGAACCGTCCGTCCGTCTTTTCCGGAACAATTTGCAGAAGATGCGACAATAGCGGGTAGATGTCCACATTCACAAATCCTCCGGATATGTAACCTCTCTTGAAATCAGGTCCGATGGCCCGAAACATAACCTGCATGTCGGGGCTTTGGGGAAAATATCCGTGAGCGCCTTTGGTGTCGCGTGCCACGTCCGTAAACTGCCAGCCCAGTTCCGGAGCCACTACGATATCGCCTATACGGTCGCTGCTGCCATAATGCAGTTCGGCGGGAATCTCTTCTTTTTTCCACACACGGATGTGAGCCGCTTTTTTCAGAGCATTGCAGATAGAGTCGCGGTATTCCGGTTTCGAGAATATGGAAGTTGGTGTACGTCCGTCTATCACTTCGCACCATTCCGGTTTTACATAATCATTTATGTTGACAACCCGTTCGGGACTGATGTCGGTCATGCCGTGGTCCGACGTGACGATAAGATTGATGTCTCCGCCGAAAGGAAGAGCTTCTATCTTTTTTCTTAATGCCCCCACAAGGCTGTCCATGTGTTGGACCACCGCACCGGTAGGCAAACTGCACGGGCCGTTGTGATGCCCGCTTCCGTCGGGCTCTTCAAAATATAGCATGATGAGTCTGGGACGCTCCGGTTCGGGCTTTTGCAACCAGGTGAGCACCGTATCTATCCGTTGTTCAAAAGTCAGAAAAGGCTTGGCGTTCCAAGGTCTGTAATAAGTGGGATGAGACTTTTTAATCGCAATATCCGAGCCTACCCAATACATATTGCCGGTTTTTACACCTTGTTTCTGAGCCGTTATCCATATCGGTTCCCCCAAATAGTATTCCGGGTTGTTGCGGGTGGCGGAGTCGCCCATGGAATACTGGCGTCTGTTTTTTACATCCCAAAAAGTATTGTTGATTATGCCGTGATGGTCGGGAACCAATCCCGTGGCCAGCGTATAGTGATTGGGAAACGTAGAGGCAGGATAGGAGGGAAGCATCACGGCCTTTACCCCGTCTGCCGCCATACGGTCCAGGTTGGGAGTCTTATACATGTCGGGATAGTCCCAGCGAAAACCGTCGAGTGAAACAATGACGGTGTAATGTGTTTCGGGAGTTGCCGCATTCAGCGACAGCAAAAGCAAGGCGCTGAATGCCAGTGTAATAAATCTTTGCATGTCTCAATCTATATTTAACGTTTACAGAGATAAATGTTGTTTTGGCAGCAAAGGTAGGAAAAAATCATATCCCATAGGGATTAATGTATAAGTAAAACTGTAACTTTGCACCGTTTTAAACTCAGGTATAACACGAAAATTATGGACGAAATTAAAATTAATAAGGTACAGATACGTAACCTGCAGATAGAAGATTACGACCAGTTGGCACAATCATTCACACGCGTTTATTCGGATGGAAGCGATGTTTTCTGGACGCACAAGCAGATAGAGAAACTCATCCGCATCTTTCCGGAAGGGCAGATTGTAACGGTGGTCGATGAAAAGATAGTGGGGTGTGCACTCTCCATTATCGTGAATTACGACGATGTGAAGAACGACCACACCTATGCCCAGGTTACGGGCAAGGAAACTTTCAATACGCACAATCCCAAAGGAAATATTCTTTACGGCATCGAAGTGTTTATCCATCCGCAATACCGCGGACTGCGCCTGGCACGCCGTATGTACGAATACCGCAAGGAAATCTGCGAAACACTGAATTTGAAAGCCATCATGTTCGGCGGGCGCATCCCCAACTATCATAAGTATGCCGACCAGTTGCGCCCTAAGGAATATATAGATAAGGTAAAGCAGAAGGAGATATACGACCCGGTGCTGACGTTCCAGTTGAGCAACGACTTCCATGTACGCAAGGTGATGCGCAACTATCTTCCCAACGATGAGGAATCCAAGCATTATGCCTGCTTGCTGCAATGGGACAATATCTATTACCAGGCGCCTACACAGGAGTATGTAAGTCCGAAAACGACGGTGCGCGTCGGTCTGGTGCAGTGGCAGATGCGTACTTACAAGACGCTGGACGATTTGTTCGAGCAGGTGGAGTTCTTCGTAGATGCCGTTTCCGACTACAAGAGCGACTTCGTTCTCTTCCCCGAATACTTCAATGCGCCGCTGATGGCCAAATTCAATGACGAGGGAGAATCGGAAGCCATCCGCGGACTGGCAGCTTACACCAACGAAATCAGAGAGCGGTTTGTGAAGCTGGCCATCAGCTACAATATCAATATCATTACGGGCAGCATGCCGCTTATCAAGGAAGAGGACGGACGTTTGTACAACGTAGGTTTCCTTTGCCGCCGCGACGGAACGTACGAAATGTACGAAAAGATACACGTGACCCCCGACGAAATCAAAAGCTGGGGATTGAGTGGCGGCAAATCCTTGCAGACGTTCGATACGGACTGCGCCAAAATCGGTGTGCTGATATGTTATGACGTGGAGTTCCCGGAGCTTTCGCGCATCATGGCAGACCAGGGCATGCAGATACTGTTCGTTCCTTTCCTTACCGACACGCAGAACGCCTATTCGCGCGTTAAGGTATGTGCCCATGCCCGCGCCATCGAGAACGAGTGTTTTGTGGTCATAGCAGGCAGTGTGGGCAACCTTCCCCGTGTACATAACATGGACATACAGTATGCCCAGTCGGGTGTGTTCACCCCCTGCGATTTCGCTTTCCCTACCGACGGAAAGCGTGCCGAGGCAACTCCGAACACCGAAATGATTCTGGTGTCCGATGTGGATCTGGACTTGCTCAACGAACTGCATACCTATGGCAGCGTCCGCAACCTGAAAGACCGCAGAAACGACTTGTATGAAGTGAAAATGAAGAAGTAAAGCGAGAGACGCAGGCGGCTCATCTTAAAATTATCCGCTCAAAAATCTCTTTTCTCTAACTTTTTTGTAAATTTGCACCCTTAAAATAAAGAGGATAGCATCGGAAAGCACCGGAAAAGCCTTTCCGGGCTATCTTCAGGAAAAATAGTAAATCGTAAATAGTCAAATCGTAAATATCAAGATGGGTAAGAAGTTTGCCGAATATTCAAAGTTTGACCTTTCGGAAATAAATAAGGAAGTGTTGAAGAAATGGGACGAAAACCTGGTTTTCGCCAAGAGTATGACAGAACGTGAAGGTTGTCCTTCTTTCGTGTTTTTCGAAGGACCGCCCTCGGCCAATGGCATGCCGGGTATTCACCATGTAATGGCGCGCTCCATTAAGGATATTTTCTGCCGCTACAAAACCATGAAGGGCTTCCAGGTGAAGCGCAAAGCCGGATGGGACACGCATGGGCTTCCTGTGGAACTGGGTGTGGAAAAGGCGCTCGGCATCACCAAAGAAGATATTGGCAAGACTATTTCCGTTGCCGAATACAATGCCGCCTGCCGCAAGGATGTAATGAAATTTACCAAGGAGTGGGAAGACCTTACCCACAAAATGGGTTATTGGGTGGATATGCAGAATCCCTACATCACCTATGACAACCGTTACATCGAAACGTTGTGGTGGCTGTTGAAGCAACTTCACAAGAAAGGACTCCTTTATAAAGGATATACCATACAGCCGTATTCACCGGCTGCGGGAACAGGCTTGAGCTCGCACGAGCTGAACCAGCCCGGTTGCTACCGCGATGTAAAGGATACAACCGTAGTGGGACAGTTCAAGATGAAGAACCCGAAACCCGAAATGGCGGAGTGGGGTACTCCTTATTTCCTGGCATGGACTACGACTCCGTGGACATTGCCCTCGAACACCGCTCTCTGCGTAGGCCCGAAAATAGACTACGTGGCCGTACAGACCTACAACGGCTATACGGGCGAGAAGATGACCGTGGTACTTGCCAAAGCATTGCTCTATACTCACTTCAATAAAAAAGCGGAAGAGCTTGCATTAGAGGATTATAAGCCGGGAGACAAACTTATCCCGTTCAAGATTGTAGGCGAATACAAAGGTCCGGACCTGGCAGGAATGGAATACGAACAACTCATTCCGTGGGTGAAACCGGTAGAGGTGGACAACGACGGCAATTGGAGCGTCAGCGACAAAGGCTTCCGTGTAATCCTTGGCGATTATGTAACCACGGAAGACGGTACGGGTATCGTACACATCGCTCCCACATTCGGTGCGGACGATGCTTTCGTAGCCCGTGCGGCAGGCATTCCTTCTCTGTTCATGATTAACAAGCGCGGCGAGACCCGTCCTATGGTGGACCTCACCGGTAAGTTCTATCTGCTGGACGAGCTGGACGAAAGATTCGTAAAAGAGTGTGTCGATGTAGACGCCTACAAAGAATACCAGGGACGCTGGGTGAAGAATGCCTACGACCCGCAATTCACCGTCGACGGCAAGTATGACGAAAAAGCCGCTCAGGCCGCCGAGACTCTCGACATATATATATGTATGATGATGAAGGCTGCCAACCAGGCATTCAAGATAGAGAAGCACGTGCACAACTATCCGCATTGCTGGCGTACGGACAAACCGGTGCTGTACTACCCGCTGGATAGCTGGTTTATCCGCAGTACCGCCTGCAAGGAGCGTATGATAGAGTTGAACAAGACCATCAACTGGAAACCGGAAAGTACCGGTACGGGACGCTTCGGCAAGTGGCTGGAGAACTTGAACGACTGGAACCTGAGCCGTTCGCGCTACTGGGGTACTCCGTTGCCTATCTGGCGCACGGAAGACGGTGACGAGGAAAAATGTATCGAATCCGTAGAGGAACTTTACAACGAGATAGAGAAATCCGTTGCCGCCGGACTGATGGCATCCAATCCTTATAAGGACAAAGGTTTCCAGCCGGGCGTGTACACGCAGGAAAACTACGACAAGATAGACCTTCACCGTCCTTATGTAGATGATATTGTCCTTGTTTCCAAAGCCGGCAAACCCATGAAGCGCGAATCGGATTTGATTGACGTATGGTTCGACTCCGGCTCCATGCCGTATGCGCAGATACACTATCCGTTCGAGAACAAGGAACTGTTGGACAGCCACCAGGTATATCCCGCCGATTTCATCGCAGAAGGTGTGGACCAGACACGCGGCTGGTTCTTTACCTTGCATGCCATCGCCACAATGGTGTTCGACAGCATATCCTATAAAGCCGTCATATCGAACGGTCTGGTACTCGACAAGAACGGCAACAAGATGTCCAAGCGTTTGGGCAATGCCGTAGACCCGTTCTCTACCATCGAGAAATACGGTTCCGACCCCTTGCGCTGGTACATGATTACCAATTCTTCTCCGTGGGACAACCTGAAGTTCGACGTAGACGGAGTGGAAGAGGTGCGCCGCAAATTCTTCGGAACCTTATATAATACGTATTCTTTCTTTGCCCTCTATGCCAACGTGGACGGATTTGAATACAAGGAAGCCGATGTGCCCATGGCGGAACGTCCGGAAATAGACCGCTGGATTATCTCCGTACTGAACACATTGGTGAAGGATGTGGATAACTGCTACAACGAATACGAGCCTACCAAAGCCGGACGACTGATTTCGGACTTCGTGAACGACAATCTCTCCAACTGGTACGTCCGCCTGAACCGCAAACGTTTCTGGGGCGGCGGCATGACGCAGGATAAGCTGTCCGCGTTCCAAACGCTCTATACGTGTCTGGAAACCGTAGCCAAACTGATGGCGCCTATTGCTCCGTTCTATGCCGATATGCTCTATTCGGACCTGACGGCAGCTACCGGACGCGACAACGTTGTCTCCGTTCATCTGGCAAAATTCCCCGAATGCAAGGAAGAGATGATAGACAAGGAGCTGGAAGCACGCATGCAAATGGCACAGGACGTTACTTCTATGGTATTGGCGTTGCGCCGTAAGGTGAACATCAAAGTCCGCCAACCGCTACAGTGCATCATGGTTCCGGTAGTGGACGAAGAGCAACGCGCCCACATCGAAGCCGTAAAAACACTTATCATGAACGAGGTGAACGTAAAGGAAATCAAGTTTGTGGACGGTGCAGCCGGTGTGCTTGTGAAGAAAGTGAAGTGCGACTTCAAGAAGCTGGGCCCGAAATTCGGCAAGCAGATGAAAGCCGTTGCCGCAGCCGTTGCCGGAATGCCGCAGGAAGCCATTGCCGAGCTGGAAAAGAACGGTTCCTATACGCTGAATCTGGACGGTGCGGAAGCCGTAATCGAGACATCCGACGTGGAAATCTTCAGTGAAGACATTCCGGGATGGCTGGTGGCCAATGAAGGCAAGCTGACTGTAGCTTTGGAAGTTACCATCACCGAAGAGCTTCGCCGCGAGGGCATTGCCCGCGAATTGGTGAACCGTATCCAGAATATCCGCAAGTCGAGCGGCTTTGAGATAACGGACAAAATAAAGATTACATTATCAAAAAATCCGCAAACGGATGATGCGGTAAATGAATATAAAGACTATATTTGTAACCAGGTTTTAGGAACATCACTGACGCTGACGGACAATGTGGAAGGCGGAACGGAACTCGAATTCGACGATTTCAGACTGTATGTAAGCGTTGTGAAAGAATGAATTATTAATACTAACGATTAAACACGTAAAGTTATGGCAGAAAAGACAAGATACTCGGATGCGGAATTGGAAGAATTCCGCGCCATTATTCTGGAAAAGTTGGAGTTGGCGCAACGCGACTATGAGTTGCTGAAAGCCAGCCTGACAGGTGCGGACGGTAATGACACCGACGACACATCTCCAACGTACAAAGTGCTGGAAGAAGGGGCAAACACCTTGTCCAAGGAAGAAACGACCCGTCTGGCACAACGCCAGTTGAAGTTTATCCAAGGATTGCAGGCCGCTTTGGTACGCATCGAGAACAAAACGTATGGTATCTGTCGCGAAACAGGCAAGCTGATTCCTGCCGAACGTCTGCGTGCAGTGCCTCATGCTACATTGAGCATCGAAGCTAAAAACAACGGCAAGAAATAAGGATGAAGAATTTTTTCACGAAAGGGCGGATAGCCTTACTCGTTATTTTTTCGGTATTGATTATCGATCAGGTAATCAAGGTGATTGTAAAGACGCACATGTATTGGCATGAGAGCATACGCATCACCGATTGGTTTTACATTTATTTTACCGAAAACAACGGTATGGCTTTCGGTTTGGAGATATTCGGGAAATTGTTCCTTACTTCATTTCGAATCGTTGCGGTAGGAGTGATAGGCTGGTTCCTGTACAAGTTCATAAAGCATGGAATGAAAACAGGGTTTATTGTCTGTGTCTCGCTCATCCTGACGGGTGCGCTGGGCAATATCATCGACAGCGTATTCTATGGAGTGCTGTTTAATGAAAGCACCTATTCGCAACTGGCAACCTTTATGCCCGAAGGCGGCGGATACGCTCCGCTGCTCTACGGTAAAGTGGTCGATATGTTCTATTTCCCTATTATCGAAACAAACTGGCCTGCGTGGATGCCGTTCATAGGTGGAGACCATTTCATCTTCTTCAGCCCGATTTTCAACTTTGCCGATGCGGCAATCAGTTGCGGTATCATAGCGCTGTTGCTCTTCTACAGTAAGTATTTGAATGATTCCTATCATGTTATAAAGAAATCATGAAAAGGAAAAGACGGATTCAATGGTATTATAGCGTAATCCTTCTGGCGTTCGGTCTGACGGCATGTCAGGTTAAAAGACCTGATACGGTTATATCGGATGCCAAAATGGAAAACGTACTTTATGACTTCCACATAGCAAAGGCAATGGGAGAGGAGGTTCCTTACAGCGAAAGTTATAAGCGTGTGCTGTACATTGAATCGGTTTACAGGAAACACGGCATTACCCAGGCCGACTTCGATACTTCCATGGTGTGGTATGCCCGCCATCCGGATGCCCTTACAAAAGTCTACGAAAAAGTAAACCAGCGGTTGAAAGCCGAGAGGGACGGCATCAATCATTTAATAGCCTTGCGCGACAACAAGCCCAAAGAATCTTCTCCGGGCGACAGTATAGACGTATGGAGAGGCCGGCATATCTGTTGTCTTACCGGAACTCCGATGGATAACAAACTGACTTTCACACTTCCTTCGGACACCAATTTCAAGGACAGAGATACGCTGCGTTGGACAGTCCGTTTCCGTTTCCTGAACGGAACACCCGACAGTCTGCACGCACCTTTAATGGCAATGCAGGTTCTTTATACCAAAGATACGCTGAACGATATGCTCAAGGTAAAACAATCGGGTACTGAGACTATTTCTTTATTTGCTGACACATTGGGAGAAATAAAAGAAATACGAGGCTTTATCTATTATCCTGCACAGCAATCCACACGGGATGTGTTGGCAGACCGCATCAGCCTGATGCGCTACCACGCAAAGGATACCTTGTTCAAGGCTCCGGCAGATAGCCTTGAGGCAGGCGACAAAGAACTGAAGAAAGACCCCGTTCCGGGCAAACCGGCAGAACTGAAGCGGCAGAGTGAAGAGAAAGATACTGTCCGTCAACGCTCTGAAAGGCGTCCGCGTCCAAGATTGCGCCAAACCACTGAAAAACAATGAAACGTTTCGCTTCACATTTTTTATTCCTGCCCGCATACGGTTATCTCAAACAATATGCGATAGAGACGGAAGAGGGGATGGTTGTACGTTTATTTCCATTGACCGAAGAGGTAGAAAATGTGGAATGGCTGCCAGGAGCAATCGTTCTTTTAACACAAAACGAGTTGAAAGAACCTGACACAATTTTCTCCTTGACAAACGCTTCTCGGAATTTATTAATAACTCCGCCATCCTTTATTGACGGAAGTTGCGGACTAATGCCTGTCTATTTCCCTAATTTTGACACTGCAACATTGCTGCCTGCCGCCGGAACTCGGCACAAACTACTGCGGTAGCAATGGCAACATTCAAAGATTCGGATGTTTCGCGTTCTGCCGGATAATTGGGAATGTACAGTTTCCGGTTGATGAGCCGTTCCACTTCATCTCCTATGCCGTTGCCCTCATTCCCCATTACTATCAGTCCGTACGCCGAAAGCGGTTGTGTATACATGTTTTCTCCGTCCAGGAAAGTGCCGTATACCGGTATGTCTTCCAGTGAAGCAATCAGTTCGGGCAGGGAAGTATAATGCAGTTTCACCCGTGCGATGCCGCCCATGGTAGCCTGTACGGTTTTAGGATTGTAGACATCCACCGTGTTGGGCGAACAGAAGATATGTTCGATTCCAAACCAGTCGGCAAGGCGGATGATTGTTCCCAAATTGCCGGGGTCCTGCACATCGTCCAATGCCAGGCAAAGGGAGCGGCTTATGACGGAAATATCCACAGATTCGTCCGGCTGTTCGAACACGGCGAGTACCTGTTGGGGAGTTTTCAGCAGGCTGGCGCGCGAAAGTTCCTCTTCGGAAACTTCGGTCACATCTTCCACAGCCAAATGCCTGTGGGCGGAAAGCCATTCGGCAGTTGCAATCAGGAAGCGGCAACGGAAGTGCCCCAGCAAATCTCCTACCAGTTTCGGGCCTTCTGCCAGGAATACTTTATCGGCTTTGCGATTCTTTTTCAATTCCAGTGAACGGATATATTTAATGCGATTCTTGCTCAGTGCCATAAGTTGTTCGGTTTTATTTGGCAAAAGTACATGATTATTTCTATATTTGCAGTATTTTATGCGCAATTAATAACTTAGTATGAAGAAAGGCTTTCGCTACGCACTATTTGCTACCGCCGTACTCTTATTCGCTTCATGTTCTGCCACGAAATATGTGCCGGAAGGTTCATATTTGTTGGACGAGGTGCGCATACAGACGGACAACAGGGAAATCAAGCCTTCAGGCCTATCGATGTATGTCCGCCAGAATCCGAATGCCAAATGGTTCAGCCTGATAAAGACACAGTTGTATGTCTATAACTGGTCGGGCAGAGACTCTGCACGTTGGATAAACCGTACTTTGCGGCGCATAGGGGACGCTCCGGTCATCTATAAGGAAGAAGAAACGAAGCGCTCCGGTGAAGAAATGAAAAAAGCCGTACAAAATATGGGCTATATGAGCGCCACCGTAGAACCGGTTGTACAAATAAAGAAGAAGAAGCTGAAGCTGACCTATAAGGTGTCCAGTGGGAAACCTTATAAGATTCGCTCTCTTAAATACGATATCAGAGACGAGAAAATCAGAGAATATATGCGGCAGGATTCGGCAGGTACTTATCTGACGGAAGGAATGTATTTCGATGTAAACCGTTTGGATGCAGAACGTCAGCGCATTACGGACAATCTTCTCCGTAACGGATATTATAAATTCAATAAGGAATATATTTCTTATACGGCAGATACGGTGAGGAATACCTACCAGGTGGATGTAACCATGCATCTGGCGCCTTTTCGGCAGCACAATGACGATAGCCCGCAAAATCATCGGCAGTACTACATCAACAAGGTAAATTTTATAACGGATTATAATGTGTTGGAATCATCTGCTTTGAGCAGCATAGAAATCAACGACTCCGTACATTACAAGGGTTTTCCCATATATTATAAGGATAAACTTTATTTGCGCCCGAAGGTGCTGACTAATAATCTGAGTATTGTGCCGGGCAGTTTGTACAACGAACCGGATGTGCAACGTACCTATTCCAATTTCGGACGTTTGCAGGCATTGAAATATACCAATATCCGTTTCTTTGAAACGCAGGTAGGCGATACAGCCAAATTGAATGCCTACGTAATGCTGACAAAGAGCAAATACCAGTCCGTATCATTTGAATTGGAAGGAACCAACTCCGCAGGAGATTTGGGAGCTGCCGCATCCGTATCATTTCAGAACCGGAATATGTTCAAGGGTTCCGAGACTTTTATGATAAAGCTACGGGGGGCTTACGAAGCGGTATCTGGTTTGCAAGGCGGATATAACCACGAGGACTACACGGAATTAGGGGCGGAAGCAACGATCAACTTTCCGCGGTTTCTCTTTCCGTTTCTTTCCAACGACTTCCGGAGGAAGATACGTGCTACTACGGAATTTGGCGTACAGTATAATTATCAGATACGTCCGGAGTTTTCACGCATCATTGCTTCTGCCAATTGGAGTTACAAATGGGGATTGCAACGTCAGCGTGCTCAGCATCGCATTGATTTGCTGGATATCAACTACCTGTATATGCCTTCCATTTCGCAGGAGTTCCGCGACAAATATTTGAATAACGAACAGAACTATATTTTAAAATACAACTACGACGACCGTCTGATTGTCCGCACAGGATACAGCTATACATACAATAGCGCAGGACAAGCCCTGATGAATAATGCAATCATCGGCAACTCATATTCTATTCGCTTTAATTTTGAGTCTGCCGGTAATCTTCTGTATGCTTTTGCCAGAATGACAAACATGAAGAAGAATGAAGACGGGGAGTATTCATTGTTGAGTATTCCATTCGCACAATATGTCAAAGGGGATTTCGATTTTGCCAAGAATATCGTTATAGACAACCGCAATTCCATTGCATTTCATGTGGGAGCCGGCATAGCCGTTCCTTACGGCAATGCAACGATTGTGCCTTTTGAAAAGCGTTATTTCTCCGGTGGTGCAAACAGTGTACGCGGCTGGTCGGTACGTGATTTGGGACCCGGTGTGTTTCCCGGTGACGGAAACTTCATGAATCAGTCGGGAGATGTTAAGTTGGATGCAAGTATCGAATACCGCACACGCCTTTTCTGGAAGTTCAGAGGAGCGGTTTTTGTGGATGCGGGCAACATCTGGACCTTGCGCGATTACAAAGACCAGCCGGGCGGGAAGTTTGAATTCAATAAGTTCTATAAGCAGATAGCCGTAGCCTACGGATTGGGCCTACGGTTGGATCTGGACTTCTTTGTCCTGCGCTTTGACGGTGGTATGAAAGCTGTCAATCCGGTGTATAACACTAAAAAGGAGCATTTCCCTATTATACATCCTAAATTCAGCCGCGATTTTGCATTTCATTTTGCGGTAGGATATCCATTCTGATGCAAAGCGGATATCCGTCTGAAAAAACTAAAGGCTGCGCGGTTCTTTGACGAACATTGCGCAGCCTTTCTGTTTTATCTTGTTTCAACTCTTAACGTGCAGCGTAATAGGTATTGACCATAGTTGCCTGACGTGCAGCAGATACTCCCTGCGCATCCAAAGTAACGGTCAGGTCTTCACCGTTTGGTAAAGTCATCTGTGCAGTACCGTCATTGTTAATCTGCAAAAGTTCAGTGCTGACGCCTTCTGCAACTACATTCCAGGTATTCAAATCTTTATCGTAAATTAATTCCATAGATGCGGTTTCGCCTTCTTTTGTAATGGAATAACCGTTCTCAAGAGTTTCTACCAGATAGTTTCCGTTTTCGCCTTTTACTTTCTTTACCTCACCAATGCTTGCCATAGGGTTGCTTCCGCTCCAGAATTCAATAGAATTGATAACCAAAGCATCTGCCAAATAGCATATACCATATACCGGAATGATATTGAATGCCAGGTAAACAAGCTCATTGACAAATTTATTTCCAATACCTTCGTTCCAACTCAACAGCTTGCTATGCAATCCGAAAGAACCGATACATGAACTGAAAAGAAAAGCACCGCATACCATTACAGTTGCAGCCAATTTCAAATTGAACTTTTTCATAATAACTTTCTTTTATTTTACTGTATTTTATTGAGATAAAATCTCAATATTTATATATACTAGTGCAAATATAACCATTTTTATAACATAGACATTAAAAAAGCTGCAAAAAACAGTATTCTGTAAAATAAAAGAGCCTTATTTATTTCTATTTGCGAGAAAGAGATTGGGAAATCCAGCGGTCTACGGCAAATTTTCCCGGTCCTATAATATACATCAATACAAATACCACCAAATAAACAAATGCAAGTTCTTTTACCGCAAACGGATCATTGCCATGAACAATGAAGAATGCCACACACATCGTAAATATCATAGGAATCATTGCCAATCTGTATAAGAAGCCTATGATGAATGCCATTGAGCATGCCAGTTCGCCAAAGATGGCCAATCCCAGAGAAAGGGGACTGCCGATGCCGAGAGGATCGGGGAACACCGTAGAAAGTTCCTGATAGTTTGCCCATTTATCAATACCGTGATTCATCATCAGAATACCGAATACAATTCTGACTACTAATAATATAACAGATATAAAAACGCCATTCGGATTGGTAGGAAATAAAAATCGTTTTAACATAATCATTCGTTTTTTTAAGTTGATATATGTTCTTAACAAATAAGAATGAATAAATGTTTATTTCCGTCGCTTCTTTACGCCCACAATACTTTAAGGAAATAACAGACATTAAATAGGAAGAAACGGAAACAAAAAGCCCCGTAACATTGTTGTAACATGAATTATTTACAACTAACTTTGTTTCGAGGTTTTCTTATATAATAGAGAATGAACACAAAATTAAAAGGATGTCTGTTATCTTTAATCTTGTTGGTGGCTGTAACTGCTGTGCATGCACAAACACGTTTGGCAGAAGCAAATACTTCGGCAGACATGGATTCTGCCATCATTCTTGATTCTGTTCCTGTAAAGCGGAACTTTTTCAGAAAATTTCTGAATTATTTTAACGATGCCAATAAAGAAAAGAAAAATAAGAAATTCGATTTTAGCATTATCGGCGGACCGCACTACTCCAGCGATACCAAATTAGGGTTGGGACTGGTGGCTGCGGGGCTTTACCGTTCCGACCGGAACGATACGATTCTGCCGCCTTCCAATGTATCATTGTATGGAGATGTTTCTACGGTAGGCTTCTATCTGTTGGGAGTACGTGGAACGCATTTGTTTCCTCATGATAAGTATCGTTTGAACTACAATCTGTATTTCTATTCTTTCCCCAGTCTGTATTGGGGTGCTGGATACGACGATGGTGCCAACAGTGACAATGAGAGCGATTATGACCGCTTTCAAGCACAGATGAAAGTGGACTTTATGTTCCGGTTGGCACGTAATTTCTACGTAGGTCCCATGACTGTATTCGATTATGTATACGGACATGGTTTTGAAAAACCGGAACTGTGGGAAGGCATGAGCACGCGTACTACGAATCTAAGTGTAGGTTTATCGTTGCTTTATGATTCGCGCGACTTCCTGACAAATGCGTATAAAGGATACTATTTGAGGATAGACCAACGTTTCAGTCCGGCATTTTTGGGAAATAAATATGCTTTCAGCAGTACAGAACTGGATACGAGGTATTATCATACCATATGGAAAGGCGGCGTTCTGGCGGGGCAGTTTCATACACTGCTCAATTACGGAAATCCACCTTGGGGACTGTTGGCAACTTTAGGCAGTTCGTATTCCATGCGTGGCTATTATGAAGGGCGTTATCGTGACAAATGTGCCATGGATGCTCAGATTGAGCTTCGCCAGCATGTATGGAAACGAAACGGAGTGGCTGTATGGGTAGGAGCGGGGACTGTTTTCCCAAAGTTTTCCGAGTTTGACGTGAAGCATATTCTTCCTAATTATGGCTTCGGCTATCGCTGGGAATTTAAAAAGAGGGTGAATGTACGTTTGGATTTAGGGTTTGGCAAACATCAGACCGGATTTATATTTAATATCAATGAAGCTTTTTAGAAAAATTCAAAAATGGTTTGAAAACCAAGAGAACTTGTATTACTTGTTCCTGATAATTCTGATAGTACCCAATATCGTACTATGTTTTACTGAACCTATGCCACTTGTGGCGAAGGTGTGCAATGTATTGCTTCCATTCTCCATATATCATATGATAATGAGTTGGTCGGGAAATTGTGGCAAGACTTTCTGGATATTGTTTCCTTTCCTGTTTTTTGGAGCATTCCAGATTGTATTGTTATATCTTTTTGGTCAGTCTGTTATTGCAGTAGATATGTTTCTCAATCTGGTGACAACAAATCCCGGTGAGGCTTTGGAATTGCTGGACAACCTGATTCCCGCCATTATTATTGTTGTGCTGCTATATATACCGGCGCTGGTTTTGGCTGCGGTGGCCGTCAGCAAGAAACGGAGACTATCGGAAACGTTTGTTCGCAGAGAACGTAAACGTGCCCGGATAACGGTCATTGCAGGAATTCTGTCATTGGTAGCTGCTTATCTGTTTGATGCCCGTTATGAATTGAAATCGGATTTGTATCCGGCAAACGTATGTTATAATATTGCACTTGCCTTCCAACGTACTGCACAGACGCAACACTATGCGGAAACCTCTAAAGATTTTACTTTTCAGGCAAAAACCACCCGTCCGGAGAAGAATAGGGAAGTTTATGTTATGGTAATCGGAGAGACATCCCGTGCCGCTAACTGGTCTATTTACGGGTATAACCGCAATACGAATCCGGAACTTACCAAAATAAAAGGATTGACAGCCTTCTCTCATGTACTGACAGAATCCAATACTACGCACAAAAGTGTCCCTATGCTGATGTCTTCGGTTACGGCGCACGACTTCAATTCCATCTATCGGCAAAAAGGAATTATCACAGCATTTAAGGAAGCGGGCTACCGGACTGCTTTCTTTTCCAATCAACGCTATAACCATTCTTTCATCGATTTCTTTGGAAAAGAAGCCGATATATGCGATTTCATTAAAGAAGATACAGGAGATGGCAGTTACAACCCTTCGGACGATGAACTTTTGAAACTGGTAGCCACCGAGTTGGCAGAAAATGCTTCCAAGCAATTTATCGTTCTCCATACCTATGGTTCCCATTTTAATTATCGGGAACGCTATCCGGCGGACAACGCTTTCTTTTTGCCTGATTTTCCGGTAGATGCAGAATTGAAATATAAGGATAATCTGATAAATGCTTATGATAATTCTATCCGGTATACAGATAATTTTCTGGCTCGTCTCATCCGGATGTTACAGGAACAGGACATAGATGCGGCAATGCTTTATACCTCAGATCATGGAGAGGATATCTTTGATGATGACCGTCACCTTTTCCTGCATGCTTCACCCGTTCCGTCCTATTATCAGATACACGTGCCTTTTCTGGTATGGATGTCCGACAATTATCGGAAGAATTATCCGGATTTTTTTAAAAATGCAGAGATAAACCGACAGAAAAATATTTCATCCAGTGCGTCTTTCTTCCAGACGATGCTGGAATTAGGTGGCATAGACACACCCTGCCGAAACGATTCATTGTCTGTGATAAATGCTTCATATACCGAAAAAAACAGAGTATACCTCAATGACCATAATGAAGCCCGTTCATTGAACGATATAGGAATGCGTGAAGAGGATTTTACCATGCTGCAAATGAAAGGGATAGTATACAGGTAAAATCAATATGCCGATTACTAAAGCAGCCAAGCACCATTCGAAATTTCAGACGAATGATGCTTGGTTCTGTTATTTTACGGGTATTGCCGCTGGAGTATCACCAATCACCGCTTACGTGACTCTTTCCTATTAGGGACTCTATTTTCAGTTTGTAGTCATTAACTCCCTCTGCAATGTTTTTCCCGGCATCTGCCGTTCCCATTCCGTATGCGACAACAGGTGTCTGCCATACCATTCCGGCATGTAGGGCACTTGCCTGATAAGGTCTTAACAGTTCATCCATTGTAAAGTTGTTTCTTCCTCCACTGCGATATGCACTGTATTCGGAACCGGTAGTGACCGCTACCAATAATGCCTTTCCTGCCACTGCCGGAGTTTTAGCCAAATAAGTAAATACCTCATCCTGCCATTTCTTCAACAAAGAAGGAGCCGACATCCAATATAACGGGAATTGAAACACAAGAGCAGATGCCTGCGATATAATCTTGCTCCATAAATCAATATTATAGGCATCTTCCGGACGCATTTCATATAAATTGTATATTGCCACTTCTTCCATTTCTTTAACAGCATCCATTAATGCCTTATTGGCTTGCGAACTTTTAATGTCGGGATGTGCCAAAAGAATCACAACTTGTTTTATACCTTTATCCATATAGAGTATATTTTTTATAAATTAGAAATAGCTGCCTATTGATTACAAAAATACTAAAACATAGATATATAACAAAAAAGTTGTGCCAGTGTTTTGACGTCTTTTCACGATACCGGCATTATTCTTAATTTGAAACAAGCAGAATAATCCAAATCTGCTTTTTAGTTAGAATGTACCGGAGGGAATAGGTAACGGCTTCCCGGATTCATCATATAGTTCCGTAACAGTGAGAATTTTATATCCATATACATTCTGTATATTTTTGACGCATTTCAGTTGCCTGTTTTTATAGTATTCTTTGGCAAATACCACTTCTCCGCCTTTCATATGCCCTTCTTCCTGTATTGTACCGTCTTCATAAAACTGACGATAGTCACGCTTGAAGTTTTTGAAATCAAGATTATATTCTTCTTTCATTATCTTGTCCGTTCCGGGATAGAACTCCTGTATGCTCTTCACCGACAGGTCCTCATTATAGTAGTACCGTTCTAACGGATAGCTATTCTTGTCAAATTTCACAGAATAATATGGCATTTCCGTATAATTTTCCTCTCGGACAAGTTTCCCGTTTTCATCCCATTCCTGCCACCGGCCGGTTTTTTCGCCTTTCTCTGTGTAATGCTCTATACATTTCGGCTTTCCGCTCAGTGCCCAGGTTTCCTTATATTCGCCTTTCTTGCCGCGCCATCCCCAAGCATACCCCTCTCTTATAAAAGGCGGCATATCAGTACCGCCTTCTTCATAGATGCGGAAAGGACCATGCTGCATACCTTTGCTGTACGAAACAAACGTGATTAATCGACCGTTATTGTCAAATGTTCGTTGTTGTCCGTCCACTTCGCCATTCTTGTAGTCCCATTCCGTTCTTCCTATCCGGTTGTATTCTATCATCAACCCGTCTATCTTTCCTTGTTCGTTCCAGACACATTCTTTCTTCACAGTGCCGTCTGTGTAATATTCATATCCTTTTCCCCTTAGTATACCTTTTACATAGGTCAGTTTCTGTACAAGATGATTGTCTTCATATTTTTCGTATAATCCATCGAGAATGCCATCCTTGTTGAAATGGGCTATGGTGTAAGACCTGTAGCTTAATATAATCCGGCACTTTCCATGTAGTGGAGTACGGTCACATATATTCCGCCATTGGTATGTGAAATCTCCCAATGGAACTTGTTCCACATCGTCAATATCCAGCGGCTCTTGTGCAAAGAGCATACTCCCGCAAATTGAAAGGAGCAGCAGAGATAATAGTCTTTTCCTCATAAGCGTTGAATACTTTATATTTTTCACTGTCTAATTTATTCTTATGGTTTTTATAATCTCCTGAACTTCGGATTCAGAACTGTCATCAGATGTTGTGGAAGTAATGATGAAGTTTTCCAGTGTCTCCTCATTCGTATGGATAACAATATTCTGATTTATATGGATACTTCCACCGCCTGCTACAGCGCATTCCATCTTTCCCGAAATCCTTTCGAATGTTTTTCCATGAATATTTATGTTTTCTGACTGGGACTCTTTCATGGAATTAATCAATAAATCATACATATGTTCCATTGCTCCCTTAGAAGGAGCTTTAATGTAGCTGACGGTTAAACTGCTGACACCATGTCCTCGAAGTTGCAATATCTGTTCCGTATCGGATTTTCCTATTGTTTCCCAAGTTGACGGATATTGGCAACTGAAGCCACAGCTATTATTTATGTATTCTTTCATTCCATTGCCCAGATCTGTTTCACTTCCGGTGAAAGTGGAAACATCCGTTGCATTTTGCGGCATATAGTACGAGGTGTTGGGATCTGTTTCAATAGTATCTTTTTCAGAAGAAACGCTTTGTGCGTATTCTTCAAGTGTACCATTCTCCCACATCTCCCTGATTTCTATAAAATCTGCCGGCAGGTTGGATGTCTGTCCTGCAAAAAGTGCCGTAAAGATCAGCACAAAAGAAATTTCCGTAATCGATATAAAGAGGGTAGAGGTTTTCTTCGTTGCAAACCGGTCAGTCAACAAGTATATGATGCCTAATATGATTCCGGACACAAGTCCGCCAATATGGGCGGCATTATCTATGCCCTCTGCTCTTGCACCGGACATAAGGTTATAGAATACAAAGAAACCGATACTGTATAACAAGGACTTGCGTTGCCCTTTTTCTATCCTGTGATGGAACACCAGATAAGAAAGGAATATTCCATAAAGTCCGAATATCGAACCGGAAGCTCCGGCGCTTATGGTTTCAGGGTGCATTGCCAAGCTGGCAAGAGCCGAAAACAATCCTGTCAGAAAATATGCGCTTATAAGTCTCCTTCCGCCGATAAGCTGTTCCAGGAATATTCCGATATACAGCAGTGCGTACATATTCATAAGAACATGAATCACTCCTATATGAATGAAATTACAGGTAATGGTCCTCCACCAGTCGCCGGTAAGTGTAAGGGGACCGAAATCCGCTCCCCATTTTATGATGGATATTCCTGTGGGAGCAAGCAGACTCACTCCGCATATCGACATGACGACAAATAGGGCAATATTGATATAAACAAGCAGGGGTGTTGCCATATTCCCTTTACGGATTGTCAGTATTGAACGTAAGGAAGCATTCGCTTTTTCATCCATACTTATGGAACTATCTCCGTTTTCTTCAAAAGCAGAATAATTTCTACATGTGTTTTCTCTGTGTGTATCGACAATATATGATACATTCTTCATCTTGTCCAATAGAGGAATGATGCCATTGGCTTGTTTGAACAGAACTTCTTCCGTATATACAGGAACCAGTTGGTAAATAGCCACAGAATCTCCATTGGGCAGTTGACAGTTTTCCGCACCCTTATCCCGTTCTTCGGGAATGGTAAGCAACATGGATGTCATGAGAGTATCATCCTGCAACGGTGTACCATCGGACAGCGAATGCCCACATGCAAGCCAGGAATTCCCTTGTTGAAGCCATGAGACACATTGCAAAAGCCAGTCAATCGGCCATGAGTCTTCTGTATTCCATGTTGGTGGCATACACATACAGAATTCACACCTCGAAGGAGTTGCTTTATCCGGCACCGGCATAACAGAAGCACCTGCTCCACATGTTACCAATGTATAGCAGTCAAACCTGCTTGTTGGTTCAACAATGAGGATTTCCACTCCTGACGGTGAAACAATGTTTTTTGTGATGCCTTTAATACCTCCATAGAAGTGACGGATATGAGCAATGACAGTATTCTTTTCTTCCGGAGTATATGCACACGTGGTTTTATTTGCAGTATCGGCTTCCGTCGGAGAGATATTATGAACATTTTGCAACTGCTGCATGGTAGCTGTAAGCTTATTAAGGTTCTGCTTGTTCTTTCCCCAGTCCATGAACTGCATGGATGTGCATATGCTTGTAGCAAGAAGTTGTCCGTCCTTCCCGTCTGTTACAGAAAGAATAACCTTTTCTTGCCATGATCTAAAACTTGTAGGCGTATAAAAATCTGATTTATCACGTTTTATACTGCCCGCTTGCCAACCGAGAGATTTGGATGCCTCAATGGCAAGAAGCATCAGCTCTTCGGATGAATATCCGGCTAACTCTATTGTCCGCTCATATTTCGGTCTGAATCCTGTTGCCATAATTAAATTATATAAAATAAATGTAAACACAAGTTATAATATATATTGCTTGTGTTATTCTTTTTCTTGTGCTACATATATGATATATGTCCTATAATTGAAATTATAAATAGAAGAAACCGCATTTCATACAGACAGGACAGATATGCGGTATCTGTGAAAAGCCGGTTTCTTACTAAAGTAGAGTTGTAAAAAAGTTGTTTACCAAACGTATTTTCTCCAAGGGCTGTTTTCATGTGTCAGCAATTCATCGGCAGTACTTTTCATTACAGAATTGTATGCACTTTTTCCTCCCCACAAGGAACGTCCGATAACATAGCTCATAGCCATATCATTCCACGAAGAGAATGCCGAATGTGCCATGTCGTATGCCACATCTATGTATCTCCAGGCATCCGCTTCGGAGATGTAGTCCATTTCGCAGCAAGCACGGGCAAGGAAGCAGATTCGTCCCGCATCCCAACCGGCAACGCCATAACGCTTTAAATCTTCCTTGCTCACAATCACTTTGCAGGAAAGCAGTTCCTCATAGGTTTCCTGCAAATTCTGAAATTGCATGACAATCTTGTCGTAATCTTCTTGAGAAGTCATGTTCTGCTGAAAGATTTCATCTTGTTCTTCCGGTTTGTCCAGCAGGAATGCCTGGTAGACAAAGGGAAAATAATACCGGTATCCTTTTTGGCAAAGATAGTCCAGTTCTTTCCGGGCATCTTCCGTAGTCTCAATTCCCCACCATTCTCCAAGTATTTTGGGAAGCATATCGGGAATACCGGTTTCTATCGAGTTCTGATATGCTCCTTGCTGAGAAGCATACATAGCACCGATGGCAATCTTCTTGCATTGCTCGTCGGTCAATCTTGATTTAGGGTTCAGACATACGCCTTTAAAAGACCTGCGTATTTTTCTGATAAATGAATATGCACTTTTCCCTTTCTTGAAAAGCCAGGCCCCACCCACAACAGCAGCTATTGCAGCGGATATCCAAAAATTGTTGTCCATATTATTTCATACTTATAAAGGTTTCTGCCGTTATTCTTTCCACATAGACTGTTTCCAGGGTGATTCACTGTTCTTCAGCAAGAGCTCTACTATCTCGTATGCTGTTTCGCTGTCTGTCGGATCGCCATGCCATACTCCACGCCCCATGATGAAACTCCGTCCGTATTCTTCCCATGAAGAAAAGTGTTCGAGCGCAGTATCTGCCGCTACCTGCATGATATGCCACATCTCATCTTCACGGATATAATCGCAAAGATATGCCCAACGTCCCAGGTTCACCAAACGCACCAAATCCCAAGCGATGACACTCTGAGGCATTTGCCCGGCAGGACACCAGCCGTTCTTCTGCATTTCCTCTGCAATCAAACAAACATCTTCCATCTTGTCATCCCCATTACAGTGTTCCTCTGCCGATATGTTTTCCAATCCGCGTTTGCGAATTTTTGCCAATGCCCGGTCTGCTTCGGCATGATGCCCCTCCTCAAGCAGCCATCGCACAATATCCAGTGTACTTTCCCGGTCTGTCACATTCCACCATTCCCGAAGTGTACATTTGATACTGTCAATATCGTTTTCGCAATCAATAGTGTCTACATTTTCGTCATTATACACCAACATAGGCGCACCGAAAGCCAACAGACGAAGCTGACCTGCATCCAGTTTACCGTCACCGGCTTTGCTGATAGTCCATTCCTCATTCAGATTCTCCATATCATAAAAGCCCTGCATCATCTGTTGGGCAAATGCCATGTTTTGCCGTCCTGCTTCCGCTACCGTTTCCATACCGATTCCGGCTGCTTTCAGCATCGCTTCCTGCTGTGCCTGTAGTTCTGCCATATTGGGAATACCGGCTGTCATTTGTGTCATTATCTGTTCCTGCATACCCTCCGGCATCTGAAATCCCGGAATGTTCCCGAACATAGATTGGGCCTGTTCCATTGCTGTCTTTACCGCGGCTTCCTGTGCCGCTTTTGCCATATCCTCAGGACTTTGAGGGGCTGTTCTTTCTTTTGTCATATCCGTTTACTTCTTAATGATGTTTATAAATTATCCTTCGGCTCCTGCCGCCAATAAAATTTCCGTAATTTCGTTGTATCCGCGCTCACTGGCATAATACAATGCCGTCCGTTGAAGATTATCTGCCAGATTCACATTTGCCTGATGCTCCACAAGAAATGCGACAAACTCGTTATTTCCTTCTCTGGCTGCAAGAATGAGCGGAGTTTCTCCATGTTCGTTCTGCATATCCACTTGTGCATTTGCCGTTATCAAGTCCCGGCCAATAAATTTGTTTCCCGACCAGGCTGCAAAGTGTAGGGGAGTATTCCCGTTCAAAAGAGACTTATTCACGTTCGCACCGGCAGCAATCAATAGTTTCGCTACTGTAAGGTTTCCTTTCATACAAGCAATAATCAGCGGCGTTTCCCCCTCATCGTTGGGTGTGTTCAACATGTCGTTCGAAGCGGTAAGTAATGCACGGACTGTTTCAGACTGCCCGTTGAAAACAGCCTGGTGAAGAGGTGTGTTTCCGTGTGCATCGCTTGTTCCGTCTACGGACAGGCATATCACGATTTCCCGCAACCCGTGAGCAGTGGCATAATCTATTGCTCTGTGTCCTGAGTTATCCGCTATTTCCGTATCTGCGCCCTGTTCTATCAAGAACAAAGCTGCATCAGAACGTTTATTGTCGAGAAGACGTATTAGAGGTGTACATCCTTCCTTATCTGTTGCATCCAAATCCGCTCCATATTGTACCAGTTTTCCTATTATTTCCTTGTTTCCGCTTCTGGCAGCTGCATGTAAAGGAGTTTCCGAACAGTTGTTTGCAATGGAGACATCTGCATCGCTGTCAAGCAAAAGGCCTACAATGTCTCTAAGTCCCTTCAAACAAGCATAATATAACGGTGTATTACCCTCAGCATCCCGTTTGTTTACATCAATACCTCCTTTTTTCAAGAATATCTGTACGATGCTTTTCTGTCCGTTACGGCATGCATTTAAAAAAGTCATGTTATTATCCATACTTTTCTCAATAATATTTCAATAAAAATTTTATAAGAGCTTCGTCATTTTTTTCCGTTGCAATGTCTAAAACGGTCTTTCCTTCATTGTTCACGGCATTCACATCCGGTTTCCCAAAGTCCATGACCAAGCCGACCGCTTCTTTTGCTCCTCTTTGAGAACTTCCTGCAATGTAATGCAACAAAGTATTGCCCCATTTGTCTTTTGCATTTACATCTGCACCGGCTTCAAGCAGGGTTTCAAGCATATCGGCATCTTTTTCCGTGCAATAACGTCCTTCATAGGGATATGACCTCGGCAGGATGGCAATGCGCGGAATGTTCCCATTCCAAAAGCATCCTCCGTAGAGATTCATTGCCGGAGTCTGCCCCTGCAAATTAACAGTATTGACATCTGCCCCGTTCTCTATGAGATATCGGGCAGCCCAAATTCCTAATTCGCATCCAGCTTCCCGGCAGGCAAGAGACAATGCTGTGTTACCTTCCTTATCAGCAGACTTTTCCGGATTCCATCCGCATTGCATCAAGTACTGAAGAAGATGCAGGCAGTCTTCTTTCTTTTCACTGCCGTGTTTCCTTTTTTTAAGCCATACGGCAAAAGCTGTCTGCTCTTCCAAATCCTTGAAGTCCGGGTCTGCCCCGCTTCTCAACAACATTTCCGCAGCTTCGGCATTGTCCCATAAAAGGGCGCAGGCCAAAGGTGATCTGCCTTTGAAATCGTGTAGCTTTTTATCCTCGCAAACGGTTTGCAATTCTATTCCGGATCGCAAAATAGCATCCAAAGCTATCATATCTTTGTACCATAATGCCTGAAAAACATCCAAGCCTCCGATGAGCGCAGAAAGTTCATCTGTATCAGGATCTTGTCCGGACAGTAGTGTTCCGATTCTGCGTGCTCCTGTTTCCCCAGCAATATCAAGAGCGGTTTTTCCGATGTTATTCTTGTCCTCCGTATCTATTTGCCCATTTTCTAAAATACGTTTTGCAGTTAGAAAGCATTGTCTGTCTGCCTCTTCCTGATATTCCATGTTTTCATATGCTTCCCGTTTATCCTTTTCCGAATACCACCGTTCGGAGAAGTCTGCTATCCTTTCTTTTGTACGCTTGATGTCGTATGCAATGTCTCCGGCCGATTGGCAAATGACGTGAAGTACATTGTCGCCGTTTGAATTGGTCGAATCAATGCGGCAACCGGACATTAAAAGAATATCCGCCATCAGAAAATGCCGGTTGCCCACAGCTTCAATCAGGGCGGTCGTATTTTTTCCGGAGCGCGGAACTCTCGCTTCTTTGGAAACCAGCAGTCCGGCGATACCGGCAATCGTGGTTTCTTTCCCGCAACACTTACATCTGGCCAATACACATAATGGTGTGTCTCCATCATCATTCCTTACATTTACATCTGCTCCACGTTCCAGCAGTATGCGCACCGCATTCTCATCGGCAAATGCACAAGCCATATGCAAAGGAGTATCATTTTTCCGCATGCTGTATCTGCTGTCAAGCGGAATCTCCCTATATGCCTCGTATAAAGCGGATTTCAATGCACCAGTAGTATGCAAGCCATATATTTCTTCACAAGTTATCATTGTCAGTTATATTATTTATCAGTTTCTCAATATGCTTGTATTTGCCTCCCAAACAAGCGGATATAGACTTGACTTCACTATACAGATGTAGTCTGAAAGCCGTTTCTGCCTTTAACAGCAGCAACTGTCTGTATGCCAAAGATACCGGAATACTTTGCGGCATGGGATGAAAAGGATGCCCTTCGGCATGGTCATAACGGAGAAATGCTTCGGGTAACTCTGCTTCACGGGTAATATTTCTTCCGGACATAAGCTGTTCCGACTCACAAAGCAATCTGTAACATTCGTCATACCACTTTACCATGAAGCAACACAATGCCTTGTTGTATGGCACACTGAAATCTTCATCAGAAATACGGTTGAAGCATGAATAAGCAGCCGGATATGCCTTGCTGAGCAAAAGCGATATTCCGGCTGAGAACAACTGCTCCGTTTCTTTGCCGGTTATTTTTTGTTTATCCACAAATAGTGTCATAAGCTATAAAAGATATTGTTTTATTTTAATTTCACCGGCATTATTTGTTTTTCATAATCATCAAATCGTTATAGGTTATAAAGAATTGATTAATTAAATAAAGAACGGAATTCATCAAAATCTTCCTGCGAAGCAAAATATTTGATCTCGAATACGATGTATTTATCAGGAAGACTTACTTTAAATTGATTTTCTTCATCATCGTCTTTTATATAGTTGATGTCGGAAATAAGGAAAGAGTTATATTCGATTTTGTTTTTATTTACCTCAGGATATGTCACCCGTCCTTTATCCACAGTAACGGTTCCTCCCTGTGCAGCCAAGACCTGTGCCTTGCGTATACTGAAGAATGTCATTAAAAGCAGCAGCGCCCCACAAATAATCAAAATCGTAGACAAGACTTCCGGAGAGAGGATGACAGCCCGTCTGATACGTAATCCAAAAGGATAAATCAAGGGCACGATAACCATACCTATTCCAAATGCCAGGCTTGACCATTGATTGGTTAATGCACTTTTGGGAGTGTAACTAAAAGTTTTATGCACACTCTGAAATTTTTCGGTTGTTTTTGTTGTTTCCATACTATTTATATTTAAAATGTTGATGTAATCAGCGCATCTGCTATCAGGATATTTTCTGAAATACAAGAAATTTTCTGTAATGCGACTCTTGCTTCTGTCATGTTCCGGCTTTTCGTTTGTGAAGTTATCCATTTCTTTACCTCCGGAAATACGGTATATTCCGTAACTTCCCAATCTGGAATACGATATCGGATAAGTGTGTCAAATACAAAATCACGAACACCGTTTTTCATCATAATTTCACTCAACCGCTTCATAGTCATTTTTTCGCAATTGAGAAGCACGCAACCCGAATATACGGAGAGCATATCGGAAGATTTAATTGTACCATGTTCAATGCATTTGATTGCTGCTTCTATCAGAGGCAGAAGCATATTGCTTTTCAGATAACGTTCACCTCGTCCCATAGCATATCCGGCATGAAGGGCCTGAATCATGCAAACCAGAAATGCTTCGCTCATTTCTTCCAATAGGTGTACGTTTTCCGTCAGATTTTTAGTCGGTTTACCTATGCGGATATTCTTCTCCAATTGTTTGATGCAATCTCTTTTTATAAGTGCATACTGGAAGTTTTCAACCATTATCTTCCGATAGTTCTGCCAAGTGATTTTCTGGTCGCGGGTACGGGCAAATGTAATTTCCATATAACCGCCCGATGCGGATGCTACGATTTCCATCTCTCCACTGCGGGTAGTCATATCCGCCTTTTTGGACCATAAGGTTCCGTCTACCGTAATTTTACAGTCGAACAGTCCGGTGGGAGCAGGCAAGGAAGGGATAGACTTTTTGTTCTTAGCCACCCATAAATATATGACGGAAATATTATAAACATTTTCTTCGTTTCGGATAGCTGTTACTCCTGCTTTGTCCCAAATAAGAAAACTTCGTTTATCATATTGTACCATCTTACCGTTATCGTCCTGCATATTCCGATGGGTAAATACGACTTTCTCTCTGCCGAAAATATTCACCATTGTTGTATATGACAAGGGCAGGCTGATTTTTTGACCGTTAATTTTTAATATGCCTTCGGTTATTTCCACTCCATCTGTTACCGACAGAGTGGAACACTCCTTTGGAGTAATTTTCTCCACCGGCTGTTGCCCGGTAATCTGTGTTTTCACATATGGTGGAGCAAGCATTAGGCTAACATCTTCCGATACAGGTGGCAATAAATAGTCTATGTTTGGATAGGGATTCGGGTAATTAAGCCAATAGCCTAATTTTTTCGGACGGCTTGCCGTACGAAGAAAATTCCATAAATCTTCCGGCAAGCTGAGTATGTCATCAGTGTGTTGGTGTGTATTTACTACAATAGTACCGTCAGGCAACGCATGAAGAGCCTTGAATGATTCGCTGCCAAACACGCCGGGGCGGATACGCAAAACTTCATCCGTGCTCCAGTTCCAAAGGCGTGCATAATCGGAACGGTTTCCGTTCGTGTAGTGGTCTCCCTCTATCAGTATCCAGTCCTCGTAAAATATACGCAATCTGAATAAACCGTCACCGATGTGATGCAATGGAGCGATACGGCATCTTTGTGTTGCCATATCAAGGTCGAGCAATCCCGGTTCCAGCCATATTCCGCTATTGTTACTTACTGTATATTCATGCAGCAAAAGAAGGCGTGTTGTATTCGGTACAGGGCTGCTGCCAGTATAGAATGTTTCATAGCCGGACATGGAAAATGGCATAGTTATATATTTCCCATTATCATCATATCGGATAATTTTTGATTGGCTGTATTCCCCCATTACTATATATAACGTTCCCTTTCCATCTATCCCGAAGCTGGGAGCATATATCAAACCTTCCGGTAAAATAATTCGACTTACATATTTTACTCCTTGTTCTGTCATTGTGTGAACAATAGCACTATGGACATCCCCCAAACAAAGATAATGTCCGCACCACTGGAATTCATATTTATCGTAAACACTCAAATCACACACACGCGGCCATTTCTCTGCTTCCAAAGGATTCTTTCCGGCAACGGGCATTTCTCCTAAAGAGGTAGAATACAATGCAGCATAAAAGTCCAGTTCTTTCGAATATATAAAACTATGGATTTTCTTCGTTTTAAATTTTACCGGTTGAAGAGGGACAACACGCAAATCTACTATAAATGTTCCTTGCCATTCTGTCTTGCTTTCTTGTTTCCATTCCCCATAGGCGAAGTAACCGGCAAAGCCTCTTGTAATATAGCAGATATTGTCATTGGGCCATACCATTTGCATACGCGGCATCTGCTTGCGTGGAGCAATATGCCTGGCTTGTATGCCGAAATCACGATGCGGCTGTTTGAGTAGTTTGCAATATTGGCCGTATTTGTGACATTTCTTCTCAAAAGCTTCCATTTCTGCCTGCGGAGTCAGTTCCAACAGATAAATATCATCTTCATCTAAATTGTAAAGAGCATATCCGCAAGCTGTAAGTTCTTGTCCTAAGGCAGATATACCAATCTCATGTGAAAAACAGGAATATTGGTTTACGATTTCATCAAAACGTTTATCCTTCAATACGGAAACAACATCTCCCCACTTCTTTCTCAATTCTACTACCGTATCTTCTATATCTCCTTCGTATTTGAGAATATCGAGGGCATTGTCACGAGTTTCTTGCATCCTATCATCCTCATACGCTTTCATTACGTTCTTTATCCAGTTTTCTACAGATTTCCGTGATATACCTTTGCTAGTATACAGCCTTGCCGGAACTTTCGAAAACCGTATACCATACTCAGCCAGCCTGTGCATTAGGAGTACAAGAAGGGTAGGAGTATGAAGTTCATTCTCCATCAATGATTCTCCATCTCGTATAAGGAAACCGTCTTTTTCATTCCAACTTCCATGAATACTGTGGTCACCATTGCGCAGATAAATTTGATAACTTGTGAAACGCGTGTAGTCATTGAAAAGCGTTCTTGGACCAAACATATCAACTCTTAGGATATACCATGCTTTCTTTTCTTCTTGATTATTTGATGTGGGAAACATTTCCCCGTTAGAAGTAAAATGAAAAGATAGGTTCCATTCAAAATCATCAGGATAAGGAATCTCTGCTTTTGCCAGCCATTGGGCAGCTATAAGAGTTGGAATCGTATTCTTATAATAATCAGACAGTCCTTGGCGTAGTCCGTTTAAAGAACTCTGTTCCGGTAGCAGCAACAGTATGCGGTATAAAACATGTAGATCTCCCGGACCTTGTTCCATCAGGGTACGGGCAAGTCTTGTCAGACAGTCAAGAGCTGCAGAATCTGAAGATAGAGCCAATAAAGCCACACAATACCAGAATCTTATAATGTCATAATAGAAATGTCCTATCATACAATAATTTTCCAGTTCTTGAGCATTGGAAGGAATGCAACAATAACCTTGTAGAAAACCGGCTACTGTGCGGACAAGTTTTTCGTCTGTTGCATACGGCTGCATACGCAATATCTCTTTTCTGTTAGTAGGAGCATGAATATATGAGTCGAGTGCAGAGTTGAATCGGTTGATGCCGTCATACAATATTGCATTGCAATTTGCCGGTATCGGGATACTAATTCTGTTATCGGTATAATATCGGGGATGTTTTTCACTTTCGTAAACGAATGGAATACAGTCTGTAAGATACCACGTCCAAAATTTTCTGTTCAATTCGGGGTCGATTTCCTCTATATCTGCTGTTCTTTTATTATAGGAAAGACTTGCCAAAAATGCTGCATCCCATTTGTTGGGGTCAGTTTGCCCGTCATTTTCAAAAACTTCTTCACTGAGGCTGGAAGCCGTTACGGCATAAGCTGCCCGCACTGCCGACATACCAGCCATAAATGGAACGGAATTGGTTCCATAATCATATCCTTGTACGAGGGCAGATATACGGTCTGCCGCTTCTATCACATCCTTTTCATTTGTTTTTCCCCATAAATAATATTCTGCCTTTCGGAGCAATTCTATAATTTCATAGCTGTTCCCTGACCATTTTCTCCAAGTCGGCAAAACCTTAAAGGCACATAATATGCCTATTCTTCCTACCATGCGTAAGGAGCGGAGTGACCGTAAAATTTTATGTCGTGACGGGCGGGACAGATGCCCTTGTGCAGATAAGGTAATTTCCATCAATCCTTCTGTTATCAAATTTCTCGGAAAATCCGGAGTTTCAATAGTTTTTTCCGGTTCAATAGGAGGAATAAAATTCTGTTGCTGTAGGAAATGTAGGGAATAGACCTTATTATAATCAATGAAAGCATAGGGAGAGTAGCGTTTATGGAAATCGACTGGTTTGAAAGAGGCAGCTTCCATATAAGCCCAGCCGCTGCCCGTTGTTTCTATGCCCTCATCATAAGCAAGCAAAAGCGCAACAGTCGGACTATTTGCATACTCTATCCGTATATAGTCCGTACCGTTCCTTTCTTCCTTGTACAGAACGATGCTTCCTTTCTGTTTATAAACATTGCCCATGTGACTGAAATAATATCATATGGTCGCAAATATATGAAAAGAAATATAAAAACCAACCGAGTGGTTTGTTTTATTTTGTTAAAGTCTCTCCAATGAAAAAATATTGCAATCTTACTCCTGCTGTTGCCTAAGTCAATACAATCTATTACTGTCCTGCACAGCCTCTCCATCTTCATTTGCCGAATAAGTATAAGTTTAAACTGAAAGATGCGAAAAACAGTATAAATTGATTACTGTCATTGTTGGGTATTGTTAATATTTTAACTGGAATAGAGTGGGTTACTGTCAGATGTGATCTTCCGTTGTTTGATATATTTTGTCCTTTTCAACTTGGGTATATGGAACCAACTTTGCCTTTATAATTCGATTATTACGGTTAAATGGTACATAAGTCACCTTACTATCAATACTTACTGTGTCGTTCGGCTGTTTTAAATGAGAGTGCCCATTTATTAACAAAACTTCCCCTTTTGAAAAATCTGCAGAACTGCAGATCGGATAGAAATCGGAAAAGCAAGCTGGTGTCATGTGAATGACCCTACTTTCATAATCATAGAATAAAAATCGATTTCCATCTGCCACATTATCATACACAACAAAACAATCCAACTTTCTTATTCCATTGACCATATAGCTTTGTACAAAATCAATGCTGCTATCATCTGATGTTTTCAACTCGTAGACAACATTCTTTCTACCTTGTTGATTCAAGCATAGCCTATATATAATTTCAAACTCTGCTTTTTCTGTTTCAATATAGAGGGTATCTTGTTCAGCTGAAGAATGACACCTTGTTGAATTTTGTTCCATATAGCTATCTTTTGTTATGGCATAGCTAAATGGAAAAAGAAATAAGCAATATAATAGAAATGCTTTCATCTGTTATATCTAATGGTTTAGCAGAGAATGGCTTGTGTGTTATCCTGCATTGTCAGTATTCCTTTTGTTATCTCATCCATTGTAAAAGTAAATTTTCAATCTCTTGTGAACCTGCTTCTTTTGCTAAAGTGAAAGGAGTGTTGCCGTTACTATCCTTTATTTCAAGGTCTGCACGATACTCTAAAAGCAACTGTACCAGTTCTATGTTCTTATTGGCAATGGCTTCCATAATCGGATATACCTTGTAGGTGTCGTATGGACTTTGACAGCCATTTACGTGAATACCATGCTCCAACAAAATACGGGCTAACTTTACGTTGGACAATCTACAGGCATATGTCAGGAGCGTAAGCCCGTATTCATCGCTATATACTCTATCGTTAATGTCCTTGTATCGGGTAAGGGCATACTTCAGCACGTCTTCTTTGTTAAAGTAGATTGCTGTATAGAGTATATCAAATTCGTAACAATCGCTACTCATTGCCATCGGTTCATCTTTTCCTGCCAGCAACTGTTTTATGGTTGTTATGTCGCCGTTGCGACAAGCAATTCCCAACGGATAAAGTCGGTAGGTTTTATCCTGTATAGTATCTTGTAGCAATGGGGTTGCTTTTACGCCATTCAAACAACAACAAAACATTGCAAGGGAAAGTAACATTCTGTTTACTATATTCATATTTACCAAGTTATGTATCTTGTTCATTATCAATCTGTCATTACGATAGACATTATATCAAACTTACGTAATTGTACGTTGCTTTGGGTAATGGGTGGCAGTTTGCAGCCATAAGGTGAAACCGGCGTTTACAGGCAGTTCTATTTCTTTTTTAGTTTATAAATGACTCTTTCCTTGTTGCTGATTTGTTTATAATTCCCAATCCGGTGAATAAACACCCAATCCCAATAAAAGGATAAATAATGCCACATAAGACTGCAAGCATATTCAATCCCTGCTCATCTCCTTCGAAACCCTCCAAACCGACAGCTTGCAATATGAAGTTTGTAATTTGCCACTCCAACAAACTTTGGTCTATACAGATAAAAGCAAGCCACAAAAGAATAGAACAACATTCCAACCCCAACCATAATATTATAACTTTAGGTTGCGTTACATATAATTTATAGACCTTGCAGATTACCAATATATCTATAACTGCAAGCATACTTAAAAAACAATATTCCATAATACCATATATTCCGAACAGACGGCCAAAGCCTAAACCGCCACAAAATAATGTTATGATTATCAGTATAATACTGAAAAATATCAAGTATATTATGGACTGGACTGTTTTATTCATTGCACGATTATCGGTAACTGTTTGGTAAAGAATAGCGTTCAGCTATTACCTTTCCCTGTTATAAACCTATCTTATTCCTTTCAATTCCTCTTTCATTTTTTCTTTCAGATGAAAATAAGCCAACACGCCCAAAGCATTGAACAACGCGGTTTCATCTTCATTACGCCCCAATGCCTTATAAAATCTTGCAACATTTCTATAAGCCATAATCAAAAAGATTAAATAGACAATAATCAAAATTCCCCCACTAAATACAAGTGTACAAATTCCTATTAATGAATTTCTTTTGTATGCTTTGTACTGTTTTTCTGCTTCATCGTAATTATTGTTTGTTAAATAACCAAATCGTTGCAAATCCTCTCTGCTCCAGCCCCTCTCTTCTAATAAATTGATAACATAATTACGAAGTGCATCATTATAACCATAGCGTTTATAATTTTTCACTATGTCTATTAGTTTGTCATTGTCAAATTTGTTAAGAATATCAAAATCTTCCATACAATTTTATTTTATCATTTATATAATGGGACAAGCAGGAACATTATTAAACATTGACAGTGTAGCATCAGTTTCTTTTCTACCGGGTTTCTTCTATCGGGCGGATTCTTGCAGGTGGGGTAGTACCGCATGTACATCCGGCTTATAATCAATGTAAATGTGGGGAGAAACGGATGTATGGAAAAGCCGTCCTTTCCTTTTTCTTTGTAGAGTACGCGATGTTTTCTTTCTGTTTCTGAACATTGTCCATGTAACTGACAGCAATATTATATAGCCGCAAATATACGCAAAGAAACAGAAAAACAAACCGAATGATTGGTTTTATTTGATTAAAGTCCCTTTTGTGGGAATATATTGTCTCCTTACATTGTAAGGAACCTGAATTTCAGGCTTTCAACAGAGAGTAGAGAAAGTGCAGGCTTCGTGATAGTTTTTGGGTATCCAACCCTTGAAAAAAGGATTCTTCAAAGGACGTACCGAAGAACATCTGCCAGAACATTGAAGCTGTTTCTTCCACATCCAGATCCTGCCGTATTTCCCCATTTTCTTTAGCCTTTTGAATGGCGGACTTCCATAGTTGGTAGTTCTGTTCAAATATGACAGCTAGTTTTTTCTCTACATTGGGATAATACAGCCTTACTTGCATCAATAGGTGATAATAGTAAAAATTGAAGCTACAACCGCTGGGATTATTCCCATCATCCAACAAGTGTACGAGCCGCTGCATCGTGTTTTCCACTCCGGCTACATACTGGTCGATAAACTCCGACAGTGAGTTTGCAGTGAAGTTAAACTTGTTTTTCGAATGCTGGGTATCGAATACATACTTGTCCACTACAGCCTTGAACAAGTCCAATTTGAATGGAAAATAATAAACTAGTCCTGCTTTAGACAATCCGCAGGTCTTGGCAATTTCCATTTGGCTTGCTTTCTCGTAATTCATCTTAGCGAATATTCTCAAAGCTTTTTCCAATACTTCATCCCTGTTGGTAAACATATTTTTTTATTCTTTGGTTTTCGGTTTCAAATATACAGATTTTAAAAGAAATCCTTTTAAGATCAAACCATATTCATCGCTGATACTCTAAAAGAACCCCATATTTTTCTTTGCGATCATTAATCTGTCGCACATTCAGACTATACTCCAATTTCCATATAAAACTGGATAATTTATTGAAAAGCAATAAAATATATAAAAAGTAGACTTTTTTCGTGGCGCATGAGCAAACTCGAATAAAAACGGCTTTGGCAAACGCTTAATATCAGTGATGAAGCCAAACAACGAAAGCCCTCTAGCAAAGATGCCACGACAAAAGCAACCATCAAGATTATGGCTTTGACTTGATTTCGTTATATAATGCCAACCCTTTTGCCGTCAGCAAATATTTCTGTCGAGGATGATTGGGCTTGTCTGGATATAACACTTTGATAACACCTGCTTCAAAAGCTGGCGTTATATAATTCTCCAGGAATGTTGGGCGCTGTTTCAATCCTACTTTCTCCATTAATCCTTTCAATGATAATTGTTCGTTTGATAAGGCTAGCAATAAAGAGCGGACTTGTTCGGTTACTTGTACGGCAAGTTGTTCAGTACTTGTTCGGTTGACAGGTCTTACCGGCTCTGCGACTAGTCCTTCCGGAGCATTAACCACCATATATCGATTCCGCAATTCATTAGTTTCACCCAATATAAGATTGCGAAAGAACCGCTCTAAATATTCGGAATTACGCATAATACCCTTTTGTACATTCTGGTAGTTGGCTCGTACCAAGGCATTGCGAAAGTACCACGAATGTTTGGCGAATAAATCATTCGTTACATCGAAGCCCATAGAACGGAGATAGAGAATTGTAAACATGGCAGTCGTTCGAGTATTTTCTTCACCGAATGGATGGATTTGCCATAATCCCGATACGAATTGGGCGATATGGTTTACAAGTCCATTCCTGTCCACTTTAGAATAATCGAACGAGCGTTCCTGTTCTAAATCGTATTCTATGGCTTTACGCATGATAGGAGAGTAAAGGGTAGAAAATTACTTATTGTGCAACCAAGTGCAAAGAATGAAACCTAATGAAAAGAAAAAAATACAGAATCGCAAAAAAGCACATTCAGCTATTTCAATACTTATTTTTTTGTCTATTCTCCATTATTGTTTCAAAGTTTTCTTGCCCCCATTGTTTCAATCGCTCTAAATGAGGAATCAAGGTTTCTCCAAACTCAGATACACAATATTCCACTTTGGGTGGCACTGAGGGGTATATTTTTCTACTCACTAATCCGTCCGTTACCAATGAGCGCAAAACAGTAGAGAGCATTTTTTCCGATATAGAGGGAATTGTTTTATATAGTTCATTAAAACGTATTACCCCATTCTCGTGTAGCTTCAACAAGACAACTAAAGCCCACTTGTCGCCTAACCATTCTAATATAGGGGAAGCAGAACAATATTCATAATCTAATTTTTTTCGCATTTTTTTTATTCTTAAAATCATTGATATTGAGAAATGCTAACCTAAACGTAAGTGGCTGACAGATAGTATAGTTCTTCTTTATTCCAAAAGAACATCCTAACTTCGCAACACAAAAATACGGAAAATAGCCGATTTCAAGAGCTTAATTGATAATTATATGGAACTATTACATTTTACAGGACAAGTGTGGCGACCGCCTTACGAGGCAAGTTCTCAACTATTACAGGTTACAGCCGGATGCACACATAACAAGTGCAAATTTTGTAGCTTATATCACGGAACAAAGTTTCGTCTATCTCCTATTGCAGAGGTAGAGGAAGACTTGAAGGTGATACAAGACTATCAACCGAGGGCACGGCGAGTATTTTTAACCGGAGCTAATCCTTTTGCTTTAAGTTATAATAGACTATTGGATTTAGGTCTTCTAATCAGGAAGTACCTTCGTCATTGTGAAAGCATCGGTATGTTTGCCCGGATTTCAGATATTAAGCCGAAAACGGTAGAGGAATTGAAGAACCTGCGTCATTTGGGCTTTGACGGTATCAGTATCGGAACAGAATCGGGAGATGATGATACATTGGCAGCAATGAACAAGGGATATACGGCTAATGATATTATCGAGCAATGCAAGAAGCTGGAAGAAGCAAATATCAGATATAACCTCGTGTATCTGACAGGGCTTGCAGGAAAAGGCAAGGGAAAGCGGAACGCTATTAATACTGCCAATGTGTTCAATCAGCTATCCCCCTTTACCGTAAACTTTGTATCACTGACTGTATTTTCCGAATCAGAATTATACGAGGAAATACAACGTGGCTCTTTTGTAGAAGCTACCGAACACGAAAGGTTGTTGGAGCTACGGACTTTTATTTCAAGACTTCATATAAAAACAACTTTATTAGGAAATACGGTATCAAACACTGTTCCGTTTGTCGGAATGATACCTAATGATAGAGTTAGAATTCTTAATGAACTGGATTCGGCTATAAAAAATGCCGGAGAAAAAGAATTAAGGCGATATAGAGATAGTATTAGATCTTTATAATCAACTCAAAGATATTCTATGCAATTTGTAGATAAGATATTGTCCCAATCAATACAGAGATAGAAAAGCTCGGTATAGATGATTGTATGGGCATGGGCAATGCTTTGTATATGATGCGTTTTATTCAGCCTTTATATAATGAATTGAGAAAATACATATTAGCTTATCAATTTGCTGATGAAACGGAAGAACTCTCTTTTTTTTAGTTACAAATTTAAATTGACAGACTGAAAATGAAATATTTACAGTACGGACAAATCAAGACAACGAACCGCCAATTTTGGACATTCCGTGACCTAAAATCTTAGAGGATAGACAGGTCACGAATTGGCCACGAAAGTGTGTCTGTAATAAACCGATAAGGGCTGTTTTTGTATTGTAACGCTCCGATATAGCTTTCTTTTTGCTTTTTATATGTGCAAAGGTCAGAAGCTCCTGGCAAGTTACCCCGCCGGAGGCTTGTTTATTTCTCCTTAAACGTTACAAATCCATTGCTGTAATTACCTATGATATTGTGATTTTTGTCGTATATGAATCCATTAGAATAAAATCCTTTAATATTCCGTCCTTTATCGAATATATGCCCATTGGCATAATTCCCTATAATTTCACCTTTTTTATTCAATATATAACCATTTCGATAAGTGATAGAGGAATCGGGATACATGCTTTTCCCCTTTAATGAAGAAGCACAACCAATCATTGCAAGACTGTACGTTAGTAATATAACTGTATTTAGTTTCATATTGTTTTTTTAATGTCCGAATCGTGATGTATCCACTCCTTTCACTTCCTGTTTTTTATATCCTCCGAAACGGTATGTGAGGTTCAGAGATACGGTACGGGTGTAGAAAGAACTGTTCATATCCAAATATTGTCCCTTGAAGCGAACTTTCATATCCGGCATACTGGAGTTGAATATATCGCTGCAACGTGCTGTAAGCGAGAATTTATCTTTGGCAAAGTTCCATTTCACTCCTGCTGTAAGATTGAATGAACTGGCGAGGTCCAGTGTTCCCTGAATGAAAGGTGTCTGTATGTTTCCTGTCAATTCCAAGGATAGATTCTTGCCTACTTTGAAGGTATTGTCAAGTGTTCCGACAAACATCCATTTCTTGCGGTCAAAAGGCACATCGAAAAACTGGTCGCATTTTTGCCGTGCCTGCATACCTACGAGCGTGAGCCTTGCGTCGTACCAGTTCCCTATGCTGAAAGGCAGGATGACATTTGCACCTATCATACGCATATAATTCCAGTTGGTGTTCTTGTATATTAATGCCAGACGGTCGGTCGCTTGGTAGGGAGATTGGGCAAAGTAATCGGACGTATGTGTGTAGAACAGTCCGAAAATGTATTTTTGTTTCAGTATGTATGTACCGTTCAGGTTATAGTTGGTCATGGGGCGCAATCCCGGTGTTCCCTGAAGTTCGGAATATCCGTTCAGATATGTAACGGATGACTGCATATCCCAGTAGCCCGGATAAGTCTTATCTGTTGATAAAGACAGTTGGAAGATATGTTTCGGGCTTTTCAGGTATGTCAGTGAGGCTTGCGGATAGACAGCCCATTTGTGATAGTTGCCAATAGTGTAATATTCTCCTGTGGCAGAAACAGAAAACGAAGTTCCGGTTGCCCAGTTTTTATTCAGTGAAAAATAAAAACTGGCTGTCTGTTCATTAAGTTTGGCTTCTGTATTTTCGGTTTGTATATTACCTGTTACATTATTATATGTTTGAAAATCATAATCTTTTGCATAACGGTAGGCTACTCCGTAACCGATACCCCAGTTGTTTGTCAGATTATGTTTCTGGTCTGCATAAATTGAATAGCGGTCTATTCGCTGGCCACCAGTTAGTGTGTATGAACTTTTGTTTTTATCAGATAGTTGGGTGAACATGGTCTGGTTATTGTCTGATGTGTAGCGTGTGTAATCGCCGCCTACTTCCAAACCGATACCAGAACTGTACAGCACCGTTATATTGTTCATCTTATTGTCCGTGAACTTATCAAGGCTGGACTGCTGAAAACTTCCGTCTGCTATGCTGCGGTTATGCCCGTCAGGTGTAAAACTTCCCGTGTAGGCTACATTCAGATGATTCTTTTCGTTGATGTTATATTCCAAAGCAGTTCTCACATTGTGCATCCAGCTTTTGGAACTCAGTTTCTCGTCCTGTGTTATTTCATATACATTGTCGTTCAAGGTGTGTCTGGAGAACAGTTCTGTATATTCCATAGTTTGGATATTGTCTGCTCCATACATTACATCTAAAGTGAGTTTTGGAGTGGAGAGGCGGAAATTTCCGTTTGCGCCACCACTGCTGAAATATCTGTTCTGATAATTGGTACTCACTTCACCCTGAAAGGAATAGTCATGAGAGCGTTTCATCACCACATTAATAACAGCTCCGCGTACATGAAGTTCCGGAGGGGCACTGTACATTACCTCTGCTTTTTCTATGCGGTTTACTGGGGTATTGCGAAGCAATGTTTCCAGTTGTTCAGAGGTCATGGTAGTAGGTTTGCCGTTTACCACTATTGTGAGAGAATTAGCTCCGGCAAGAGAAAGCGTTCCGTTCTTTTCCTGTACGCCCGGCAGTTTGGTTATGGCTTCGTAGGCATTGCTTACAGCTTGCTTTTCCGACAGTACGGAAAGGTCATAGCCAAGCCGTCCGTCTTCAACTTTAACCAATGGTTTTTCTCCCTTGATTACCACTTCTTCCAGATTGTAGTCTTTTGCTTCCAAAGTAATAATACCTGCATCTGTTGTCTTCCCCTTTATCAGTCTGGTCTGATAAAGTAGGTGTTGGATTATGAGCAGATAACTGTCCGGTTCCTGCTCCAGCGTAAACGTACCGTCAGCCGCAGATATGGCTGCACCCAGATAGGTGGAATCCGGCAACTGCATGACAATTGTAGCACCTTCTATCGATTGTTGTTTTGTATCTGTTATTTTCCCTGTCGTTTGCCCCCATAATGGAGAAAAATAACTGATGTAAATAAAAAAAGTAAGTAATATAACTTTGATTTTCATATATCTCTTTCTTTTTGATTTTTATATGTGCAAAGGTCAGAAGCCCCCAGCGAAAACCCCGCCGGAGGCATATCTTATTTATTAAGGTTTGGTGAGATACAACGTTAAGTTGTTTTCTCGACCTTGTTATAAACTTATCTTATTCCTTTCAACTCCTCTTTCATTTTCTCTTTTAGGTAGAAGAACAACAAAAGATGCCAACACAAGTCAAAGGAGAATACGGCTTCTTCCTTTCTCCCTAATGCCTGATAGAACTTACATACATTCCGATATGCCATAAAAACAAATACAAGATAGATAGGCGCCAGCATACAAAGACTTAATGCCAAGACACAGACAGCTATCAGTGAATTTCTACAATAAGCTTTGTATTGTATCAACGCTTCTTCGTAATCGGAATTTTCCCAATAACCGAATGTTTTCAAATCCTCAATGCTCCAGCCTCTTTCTTTCAATAAATTAATAGCATAATCACGAATTTCATCATCATAACCGTAACGCTTATAATTTTTCACAACATCTATTAGCTTATCATTGTCAAATCTCTTTAGAATATCAAGATCTTCCATAAAAATTTGTTCTTTTATAATGTTAATATAACATTTTCTGAAATCGTCCCAATACCTAATATGTTAAAAAACAATTTCCAATTTATCACTACCTTTACGCATTCCTAAAAAGAATGGTAATGGCCATATATCATCACCTCCATCATCTAATCTAAATGCATATGTACAATCAATTTTACTATATAAAAGGATTAATTTTTTATCGCCATAAAATTTTATTTCATAATCTTGTATTGGTGCTACATGTTCATATAATTTTTTCATTGTGTTGATTTGATCTTCCATTTCTCTGTCACACTCTCCATCTTTGTAATAGTTTGAAAGTCCAATCCTTTTATTTCGAATGAAAAATTCTTCTTTAAATGAAGAAAAATCTTTTCTTTCATACATACTTTTTAATTCATTATATTTTTGTACTGCCATTTCTTCTATGTTGCTTATAGAATCTAATCTGATGCATTCATCTAAAATAGATATGTTATAAGGAACTTCAGCATCAAATGTACATTCGTATTCATAGTAAGGTATTCCTTTCTTGACTTTAGGTATTGGATTTGTTAATACAGCCACATAGTCATCCAATGTTTGACTATCAAGACGCTTTTTAATTTCAATATATAACGGTTCTTCACTGTTTATTCCTAAATCTTCATGTGTATATGCAGGATATAATTCTACTTTTAATTTTTGCGTTCCACTTTTCATAATAAAATGGTTTATAGGATATGAACCAGAATATGCCCCTTCGTCCCAAAAGTCCCAAATAGGAATATCATTTATAAGTATCCTGAAATTACACCCGTTACTTGACATAGTCAATAGATAGTAGTTCTTCGGAGCACTTTCGTTCATGGTATAGTGTAACTCCTTTTTCGATGTGTTGTCTTTTTGCTGGGCATTACAGCTACCCAAACTAAACATACTTAATAGTCCCATAGCGATAAATGTTTTAAGTTTCATATTATTTTGATTTATAATTCCGTATTTTTTATTGTCTGCAAAGGCATTGAATAGTGTGAAAAATAGGAGCATGATACCATATTGACTGGCTTTAAATCATAACGGGAATCAATTTATTTGTTCCTTTTTTTATACTTAAATGGAGTTCGATACCTCCATATTTTATGCCTGAGCTATTTTTTTCCTTCCTTAAAAATAACAAAGCAACTGGAAAACCACCGTGTTTTTGGGATTTCAAAGAAATACTTTTTCCATCAGTTGAGAATACCATTCTATATTCTTCAATTGGTTGTAATTCATTTGCAGAGTACTTATTAATAATATCAACAGTACTTTTCCAATCTAACTCTATTTCTTTTTGGGATTGATAAATCGTAATTCCCAGTTCTTGATAGGAAGGCCAAAAATATTCCTTCAATTCATTTATCTTTTTTTCTGCAATCATTTGTCTCACGCGCTTATATTCTTCTACCACTTTCTGCTCAATATTGGGTATTTCACGCAAATCCACATACTCGTCCCATGTTGTGATTTCGTATGGCACCTGTGCTTCAAATTCTTTTTCTATTTTAATCTGCGATAGCCCTTCCTCGGGAATCTCTATTTCTGGTAATTCAAATACCTTATGCCATATTCTGTTACCCATACTATCCAACTTCTCAGTAAAATCATAATATCCAATCTCCAGTCTGAAAGGTTTCTCATTCATTATAGTTTTCCTACCCGGAAATGGTTTCAGATTGATTGATATACTTTGTTTGCCGGATTTGAATATTACCGGATTTATGGTTATGGATGTTTCACCGATATTTACAGGTTCTGTAACTTCTGCTGATACATTGTCGTTTATTCTTAGTTCGAATAGACACCCTCTGTTTCCATATCTCGCATAATAAACAGGCCTACTTTCATTTTTGTAAACCATAGAGTCCACCTGCATTTCCATACCTGATTCAGAAGCGAATGTACCGTCTTTCTTTTGTGCTTGAGTGTATCCAGCAAGGCTCATGCCCAGCATCGTTATAATCATTATCGCTTTTAGTTTCATACTGCTTTTCATTTTCATATCTTTAATTTTTAGTTGCTGTTTTAAAGCTATACCGCCAGCCCTAAGCTCCTTTTTTCGTTTTCCGATTATTTTTTGCTAACCGGTTCAAAGTAGAAATAAAGTAGCATCCGTTCTTTAACCTTGAGTGCTTATAAAATAAAATTTATATCATAAGAGGAATCAGCTTATCAGTCCCTTTTTTCATCCCAAGATGTAACTCAATATATCCATATTCAAATTCAATTCCATTGTTTACTTTTTGGAGAAAAAGCAAAACACTAGGGAATCCACCATATTTATTTGATCGTAAAGATACGCTCCGACCATTACTGGAATATACGATGCGATAATCTTCTATTGACTGAAGCTCACTTGTAGCGTATTCCTTTATAATATTATGGGTACTTTTCCAACTTGTCTCAATATCTTCTTTTGTTTGATATATGGTAATTGCAAATTCTTGATAGGAGGGCATAAAATATTTCTTTAACTGCTCTGAATCTTTCTGCGCTATTAATTTTCTGACATATTCATACTCTTTGACGATTTTCTGCTCAATATTAGGTATTGTTCTTAAATCAACGCAATCATCCCAGTAAGTATATTGATATGGTACATTTGCTTCGAACTCGCCCTTCATATCAATATATGGCAACCCTTTTTCCGGTATTTCAATATCTGGAAGAGTAAAAACTGTATGCCAAATTCTTTCTCCCGACTCATCTACTTCTTCTGCAAAATCATAATAACCAATTTCCAAGCGAAACGGCTTTTTATTACTTATGACTTCTTCTCCTTTTATGGGCGACAAATGGACTTCAATAGTTTGCTTCCCTGATTTAAATATTGCAGGATTAACGGTTATCAGAGCTTCACCTATATTAGTCGGATAGGTTATTTCTGTCATCAATATATCATTTACTCTCAATTCAAATAAGCAACCCCGATTACCATATTTGGCATAGTATACAGGTCTGCCTTCATTTTTATAAACATAAGAGTCCACATTTTCTTTGGGTACATTACCAATCTCCTTGACATTCGAGTACTCTTGCTTATTTTGAGCATTGGAGCATCCGCCAAGCCCAAAACTAAGTAATCCCATAATCAAAAGTGTTGTAATATCCATAATTCAACATTTATTATTGCATACTAAATTTACTTCGCCAAAGATACTCCGTCATCTCTCATATCCTTTTTCGCTTCCCAATTATTTTTTGCTAACCGTTCAAAGTAGGAATGAAGTAGCATCCGTTTTTTAAAACCTTGAGTGCTCATAAAATAGAATTTATATCATAAGAGGAATCAGTTTATCAGTCCCTTTCTTCATCCCAAGATGTAACTCAATATATCCATATCTTAACCTGGTTTCATTATCTATTTCCTTTATAAAAATCAAAGCACTTGGGTATCCGTTATATTTATTTGACCGTAAAGATACGCTTCGACCATTACTTGAAAACATGATACGATACTCTTCTATTGGTTGAAGGTCACTTGTTGAGTGCTTATTTATAAGTTTACAGGTTTCCATCCAATCAGATTCTATTTCTTCTTTTGTTTGATATATAGTAATTGCAAATTCCTGATAAGATGGAATAAAATACTTCTTTAACTGCTCTAAATCTTTCTGTGCTATTAATTTTCTGACGTATTCATACTCTTTGACGATTTTCTGTTCAATATCAGGTATTGTTCTTAAATCAACGCAATCATCCCAATAAGTATATTGATAAGGTACATTTGCTTCGAACTCACCCTTCATATCAATGTATGGCAACCCTTTTTCCGGTATTTCAATATCTGGAAGAGTAAAAACTGTATGCCAAGTCGCTTCTCCCGACTCATCTACTTCTTCTGCAGAATCATAATAACCAATTTCCAAACGAAAAGGCTTTGCATTACTTATAACATCTTCTCCTTTTATAGGAGATAGATGGATCTCAACAGTTTGCTTCCCTGATTCAAATATTGCAGGATTAATTGTTATCAAAGCTTCACCTATATTGGCCGATCTCGTGATTTCTGTTATCAGTATATCATTTATGCGAATCAGCAGTTGAAAACATCTTCTGATTCTTGATTTAAAAGTTTGTAATT